>FRDC01001817.1_pt1 | contig 15938 bp, 17 predicted proteins | sample 1106171 | NCBI WGS metagenome assembly FRDC01 (sample SAMEA3930566, study PRJEB13176) | freshwater metagenome | biome: Drinking water system; feature: drinking water; material: water | place: Singapore | collected 2014-12-20 | reverse complement strand
TCGCAATTCAAGCACTAGAACAAGCGAGAAGAATTGTGCTTTAGGGGATTAGCCTAGAACATTACGATGCAGAAATATGCTGCATCATTGGAGACGCCCACAAACAGCGCTCAAGAAAAGATTGCGAATACATTCTAATCAACCCATGCAAAAAGCCTTTGTCGCGCCTAGAAAGAATTCTCGACACAAAGGAAATTACTTTCATTAATCCATTCCCTCTCCACAAAAAGCTCCGCCATAAATTTAGAAAGTGCTGCTAAAGTCCACGGCTTACTACGAAAACATCCGTTCTCAGCACTTTTTTCCCTGGAGCTTGGCTTCTGAAAACTGAGACATAAAAGGCCGACCACGAAGGGAGGCCTGGAGCAAGGATGCTCACTTGGCTCACGTTTTCAGAAGCCAAGCTCCAGGGAAAAAAGTGCTGAGACCACGATGCTCGTTTAAAGACGTGCCTTGAACCAGCAGGTTGGGCGAAGGCCTACTGTGTACCCCGATGCACTCATACACGAAGTTTTTGCTGCTTCGTGTTCGGCGTCTAGGCTGTCGTAACCCGCTTTGGTTTCTTTGCCAGGGATGAGGCTTTCATCCCACGAAGCACTGCAGAGAGCGCCCTGAAGTGAAGTGTCCATTCGACATTGAACCGAAGGGTGCCGGAGCGAAGTTTTTGGAACTTGAGTGAGGTCGGGTTTCTCGTAATTCGGAGCGGGGACTTTTTTGATGTTGGCCATGGTCAGAGTGGTCGACTCTGCTGCTGTTGCAATTCGATAGCAGAGGTTTTGATCGTCTGGTGTTTTCCATGCGGAGTTGCAGGTCCGTTGGACAAACTCGGAAGCGGAGTTGCGAAACGTGGCATTCAACGCCACATCTCCTGCCCAAATTTTTCGAGCGCAAACCTGAGTTGCAAAATAATCGGCCTGTCCTTCGGTCGCAGCCCAGAGTCCGATTAGGAACTCTGGTGGATTGAGGGGGAAGCCCGCCAGATGGTGCCCTAGCTCATGACATACGATCAGTGAAAATCCGTCCGGAGTGAGTTCTGGCCGTCGTGCTAATTCACCCGTAATTTTGACTTTCCATCTTCCCCAAAATTGAGTCGCGCCGGCATTTAAGCGTTTGCTCGACCAATCGCCTGAGATGGAAAGCTTTCCACCCAGAGCTTTCGCAACCGGACTGTAGGCGGTTTCAATTTTCAGAAGAAGTGCTTCGAACTCTTGCTCGTTGAGATTCGGGGTGCCCGAAACAGTGAGATCGGATCGAATCTCGTCCTCTGGAACGAAAGTCGCGTCTGCCGGCTGAACCGCGGCAAGACTCAGTACAACGCTCAAAGCCAATCCGAATTGCATACGAGTGAATTGAAGCATCGTGTCCCCTTATTTATTATTTAATAATAGAATAAGTAATGATGCAGGGCTCGGTCAAGTGCGAAACAGTGGCCTGACTTTAACGAACAGAGAGTACCCCAACCCCATCAGGAATCGGATGGGCGACAAACCCGCGACTTTGCCAAGCCATTTGTAAGCCGGTAGCGTATTCCAAATTTCGCGGAATGCATCCACGCCGGTAACGGTCGTGCCGTCATCGCGCTTGACATGTATGACGCGATGAACTGCCGCGGAATCAAGTCCTTCTTCCTCAGGCCTAAACTCGTGAGATGTGATGTCAACAAAGCAAATCTGGTCGGACCCTTGAGCGCCACGGTAGTGATTGATTTCTCGAGAACAAAGAGGGCACAGTCCGTCGTAGAAAACTTTCATTGAGGACTCCTCATTTAAACCAATTTTTTTACAACAACAGTCACCGCGCCAAAAACGAAGGTTCCCCACGCCATATCTGCCAAAGCGAATTGAACAGGGTAGTTTTTTAGGATGGCCAAGTTGGTCATATCGTACACGCCATAGACCATCAGGCCTAAAGCAGCACCTACCCAGAAGTCTTTAAGAACTGAATTACCCGCTTCAAGACGAGGAAGGACAAACATCGTTACCGCTAGACCCATCAGAACGTAAACTATCAGGGCAGGAGTATAGAGAATTTTGAAATCGCCGTTTTCAATCCGCCCAATTTCGCTGAGCTGGCGCAGATTGAATTTTTTGACCACGAAACCCAGCCATAAAAAATCCAAAACTATGAATGAAAGCGCGGCCAACAGAAACTGTTTAAGCTGGGTTGTCATATCTAACAGTATAGTTTGAAGTCTATTTTTTGTATAGAAAAATCTATACAAATAGATTATCCTAAATTACATGAGAAATAGCTCAGAAAATGGCTATTCCATTCGGCAGGTGATTGAATTGACCGGGGCTTCCGAGTTTCTACTGAGAAGCTGGGAGAATCGATATTCAGCCTTTCATCCTAGACGCACGAAGACAGGACGTCGTCGCTACTTAGAAGTCGATGTATTGCGCGCCCGTGCGCTGGTACTTCTGACATCGCGAGGCGCTCGAGTCGGTCAAGTGGCCACCCTATCGCTGGCCCAGCTTCAGGCTTTGATTGAGCGTCAAGAAGTTCGAGAGCCCGGGACTTCTGATCCTCCTTTGGTTCAAGAGATTGTCTCTGCGGCCAGCCAGTACAAGTGGCATGAAGCGCGCTCAGCTATTCTTCGAGAGAAAGACAGGCTACAGCCGATTCAGTGGATCCATCGTCTTCTGACACCACTGGTGACTGAAATGGCCCGTCAAGCGGACTCGGGCCGTCTTTCAATTGCTCAAGAGCGAATCCTCTCTGCCACCATTAAAGAAAGTCTCTTTACCGGAAGCGCAGGAAAAGTCGTGCGACTCCCCAGATTTAAAAAACCTAGAATTGTTTTTGGAACTCCCGAAGGGGATCACCACGACCTAGGCCTGACTATCGGCGCGTTTATTGCGCGAGAGATGGGCGCAGAAACTCTTTTCCTGGGATCGCACATCCCGAAGCGCGAACTGAGCGAGGTTAGTTTGCGGTTTCACGCAACGCACTTGGTGTTGACCTCAACAGCGTCAAAAAAAATGGGCGCCCGGGAAGACTATCTCCAGTATCTCCACTTTCTAGATCATCACCTGGATCCCAAGATCACGCTTTGGTTAGGAGGCAGAAATGCTGTGAAAGATCCTGTTCACCTCAAGAGGTCCTTTCAGATCTTTGATTCCTTCCAAGATTTCGAAGAGGAGGTTAGAAAATGTTTGGAATAACTTTAGCCGTTCTATTGTCGCTCTCCTTTCTCCTCCCTGCCCAACCCGCTCAGGCAAAAGTACTTCGAGAATCCTATTTAGGAATTGCGAAAGACGACTCCGGCAAAGGATCTTATCAGGAGCGCCACCAGGTGGAGTTCGCCAACAATAGAGTTCAGACGGCTCGGACTACTTATGCCAATTCTGACGGGAAAGTTATCGGCGAGCTCACGTCTGACTTTCGAAAAATGATTACTACCCCCGAATATTCTTACAAAGACCTGCGCGATCAATCTTCCCACGGAATTCGAATCGACGGCAATCAGCTGATTGTTTGGCGTCAGAACAAAGGGGCGGAACGGGAAGAGAAATCTTTCGCCCGAGACGAGTTTGATCCCGAGGCGCTCATAGTTGGATGCCAGGGTTTGCACTACTATCTCATCGACCACCTCGACGAGCTCAGAAAGAAGAAGGAAATCCCCATCAAGTACCTCATGCCTGGAAAGCTAGATTACTATAGCTTCACCTTGAAAATGAACGGTGAGGACGAGAAGAATATTTATATTAAGATCACGATCGACAACATTATCTTAAGGCTTCTGACTTCTTCGCTTGAACTTCAGTACAGCAAAGCAGATCGACGCCTGGTGAAGTATTCCGGACTCTCCAATATCACCAACGATCAAGGACAGATCCAACAAGTGGTGATCGACTACGCCTATAAATGAGGTGAACCCATGCATTTATCCGTCTGGAGTTTAGGATTGCTCGCCGCGATTGTGCTGTTTCAGATCGTGGCGATTCCCGCTCTGATATTGAAAAAGAATGACCTGGCCGATGTGCTTTGGGGGCCAGCATTCTCTCTGTCAGCCTTGGCGGCTGCTCATTTTGGTCTTCCGGGAGGTTTGGGGACACTCAGCGAAAGGGCTATTCTCCTCTTGGTAGCGGTATCCATTTGGGCAGTTCGCCTTTTTTTCCATGTGGGCCTGCGCAACCTTTCAAGTCGAGCCGAGGATGTTCGGTACAATAATTGGCGCAGAGCCTGGGGGAAGACGCAAGTTTGGCGCTCCTACCTTCAGGTTTTTATTCTACAACCCCTCATCCTCTACGTTTTTTTAACTCCCGTGCTACTTGCGATCGCCGCTCCGAACATGCCGTGGGGTTGGCTTGCCTGGGTAGGGATTGCTATTTGGTTCTTTGGATTTGTCTTCGAAGCTATTGCTGACGAGCAACTCCGAAGGTTCAAGGCCAATTCCAAAAACAAAGGTAAGCTCATGACCCAGGGAGTGTGGAGCTGGTCTCGGCACCCCAACTACTTCGGCGAAGTCGTACAGTGGTGGGGGATTTGGCTCGTAGCTCTAGAGCTTCCGTACGGATGGGCAACGATCATTTCACCGCTAGGTGTGACTTATCTCATTCTCCAGGTTTCAGGAGTTTCCATGCTCGAAAATCTAATGAAGAAAAGACCCGGATTCTCAGAGTACGAGAAAACGACGTCGATTTTCTTTCCCCTACCGCCACATCGCCGTGGGGTATGAACAGACCTGTTTAGGCTGTACAACTAATCGAGAAATACTCACTTGGGCAGCCGCGTCTTTTAGTGCCTGATCATAGAGAGCTGGGTCCATTTCCGGAGTTCTCGATAAAATGTAGAGGCTGTAACCAATTCGATCCGTGACCACAGCGTAACTATAGTCTGGCGCCAATCCGACGATCCAATAATCTCCGCTCCAGAAAAATCCGAAATCGACTGAAAGTTTTGCACCAGAAGAATCTGTCGCCTCCGCGGTTCCGCGAATTTCTCGCAGGTTTCCACTTGGGGATCCTTCATTGCAGGAATTGTAAACGTCGACCTTACCGTCCGCTCGCGGAGTGAGTACTTGCCGAGCACAAGCACAGGTGGGTTCAAAAACAATGGGATTTCGAGCGACTTCGTACCAAGTTCCAGCAAATCGAGCTAAGTCCACACTCGCAACGGTTTGTGGCAATCCAAAAGCAAAAGCATTCGAAATGAAAAGACTGAAACTGAACAAACCGGCGCTAAGTCTCAAAGTTTTTTTCATAGGAGGTCCTTTATTTAGGTGGAGTAGTAAATCTACAGGAGTTTTTGGATTCCGCCTAATTGTATTAATGATAAAATTAAGTCGATGAAAGTTTGGACCGTTCTTCCGGCTTACAATGAAGCAGGAAGTCTTTTACCGCTTTTAGATTCTCTTCTGTCCCGATTCCAAGAAGCGGGCGTCGCTATCGAAGTGCTTGTGATCGATGATGGCAGCACGGATTCCACGCCAGACATTGCTGGGAGTTATTCTTCCCGAAACGTTCGGACTCTTCGAAACAGTACAAACCAAGGACTCGCTGAAACCCTGAAGAGAGGCCTATTAGAAACGACTCGTCAAGCTTCACAAGACGATATCATCATCACGATGGATGCCGACAACACTCATCCGGTTGAAGTTACTTTTCAAATGCTGGACTCCATCGAAAAAGGGGCGGACGTTGTTATTGCGAGTCGCTACCGAGAAGGAAGTGCCGTTCGAGGACTCTCCTCCTTTCGAAGAACGATGAGTTTTGGTGCTTCTTGGCTGTTTCGAATTTTCTTTCCCACTCCAGGAGTTCGAGATTTTACCTGCGGATTCAGAGCGTACCGCGCGAGTGCTTTACGCACAGTTATTGCGAAACATGGGCCCCTTTTTATTTCAGAAAAGGGATTCACCTGCATGGTCGATCTTTTACTTCGAATGCGTCAGGAAAACTTCACCTTCAGCGAAGTCCCCATGATTTTGCGATACGACTTAAAAAACAATCACAGTAAAATGAAAGTGGCTCGAACCATTGCCGAGACTCTGACCCTACTTTTTAGAAGAAGGCTGGGAGCTCCCCTCTGAAGCATCGCGGGTTCGCGGTTCTGATTGCGTTTGGAGTTCTGCTTCACTTCATCAACCTCGAAAATAAATTCTTCTGGGCAGATGAAGTCCACACCTTTCTAACGATTTCCCGCGTAGATAGAGATGATGCAGTAAAGGAAATTGAAAAAACCACGGACTACGAAGGCCTTCGAAGGAAGTTTGAGAACAGTGCCCCTAAAAATCCGGCAGAAGTGATTTCCTATCTTTGGAATCGAGACCCCTATCACACTCCAGTTTATTTCATCGGGGCCGCTCTCTATTCGAAAGCCATCGGTAAGATGACGCCATTTTCGCTGAGACTCTACTCTGCATTGCTGAGCCTGCTTTGGATTCCAGCGCTATTCTTCTTACTCCGACAGCTGGGCATTCATCGAGAAGAGGTCTTCATCATCTCAGCGCTCTTTCTTTTTTCTCCCTTTTTTCTCATTTACGCCCAACAAGCACGGGAATACGGACTTTGGGTGGCGGTGATCCTTTTCCTCCTCAACAGAACCCTCGCCTTTCAAAAAAAAACCAACCTCCGTAACGGTGGACTTTTTATTTTTTCCCTAACGCTGAGCATCTATACTGACCTCCTTACCTTAGGAGTTTGGGGTGGAATTCTGGTTTGGACGTTTTCCAAACAGAAGTTTCTAAAGTCCTTTCTGCTCGCCTCTGGAGTGGGTTTGGTTCTATCGCTTCCTTGGATCGCGCACGTGGTGTTTCGATACCTGAATCAAGGTACAGTCGATGTTCCCCTCCATGAATCCGTTTCAATCCTTTCTTACTTGGGTAACTTAGCGGTGAACCTGGCTCGAGTGTTTTGGGATCTTGGGTATGAGATTGGGCCAAATTTTCCTTATTGGAGTTTCTCCTTTCTTATTCCGTCGCTGGCAGTGATGGGTATCCTAATATTCCGACTCTTGGAAAACCCTGAGGGACTTAAAAAACACGGGCTTCTCATTTTCTCAGGACTAGGAATTCCGTTCGCCCTCATTGCTATGGACATCGTCTTAGGAGGAAAACGTGGTCTCATTCCCCGATACTACCTCCCCACTTGGATCAGTCTCGTCATCATGGTCGGCAGCGAACTTTCTCAAGTTCGTAAAAATAGGAAGCACCCGACTATTACCGGACTTGTCATTTTGACCAGCCTCGGATTCCTCTCTTCTCTTTTGTACTTGAGATCAAACTCGTGGTGGACGACCAAGCCCTTCCATCTCGCCGATAAAAATCTAAACACCTCCGAGCTATTGAGCAGAGCTTCCAATCCTGCAGAAAAAATCGCAGTGATCTTCTCCACACCCCGCAATCGGTAAGAAAGGTAGCGCGTCTCACTTGTGTTGGCTTTTCGAAAAGCCTCACAAATGTCTGTTAGGGGCAACCGTAAAAATCTCAACGACTAATGCTCCCATTTTTGTTCGACGTGTGTAATATGACCTTTCTATGGATATTGTCCCACAGGACATCTTTGTCGTTCTTTTCTTAGCGTTCCTGGAAGGGATTCTCTCTCTCGACAACGCGGTAGTTCTCGCCATCATGGCTCGCGGTTTACCGAAGGAGCAGCAGAAAAAAGCGCTGACTTACGGAATGGCTGGCGCTGTGATTTTCCGCCTCTTCTTTTTGATGATTGCTGCGAAGCTCATTCACCTGGCCTGGGTAAAGCTTCTCGGCGGCAGCTACTTGATTTTTATTGCCGGCAAACATTTTCTTTTTCCAACACCCGCTGAAGCTTCTGTAAACGCCCCAAAGAAAAATGGCGGAAAATTTCACTTTTGGAAAACCGTAATTCTCATCGAATTGGCAGACATTGCTTTTGCCATCGATTCCATTCTGGCTGGCGTCGGTGTTTCACCCAAGTTTTGGATTGTGTTCACAGGCGGTGTGATCGGCTTGATCATGATGCGATTTGCGGCCACGTTCTTCTTGAAAGTTCTGGAAAAGTTCCCGAACTTCGAAACCACCGCTTACATGCTCGTCGGACTGATCGGCACCAAGCTGCTTTTGGAAGGCCATATTATTCCGGGCGCGAAGTTCAATTTTCATTCTGCAAAGGCTCCCGATTTCTGGATTTTTTGGCTCTCTATGGCGCTCTGCATCGCCTATGGTTTCATGCCGAAAAAACAGAAGAAATCCAAATCGCGCTAAGCGTTAAAAGCTAACCTCCTCGCGTAAATATTCCGATCCGTCATTGATGAGTCGTCCATTGCGATCAGCCCGATATCGGGAATGGCCCCTGTGGTTTGGATTCGTTCTGGGGTTCGTTTTCGCCGCAGCGAGTCTAGCCTGGGAGAAATCCGCGTCGGATTCTCGTCCGGAAGCGCTGAATCGCACCACGGCGAGCACGCTCACCTCGACGGAGGGTCAGCCCCGATGAGGTTTGAACGTGAGAACGGCGCTAATCTTTTCACCCAATTGAGCGGCGTTAAAGGGTTTCACCACGTAGTCGGTGACGCCAGCTTGAGTGGCTTCAGCGATGTGACCTTGATCGCCCCGAGCGGTAACCATCAGGAAGGGAATGTCGCGGGTTTCCTTGGCACTTCGCAGGGCGCGAAGCAAATCCACGCCGGTCATCCCGGGCATGTTCCAGTCCGAAATAACCAGAGCAAATCCACCCGAAGGTTCGGTAGCAGCAGCTTGGAGCATTTCCCAAGCCAAATCCCCGTCCTCGGCCTCATGAATTTCTTTGAATCCCAGCTCTTCCAACATTCCACGCAAGATGCTTCGCATCGCGGGCATGTCATCGACGACCAAGATCTTCAACGTCAGGTCCAGACCCATCTCCACAAGGATACCAGACAATGAAGAATCGCATCTGGCTATTCCAAATTCCGGTAATCCTCCTCTTCGCGTGTGGACTTTTTGTCACCCAACAAGGCGCCAAAGGTTCGCTCGAAAATAAGTTTCTCCGCGAAAAAACCTATAAATCTTTGCAAGTCTTGAGCGGCTGGTTCACGAACGTCAAATTTAAGACACGTGGCCCGGTTCCTCCGAAAAATAAAATCGTGATTGTAGAGATTGATAGCGATGCGTTGGAACAAGTCGGTCGCTGGCCCTGGCACCGAGATGCAACGGCCCTTTTGATTGAAAGAATTTTTGCAGCAGGCGCTAAAGCGGTTGCGCTCGATATCGTGTTCTCCGAAGAAGACCGCCGGGTGAGCGAAGAAGTCGCTGCGGTTCTCAAGCAAAAGGGAATGGGAGATAAGATCGCCTCTCTCGAAACCGATCCCATTTTACGCGACACGATTCAGCATCACCAAAATCAACTCGTCACAGGCTGGTTCACCGAAGTGGATTGCCAACCCCTCTTCTGGGGAGACGACTGCCCGGTCAATCACCCCGAATACATTCAGCGCATTCAACCTGAGTTTAAAAAGTTCGCATTTCAACGCGCCATTTTTCCAGCAAACTTTGACCGTACGAAGACACCGCTGATTTCTGTTCCACTTCCGATCGTCAATCTCCCGATGTTCAACGAAGTTTCAAAACACTCCGGCTTCGTTCAGGCCTGGGCAGATGAAGACGGCTACATTCGTCGCACCAATCTCTTGATGCTGGTAGATGGAAAGCCCTACCCCGCCTTGGCACTGGAAATGGCCCGCGTTGCTCTCGACGAGGAATTAGAAATTCAACTCGACGACAAGCAGAAAGTAGAACGCCTGGCTTTTGGAAAATCAGGGCGAGCTATTCCTGTCAGTCCGCTCGGCGCAATGGAAATCAATTTCCGGGGTCCATCGTACACGAGCTTTCAATACCTCCGCGCGCTCGAGGTGATGCAGCCTGAAGACCAGATGCAAATCGAAGTGAATCGCACCATTGCTTCTGCTTCCAAAAGCGAACTCCTCAAGGACGCGCTGGTTTTTGTCGGGCTCACCGCCAAAGGCGCCTACGATATGCGAGCCTTTCCGTTTGATTCGCTCTCTCCCGGAGTAGAAGGACACGCCAACATCCTGGACAACCTGCTTTCCAACGACATGCTCACTCAAGGGTCCCGTTCGAGCTCAGCGACCTTCTGGCTTCTCTTCCTGATGACGGTCGGAGCGGGTCTCTTCGCATTTTATGCGCAAAGACTCGAGTCTGTGCCGGGTCTCGCTCTCTTCATCAGCGTCATGGCAGTGGTGAGCATTGTCGATTTCAATATCCTCTTTAATCGCAACAACATGAATTGGAACACGGGTCTGCTCTACATCGAGCTCATCACGATCTTTGTTTCCACTCTTGCCGTGAAGTACGTCCTGGAAGAGAAGAATAAGAAATTCATCCGAGGCGCCTTTTCTAAATACGTCGCACCCGCAATCGTCGATTCGATTTTGAAAGATCCGAGCAAACTCTCTGTCGGTGGTGAGAAGAAAGACCTTTCCATTCTTTTCTCAGATATTCGAAACTTCACCTCGTTTAGTGAAGTAATGGACGCAAAACTTCTGGCTCAGTTCCTAAACGACTATCTTGGAATCATGACCGATATCGTCTTCGAGTGCAGTGGCACGCTAGACAAATACATCGGCGACGCCGTGATGTCCTTTTGGGGAGCTCCGCTGGGCCAAGTAAACCACGGCGAGAACGCATGTAAGGCTGCCATCAAAATGATGGAAGCTTTGAAAAAGAATCAGGCCCGATTCAAGTCCCAGTATGGCGTGGACGTGAACATCGGAATTGGAATCAACTCGGGTCCAGTGAACGTCGGAAACATGGGCTCGAGCCGAATCTTTGAATACACCGTCATCGGCGATCACGTGAACCTAGCATCGCGCCTGGAAGGTCTCACCAAGACTTATGGTGCTGATATTCTCACCTCACGCTTCACGCTCGACGGAATTCAGAAGGCCGGCGGGCAGCTTCCGCCTCATCGCACCTTAGATTTAGTGAAGGTGAAGGGAAAGCAGAATGCCGTTGAACTGATTCAAGTTTTCGCAGAGGAATGGCCGCAAGAAGCGATCAAGACTTTTGAATCGGCCATCGGACTCTATCGGTCGCAGAATTGGGACTTAGCGATTCAGTCTTTTAAAGAAGCGAGCAGGATTAAAGAAGCTAAACTCGGCCAACCCGATCATACTTCTTTAATGTACATCGAGCGTTGTGAGGAATTTAAAAAGCTTCCGCCCCAAGCAGGTTGGGATGGAAGTTGGGAGATGCATAGCAAGTAGGGGAACACCATGGCAGAACCAGTGAGACCTATCAATAGTGCCGCAGCAGCCGCCAAGGCCACCATTCTGAAGTTAAAGAAGGGTGAGCTTCTTTTTAAAGAGGGCGACAATTCTCGCGCAATGTACCTCTTGAAAAAGGGCATGATTCGAATTTTTAAGAATCGCGGCGACTCCTTCATTGAAATCGACACGATTCATTCCGGACAGATTCTCGGTGAATTAGCGTTCTTGGATGGCAATCCCCGCTCTGCATCCGGAGAAGCTCTCACGGATTGTGAACTAGTAGAAATTTCGGGCCCCACCTTTTTAGCAGTTTTAGGCAGCTTGCCGGATTGGTTAAAAGCCCTGTTAAAAACCATCGTGGGAAGGCTTCGCGCTGCGAGCACCCGCATTCGCCAACTAGAAAGCGCAAGCACGGCCTACGATTACTCAGACAAAGACGGCGGAGCAAGAAACGCAAACTATGTCTACCTTTCGCCGAGCGAAATTCTTAAATCAGGAGCCGCTCTCCTCTTGGTTGCTGCGCGAGCCCCTCAGGGTGACGACGGCAGCTTTACCATTTCAAGTGGCATGCTGATTCGCTACGCCAACCAAATCATGAACGTTCCGGTCGCCAAGGTTTCTAGCTTCCTCGACGTGATGGAAACAGTCGGCGTCACTCGGGGTGCAACCGGCGGTGCAGCTCAAAACTTCTTCGTTACAGACATGGGCTTCTTGGAAGAACTCATTGCGTACTTAAATGAAGAGAATTTGCTGGAACCTCGAAAACGCCACGACATCAGTGCCAATGGCTTCAAAATCATGGAATGCATCATGAGCCACTTCGATCAGTTCCCGATCGATGCCAAAACAGGGTTCCGAATCGTCAATATGGGTGAAGTGAAACGCCGTGAAGTCCTTCCTGATGGCCGCGATCCGTTCCGATTTGAAGAGTTCCAAGAACTCGTCAAAATCGGTTATGCCACGAACCTGGTTTTTAAAGGCAGTGACGACGCGTTTACGTCGATTCACCCTGAGGACTTCTTAAGAGTCTTCCGTTTTCAGAGCGTTTGTACTAAATTTCGTGCTGTAAATGAGCAGAAACGAAAAGGCGCAGCCTAATCCGGTTTCAAAAACCATTGTTCTTTTCGATGGCGTCTGCAACCTCTGCATCGCTACAATTCGATTTGTAATTGAAAGAGACCCGCAAAAGAAATTTCTTTTCGCCCCCCTTCAATCCGAAGCGGCATTGAAAATTCTGCGCGCACTAGGTCATGAAGAACTTGCCTCTACGAGTAGCGCTATGCCGTCCACGTTAGTGGTGGTAGATCAGAATCGAGTCTACACCGGATCTTCTGCAGACCTTCGGCTGGTCCGACGTCTTCGCGGGCTTTGGCCCCTTCTCTACTCATTGATTATTATTCCTCGACCCATTCGAGATGGTATCTATGAATGGATTTCGCAAAACCGCTACAAATGGTTTGGCAAACAAAATGAGTGCGCCCTACCAAAGCCCGAAGACGCCGACCGCTTTCTCAAATAGTTTCTATTGATCGAGCGGAATTAAACTAGGATCTGGAAACGTGTTGTACCCGCTGAACTTGGAAATCTCTTGAAGAGAACCCCGGGTCCAACCCTGAGTCGTGTACTGGAGGCGAACATCTGCGTCGCCTTCTTTTTTCGGACACTGGCTGTTGAGAGTGCGTTCGTTGAGAAGCAGAGTTTCCTCATCGAGATCGCCAATCATTCGCTCTTTCTTGCCTCGAATCATGATCATTCCGCACTGAGCAGAAGCCGTTTTCTCAATTTTAAAAACAATCTTCACCGGAGTTGCCGGATCCAAACAGGCCCCTTTTTCAGGTTCGCAGGCAGGATGGTTGTCGCTAAGATTCAAAGTCATGGTTTGTGCCTGAGTGTCGATTTCTAAGGAGCCCGCATTCATTCCCCGGAACTTCCAATGATTGGAATGGAACTGAAAACCATTCAACACGTAGACATCGTTTTCCGCAAATGCGAATGGGGAAACTACGAGTGAAAAAAGAACCGCTACCGCCGCTTGAATCTTCATGACGTCCCTCCAGGTTAGCTCGATGCGACGAGCCATTTCTGGGGGCCATTATCAGAGGAGTTTTAGATTTCCAATTAAAATACGCCGCGCTGCAGGCTACCGTTCACTGCTCGACGAACCACTTCTAATAAGGTGCGGGTATTGGCGGGCTTTCGAACCAAAATGACTTTAGAATTGAGACCTTGCTGATTTAAAACCAGTTCTTCAGAGTACCCCGACATGAAAATGATTTTAAGATTCGGAGTCTTTTGACGTAGCGCGCTAGCGAGATGCACCCCATTGGTTTGCGGTAACGTGACATCCGTTAAAAGTAATTGGATGTCCTTTCCTTCTCGCTCAAAAACTTTGCGACCCGACTCTGCCGAATCACAAGCCAGAACTCGATAACCCGCGTCTCCCAAAACGCTCCGCAAAGTTTCGCGAAGCTCTGCATCGTCTTCTACTAGAAGAATCGTTCCGGACTGGAGCTTTCCTTCTTCCTGAGGTTCGGATGACGACGCCTTATCAGAGTCCCCTTGAGCTTTCGGGAAGAAAACCTGAAACGTACTTCCCACACCGGGCTGGCTGGTTACCGAAACGTGACCATTACATTGTTTGACAATTCCATGCACCGTGGAGAGCCCCAATCCCACGCCATAACCCCGATTCTTCGTGGTGTAGTAAGGATCGAAAATCTTCTCGAGAATTTCCTTCGGCATTCCTTTTCCGGTATCGGAGACAGAAAGCACAAAATAGTCGCCAGGGATCAAATCGCGAACGAGTGATGAATTTTTATCCACTTTCTGTACTCCTGTTTCTATGGTTAATTTTCCACCGTCAGGCATGGCATCTCGAGCATTCATACAGAGATTGAGGATCACTTGGTCGAACTGCGAAGTATCCACGCGAACATTCCCTGTGGTGTTCGAAAGTCGAAACTCTGTTTGAATCGAATCTCCCATGAGCTTCGGAAGATTCTTCTGATGGGGCTCGAGCAATTGATTCAAATTAACAACTTTGAAATCTAAAATCTGTTTTCGGCTGAAGGCGAGCAACTGCTTGGTAATGCTGGCCGACTGATTAACAGAATCCAGAAGCGACTTAAAGGTTCGGGTGGTAAATTCGTCCGCAGTTTTTCCAAGGGCCATCTCGCAACGTAAAGTCATAATGGCAAAACGATTGCCCAGGTCGTGCGCTATTTCACCACTCAGCTTTCCTACCGCATCGAGCTTTTGAGAATGCCAAAGCTGTTCCTGAAGTTTCTTCTTCTCGGTGATATCGATCGAGCGAATCAAGAGACCTTCGGTATGAGGTTCCACGAAAAGCTCAAACCACCGCCTGTGACCGTCGGGATATTCAAATTCATTTTCCATCTGGCGAGACACGTCTTTTTCCAGGCAGCCGCGCAGGGTTTGAAACATCTCCGTCTTTTCAATGCCGGGATAAACGTCCATCATCGTCCGGCCAATCATGTTTTCCCGCTGATTCTGACCGTGCAAAACCGCCGCTTTATTTAAGTAGAGGTAGGTCCAATCGCGAGAAATGACCTGGATCCCCTCGTGCATTTGTTCGAGGGTGGTCTCGTAAATTTTTTGGAGTTCTGGCATCGTTTTGTGATTATAACTATCGGAATATCGGAATCAAGCTAACTCGGGACGGATCTTCTTCACACCGTCAACGATTTGGCGAATATCTTGGGCGCGACTCTTATCAGCAATGAGAATGGCATCGCCACTTTCAACCACAATCAAATCCCGAACGCCAAGAAGTGCCACTAATTTTTTCGGGGCGTCGACGATGTTTCCACTCGAATCTACAGCTAAAACCTCACCGCTCGTCACAACGCCGCCCGACTTTTGGGCGCCCAACACTTCGGCAATCCCTTCGAGAGAGGTCCAACTTCCCAGATCATCCCACCCGCAATCCAGCACAAATGTTACGACGTTTCGGGCCTTTTCCATCACTCCGTAGTCGATAGAAGTTGCCGTCATTTTTGGATACGCCGCTTCAACTTTTCCTTCGGACGAGTCCCAAGCCTTCTTCATTTCCGGCATGCTCTGGTCAAAAGCCTTCAAAATCACTTCAGCCCGCCAAACAAACATGCCGCCGTTCCAAAGGTAGCCCCCCTTGAAAAACTCCCGAGCCTTTTCAAGATTCGGTTTCTCGACAAAAGCTTCCACAGCAACAGCTTCACCTTTTAAATTTTTTCCGAGCTTCAAATAGCCATAACCGGTTTCGGGGCGGGAAGGCTTCACTCCCAATGTCACCAAATCATCCAGTCGCTGCGCCCACTTCATGGCTTCACCCAGCGTGCGCTTAAAAGCATCCACCTTTGGAATATAATGATCAGCCGGCATCACCAACATCACGGCATTCGGATCTCTTTCGGCAATCGCGCGAGCCGCCCAGTACACACACGGAGCCGTGTTCCTACCTTGGGGCTCTGCAAGCACTGTCACATCTTTTGAAACTTGTTCGGCCACCGCTCCCTGCAATGCTTGCGTGGTGACAATGATTCGATTCTTCGCTGGAACGATGCCGTCAAAACGTTCGAGTGTTTCAACTAAGAGCGATTTATCCCCATCTCCAAAAGAGAGGAGTTGCTTCGGTTTCCGCGAAGTACTCTTCGGCCAGAAGCGAGTTCCGCTACCTCCAGCCATGATGACGAGATAAGTCGAAGCAGAGTTCATAACTGAAATGGTTATAGACAGCCCAGATAGGTTTCGCCAGCACTAAT
>FRDC01000186.1_pt2 | contig 15945 bp, 16 predicted proteins | sample 1106171 | NCBI WGS metagenome assembly FRDC01 (sample SAMEA3930566, study PRJEB13176) | freshwater metagenome | biome: Drinking water system; feature: drinking water; material: water | place: Singapore | collected 2014-12-20 | reverse complement strand
CGGCGCCTCGCCCGGGGGCGGTGGCGGAGCGCCCGCGCCCTCGGGGCCGCCGCGCCGCATCGCGCGATGCGCCTCGTGCCAGGCGCGGCGCTCGTCGCGGCTGAGCGTGCCGTCCTTGTTCGTGTCCATCGCGTCGAAGCGGCGCCCGGCCTCGGCGATGAATTCGGCGCGGCTCACGCCGCCATCGCCATTGGCGTCGGCGCGCATCGGCTTGTTGGCGGGGGCGGGGGCGGTGTTTTGCGCGGCGGCGACACCGGCTCCGGCGACGGCGCTCAACAGCGCGGCAAGCAGCAAACGGTTCATCGATATCCTTTCGGGGAACGACCCTGTCGCCGTGCATCTGCCCCGCGGCTGTCGCCCGCCTGTGTCCGGCGGCGGGGGATATTGTCGCAAATTGTCGTTTTGACGCTGGGCGGTGCGCCTAGCCGAACAACGCCACGCTCTGCGTCCCTTCCGCCACCAGCACCCCGTCCGCGTTCCACAGGCGCATCGCCTGGCTCGCCACGCCGCCGCGCGCGTGATCGGCCTTGGCGGCGAGCAGCCACCAGCCATCGGTGGTGGCGGGTTCGGGGGTGAGCAAATTGATCTGCCAGCTGAGCGAGCTGATCGGCGCGCCCATCCCCAGCAGCCGGATCGGCGCGGGGGGCAGGGCGTCGCCCATCGTCAGCAGATGGACGACGGGATCGAGCCCCTCGCGCGCTTTCAGCCGCCCCCAGCGCAGCAATTCGGCGGGGCCGAGTTCGGGGAGCTTCAGGTCGAAAAACTCCATGTTCGAGGCGAAAAAACCCTGGGGGCCCGACCAGAGCTTGGTATCGGGCGGCGGCGGGCGATGCGCGACGACGGGCGCTTGGAGATCGACGCGCGAGGCCTGGTCGCGCATGAAGACGAAGATCGCGCGCAAGCCGAGCCCGGCCTCGCTCGCGACATCGGCCTGGAGGAAAGCGGCGTTGCGCCCGCGCCGGAGCTTGAGCGCGGTCACGCGCACTTCGCCCGCGAGCGGCCCGATGAAGGCGATCTGCGCCGAGCGCAGCGGCGGCAGATCGGGCTCGGCGAGCAGCGCCGCCTGCAGCGCGAGCGCGCTCGACAGCCCGCCATAGCTGGTGCGCCCCTGCATCCAATCGGCGGGGATGCGCGTCTGAAAGCCGCCGCAAACGGGTTCGCGATCGGCGAGGATTTGGGCGAGCGTCGTCATCGGCGGCTCCAGGCATCGCGCAATTCGCGTTTCAAGACTTTGCCGATCGCGCTGCGCGGCAATTCGGTGACCGCCTCGAGCGCGTGCAGCCGCTGGGTGCGGCCGAGCTGGGCGTTGGCCCAGGCGAGGATCGCCGCCGCATCGGCCTCGGGGGCTGCGGGCACGAAAAAGCCGACCGGCGTTTCGCCCCAATCGTCGCTCGCCACCCCCACCACCGCGCAATCGGCGACCAGCGGATGCTGGGCGAGCACGGCTTCGAGGTCCGAGGGATAGATGTTGAACCCGCCCGAGATGATCACGTCCTTCTTGCGATCCATCAGGATCAGAAAGCCGTCCTCGTCGAACCGGCCGAGATCGCCGTGGCGGATGAAGCGGCGCCCTTGCGCGTCGAACCATTCGGCGGCGCGAGTGGCGTCGGCGCGGCGGTGATAGCCGTTCATCATCGCCGGGCTGCGGCCGACGACCTCGCCGCTTTCGCCCGGGGGCACCTCGCGCCCCTCCTCGTCGATCAGGCGAATGTCATGCCCCTCGACCGGCACGCCGACCGTGTGGAGCTTGGTCGGATGAGCGGTGCAGTTGAGCATGGTCGTGCCGCCGCCCTCGGTCATACCATAATATTCGATCAACAGCCCCGGCCAGCGCGCGACCACATCGGCCTTGAGCGCGGGCGCGAAGGGCGCCGAGGTGCAGGTTTTCAGGCGAAAGCTCGACAGATCGAAGCGATCGAAATCGGGCAGCGCCATGATCCGCTGATATTGCACCGGCACCAGCATCGCATGGGTCGCGCGGTGCGCCTCGGCGAGTTCCAGGAAGCGGCGCGCGTCGAACTTGGCCATCAGCACCGCCGTGCCGCCCCAACCGAGCGTCGGCAGGAACACGACCAGCGTGGTGTTCGAATAAAGCGGGGTCGCGACCATCGTCACCGCCGTGCCGAAGCCCGCGCCGGCGTTGCGGTGGATATGCGCCCAGCGCATCGCGTGGCTCTGGACGATGCCCTTGGGGGTGCCGGTGGTGCCCGAGGAATAGATGATGTTGAACGGGTCCTCGGGTGCGATCGCGATCGGGTGCGGCGCATGGCCGGGCGCGGCGAGCCAGGCGCGATATTCGGGGCTGCCGAGCTCGATCACCCGCGCGCCGATCGCCTGATTGCTGAGCGCCAGGCGGACGGCGGCGTCGACGAAGACGTGATCGGCGCCCGAATCGGCGATCATCGCGGCGAGCTGCGCGGGGGTCGCGCTCGGCGCGAGCGGGGTCGCGGCGCCGCCCGCGCGCAGCGTCCCCAGGAACACCGCGACATAATCGAGCCCCGCCGCGCCGCAGATCGCGACCGCCTGCCCGCGCGCGAGCCCATCGCGCTGGAGCGCGGCGGCGACGCGGTCCATCGCCGCGTCGAGCCCGGCATAATCGAGCGTCTCGCCCTCGGCGATCAGGGCTGGCGCCCGCCCCCGCTCGCGGGCATGAAGCGCGATCGATGAGGCTAAGGTCGCGAAATCCCCTGCGAGCGACGTGGCGGCGTCCATGGCGTCCCCTGTTTTGCAATTGGCTAGGCGAGCCCAGCGACAAATGCCATACGCCAAGTTCGAAAATTAGCAGGGAGGGGTAATTTGCTGCTGTATGACGCGCCCGCGCCGGCGCCCAATCCGCGCCGGGTGCGCATCTATCTCGCCGAAAAAGGCCTCAAGATCGCGACGCGCGAACTCTCGATCCGCGAGGGGCAGCACCGCGCGCCCGATTATCTGGCGGTCAACCCGCTCGGCCAAATCCCCGCGCTCCAGCTCGACGATGGCGAGGTGATCACCGAGAGCCTGTCGATCTGCCGCTTCCTGGAAGCGCTCAACCCCGATCCGCCCTTGTTCGGTAAGGGGCCCAAGGGCGTCGCCGAGGTCGATATGTGGGTGCGCCGCGTCGAGTTTCGCCTCGGCACCCCGCTCGCGATGGTCTGGGCGCACACCCACCCCTTCACCGCGCGCGTCGTGCAGCCGCAATATACCGAGTTCGGCGAGAGCAACCGGCCCAAGGTCGCGGCCGCCTATGCCTATTTCGACACGATCCTGGGCGATCGCCCCTTCCTCGCCGGGCGCGATTTTTCGATGGCCGACATCGTGCTGCTGACGATGATCGATTTCGCCGCTTTCGTCGGCGTGCCGCCCGAGCCGGAACTGGCGCGCCTTACCGATTGGCACGCGCGCGTCTCGGCGCGGCCGAGTGCCGCGGCATGAGCGCGGCCGCCGACCCCGGCTTCGCGGGGCGCGTCGCGATCGTCACCGGCGGCGGCACCGGGATCGGCGCGGCGGTGGCGCGCCAATTGCGGGCGAAGGGCGCGCGCTGCGTGATCAACTATGCGCACAGCCGCGACGAGGCCGAAGCGCTCGCCGCCGAATTGGGCGAGGCGGTCGCGGTCCAGGCGGACATCGTCGAGGATCACGCCTGCCAGGCGCTCGCCGCGGCGGCGCGCGCGGCGTTCGGGCGGATCGATTTCCTGGTGAACAACGCAGGCCGCACCAAATTCGCCAATCACGAGGATTTGGCGGCGCTTTCCGCCGAGGATTTCCTCGATATCTACCGGTTGAACGTGGTCGCCGCCTTTCAGATGGTGCGCGCCTGCGAAGCCGATCTGCGTGCGAGCGGGGCGGGAGCGGTGGTGAACGTCGCCTCGGTCGCGGGGGTGTTCGGGATCGGCTCCTCGGTCGCTTATGCCGCGTCGAAGGGCGCGTTGCTGACGATGACGCAAAGCCTCGCGCGCGCGCTCGCCCCGGCGGTGCGGGTGAACGCGGTCGCGCCGGGCTATGTCGCGAGCGGCTGGTTCGAAAAGCGGCTGGGCGCCGAAGGCTTCGCGCGGCTCAACGCGCGGATCGCGGCGGCGACGCCGATGGGCATCGCGACGAGCCCGGACGAGGTGGCGGCGCCGATCGTCCATCTGCTCGATCCCGCCGCGCGCGCGATCACGGGGGAGACGCTGCTGATCGACGCGGGCGCGCATCTCGACGTGGGCTTGTCGCGACGCCCGGGGCGCGAGGGATAGCGCCGCGTGCTTTAGGGCTGGGCAAGCGTCCACAACTCGTCTACGAAAACGCACGGTTCATCGCAGGAGGTGCCGATGGCTTACCGACAACAGGACCGTGCCCCCGCCGTCAAGCTCGGCTTGGCGATGCTGATGGGGTTGCTGCTCACCATTCCGATCTTCAGCGTCTATCTGCTCGTTTACGACCGCGAAAACCAATCGAAAACCGCGCGCGAGAGCATCGCGCAGGGCTGGGGCGGCGAACAGACGCTCGCCGGGCCGTTGCTCGTCATCCCCTATCAGGCGCAAGTCACCGAGACGGTCACCCAGAATGGCAAGCCCAGCGTCACCAGCCGGATGGTGACGCGCGAATTGCGCGTCGCGCCGACGCTTGCGACGCTCGATCTGGGAATCGATCCCGAGCGGCGGCACCGCTCGATCTATGAAGCGATCGTCTATACCGCGCGCGCGAGCGGCAGCGCGCGGTTCGACATGCCGACCGATCTCGCGCGCGCCGGCATCGCGCCCGAGACGCTCGACCTCGCCCGCGCCGAGCTACGCTTCGGCGTCTCCGATCCGCGCGGGTTGGTGGGGCGGCGGCCGAGCCTGACGATCGCCGGGCGCGCGGTCGCGCTCCAGCCGGGCAATGGGCCGGAGGCGACGGGCGGCTCGGGCTTTTTCGCCGGCATCGACGCGCGCGCGCTGCCGCGCGAGCCGCTGATGCTGAGCTATCGCATCGATTTTCGCGGCAATGGCAGCGTGTCGATGGTGCCCCAGGCGGGCGAATCGCGTTGGAAAATCGCCTCTGCCTGGCCGCATCCCAGCTTCCAGGGCGGTTTCCTGCCGATCGACAGTCGCGTCGACGCGAAGGGGTGCAGCGCGCGCTACGCGATCGGCAATTTGGCGCTGGGGCGGGCGCTGGTCGATCTCGATCAGCCGAGCGCGACGAACGATCGCGTCGTGCTGCCCGGGAACAACGACGATCGCACGGTCAAGATCGCGCTGGTCGCCCCCGCCGATATTTACAGCCAGGTCAATCGCGCGGTGAAATACGGCTTTTTGTTCATCGGTTTCACCTTCACCGCGCTGCTGATGTTCGACGTGATCGGCGGCCGGCACGTCTCTACGGTCGCTTATCTGCTCGTCGGCGCGGGGCTGGTGCTGTTCTTCGTGATGCTGCTCGCCTTCGCCGAGTTGATCGGCTTCACTTTCGCCTATCTGCTCGCGGCGGGGGCGATGATCGCCTTGCTCACCGCCTATTCGGCGGCGGTGCTCGGCAATTGGCGGCGCGCGGCGGTGATCTTCGGCTTGCTCGCGATGCTCTATCTGCTGCTGTTCGTGCTGCTGAGCCTGGAGGCGTGGTCGCTGCTGATCGGCTCGGTGCTGCTGTTCGCGACGCTCGCGACGGTGATGTACATCACCCGCAACGTCGATTGGAGCCGCGCGCGCGCGATCGAGGCCGCGCCGGCGTGAGGCGGAGCGCGGGGCGCAGGCGACGATCGCCCGCGCCCCGCGCGTCGCTCAGATCGCCGCGCCGCCGTCGATGTCGATCGTGGCGCCGGTGATATAGCTCGCCTCGTCGCTCGCCAGGAACGCGGTGAGCGCCGCGACTTCCTCGACCCGGCCGTAGCGCTTCAAGGCGGTCATCGGGGTGAGCACATCGGCGAAGGGGCCGTTCGCCGGGTTGAGATCGGTGTCGATCGGGCCGGGCTGGATCACGTTCACCAAAATGCCGCGCTCGCCCAGATCGCGCGCCCAGCCGCGCGCGAGGCCCGCGACCGCCGCCTTGGTCGCGCCATAGATCGCGCCGCCCGGAAACGGCATCCAATGCGCGTTGATGCTGCCGATGATCAGGATGCGCCCGCCATCGCGCAGATGCGGGATCGCCGCCTCGGTCGCGGCGTAAATGCCGTCGACATTCACCCCGAATTGGCGGCGGAATTCGGCGAAGGGGGTTTCGCCGATCGCGCCGAAGGTGGCGACGCCGGCATTGTGCACCAGAATGTCGAGCCCGCCGAGCCGCTCGGCGGCGGCGACCACGGCTTGGGCGGCGGCGCGCGGATCGGCGGCGTCGGCCTGGAAGGCGGCGCCCGTCACCCCGGCTTCGCTGATGGCCGCGACGGTCGCGTCGGCGGCGGCCTGGTTGCTCGCGAAGCTGATCGCGACATCGGCGCCTTCGCGCGCCAGTCGTTGCGCGATCCCCGCGCCGATCCCGCGCGAGCCGCCGGTCACGAAGGCTTTCTTGCCCTGAAGCCGCTGTGTCATCTGATAATCTCCTCCAAAGCCCGCGTGGGGCGGGGCCGCGCCAGAGGTCGGCGCGGCGCGGGCGGGCTTCAATCGCGGGCGCGCATAGTTATGCTTGGTTACCGCCAAGCCCGGCTCGCGTCCGCGCGCCGACCGAGCCCCGCCGTTTTTTGCGCGCGGGGTTTGAAAGCGGCGCCCGCGCTGTGTATCTGCTCCCCCGAGCGCCGGGCGAGCTCGTGCGCGTGCGCGAACGAAGGTAGATGCGATGGCCGAGTTTTTGTTGCCCCCCAACAGCAAGATCAAGAACGACGGCAAGACGCACAAGGCGACCGGCGACGCCAAGCGCATCAAGAAGTTCAAAATCTATCGCTTCGATCCCGATGCCGGCGAAAATCCGCGCTACGACACCTTCGAAATCAATCTCGACGAGTGCGGCCCGATGGTGCTCGACGCGCTCATCAAGATGAAGGCCGAGCAGGATTCGACGCTCACTTTCCGCCGTTCGTGCCGCGAGGGGATTTGCGGTTCCTGCTCGATGAACATCGATGGCAAGAACGGCCTCGCCTGCACCACCGCGATCGAAGACATCAAGGGCGACATCCGGATCACGCCCTTGCCGCATATGGACGTGATCAAGGATCTCGTTCCCGATTTCACCCATTTCTACGCGCAATATGCCTCGATCAAGCCGTGGCTGCAGACGGTGACCCCGGCGCCCGCCGGCAAGGAACGGCTGCAATCGCCCGATGATCGCGCCAAGCTCGACGGGCTTTACGAGTGCATCCTGTGCGCCTGCTGCTCGACGAGCTGCCCCAGCTATTGGTGGAATAGCGACAAATTCCTGGGGCCGGCGATCCTGCTCCAGGCCTATCGCTGGATCGCCGACAGCCGCGACGAGATGACCGGCGAGCGGCTCGACGAACTCGAGGATCCGTTCCGCCTCTATCGCTGCCACACGATCATGAACTGCGCGAACGTCTGCCCCAAGGGGCTGAACCCGGCCAAGGCGATCGCCGAGATCAAGAAGCTGCAGTTCGAACGCGCGCAATAAGTTGATCGACGACCAGCCGGCCCCGGCTTTCCGCTATTTCGAAGCGCCCGATCATCCCGGCTGGATGACGTGGGAGCTGGCCGATCGATCGCGCTTCAACGCGCTGTTCGGGCCGTTCCTGCTAAAGGTCGAAGACGGCGTCGCCCGGGTGCGCATGACGCCGCGCGCGCTCCACGCCAATTTGTCGGGCAAGGTCCATGGCGGGGCGTTGCTGGGCTTCGTCGACATGGCGATCTTCGCCGCCGCGCGCGGCTTCGGGTTGATCGAGGCGGGGACGGCGGTGACGCTCGATCTGAACGCGCAATTCATCGGCCGCGCCGAGATCGAGGCGCCGATCGAGGCGCGGGTCGAGCTGCTGCGCGAGACCGGGCGGCTGTTGTTCCTGCGCGGGCTGATCGTCCAGCCGGTCGAAGGCCCGAGCGCGACGGTGCTCGCTTTTTCGGGCACGATCAGGAAGCCGTCGCGTTGAGGGGCGTCATGGCTTTCGCCAGCCCCTTCACCCCCCAGGCCGTCGCCCCAGCGAAAGCTGGGGCCTTTGGGAAATGGGGTGCGCCAGCGGCACGAGGCCCCAGCTTTCGCTGGGGCGACGCGCTCATCTTTGGCTGGTGGGGCGGCGCATCGCTTCTGGCGGCGGGCGCCCCATGACCTTCGTCCTCGATCGCTACAACGCCCTGGTCTCGGCGGGCGAACTGCGCCCCGATCCCGAACAGGCGGCCGCCGCCTTGCGCCTCGCCGCGCTCGCGACCGCGCTCGAAGCGACGCCCAAGCGCGGCTCGGTGCTCTGGCGCGCGCTCGGCCGGCTGCCCGAGCCGCCGCGCGGGCTCTATCTCTGGGGCGGGGTGGGGCGCGGCAAATCGATGCTGATGGACCTATTCTATCAGTGTCTCGACATCCGCCGCAAACGCCGCGTCCATTTCCACGAATTCATGTTGGAGGTGCACGCGCGCATCGCCGAGGAGCGCAAGAAGGAAGCGGGCGATCCGATCGTGCCGGTCGCGCAGGCGATGGTCGGCGAAAGCCGGCTGCTGGCGTTCGACGAGCTGGTCGTCAATAATTCGGCCGATGCGATGATCCTGTCGCGGCTGTTCACCGCGATGTGGGCGCGCGGGTTGACGGTGGTCGCGACCTCGAACCGCGCGCCGGGCGACCTCTATAAGGACGGGCTCAACCGCGAGCATTTCCTGCCCTTCATCGCCTTGCTCGAGGAGAAATGCGCGGTCGTGGGCTTGAACGGCCCGGTCGATTACCGCCGCGACCGGCTCGGCTCGATGAAGCTCTGGTACGCGCCGAGCGGCGAGGCGACGACCAAGGCGCTCTCCGCCGCCTTTTTCGCGCTCACCGATTACCCGCCCGAGGACCGCGCGCATGTGCCGAGCGAGGATCTGGCGCTCCCCGGCGGACGCATGCTGCACGTGCCCAAGAGCCTGAAGGGGGTGGCGGTGTTCAGCTTCAAGAAGCTGTGCGCCGAGGCGCGCGGCGCGGCCGATTATCTATGCGTCGCGCGGCGCTTCCACACCGTGATCATGGTCGGCATTCCGCGCTTGGGGCCGGAGAACCGCAACGAAGCCGCCCGCTTCGTGACGCTGATCGACGCGCTCTACGAGCACAACGTCAAATTCATCGCCGGCGCCGACGCCGCGCCCGAGGCGCTGTACGTGGCGGGCGACGGCGCGTTCGAGTTCGAACGCACGGTGAGCCGGCTCCAGGAAATGCAGTCCGATGCCTATCTCGCGCGCGGGCATGGGGCGGGCTGACGGCTGGAATTTGAAAGCCGGCGGCATCGGTCGCGATTAAGCAGTTTCCGTCATGCCGGACTTGGTCCGGCATCCACCGTGGCGCCTAGCAAGCGGTCGACAGGCCCAGCACGACCGTGGACCCCGGAACAAGTCCGGGGTGACGGGCGCGCGGAGGCGAAGGCGGCTCGACACGCTCGTTGTAGCTTACGTCAACCTTCTATTGCTAATGCGAACGCTTATCAACACCTCGATGGCGACACGCAAATCAGCGCTTGCCCTCGCTCCGCGACGGGCCTAAGCCCTAGCCGCCTTTTGCGGGCCACCCGGCCCCTCAACCCTAGCCCCATGGGAGGTCAGTGATGGCGCGCAAGAAAATCGCTTTGATCGGTGCCGGCAATATCGGCGGCACGCTCGCCCATCTCGCGGCGATGAAGGGGCTCGGCGACGTCGTGCTGTTCGACGTGGTCGAAGGGGTGCCCCAGGGCAAGGCGCTCGATCTCTCGCAATGCGGCCCGGTCGAAGGCTTCGACGCCAAGATCACGGGCACCAATGATTATGCCGATATCGCGGGCGCCGACGTGTGCATCGTCACGGCGGGCGTCGCGCGCAAGCCGGGGATGAGCCGTGACGATCTGCTCGGCATCAATCTGAAAGTGATGAAAGCGGTAGGCGAGGGGATCGCCGCGCACGCGCCCGACGCTTTCGTGATCTGCATCACCAACCCGCTCGACGCGATGGTGTGGGCGCTGCGCGAATTTTCGGGCCTGCCGCACCAGAAAGTGGTCGGCATGGCGGGCGTGCTCGACTCGGCGCGCTTCTCGACCTTCCTCGCGCAGGAATTCGGCGTGTCGGTGCAGGACGTGACGAGCTTCGTGCTCGGCGGGCACGGCGACACGATGGTGCCGGTGGTGCAATATTCGACCGTCGCCGGCATTCCGGTGCCCGACCTGATCAAAATGGGCCGCTCGACCCAAGAGCGGATCGACGCGATCGTCCAGCGCACCCGCTCGGGCGGCGGCGAGATCGTCGCGCTGCTCAAGACCGGCTCGGCCTATTATGCCCCGGCGACGAGCGGCATCGCGATGGCGGAAAGCTATCTCTACGATCAGAAGCGCCTGCTGCCGGCGGCGGTGCATCTGACCGGGCAATATGGCGTCGACGATCTTTACGTCGGCGTGCCGTGCATCATCGGCAAGGACGGCGTCGAGCAGGTGATCGAGATCGCGCTGGACGAGACGGCGAAGGCCAATTTCCAGGTCTCGGTCGATGCGGTGAAGGAGCTGCTGGTCGCGTGCAAGGGGATCGAGCCGAGCCTGGGTTGAGCGAGGCGAGGCCCCGGGCGTTTGACATGAAAGTGACGCGACCCCAGCTTACACATAGCCTGTGTAAATCGGAGATCGGGTGATGACGCGGAACCTCACGCTCGCCGTGGAAGAGGAACTGCTCGACCGCTATCGGTCCTTCGCGCGGCGTCGGGGCACCACGGTCAACGCGATGATCCGCGCGCATATGGCGGCGACGGTCGGCATGGACGACCAGGCGAAGCGCGCGGCGGTCGCCTGGATGCGCGAGCGCGCGCGGCACGGCCCCAAGGCCGAGAGCGCCGAGCCGATGACGCGCGGATGGGGCGACCATGAAGATTGACGGCTTCTTGGACAGCAACATCCTCGTCTACGCGGCCTATCCGACGCCCGGCGAAGACTGGAAGCAGGAAATCGCGATCGACCTGATCGAAAGCAATGAATTCGCCATTTCGTCGCAAGTTTTGTTCGAGTTCCTGAACTCGACGACGCGCAAGCGCAAGCCGGGTCTAACCCTCGCCGACGCGCATCACTGGCTCGAGACGCTTCCCGCCGCGACCGTGGTCGGTGCCGATCGCTCGCTCGTCGCCGAGGCGGTGGCACTCGCCGATCGTTACAGAATCGTCTTTTGGGACGGCGCGATCATCGCCGCCGCCGGGCGCGCGGGCGCCAAAACGCTCTACACCGAAGACTTGAATGACGGGCAACATTATGGCGCGGTTCAGGTCGTCAATCCCTTCAACCGAACCGGGGAGGATGCGCGGTGAGCCTTTGGCTTGGCCTGGTTGGAAGCGCTGCGCTAGCCGCCGCCCCAGCGGCGCAGGGTGGCTTGCTGAAGCCGGCAGACCTACCGGTGATCGTCGAAGACGTGGCGGCTTGCTATCGCCATATGTCGATCACGGGGCCCGACATTAACGGCCTTATCGCGGCAGGATGGCGCCGTTACGAAACCACCGACCTTCCCGAGCGAAGCTTTCTGGCAGGGATCCCGCTCTTCAGTCGGGGCGATGGCGTGGTTATCGCCTGGGCCGGAGCTGGTAACCTGCACGGCGGGTGCACGGTCGTGGCGATCCCCCGTTCATCAATTGATCGCGCCACGCTGCGCGATGGCGTGTCGGCCGCGCTCGGTGCCGCGCCCGTTTTTGAGGGGGGGGCTGGCGTGCTGTGGGCGCCAAAGGGTGCGAACGATGTCTTGGTGCTGATGACGCCAGACCCCGTCAACGCCGCTGCCGTCAACTTCGTTATGCGGGCAAGCGTCGAAGAGTGGGAGCGAAAGCTGCCCCCACGAACGCGCCCGCCTGAAGACTCCGGAACAGCGCTTTCGAACGACCAACAATAAGCCCGTTGGGCGACATCAACTCAATCAGGAGCCCCCATGTCCATCCTCGTCAACCAGCACACCAAGGTCATCACCCAGGGGATGACTGGGGAAACCGGCACTTTCCACACCAAGGCGGCGCTTGCCTATGGCACGCAAATGGTCGCGGGCGTCACCCCGGGGAAGGGCGGGACGATGCACCCCGACCCCGAGGTGAACCTGCCGATCTACGACACGGTCCACGAAGCCGTCGCCAAAACCAGCGCCACCGCGAGCGTCATCTATGTGCCCCCCGCCTTCGCCGCCGATTCGATCCTGGAGGCGATCGACGCCGAAGTGCCGCTGATCGTGACGATCACCGAGGGCATTCCGGTGCTCGACATGGTCAAGGTCAAGCGCGCGCTCTCGGGCTCGAAGTCGCGCCTGATCGGCCCCAATTGCCCGGGGGTCCTCACGCCAGAGGAGTGCAAGATCGGCATCATGCCGGGCAGCATCTTCAAAAAGGGCTCGGTCGGCGTCGTGTCGCGCTCGGGCACGCTCACTTACGAAGCGGTGTTCCAAACCTCGAACGCCGGGCTCGGCCAGACGACCGCGGTCGGCATCGGCGGCGATCCGGTGAACGGCACCAATTTCATCGACGTGCTCGAACTCTTCCTGGCGGACGAGGCGACGCAATCGATCATCATGATCGGCGAAATCGGCGGCTCGGCCGAGGAAGAGGCCGCGCAATTCCTGCGGGACGAAGCCAAGCGCGGGCGCCAAAAGCCGATGGTCGGCTTCATCGCCGGGCGCACCGCGCCACCGGGCCGCCGCATGGGCCATGCCGGCGCGATCGTCTCGGGCGGGCAGGGCGGCGCCGAGGACAAGATCGCGGCGATGGAAGAAGCCGGCATCCGCGTCGCCGCGAGCCCGAGCGAATTGGGCTCGACGCTCGTCGAAGTGTTGAAGGGCTGACCGCCCGGGGGGGCAGGAGAGCTTATATGGCCGATGTGACCGAAATCGCCGGGGTCAGCCCCGCCTTCATCGAAACGCTCGAACGTCGCTTCAATCGCGATCCGGCGAGCGTCGACCCCGCCTGGCGCGGCTTTTTCGAAGGACTGGGCGCCGCCGCGCCGAGCTGGGCGCGCGCCAATTGGCCGCTCGCCGACACCGACGAGCTGACCGCCGCGCTCGACCCCGCGCAGATGCAACCGGCGGCCAAGCCGGCGAAGGCCGCGCCCGCGCCCGCCCCCGCCGCCGCCCCCGACGCCGATACGATCGCGCGCGCCGCGCAGGATTCGATCCGCGCGATGATGCTGATCCGCACCTATCGCGTGCGCGGGCATCTCGCCGCCAAGCTCGATCCCTTGGGCATCGCCAAGCAGGAACTCCCCGCCGATCTGACGCCCGAATATCACGGCTTTTCGGGCGCCGATCTCGATCGCCCGATCTATCTCGGCGGGGCGCTCGGCTTGCAAAGCGGCACGGTGCGCGAGATCGTCGAGACGTTGCGCGCCAATTATTGCGGCAACGTCGGCCTGGAATATATGCACATCGCCGATGTCGAGGAACGCCGCTTCCTGCAAGAACGCATGGAAGGCAAGGACAAGGCGATCGAATTCACCGATAACGGCAAGCGCGCGATCCTGAACAAGGTGATCGAGGCCGAGCAATGGGAGCGTTTCCTCGGCAAGAAGTACGTCGGCACCAAGCGTTTTGGGCTCGACGGCGGCGAGAGCATGATCCCGGCGCTCGAATCGATCATCAAATATGGCGGCCAGTACGGCGTTCGCGAGATCGTCTATGGCATGGCGCATCGCGGCCGGCTGAACGTGCTCGCCAATGTGATGGCCAAGCCCTTGCGCGTGATTTTCCACGAATTCGGCGGCGGCTCGCAGAACCCGGACGACGTCGGCGGTTCGGGCGACGTGAAATATCACCTCGGCACCTCGACCGACCGCGAGTTCGACGGGATCAGCGTGCATATGTCGCTGGTCGCCAACCCCTCGCATCTCGAGGCCGCCGATCCGGTGGTGCTCGGCAAGACCCGCGCGATCCAGACGATCGCGGGCGATCTCGGTACGCACGCCGCCTCGCTGCCGGTGCTGATCCATGGCGACGCCGCTTTCGCGGGTCAGGGCATCGTGTGGGAGTGTTTCGGCTTTTCGGGGCTGAACGGCTATAACACCGGCGGCTGCATCCACTTCGTCATCAACAATCAAATCGGCTTCACCACCTCGCCCCAATTCGCGCGCAGCTCGCCTTATCCGAGCGACGTCGCCAAGGGGGTGCAGGCGCCGATCTTCCATGTGAACGGCGACGATCCCGAAGCGGTGACCTTCGCCTGCAAGATGGCGATCGATTATCGCCAACGTTTCCACCGCGACGTGGTGATCGACATGTGGTGCTATCGCCGCTTCGGCCACAACGAAGGCGACGAGCCGAGCTTCACCCAGCCGCTGATGTACGAACGCATCCGCCAACATCCGCCGGTGAGCGAGATTTACGGCAAGAAGCTAATCGCCCAGGGCGTGATCGACCAGGCGTGGATCGACGACAAGGTGAAGCAATTTACCTTGCTGCTCGAAGGCGAGTTCGAGGCGGGGCAAAGCTATAAGCCCAACAAGGCCGATTGGTTCGCCGGGCGCTGGTCGGGCCTCCACGCCCCCGCCGATCCCGAGACCGCGCGGCGCAACATCGAAACCGGCATCGATCGCAAGCTGTTCGACGCGATCGGCCGGGTGCTGACGACGGTCCCCGAAAGCGTGCGCATCCACAAGACGCTCGCGCGGGTGATCGACGCCAAGCGCGCGATGTTCCAATCGGGCAACGGCTTCGATTGGGCGACCGGCGAGGCGCTGGCCTTCGCTTCGCTGCTTTACGAAGGCTATGGCGTGCGGCTGTCGGGCCAGGACTCGGGGCGCGGCACCTTTAGCCAGCGCCACGCGGTGTGGGTCGATCAGCAGGACGAGCACAAATATATCCCGCTCGCGACGATCGAGCATGGCCGGTTCGAAGTGCTCGATTCGCCCTTGAGCGAATATGGCGTGCTCGGCTTCGAATATGGCTATGCGCTCGCCGACCCCAAGACGTTGGTGTTGTGGGAAGCCCAGTTCGGCGATTTCGCGAACGGCGCGCAGATCATGATCGACCAGTTCATCGCCGCAGGCGAGGCCAAATGGCTGCGCGCCAATGGTTTGGTGATGCTGCTCCCGCATGGCTACGAAGGCCAGGGCCCCGAGCATAGCAGCGCGCGGCCCGAGCGCTTCCTGCAACTGTGCGCGCAAGACAATATGCAGGTCGCCAATTGCACCACGCCCGCCAATTATTTCCATCTGCTGCGCCGGCAGATGCACCGCAATTTCCGTAAACCCCTGATCGTCTTCACGCCCAAATCGCTGCTGCGGCACAAAATGGCGGTGTCGAGCGCCGAGGAATTCCAGGGCGACAGCCATTTCCGCCGCATCCTATCCGATCCGCAAGCCCCGGCCGACGACGAGGTCAAGCGGCTGGTGCTTTGCTCGGGCAAGGTCGCTTATGATCTGATCGAGGCGCGTAACGCCGCGGGCGATGCCGAAACCGCGATCGTACGGATCGAGCAGCTCTATCCCTTCCCCGGCGAGCCCCTGGTCGTGCGGTTGAAGCGGATGGTGAATTTGGAAGAGGTGGTCTGGGCGCAGGAGGAGCCGAAGAACAACGGCTATTGGACCTTCGTCGAGCCGTTCATCGAGGAGGCGCTGAGCGCGGCCGGGGTGGCGCCGAAGCGCGCGCGCTATGCCGGGCGCGCGGCCGCCGCCTCGCCCGCGACCGGGCTCGCCAAGCGCCATCAGATCGAACAAGGCGCGCTCGTCGCCGAGGCGCTGGGCCATAGCGTGCGCGACGAGATCCGCCGGATGCAGCATTAGGGGCAGTGGCGTTGGCGCATCCAAGCCCCTTGACCGTCATGCCGGACCTGGTCCGGCATCCACCGTCGTTCCAGGCCTTGCCAGGCAAGGCCAGGCGCGACGGTGGACCCCGGAACGAGCCCGGGGTGACGCCATCCTTTTCATCAGCCGGCCCAGCCAGGCTCTAAGCGTTGCGAGGAACGACCATGGCAACCGAAATCAAAGTGCCCGTGCTGGGC
>FRDC01004949.1_pt1 | contig 15990 bp, 10 predicted proteins | sample 1106171 | NCBI WGS metagenome assembly FRDC01 (sample SAMEA3930566, study PRJEB13176) | freshwater metagenome | biome: Drinking water system; feature: drinking water; material: water | place: Singapore | collected 2014-12-20 | reverse complement strand
TCGGCATCCGCTGCGGCCGCCTGGAGGCCGCCGTACGATCCGACCGCGGTCGGCGTGCCGCCGATCGCGCCGGTGGCGGGGTCCAGGGCGAGACCCGGGGGGAGCGCGCCCACCATGGTCCAGGTGTACGGATCGCGTCCGCCCGCCGCCTGGAAGGCGGCCGAGTAGCCCGCGCCGAGCGTCGCATACGGCGTCGGCACGCCCGAGACGATCACATTGCCCTGGACGGCGAACCGGAAGGGTGCCGTGAGGACGTAGCGCGAGTCGGCGTCGGAAGCCTGCACGACGATGTCCGGCCAGCTGCCCGCCGCGGTCGGCGCACCGGACATGCGTCCCGTCGCGGAATCCAGCGCGATCCCCGGCGGCAGTCGGCCGGCCTGGACATGGTAGCTGTAGGGTCCCTGGCCGCCGGTCGCGACGAAGGTCGCGTCGTAGGCGCTGCCGACGGCGGTCTGCACGCCCTGGCAGGGAGGGCAGTTCACCGCGAGGGGCGCCACGTCGATGCCGATGCTCTGCAACGCGGTGGTCGCGACGTTCGACGTCGGCTTCGACGAGTCGAGGACGCGTACTGAGAAGGTTCTGGTCCCGCGCGCGGTCGGGACGCCTGCGATCGCGCCGGTATCGGTGTCGATCGACAGCCCCTCGGGGAGCGCGCCGCTGTAGATCGTGAAGGCGAGCGGCTTGGTGCCGCCCTTGGCCGTCACCGACCCGGAGTACGGCTGCCCCAGGACACCCGCGAGCGGGATGTTGGCCGTCAGCGAGAGCGGGCGCCCCGAGATGACGATGGTGTAGGCGAGCGAGGTCGCCGTCGAACCGTTCTGGTCCGATGCACGGATCCTGATCCCGGAATAGGTCCCCGAGACCGGCGGCGTGCCCGAGATGTCGCCGGTCGAAGGATTGAACGCGGTTCCGGTCGGGACCGTCCCGGCGACGAGTTCGTAGGTGTAGGGAGGCACGCCGCCCGTCGCACGGAACTGCGCGAGGTAGGGGTCGTCGATCCTGCCCTGCGGGACGTTCGACGACATCACCATCGGCGTCGTCGACTGGGCGGCCGGTGTCGGCGACCGGAAGACGGCGGTCGCGGCGAGCGCGGTCTGCGGCGGCAGCGCCGTCAGGGCGCAGAGCAGGAAGGCGGTCGCGCGACGCAGCATGATCGATTTCCCGGCCATGCGCGGCAGATTAGGAAACCGACCGCCCCGGCGCAAACGTCATTCCTTTGCCGGGCGCCGCCCGAAGGAACTATCTTCTGGACGGAGGAAGGACCTGGACCCGAAATGGAATGGAGCTAGCCGAGCGACCCTTGGCATCCGTCACCTGCACGACGATCCCGTCGAACTGACCGAACTCGGTCGGATCCGCGTGCAGGACGGCGCGGGCACGTCCGGGGGCGACCTCCTGGATCTCGGCGACGGTCAGCCAGGACGGTGCGTTCCGGAACTCGATCTGGACGCCCTCGCCGCCGCCGATGTCGATGGCCGTCTCGCCGTGGCCGCCGACCTGCAGGTTGGAGCCGAAGCTCGGGACACCGCGCATGAAGTAGAGCGCGCCCTCCGCGAAGGCGGGCGCGGAGCCGCCCAGGACGAGGGCCAGGGCGAGCACGGGAATCGATCTGCGTGGCATTTCGGGCCTCGGAAGGAATGACGGACGATAGATCGCGCCCGCGGCCGAGGCAAGGAACGGCTAGATGGACCGCATTCCTTCGGTCGCTCGCGGCCGCCGTTTGACCTTTTCGGGCGCGCCGTCGACCTTCGGCTCCGAAGGGAACGCCCATGCCCACGAAGCGCCTGAACCTGCCGCTGGCCGCCCTCGCGGCCTTCATGATCTGCTCGATGCCCGCGGCCGCGGCGCAGACCGCCTGTCCCGACAAGTTCGCGGGCGGCCTCGCGCCGGACCTTCTGAATCCGAAGCTCGCCCCGAGGACGGCGCCGCTCTGCTTCTCCGCCTTCGCGCTGCTGCACTCCGGCCTCGTCCGAAGCGCGCTCTGGTCGGCCGAACATCTGACCCGGGACGGCCTCCGCCGGGCGCGCGAGACCAGCCGCGTGAACCAGTTCCACGCGGAGCCGCAGCTGCCCGCGTCCGACAGGTCGGAGCTGTCGGACTACGAGCGGTCCGGCTACGACCGGGGCCACTTGGCTCCGAGCGGCGACATGCCGGACCCGGTCGCCCAGGGCGAGAGCTTCAGCCTCTCGAACATGGTCCCACAGGACAGGGACAACAACAGAGGTCTGTGGGAAGGTATCGAGTCCGCGACCCGCACCCTCGCGACGCGCTCGGGGGAGCTTTTCGTCGTCACCGGCCCGATCTTCCACGGGTCCGACGTCAAGGCTCTGCGGGGACGGGTGTTGGTGCCGACGCATCTGTTCAAGGCGATCTACGATCCCCGGTCGGGTATGGCGGGCGCCTATCTGGTCGGCAACGTCGCGGGCAATGCCTGGAAGGCGATCTCGATCGCCGAGCTCGCCCAGCTGAGCGGCGTCGATCCGTTCCCGGCGCTACCAGCGTCCGTCAAGGCCGCCGTCCCCACGCTGCCCGAGCCCACGCCGCACGGATTCAACCGCGGCGGCGCGGAGGCCTCGGCCGCAGGTCCCGCCGGCGGCACGGTCGGATATCTCGAGAAGAACGCCCTCTGGATCGCGAAGAAGGTTCTGCGCGCATGGTAGACGATGTCGAATTCGTTCCCTTCGCCGACGCCGTCGCGTCGCTGGAGATCGATGGACTGAAGTTCGAGAACGGCTCGGATGCCGTTTCCGTCTACGGCTCCGTCTCCTTCACGCGCGACGCCGTCGGCCGCGAGCGCCTCGTGCGCGTTCTTGCGGTCCTCGATCGCATGCGCGCCGTCATGGACGAAGGCGCCCTTCCGGATGCGGTCGGAGGGGACGAGGCTCCGCGGACGGTCGCCAATCCCTTCGAATGACGGGCGCGCAGCGGCCTCCATCCTTCCGGCGGTCGTAAGGCGACCGCGCGCCGCAAGCAATCGTTAAGAGCATGTCCGGAGTTCCCTGCGGGTGTGTCGCGCGCGGGGTTCCACCTCGTCGTGCATTCGGATAAGTGCCCGGAAGGGAATCCCGCCGTGTGGGTTTCGCCCCCGGCAGACACTTCCGCGGAATTCAATGCGCGCCTTCGTCATCGACGACTCGAGAGTCAACCGCATCCTGCTCTCGTCCCTCATCGAGAAGATCGAAGGGGCAACCGTGATCGGCTTCGAGAACCCGCGCGACGCCCTCGAGAAGCTGTTCTCGGACCCGCCGGACATCGTCCTCGTCGATCAGATGATGGAGCGGATGAGCGGCGTCGACTTCATCAGGGAGGCCCGCGCGCGGCCGTCGATCGACGCGATCCCGATCGTCATGGTGACGTCCAACGAGCGCAAGGAGATCAAGGAGGCGGCCCTGGAGGCGGGTGCGACCGACTTCATCGCCAAACCGTTCGACACGAGCGAGATCACGGCTCGGGTCCGCAACCTCATGACGCTGCGGCGCGCGAGCGATCCGCGCAGCGGCATGCGCGATCTGGCCGATCTGCTGGCCGAGACGTTCGCCCAGCACGAGCGCCAGAGCAACCAGCCGTCGATGCGGACGCCTTCGGACCGCCGTGTCGCCGCCTATGCCGCCATCATGCTCGCAGACCTCGGCGTCCCCGACCTCGCGCGCCGCATCTTCCAGGTCGCATCGACCTTCGACGCGCTCGTCACCGGCACCACCGGCCGCCCGGCGGTCACGATCGGCGCCGCCCGGGACCAGCTCATGGCCGATGCGGGCGGACGCCTCGACAAGGCCGTAGTCGAGGCGTTCCTCAGGAACTGGGAGATCGTCGAGCAGCACTACGACGCCTCCGCCACGCAGCGGGACATCTGAGAGTCGCAGCAGGGTCATGGGTCCGAAAGGTCGGCAGAAGTCGCGACGTCCCTACGCCCTGCTCTCCTACGGCCGCGGCATCGTCATGTTCGCGGCATCGATGATCTTCCTCATCTGGGCGGGCGCCTATTGGGTCTCCGAGCGGGAGGTCGCCAACGACACCGACAACGCGTTCAGCCAGGCATCCAATCTGAGCCGGCTCTACGCGGACACGATCTCGCGGTCACTGCGCACCACCGACCAGTTCATCCAGCGGGTCAGAACGTCCCTCAACGAGCCCGGCTTCGACCTGTACGCCTGGGCCAGGAACAGCGACTTCAATCCGGCCTCGGGGGACGTCGTCCAGATCTCCGTGGCGGACGCCTCGGGTCGGATGCTCGCCTCCACGCTGAAGCCGGGCCCCTTCGAGCTCAACGTCGGCGACCGTCCCGACTTCCAGGCGCAGAAGGCGTCCTCGGGAGACACGCTGATGATCAGCGACCCCGAGTACGGGGTCATATCAAACCGCACGATCGTCAAGGTCACCCGGCCTATCCGGAAGCCGGACGGGCAGTTCGACGGCGTCGTGATCGCTTCCGTCGCGCCCGACTCGCTGACGAAGGTCTTCCGACAGGTCGACCTGGGTCCGAACGGCGCCGCGATGGTCACCGGTCTCGGGGACCGCATCCTGGCGCGCTCCCCTTCGGACGGGATCGGAGAGGTCGCCGGATCGAAGTCGGTGTCCGGCGAGCCGGGACCTTGCTACACCCGCAAGAGCCGGATCGACGCGAACGTGCGGCACACCTGCTTCAGCGACGTCGCGGGCGCCCCCCTGGTCGTGGGCGTCGGGGTCGGAACGGCCGACATCCTGGCCCAGTCCGAGCTCACGCGCCGGAACTACGGGATAGCCGCCTGCCTCCTGAGCGCCGCCATCATGGCCGCGGCGTTCCTGCTGATCCGCGAGGATCGCAACAAGCTGCTGGCGGCGGATGCCATCGAGCGCGGCAACGTCGAACTCGAGGCCAAGTCGGAGATGCTGACGGCGACCCTGGAGGGCGTTGGACAGGGCGTCGCCCTCTACGACGTCGACGGCAGGCTGGTTCACGCCAACAAGCTCGCGGCAGGCTGGCTGGGGTTCCCAAGTCCGGAGGACGCGGTCGGACACACGTTCGAGGACAGCCTCCGCAGACAGATCGCCGACGGCGAGTTCGAGAGCACGCTGTCTCCCGACGAACTCTACGAGACGATCATCACGCGATGCGGCCGCGACATCCGCGGCCAGTCCGTCTACGTCATGCGCCTCGCGAACGGCACCTGCCTGCAGGTCAAGACGATCGCCGCCCCCAAGGGACGGATCGTGCGGGTCTACAGCGACGTCACCGAGAGCCTGAAGGCCGAGGCGGCGCTGGAGGAGAAGACGCTCTTCCTGGAGACGGTCCTGGAGAGCACCGGCGAAGGCATCCTGGTCTTCGACAGGGATCAGCGCCTGCGGCTGGTCAACAAGCGCGCCGCCGCCCTCGCCAGACTGCCGCCGGAGGCCATCGTCGGCCTCAAGATCGGCGATTTCGTCGCCATGACACTTGAGGATTCCGGCGGCGACACCTCCCGGTCCCGGGTCGACGCGATCCTCGAGCGCTTCATCGGAGGTCCGGACATCACGGTGGGCGTCCGCCGCCACGAACTGGCCGCCGACCTCGTGCTTGAGATCCGGACGAACTCGCTCGGCGAGGACGGCTGGGTGATGGTCACCTCCGACGTGACGGCCGCCCATCGCAACGCCGAGGCCCTCCGCGAGAGCGAGGCCGTCCTGAAGGAGAAGTCCACCGCCCTGGAGGTCACGCTCGACAACATCGACCAGGGCATCCTCACCATCGATCCGGCCGGAAAGGTCGCCGTCCGCAACCGGCGGCTGCCCGCGCTTCTTGGCGTCCCTCCCGAACTGCTCGCCCACGGCGCACCGATCGCGGACGCCTGCCAGCACCGGGTCGACAACGGCTGCACGATCGACGGCCACGTGCTCGATCTCCGCGGCGGCATGCTCCGGGACTGGCCGGCTCCGGCCACCCAGATCGTCCGCCAATGCCGACTTCCCGACGGTCGGGACATCGAGGAGGTCCTGCGGCCGCTGGTCGGCGGCGGCATCGTCATGACCGCCCGGGACGTCACGCGCCAGCGGGCCGCGGAGGCGGCCCTCGAGGCGGCGAAGGAGGCGGCCGAGGCGGGCAACCGGGCGAAGACCACCTTCGTGGCGACCATGAGCCACGAGATCCGAACCCCCTTGAACGGCGTCATCGGCATGTCCGAGGTCCTCTCGGGCACGAGCCTGGACGACCGTCAGCGGGAATGCCTCGCAACGATCCGCGAGTGCGGAGACGCCCTGCTCTCGATCGTTTCGGACGTGCTCGACTTCTCCAAGCTCGAGGCCGGCCGGACCGATTTCCTCATCCGCCCGTTCGACGTGTCGGCCGGGCTACGCAGCGTCGTCGACATCGTCGCCGGGACGGCCATGCGGAACATGCTCACGATCGACCATCGGATCGGGGTCGACGTTCCCGCGCGGGTGCTCACCGACGGATCCCGGGTTCGACAGGTCCTGCTCAATCTGCTCGGGAACGCCGTCAAGTTCACCGGGTCGGGCGGCGAGGTCCTCGTCAATCTCGCGATGGTCGATGCCGCAGGAGGTCCCAGGCTCCGCTACGGGATCCGGGACACGGGTCGGTCGATTCCGGCCGAGAAGGTGCCGCTGCTTTTCCGAGAGTTCTCCCAGCTGGACAACGGCCTCCTGGCGGGCCAGGGCGGAACCGGTCTGGGGCTCGCGATCTCGAAGCGGATCGTCGAAGGTCTGGGAGGCACGATAGGCTACTCGGCCGAGGGCGGCGGCAACCTGTTCTGGTTCGAGATCCCCTGTACGGCCACGACCGACGAGGCCGACCCCGCGGAGCGGTCCGGCGAACCCGGGATCGTCCCCCTCCGGGTCCTTCTGGCCGAGGACAACAAGATCAACCTCGACGTGGCGATCGCCTTCCTGAAGTCCGCCGGCCACTCCGTGATGGTCGCGCAGGACGGCAGGGCGGCCCTCGAGATGGCCCGGACCACGCATCCGGACGTCATCCTGATGGACGTGCAGCTCCCGGTCATGGACGGCCCGGAGGTCACCAGGGCCGTCCGCAAGCTCGTCGGGCGGCCCGGCCGGGTGCCGATCGTGGCCATCACGGCCGACGCGTCCGAGACCTGCCGCACGCTGTGCTTCGACGCCGGGATGGACGCCTTCCTGACCAAGCCCTTCAACGCCGACGGCCTGCTGCGGACCGTCTCCTCCGTCGCATGGCGGCGTCGCGACCCCGTCGAGACGCCGCAGGTCGACGAGGTGCGCATCGACGCCCTTATCAGGAGCATCGGTGTCGAGACCACCCTGCGTCTCGCCGACGAGTGCGAGATCGAGGCGCGTTCGTGCTGCGCGCGCTTCGCCGCTGGCATCGCTCCCGAGGGCGCCGCCCGCGAGCTCCACAACCTCAAGGGATCGGCCAAGGCGCTCGGACTGACGGGCGTGGTCGCGATGCTGGAGAAGATGGAGGCGGAGGCAGTCGAGTCAGCCGCCCCCGACATGGCATCGCTGGCCGAGGCGATGCAGGGTTCGCTCGCCAAGCTGCGGACGCTCTGTCCCGGGCTGCCCAGGAACAAGGTGGCCTGACCATGTCGTGGTCGATGCCCCCGTCCGGGGAACAGGACGGACTCCGCATGTCTTCCGACGGCGGCAGACCTCACGCGCACTCCGGCACGGCCAGAGCGGAATTCGAGAACATCCGCTCCAGGCGCGTCCCGACCCGCGAGCTGTTCGCGGTCTTCACGCTGCTGCTCATCGGCTTCATCTGGACTTGGGTGGGCTACACGACCACAAGGGACTACTCCCGAAGCATCGAGAATGCCCAGAAGGCAGCCGACAACCTCTCGCTCGCCCTCGCGTCGCAGGTGGCGATGCGCATGGAACTGGTCGAGCAGATCCTCGCCGAAGTCGCCTCGCGGTACGAGGACGATCCCGCCTTCGACATCCGTCGGTGGACGGCGGACAACGGCCGACGGCTGCAGGCGATCGGCGAGCTCTTCCTCCTGGATCCGGACGGCCAGGCGGTCCGCTCGAGCGGCATGGACGGCACGCGGGCGCCGACCTTGGGAGAGCAGCGACTTCTCGGTTCTGTCAGGAACGGATCCGGGCCGCCGATCGTCGTCGGGCGCCGCGGGATCGACATCCCGACCGGCAGGCCGTCCGTCAGCATGGCGGTGGGTCTGAAGGACGGGTCGGGATCCTTCGCGGGCATCGTCGGCGCCGTGGTCGACGCGAACACGCTGCTGGGCTCCGGCAACGGCATCGACGTCGGACTGAGCGGGGTGATGTCCATCTCGACCGACGGAAACCTCACCGCGAGAAAACCCGCGGCCCTCGGGCACATCCGCGAGGAATGGTCGTCGACCAGCCAAGCCAAGGCGGGTGCCGACAACTGCCGACTCGGCAAGAGCAATCTAGACGGCGTCGACCGCATCATGTGCGAACACGGCGTCGGCGATACGCCCATGACGGCATCCGTCGGACTGGCGACCTACGAGGTGACGGCGGAGTACAAGGCCAGCCGCCGCAACTACTGGATCTGGTCGAGCCTGTTCACCGTGGTGATCGCGGCCTTCGCCGGCAACTTCTTCATCCGCGAGAAGCGGATGGAGCGCGTGGCCTCGAAGCTCGCGGACAGCGAGAGCCGGCTGCGCGAGAAGTCCGGCAGTCTGACGACGACGCTCAACTCGGTGGCGGAGGGCATCGCGCTCTTCGGCCCCGACGACCGGCTCAAGGTGATCAACCGTCAGGGGTACGATCTCCTGTCGTTCCCGCCGGAGGCGGCCGCGGAGAACTGGCACGTCCACGACCTCGTCGCGTTCCAGATCGCCCAGGGCCATTTCGCGGAGTTTCCGGCCGGCACGCCCGTGCAGGCGGTCCTGGATGCCGAGTACTCGGGGGGCGGCCTGAAGGACGCGGCCCCGATCTACAAGCGCGCCGTGAGCAACGGGTCCATCCTAGAGATCCGCACGTACCATTCGGCCGACGGCGGCACGACGCGCACCTATACGGACGTGACGGAGCGCGAGCAGACCGCCCGGGCCCTCGAGGCCGCCAAGGAGGCCGCCGAGTCCGGAAACAGGGCGAAGAGCGAATTCGTGGCGACCATGAGCCACGAGATCCGGACGCCGCTGAACGGCGTCATCGGGATGGCCAACCTGCTCTCGGACAGCGACCTGGACGACCGCCAGCGGCACTACGTCGGAACGATCCGCCGCTGCGGCGACGCCCTTCTGTCGATCGTCGAGGACATCCTCGACTTCTCGAAGCTCGAGGCGGGGCGCGTCGAGCTCGAATGCATCGCCTTCGAGACGAGCGAGGTCGCGCGTTCCGTCGCCGACATCCTGGAGAACAAGGCCGCCGAGAAGGATCTCGCGATCACCTACTCCGAGCAGGCCGGCTTCCCGCGCTGGTCGAAGGGCGACCCCAACCGGCTGCGGCAGGTGCTGTGGAATCTGGTCGGCAACGCGATCAAGTTCACGGACGAGGGATGGATCGAGATCGAGGCCAGTCTGGTCGAACGCGACGGGGCCCAGTTCCTCCGCTACAGGATATCGGACACCGGCATCGGCATCCCCGAGGAGGCCAGGAACAGGCTGTTCCGCCAGTTCGAGCAGACCGACCCGTCCGTCTCCCGGCGGTTCGGCGGAACGGGGCTCGGTCTCGCGATCTGCCGTCGGATCGTCGAGGCCTTCGGGGGCGAGTTGGGCTTCGTGTCCGAGGTCGGACAGGGCAGCACGTTCTTCTTCGAGATCCCGCACCTGGAGCCGGCCGGGTCGGGAACCGAGGAATCGGCCTCCACGACGGCGCTCGAGCCCGAGCGGCGGATCCTCGTGGTCGAGGACAACGGCATCAACCAGGAGGTCGCCTACGCCCTTCTGACGAAGCTCGGCCACGACGTGGTGCTGGCGGCTAGCGGTTCGGAGGCCCTGGATCGCGTCAGGGACGGCCGCTTCGACCTCGTCCTCATGGATCTCAACATGCCCATGATGGACGGCTACGAGACGACCCTCGCCATCCGGGAGCTACCGGGCGGGACGGGGGCCGTGCCGATCATCGCAACCACCGCGGACGCATCGCTGGAGGCCAGGGAGCGCTGCCGGGAGGTCGGCATGAACGGGTTCCTGTCGAAGCCGTTCGACCTCGCTCGGCTGGAGGCGGCGCTCGCCGGCGAGGATGCGGCGGCCTCCCCGCCGCAGCCGCTCACCCAGGCACCCGTTCTCGACGATCGCAGGGTCGCGGAGCTGGTGTCCCAGCTCGGGCCGCAGCTCGTCCGGCGCCTCGCCACGGAGTTCGAAGCCGAGGCCGACGTGCTGCCGGACGGCGTCCGCGGCCCCGAGGGCGAACGGGCGAGGGTCGTGCACAATCTACGTGGCTCGGCGGCCAACCTGGGCCTCGTCCGGACGGTGGTCCAATGCGACCACCTCAAGGTCGTGCTCGAACGTGGAGCGGACCCGGAGGCCGCGCTGGAAGCGCTGCTGACGACCGCCCGGGAGGCGTCGCGCCTGCTCGCCTCGTCGGCGAGCGCGGAGGCGGCGTGAGGATCGCGGCCGCCGACTAGGCGGCCGCCTGACCGTCCGACGTTTCGGAAGCGGGCTGCAGATCGAGATCGAGCTTCAGCTCCAGCTGCGGGCGGTCGGCCGCGCGCGGTAAGGCATGCTCGTAGAAGTAGCGCCGCATCTTAAGCCGCCCCTGGCCGAGCAGCTCGATGCGGAACTTCTTCAGACCGCCGGCCCGGACCATGTCCTCGAACGCGCTCTTCGTGTCGCGCCTGAACTGGGATCGCGTCCCGTTGCTCTCGTTCGGGCCGTACAGGTCGCGGGCCGCCAACGACGCGAGGATCGTCTCGTCGACGTAGGCATGGCTCGGGTTCGAGTCGATGAAGGGCCAGAAGGTCTTCGCATAGTCGCTCCTGAGCGCGAACTGGACCTCCGCGTTCAGCGACACGAGATGGCGCGTCCGGATGGCCGTCATCACGCCCCGGCCCCATCGCACCTTCACCCTGCTGTCGAGATTGACCCCGTCCCACTCGACCGAGTCGATGACGCCGGTGATCTGACCGCGACCTGGCGGAAGACGGCCGTTCTCCAGACGCCGCATGACCTCGTCGGGATCGCCCTCGTAGATCGTCATGACGACCTGACGAAGATCCTCCATCGCGTTCTTGGCCGTCATCAGGTTGTTCACGTGCTCCGTCTTACCCATGGTCCGGAGCAGATCGCGCCAGGAGACGACGCTCTCCACGATCTCGATGTGGCTGGGTACCCCGAAGGTCGTACCGTTGGCCGGCGCATCGGGATTGCGCATCTTGTAGGACGTGATCTTCTCCTTGAGACGGAACAGCGCGTAGATCATGTCCCTGTGCTGCGTGCCGAGCTCGCCACCCTTCACAACCACGACCGAGTGCCCGGGCACGTGGAAGATGCGTTCGATGCCACGGTCGATGAGCCCGACCCGTCGCGGGGCGAAGGCTGAGGTGCGGGTCAGCTTGGCCGGGACAGCCGAGGGGTTGTTGCGACCCCGACGGTTGCGCCGGGTGCGCTCGTCGCGGGCGATCCGCTTCTTCTCGGCTTCCGACAGTTCCATGGCGCACTCCGTTCCAGATCGAACCTGCGGATTGCGCGTCTCGGGTCAATCCGACGGGAAACGCGGTCACGCGAATTGTGGCGCCAAGGTCTTTCGGAAGACCCCTAACGCCGACCCGGACCCGGCTGGACGTGTGGACAACCCGTCCACATGCCGGAGAAGGGGTCACGCCAACGGGAAAGTCGGTCACGTGAACGGGAGAACCGGTCACGACAACCGGAACGGCGGTCACGCGAACGGCCGCTAAACCTTTGAAATCGAAGAGATCGATCCGTAGACTCCTTAATCGATGTATTAGTCGACAAGAGTCGACGTCCAGCCCCCAGAGTTATCCACAGCCCTCCGAGTCGAAGAAAGAAGAAGGTAGGGCTATCGAGAAGGTCGATGCAGTCACAACGGTCGAGAATTCTATAGATACCGCAACAGCATGAGCGGGAATCGCGGTCACGCGAATCGTCCTGGGCCTCATTGACCAAGCTCCAGGCGACCTCAAGCAGCCGGGCGAAAAGCTGATTGGAATCAAAGGCCGGGACGGGAATCGCGGTCACGCGAGCGTCGGAACCGGCAGCGGACAGGCGGGAGAGTGCTTCCAGATATGGGGTGTTCGCCCAACTCTCTGACATCAAGACGTTTTCAATGGGAATGGCGGTCACGCGAACCAACGCGCGCGCTCCTTGAGGGGCGATCGAACGGGAATCGCGGTCACGCGAAGCGGGTTCGGCGCCCGCCTGTGGATCGAGAAATCCACCCAGGAACCCACAGGCAGAGGCGGAGTTCGTGGACTCGCCGATCCGAATCGCGGAAGAGAGGTCGCGAGGATGCCGAGGGACCGGGAATTGCGGTCACGCGAAAGCCCGCCTTCGCATTGAACGGACAAATATCGATACGACGCAACGAGATAGGTCGGAGATCCGGTCACGCGAAGGGCGAGCTGCAAGCCGGGCTTCGAAGCGGACCAAGAACCGGGAAACGCGGTCACGCGAGTTGAAGACCAGACTTGCTCGTCGCGATGGGACCGACCAGCCGGGCCCGCCCACGAGCTTCCGTCCAGGCGGGAATCGCGGTCACGCGAAATACGCAGCCGCGCGGGAAGCGATGGCTGTTCAGGCTCTTAGCGGGAGGCGTGTCTCGCCGTTGCCGCGGGAATTGCGGTCACGCGAACTCGACGATGGATTCGGCTCCGCCGGATCGAGATCGGGTGCGACGCGCGGGAATTGCGGTCACGCGAGGCTTCCTCGCCCTCGGTTCGGGATGCGCAGCGGACGGACTGGGCCATGCCCTGGCAGCGGGAATTGCGGTCACGCGAATCCCGTATGCGGCATGGCGCGCCGCGACAACGAGACTACAAGCGGACACGGATGACGGCGGGCTGCCGACGTCCGCCAGGAGGTCGGTGCCGGCGAACGAGTCCGAGACCTCCATCCTGGCGCAGCATCCCGACCGTCCCCGACACCGTCGGCTGGGAATTGCGGTCACGCGAATCCCCTCCGCGCGCGGGAAACGCGGTCACGCGAGAGGCTCGTCCTCCGCCTCGACCGCGACCTCGGGATCGTCCACCGGCAGCGGGGCGTCCGCCCCGACGTCGGCTTCGGGGCGGATGGACAGATCCGCCAGCTCCGGTCTGCGCGCCTCCGCCCAGGTCGGGAGCGCGGCGAGGCCAGGAAGGTCGAACATCTCGAAGAACCGGGTGTCGACGACCCACGTCATGGCCGTCACGCGCCCTTCCCGCCTGGGGCCGGCGCGTATCAGCCGTCGATCGGCCAGGGTGATCACCACGGCGCGTGCGTCGCGCTCGCGGATGCGTTCGATCTCGGCGAACGTGAGCGGTCCCCACAGTGCGATGGCGGCCAACGTCTCGATCGCCTGGGGCGAGAGCGGCGCCTCCTTGAATTCCGCGGCGAGGCGCGAGCATTCCGGGCGGGTTCGGAACACCCAGCCGCCACCGGTCTCGGCGATGCCGAAGCCGCGCCCCTCGTAGACCTGCCGCAGCTCGGCCAGCACGGCGTCGACGTCCGCGTCCGGCATCTGCAGACGGAGGGCCCTTGGAGTGACGGGCACCTTCGAAACGAAGATGATCGCCTCCGCCATGCGCAGGTGTTCGGGTGCGAGGGTCATGCCGCGTCCGCCTCGTCCACGGCGCCGGGATCGCAGGCACGGAGCCAGAGAGGTCCGAACAGTTCGTCCTGACGGAAGTCGAGCACGCCCATCTTCGCCAGTTCCAGGGCCGCCACGAAGTGGCTGGCGGCCTCGGAGCGCCGGCGCCCGTCGGCGAAGGCCGGCGGCAGGACGTCCTCGAACCTGAGCCATCCCCTAGCCCGGTCGAAGAGGCGCTCGAGCCGTTCCTTGGCCTCGTCCACCTGGCGCAGATCGTACGGTTCGAGCGCGGGAATGGCCGGAGGAGCCGCACGGCGCAGATCGGCGGCGCAGGCCGCGAACAGGGACTGCTGATCGCTCCGCGCACCGGCGACGGCCCGCGGTCCGTCGAACTCGGTAGAGCCTCCGCGGCCGAACCAGTCGCGTCCGAGGCGGCGTCGTCCGGACAAAAACTTCGCGGTTTCGACGACGAGGTCCTGCCGCCGGAGCATGAGGGCCTTCTCCTCCAGCGAGGCCTCGGCCTTCCGGCGATCGTCCGCGTTCTCGGGGGGCATGAGATGGCAGGACTTGAGGTAGACGAGCTCCGCCGCGAACGCGAGCCACTCCGCCCTGACGTCGAGCTGCAGGTCCCTGGCCGCACCGACGAAGTCGACGAACTGGTCGACGACCTCCAGGACGCTCACGGCCGCGATGTCGAGCTTCCGCTTCCTGACGAGCTCGTGGAGCAGCTCGATCGGGCCGGCGTAGGAGTCGATCCGGACCTGGAAGGAGGCTGGCCCCTCCCCCTGCCAGGGAGCCGCGTCCTCTTCGAACGTCTCTGGCACGTCGGGATCCTAGCGCGTGATGCGGGCGTGGGGCGTCGCGGGATGCGCCCACGAGGGCGCCATGTGCATGACGACGCCGGCGGCGGCCAGGGGCGCGGCGACGTCGCCGAGCACGCCCTTCGCGATCAGCATCAAGGATCCCACGGTGACCGCGGCGGTCGCTGCGCCTGCCATGAGCCGCGCGCCGTCGATGCAGGAACCGACCGCCCAGAACGCGTGGACCACGATGCAGAGGATGCAGATCGCCGTTCCGCCGGCATGCGAAGGCGTCGAGACGTGCAGGCCGGCGAACCAGCATGCGCTTCCGAGCGCAGCCTTGCACTGGTCGGGAAGGGCTGCTCCGAGGCGATGCTGGAGACGGAGCGGAACGGACGCGCGGGCCATGTGGCAACCTCTTCCATTCCTTCGAGACATCGCCCGGATGGAGAAGTCCGTCAACGAAGGAACGGGATGGGCCGTCTCGATCCTCAGGCCGCTTCGGCGGCCGGGGGCAATCCCGCGGCGGCGCGACCTGCCTCCGTCAGTTCGATCCTCTTGGGGAAATGCTCGTGGTCCGAGGAGAGCCATCCGGCACGGACGAGCCGGGCGATGTCGGAGCGCTTCAGAAGCACGCCCCCTGCCCTCGCCTGGACGTTCCGACGGACGAAGTCGATCCTCACGCCCTTCTCGGCCGCGCCCGTCAGGAACTTTCTGATGTTGGGCGTGACGCGCATGGTCTCCATGAACCGCGCGTGCCAGTAGCGCTTCGCGATGTCGGCGAAGCCGTCGTCGATCCCGACCATGCGCCGCGCCGTGGCGACGGCCTCGGCAGCACCTTCGACCGCGACGGGCGCGAAGTCGTGGAGATCCCGGGGATCGAGCCTGAAGCCGCCAGCCTCCGCATGGGCGACGTACTGCCCGATCAGCGCATCGTCGCCGTCACGACGCACGATTGAGGAGCCGCACTCCACCTCGTAGCGGTCGCCCTCAAGATGCCGGATGACGACCCGACCTTCGAAGGCGCGCGTCCAGTCCAGAGCCGCCTGATCGACCTTCACCCCCGCCTCCGCGTAGGCGTCCCGAAGAGGCTTCATGCGCACCCGGTACTCCTCGCGGTCCCGGGCATCCGCGGCGGACCGTTCCTTGTCCCTGTCGGCCCGGGCCCGGCTGTCCCAGTCGTTTCCGGCATGCTCGACGAGGGCCACCGCGGCGCGGATGGTCTCGGCGGCAGGGCGGTCCTCCCAGAGGCGAGCCGTCACGACGCACCGGTTGCCGAGTTCCCGCCCGGGCTCCCAGGTCCAGGCGATGCCGTTGGCCTTGGCGTAGGAGAGCCCCTCGACGAAGCACTGCGCGCGATCCGCGTCGCGGAAGACGTGGATCTCGACATGGTGTTCGGGAAGGTCGCCGACGCCGGCGACGGGATCCCCCTCGACGAAGCTGAGGCCGGTTGCGGATTGCGGATTGCGGAGCAGATGCCCGCGGGGATCGTCGATCATTCTGCTGCCCGGGGCTGCGCACGCACGGCGGTACCCGAGAGTGTCAAACAGCGTTGAACATTGACCCTGGATCG
>FRDC01002470.1_pt1 | contig 16003 bp, 18 predicted proteins | sample 1106171 | NCBI WGS metagenome assembly FRDC01 (sample SAMEA3930566, study PRJEB13176) | freshwater metagenome | biome: Drinking water system; feature: drinking water; material: water | place: Singapore | collected 2014-12-20 | reverse complement strand
ACGACCAGCGTCACACTTACGGGTACCCTCACCCTTGCAGCAAACGCCCTCGCAGGCGGCTACATGGGCGTAGCGGTCACCCCTGGCCAGGGCTACACTTACCGCGTGCTCGGCAACACTGCCGTCACTGCGGCGGCAAACTGCACAGTCACCCTTGCAGATCCGATCCAGGTAGCGCTTACCACGAGCTCTAAGGTCACCTTTACCCTCCACCCGTACGCTTCGGTCATCGTCAACCCGACGACCGCGACTGGTGCTCCTGTTGGCGTCGCCACCTCGATCATCACCGCAGCGCAGTACGGCTGGCTCCAGACTCGTGGCGTCTGCTCTGTCCTCACGGACTCGGGAACGACCATTGGTCTCGGTGTAGCTCCGTCGGCAGCAGTTGCAGGTGCAGTAAAGACTGCAGCTACCACGCTGAACACGATCGGGTACACGGTCAACACTCTCGTTACCACGGAGTACGACCACGTATTCCTGACCATCGGCTAACGCCCTCCTGGGCTCGCTCTGCTCCCTTACGGGGGCAGCGACGAGCTCGGGACTTTAGCAGCCTAAGCACATCACATGACAGAAGATACTAACGAAGTCGATGTCCAAGCAGCGGAAACGTCTGCAGAGGAATCACACGTAGAAGCCGAAACCTCTGCAGTAGCAGAAGTGGAGGGTGAAAAAAAAGCGAAGAAGTCTCATCGGACGCTTCCTCGGAGGGCGCCTCTGGCGATTCTGAGGGCGAAGCGGTAGAGTAGGAATAGTTCAACCCGTGGTGCTATACATATGCCGACCTCACCACATCGGCGCTCACAACTATCATGTCCAACGCAACATTCCACAATTTCGACTCGAAGCCGTTTACAGGTTACTGGAACGGCAAGCCGAAAACATTCAAGCCAGGTGAAAAGGTATATATGCCTGCTTACCTTGCAGAGCACTTTGCAAAACACCTTACAAACCGCTATCTGATAGAAAACGGTAAGGAGGTCTACACCTCTCCTAAGAATCCGCGACAAGCTACGGAGTTCATGGAGGTATTCAAGAAAGCCTTCCTTCCCGACAGCGCTGCGAAAGCAGACAATGAGATAGACGAGGCGATTGCATCAGCGCAAGTCCCATCAATGGACATTCGCGTGGAAAAGCCAAAGACGATAGAACAGGGTCCAGCAGCAGCTCTTGCCGATGAAACGGCAGAGGCGACTGGTCCAGATAGTGAGCCGCAGATTATAAGTGCTCCTGGCGAGGATGACGATGAGTCAGGCTTTGACCACGGGGCAAAGTAGACCACTATGGCCGAAGTAAACGTAATCTACCCAACAGGGGCAGCAAACAACGGCGCTAACACGCCTTCGATAGCGAGCGCGGCGACTGCTATAGCCGCGAACGTCAAACGCCTCGCTTGGTCGATACAGAACCTCGGCCAGAACGTGCTGTATGTAAACCTTGGGGGTACTGCGAGTACCACAGTGTTCCATTTCGCCCTCAAGGCAGGCACAGCAAATGACGATGGTCTCGGTGGTATAGCAAGCCAATTCGAGGGCGTCGTGTGGCAAGGCATCATCACCATAGCGGGAACCAGTCCCCGTTATACCGTGCTAGAAATAGCACCATAACACCATGCGCATAGAGCAACCCCTAGCACTATCAGCGTCCGCTCTCACTGCAGGCACCCTCAACAATGGTGTGCAGTCGAGCATACGCCGTGCGGTCAGCAAATTCAGCTGGACCAACGCAATGGTGGCAGCGCTCTCTGGCACATCTGGGAATCTGCTCGTGTGCACTCTTCCTGCAAAGACCGTCGTAAATAAGGCGGTCGTTGTCATAACTGGACAAGCAGCAGGAACAACCACCCTCACACTAAGCCTCGGTCGTGTCGCAACGGGTTACATAGACTACGTTGTGGCAAAGAGCGCAAAAGCAGCGGCAAACACCATTTACGGCCAGGTGATAGGCGATGTAGGAACGGGCCTGAGCGCCATTCTCGGCGATCTTCCGAGTCTCTCGGCGACCACCGACGTAAACCTCCAGTTCGTATCCTCAATAGAGAACCTCAGCAACGTCACAGGCTCTGCAGGGGATGTTATCCTAGAGACAACACTCCTCCCTTAATCCCATGACCATACCTCTCCTCACCCCTGAATCCCTCAAAGAAGGCTCCAAAGTTCAGGCGCAGGAGCAGCAAGCGCGCATGCGCAGCATGGCCCATGAGGAGGAGAGACTCATAAGGAGTATCAACGACCTTCAACGGGATGAGCGCGAAGAAAAGGAACGCATCAAAGAAGATGTGGCCAGGTTCAGAAACGAGGCTCATGTGAAGATTCTTGAAATCGACAGCACCATTGCCTCCAAGAAAAAGGAGGTAGAGGCCCTTGAGGAAAGGCGAGCAGAGGCCATGAAGCCCATAGAGGAAGTTCGCAAAGAAGCGGACGAGCGCAACGAAAAGAGCAAAGAGCGCGAAGAAGTCGTAGCCAAGCGAGAACAAGCAGCAGAGGCCTTGGCAGACCAGAACCTGGAGGAGCTAGAGCAGCTCAACGATCGCAGGCAATTGCAGAATGAGCGCGACGAAGAACTTGACAAGCGCGAGGAAAAAGTGAAACAGGAGGAGGCGATCTCGAAAGAGTCCCTTGCAGGCGTAAATCAGCGCTGGGTGGAATTTCACGAAGCCGTTGCGAAAAAAGATAAGGAATACGAGGAATGCGAGGCACGTGTGAGCGCAGGCGAGCAAGCAAATACGATCCGCGCAAATGAACTCGACAAAGTAGCAGCGGACCAAAAAGAAAATGAAAGAGGTCTACAACATCGCTATGCAATACTAGAGATAGCGGAAGCAGAATTTAACAGAAAAAAGAACTAACACCATGGCAGGGAATACAGAACGCCGCAATGACAACATGACGCCGTCGCTGACGGTTAAAAGCAATGCGGGAAACAACAACGATGTCATCCTTTGGGGTGACCCTTCGACACACGCCCTCCTGGTGACGGGCACATTTTCAATATCAGGACTTTCAGGTAGCAAGAGCACGAACGCGGCGGCTCCCACAAGCGACAATATTGGCGCATTGGTCGCCGTTGCAAGCGCAGCTGCACCAAGTTACACCGAAGGGTACCAAGTCCTCCTTTCAACAGATCTAGCGGGCGCCTTGCGCGTTACAGGGTCCCTTTCAGTAGGTGGCACCACTGACAACAGCGCCTTCACTGCAGGCACCTCAACAGGTACCCCAGCCATGGGCTTCTACCACAGTACTGTTGATACGGTCACTGACGGTCGGTCGGCTGTTATTGGCATGACCGCAAAACGTGCGATGTTTGTCTCTCTGTACGATGCAAGCGGCAATGCTCTCCTCGGACAGAAAACAAGCGCAAACTCGATACCAGTAGCCCTCGCCTCAGACGCTTCGCTTGCGGTTACGAACGCAGGCACCTTTGCAGTGCAAGCAACCCTCGCAGCAGAAACCACGAAAGTAATCGGCACTGTCCGCGTGCTCGGTAACGCTGGAGCCGTCGTTGATGGTGTGAACACTGCGGCAACCGCACCAGCAAACGGCATCCTTGGCCTCGGCATCTACAACTCAACAGAACCCTCGCCTACTACGGGCCAGAGCGTCGGCATCCAGCTTGACAGCAAGGGCCGCCAGCGCATGGTCCTTATGGATGCAGCGGGTAACACTCGTGGCGCGAACGTAGACTCAAGCAATCGCCTGTCGGTTATTGCTGATCAAAACGGCTCAAACTGGACCGTCAACGTAGCACAGATAAACGGGGTCACTCCTCTCATGGGAGCAGGAAACACAGGTACAGGCTCGCCTCGTGTGACTTTGGCAACCGACCAGGCAGCAATAGACTTGTGGGGCCATGGAGCAACGGCAGCCAGTGTTCCAGCGAACATAACCTACCAGGGCAAGCGTGGTACCACAGCATTGCCAACAGCAGTGAGCGACGGCCAGAGCGTAGGCGCGATGGCAGACAAGTTCGGTCGCGCAGTCACATTAGTGGGAACTATACGCGATCTTGTTGGTACACAAACCACGACCATTTCAGCATCGACATCGGAAACGACCATTGTAACTGCTGCAGGGTCGGGCGTCTTTGCTGACCTTGTCATGCTCATCATCAGCAACACCAGCGCCTCAACCAACACACGCATCGACTTCCGTGATGCAACCGCAGGCTCGGTGCTCTTCTCACTGCAAAGCAATGGGGGCCAACCACCCGTAGGCTTCGCTCTTCCGATCCCTATCCCGCAAACGAGCTCGAACAACAACTGGACTGCACAGTGCGCGACTTCGACGACCGATATTCGCATCTACGCCGTATACGCGAAGAATAAATAAGCCATGACAGCCGTCCCATACGACACATCAGCATCCAACGACAGCTCCTCCTTTAGCGTGACTATAGGAGCGAGTGCGACTGTTGCTGTCGCGTTTACTAGAACTGATGGCACGGGCATGGGTGTAACAGTAAATAGCGTGAGCATGACGCGCGTTATAACAGACTTTACTGCAAACGGTATAAACTGGGACGCTTTCTACATGGTTAACCCATCTACTGGAACCCAAACTGTTGCACGATCTGGGACAGGTATAACCTTCTGCACCGTGCACTTCATGACTTACACGGGGGGGCCTTATGCTTCAAGCCCAGATTGCACTGGGACTGGATCTAAAGCTGGTGGTAGCGGAACAACTCTAAATATTCCACTCGTCACGACCACCAACAATGTAATAGGCACATCCGCCGCTTCAAATGGTGGTGTGGCATTTTTGCAGGCTTCGGGTATGACGTTTCGATCCTCAACTTCTGTAGCAAACAGATGCGAGGACTCGACGAACCTCATAGCCACTCCGCAGACCTTCAACATGGCATGGGACAACAACGGAAATACCACTGACATTGGAGGTGTTGCTGTTGGCATAGGCCTTGCAGCTGCAGCGGTAATGGGGGGCACTCGAACCCTTTTAGGGGTCGGATCTTAATCATACAAAGCAAAAGAATCATGACTGAACCAATATCAAGCGCCCTTACATTGGGCACCATAGCAAAGCATGGAATACTAGCGCTCTTTGGTGCTGTTGCGCATGCTATTTTTGCACACCGTAACGGCACCTCGAAAGGTTTCGTGGACTTCATACTACTAACAATGATTTCCTCTTTCTCAGGCGTAGTATTCGCCCTGATAGCTTTGCATACATTCGATAGTGAATATATGACGCTGGCTGCAGCAGGTGCAGGAGGCTTCCTTGGTGTAGAGGGGCTCACTATCCTAGCAGTAAAAATACGCGATTCTCTGGGCAACTTCTTAAAATAAAATGGCCTTCAATCAACCCCTCGTAATCAAAGACTGGCAAAACGGCATCGCGCAGTCACCGCATGTCGGGTTTGGTCTATTGCAAAACGTAGAGATAGACGCTCTCACTGGTGCTGCACGTGTAGGCAAGCTACCAGCAACTGCATTTCATACTGCATACTCGAGTAATTTCACCGCAGACGCAGCGACCGACATCTGCACCTCCACTGCAACAGTGCCGAACACGGCGACTGCAGTGCAATTTACGACCACAGGCACCCTTCCTGCGGGTCTTTCAACTGGAACGACCTACTTCCTGATAAAACTAAGTTCGACCACGTTTAAGGTCGCTACCACCATTGCAAACGCGAATGCAAGCACACCCATAAACATCACAGACGCTGGTACGGGCACACACACTGTGACGACCGTCAATCCAGGCACCATTCAGCACATCGTGCGAGATCCACGCACAGGCACTCTCTTTGCCCAGGACTCAAACGGCATCGTTTGGTACAACGCGGGGTCCGTTTATCTTGTACTTAAAGGAAACACGCTCACAGGCGTCGCAGGCCTCGCAGGTGGGCTCGCCATATTCCGCACCTCCGACGGAAACGCAACCTACCTATTCTCATTCCGCAATGCAAGCATCGACGTGGTGAACGTATTCGGCACTTCGCAGGTGGAAAACCCGAGCTGGACCAACTCGTGGCAATCCATGAACTCAGGTGCAGGGTCAGGCAACAGCCATGCCGCAATAGTGGGACAGGACAACATAATCTACTTCCCAGACGATCGTTACGTGGGGAGCATTCAAGAAAAAGCTGGCTCTGTGTTTGATCCAACCAACGCTGCGACCTACACCTATAACAACCAAGCACTCACCCTGCCACTAGGCTCCCTTTCGTACTGGCTTGAGCAACTCGGCGTGAACCTCCTCATAAGCGTAAGCAATGATAGCTACGTCTACCCATGGGATCGCAACAGCATCTCCTACGGTCTGCCACTTCCTGTGGCCGAGTATGGCATCAACAAGATGAAGAATATCGGCAATGTGGTCTACATCCTTGCTGGCACCCGTGGCAATATATACTGGACGCAAGGAACCTACATAAAGCCTCTGACCACAATCCCCCTCTACCTCACAAACACCTCAAGTGCCACAACCCCGATACCAAACCCAGTGACATGGGGAGGTATTGCATCTGTGATCGGTAAGCTGGCGGTAGGTGTCGGTGCAAGCTCAGGCAAAAGCGGAGTGTACCTCATCGACTCGGAAGGGCACATGACCATCGACAACTACCCTTCAACGGGTCAGGCGAATGTGACAGCCATTCTCTCGATAAACGATTTCTACAGCATGGGCTATAGCGGAGGCGCCGACACCATGCAGAACTCTCGCTACTCAAGCCTCGGCGCCGTTGTGCTGCAAAGCCAGTTCTACAGAATCGCTCCCAAGGTGGAGAAAGCAAAAGCAAGCGAGATAGAAATACAAATCGCTGTCGGTGTAACGGGCAGCATTCGCGTGGGCTACCGCCGCGATCTCTCGAGTGCATTCACGACCATAACAACCTTCTCGACAAGTAGCAGTGCTACCTCATACGCATACGACTGCGGCATCATCGACATAGAAAACATTCAGTTCCAAATTGAAATGTCAGGCAATATAGACCTGCTCGAAATGCGCGTGAACCCATAACACCATGGCACCTCTAGACCCCCAGACACAAGCACTTCTCGAAAGCTACGGAAAGCGGCTCAAGGCCGTGGAAGAGCTTGCTGCGCAACCAACGCACAACCACACGGGCCTAGACTCGAACCAAGTATCGTACCTCGACCTCTACCAGAAGAAGATATACATCCACCACACTGTGGTGGGCACGGGCGCCGCAACAGCAACCAATTATGGCGTGTTCTACATCGCTCCCGTGGCTTGCCTCGTGACGAAAATTCAGGAGGTACACCAGACCGCAGGAAGCGACGCGGGGTCCGTGACGCTCACCATCGAGAAGCTGACCAGTGGCGTTGCACCAGATAGCGGTGCTGTGCTCCTTACAACCGCGCTCAGCCTCAAGTCGACTGCAAACACCGTGCAGTCGGGCACCATAACAGGCACCGCGTCTTCAAAAACCATAGCAGCAGGTGATCGCCTCTGCATGAAAGATTCAGGCACCCTTACCGCCGTTGCAAACGTGACTGTGTTCGTCGAACTGCAGTTTTAGATGCTAAAATAACACCATGAGAAGCTATACATCAGGAAGGAACCTCGCAGGAGTCTGGACCAAAAATACGGACAGCACGAATTTGTCGTACCTAGATGGCGTGGCAAATGACGACTACAAGCACCTCTGCGCTCTCAAAGACTGGCCCTTCCTCACCCGCAACCGCACCATCACGACCACGGCATCGACGCAATTCACGACCCTGCCCTATGACTGCGACCTCGTGCGCGAGATCTCGGTGATCCCCTACGGTTCGACCATACGCTATACCCCGAAAGAGTGCCCCGATCGCTACAGCTGGGATCAGCTGAACCTCCGAAGCTACACCTCCGACATCCCAGAGTATTACTTCATCTACAACGGAACCGTCGGCCTCTGGCCCGTGCCAGCAACCACAGGAAACACGATCTATGTGACTCAGCGCAGTCGTGCGATAGACCTATCCTTCGCAGACATAACTAGCACGACGATCACCAGCATTGCAAACGGAGCAACCACCATGGTGGTCTCTGGTGGCGTGACCTCGATGATGGCTGGTCTGTGGATCCGCCCGACCTTCTCACCAGGCAGCACAAACACTGGTGATGGCAACTGGTACGAAATATCAGGTGTGTCAGGTAGCACAATAACCCTCGTGCGCGCATACGGTGGTACTACCATAAGCGGAGGGACTGCGGCATGTACGATCTCGCAAATGCCACTCCTCCCCGAAGCCTTCCACGATCTCCCGTGGCAATGGGCATCAGGTACCTACTGGCAGAAAGAAGCAGATAAACGCGCGCAGAGTTTCTTCGACCAGCACGGATCCGCAGGCGAAGGAGGCAGACCGCCTACAGGCCGTGTGAAAGAGCTCATCAACGGCTATAGCTCGCAGACAACTGACATGAGCATCTCGGAGGGTACCGAGGAGGAAATAATCAACCCGAACTTACTCATAAGCCTATAAAACACCATGGCCGCCATACCATCACTGACGCAAGCGTTCTCAGCTCTCGGAAGCGCACTCAAAGTGCCAGCCGCGAGCTCCTTTGGCATGCCTACGGTGCCTAATCTAGGTAGTGCGCCTCGCGTTGGCGTTTCATCCCCTGCCACTTTGCAGTCCTCTGGCCTCATGTCGAAAGCACCAGCCGTGCCGAACATGAGTGTCCTTCCAACCCCAGCACCGAATATGTCGACGGTAAACGGCCCGAAAGTGGCCCCAGCGCCGACCATGACCCCCGTACAGACGCAAAAAACTGCAACCCCGACCGTGCCGAAAGTAGACACGGCAATGGCACCTGCACCGACCGCACCAACCACACCTTCGCCGACCACGACGGGCTCACCATATGTGCAGACCCCTTCGGGATTGACAGTCAATAAAGATACTGGCGCAGTAGTAGACGGAAACAACTCGACCTCGGTGACGGCAAACAACCAGCCTGCAGTACCGCAACCATACGCAAACTACGGATCCTACGGTGGCGCAGCCCCGAGTTCAGGTGGTGGGTCTTACAACCCGCTTATAACGACCCCAGAGGCAGAGCAGGCATTCAAGGACTACCAGGCATCCCTAGTGCCAGATTCGCAGGAAACGGACGCCTTGGCGCGCCTGGACGCCCTTAACGCCTCGGCTGCGCAGGCATACACCAACACTGAAAACCAACCCATTCCTCTCGAATTCATCACGGGCCAGAAAGCAGCTCTGCAGCGCTCCCAGAACGCCCTTGCCGCGCCTCTGACCGCGCAAATAACGCGCCTGCAGGCAAAGCGCCAGATTGCAGCAACCGCGTCGAAAGCAGCACTTGATCGCCTCGACTCTCTCACTGCAACTCGCCGTGAACTTGCGACAAAGACTATCGACGTACCGTTCGGTGGAACCTCAATGCAGTACGATCCTGAGTCGGGCACTTTCAAGCCGATACAGGGTGGTGCATTTGGTGGCGTAAACCAGGACTCGATAAACTCGTGGGTTTCACTCATTAAGGGAGGCCAGGCGAAGCTCGAGGACGTACCGCAGCAAATACGCCAAAACGTGGCACAAGGCCTCTCAAGCTCAACTGACGTAAGCAAAGCCAATCAGGATGCCATAGCGCAAGCAGACACCGTGATCAGCAAAGTGGATGACATCATCCCTGCGATAAATGCTTACAACACGGGCGTGGGCGCATACGGCGCAGGAATAAAGGGTACACCAGCATATAACCTCGCAGCACAGCTCGACACGATCAAATCGAACGTGGGATTTGCTGCACTGCAAGCAATGCGTGCAGCATCTCCAACAGGTGGCGCACTCGGCCAAGTCTCGGAGCAGGAAAACCGCCTCCTCCAATCGACCCTTGCGTCGCTCGATCAGGGCCAGACGCAGGAGCAACTGAAAGCAAACCTTGCGAAGGTAAAACAGCACTTCGAGAACCTCAAGAAAGTGCTGAACGCACCGATAAACGCACAGGTAGATTACGACTCCGCAGGAAATGTGATCATAAAGGGAGGTAGCGGCAGCACTTCAAGTTCCAGCTCCTCTTCGGGCTCAAAGTACGACTTCTAAAACACCATGCAGGCCGCACCAACACAAACAGGGGGGGCGCCACAAGACGCTCTCGACCCGACCATAGTGAACCTTGCGAAAGCAATCCGACAGACGGAAACGCAGGGACAGAAAGACCCCTACACCGCGAAAGGCGCGTCAGGGGAATATGGCGCGTACCAATATACCAAGGGAACTTGGGATAAGGACGTGCTTGCCTTCACTGGCAAAAAAGTGGCCCTCGAGGACGCAGACAAAATCCTGCAAAACGAAGTGGCGTACAAGAAGCTAGAGAGCCTCAAAAAGCAGGGCTACAATGTGGGCCAAATTGCATCGATCTGGAACTCGGGATCTCCTGAATGGGAGGGCAAAACTGGCGTCAATAAGTACAACGTGAAATACGATGTGCCGAAATATGTGAACGCCGTAGCAGACGCATACCAGGCATTTAAGGCAGGCGGCGAACCTACTCCACAAGACACGGCTTCGACTGTAGGCAAAGAACAGCGTGTGAGCCCACAGGAGCAAGCAGATCAGGAAAGTGCCCAGCAAACTGGGGCCTTCTTCCCTGCTGTCACAGGCGATAGCCCGATTACCGCAGGCCTCAAAGCTGCAGGCAACATGATCCCGAGCGCCTTCAATTTTGCCAAGAACGCCCTCCAGACGATAAACCCCGTGCAGATCGTAAAGAACCTCGCCAGCATCCCTGGAGAGGTTTCAGGGCTTGTACACGACGCAGGAGGCGTTGGTAAGGCCGTAGGGGCATTCAGCTCGGAGCTCCCAGGGACCACATACAGGGCTCTTGTTCCAGAGGCTGCGCGCGACGTCATCGCAGGCGACATAGAGGGGGCTGCACGATCCGTCACAAATGACCCGTTCGGTCAAGTAGCTCCTCTGGTGTTTGGTGCAAAGGGTCTCGCAAAAGGCGTAGACGCTGCCACAGCGGCCGCTTCGAAGGCGCGCACTGCAAGTTACGTCGAAAATATCGCAGAAAACACGAAAAAAGGTGTTCCACTTCCAAAGGACATCAGCACCAACTTCGAGGGCGCCGTAGACAGTGGCATCAGCAAAACTGCACAGGTAGTCACTAAGCCCGTTTCTTACGCATTCGGGAAAGCTGCAGACGTTGCTCGAGGTGGCCCTAAACTTACCGCAGAGGACTACGCAGGCGAGATTCTGCAGGGCGATACTGCAATGCGTTCCACTGGTGCGAAGGTGCTCTCAAAGCTCGATATAAAAGGACCTCGAGGCGTACAGACATACGACGATCTCGTGCAGCGCATCGGCTCTGCCATAGAGGAGAATCAGGCAAAGGTAGACGCAGAGTACGCAGTCGATAAAACTCCGCGCAAGCTCTCAGAGTTCACTCAGCGCTCGAAAGGCATCGCACCAATAAACTACGTGCAGGAAGCCCTCAAGGGCCTGCAGGAGTTCTATACGAAGTCCCGCGATGTCAACGGTATGGCGTGGTCCAAGAATATGACCAGCCGCGCAAAAACAACTGGCCTCACTCCCGAGGATATAAATATCATTGCAAAGAAATACGGTGGTGAGTTCGGCAAAAAAGCCTTCTCCAAAGTGACCAACGAGCCTCTGACCAGCGTCAACGCGCAGGCATACGAAAATATCCGCACGGGCCTCAAGACAACGGCTCGCAGCTTCCTCAAAGACGACAAAGCAAAAGCGCTCGACAAAGAAACGAGCGACATGATCCGCGTCCGCGAGGCAGCAGAAAGGGTGCAGGAAAAAGTGAACGCTCTCGATCAACGCATCGAGCAGCGTGGCATACTCATGCGCCTTGGCCGTGCAGCAGGTGGTGTGATAGACGTAGCCAGCGGTGGCCTTCTCCGTGGTTTCTTCCAGAAACTGCTACTTGATAGCAACCGTGGCAATAAGTCCTTCAACTATTTGCAGATAGAGGAAAACCTCAAGGCAAACCTCAAGAGGCTGCAGCACATCGAAAAAGTAAACGACAGTACCCTGGTGCGCATGATCAAAGAGGCAGGCTCATACGTGAACAACTCGCCNNGCCAAACACACCGCTACGGATCCCGCAGACGGTATTTGGTCGTCCGCAGAATTAACGTTGCGCGGTCATCTTATACAGGAAAATGCCAGCGATCAGGGCAATCAAAAGGAGAACTCCATCGCGTATTCCGACCGTGTACAGCAAAAAACCGATACCGAAGTATATCCACAGCACGGTCCCTGGTCGGTCAATCTTCATAGTAAAATAATACCAGCGGGTCGCCATCGGTGCTACCCCCGCTATCAACAACATGCAATCTACATTCAATAACGGCGCCCTCCTCGATACGAGGCCGCCAGAAGCAAAAGCGAAGGACTGGACCCAAAAGGAGGTACTCGCCTCGGCAGCAAACATTCAGTGGGTAGAAAAGTCACCCACCTCATGGCGCAAATTCCCGATCTTCCAGCAAGACGGAAGCGGTAGCTGCGTTATGCAGACCCAGTGCAAGGAAATGGGTATTATGCGCTCCCTTGCAGACGGTACATACGTGCATTTCTCGGTGGCTGACGGCTACCAGCGCCGCGCAAATCGCCCAGGCGCAGGCATGGGAAGCGATGACGCGCGCAAAATCGCGTCCCAAGGCATAACCCTCGAGGTGTTGGCGCCCAGCCAGAACATGAGCGACGCACAGCTCGACGCAACCGTCGTGGAGCCCTATAAGCGCGAGGTAGGCTCGGTGTTCGCCGTCCCCAACCACCTGGCACTCAACAAGAGCATAGACGCCGTAGCCTCGACCATACAGGCCACAGGTAAAGGCGTCATGGTATGGTTCTACTTCCTCATAGACGAATGGACCGACCGCCCAAACGTGACGCACTTCGGGCTCGACCTCGTTGCCCAGGACACCCTGCGCCATAGCGTCACGGCTGTGGACTTCACCATGCAGGGAAACGAAAAATGCCTCATCATAGAGGATAGCTGGGGCTCGAGCTTCGGCATGGCAGGCCAGCGTGTCATCACAGAGAAATTCTTCAACGAGCGCAACTGGCTGGCAGACTACCTCGTAAATTTCAAGTTCCAGCAGCAAACGACACAAAAACCGATCCACAAGTTCTACACCGACCTTCAACTCGGCGATAACAACGCCGACGTGAAGGCCCTGCAGGACTGCCTAAAATGGGACGGACACTTCCCTACTAACGCGGATAGCACTGGCCTCTTCGGGCAAATCACGCTGAAAGCAGTGCAGAGTTTCCAGGTGAAATACGGCATCGCAAAGGCTGGCGACGCGGGTTATGGCCGTGTCGGACCAAAAACCCGAGCAGCACTTAATGGCATATTTAACTAACATGAACCCCACACTAAAACGATACTTGATAAGCTCACTGGTAACCTTCCTTGCGGCCTTCTTCGGCATGCTTGGAATGCAACTCAGCGCTGGCGTACCAGCAGACCTCACGGTCTCCATCATCTTCGGCATCCTCGGCATAGCAGCGCGCGCAGGCGTGAAGGCTGTCGTTGAAGGTGCGGTAGCGTTCTTCCAGAAGCCCTCCGAGCAGGAAGGCTAGGCCGTGCGGGACGGGATCCCGCGTACCATGACAATCAAACAAACAATAGCGGTAGTGACAGCCGCAGCGGCAATTGGGGTAGCGCTGATGCTTCTTATACCTCGCACAGTAGCCTACAATGCCGACGATATAGCATATTCAACAAAGAAACTCACTCAGCAGCAGGAAGTCTGGATAAGCGCACTTGAATGGTGCGAGAGCCGTGGAAAGCCCGAGGCAATAAATCCGAAGGACCGCGACAATACGCCAAGCTATGGCAGCTTCCAGTTCAAACCGAGCACTCTCGATTACTACGCAAAAATATACGGCATCGCCACGACGACAGTCATGGACTCTGATGTGCAGAGAAGGGTAGTAGAAGCGATGGTGCTCGATGGCAAGAATATAAACTGGTCGCAGCAATTCCCAGACTGCGTGCTTCACAAGGTCGGACGTCCACCCTTAAATTAAGGCTCAACAGAGCCGTAAAACAGCCCTCGGGTTATCCCCTGGGGCTGTTTGCGTTGTAGCGACGGCTCGCTATACTAACCATAGGTCGATACAATAAAAACATAACGAACATGACACACATCATCAAAGCATCCCTGGTCGCAATGCTCCTCATCGGGCTCACGATCGGAATAGTGTACGCCTTCACAAAAGGCATGGAACGTGACGAAATATATCGCTGCAGGACCCTCATGGAGCAAGCAGCAGACTATGCGCCGCACTTCTTCCTAGCAAGCTGGGAGGACGAAATGTGCAGAGCGCACGGCATCATTATCAACGCTCCCGTAAAGTAAACATGGAACAAGACACAAAAGAAGTGGCGGTGGTGAAGGGGCAGGCCACCAAAGCACTCGCCGCAGCAACGGAGCTCACCGTAACGAGCCAAGAGGAAATGGAAAAGGCTGCCGACCACCTCTCTAAGATGAAAACGGTCGCCAAAATGATAAAGGAGCGTAAGGAGGCAATAACTAAGCCCCTCAACGAGGCCCTCGCCAGCGCCCGAGATCTCTTCAAGCCAATTGAACAGAATCTCGCGGAAGCGGAGCGCATAGTGAAAGGCAAAATGCTTGTCTTCCAAAACGCAGAAGAAGCACGAATTAACAAAGAAAAAAACAAGATCATCGACAAGGTAGAGTCGGGAAAAATGAGCGTCGAAAAGGGTATTGCAAAAATGGAGAACATCGCTCCAGTGCAAACGAGCACACAAGGTAAGGTGGGATCTGTAAGCACTCGCCTCGTGAAGAAATATCGCGTGGTTGACGAAACCAAACTCCCCCGCATCTACATGATGCCCAACATGGCAAAAATCACAGAGGATCTGAAAGCAGGTATTGAGGTGCCAGGGGCTGAAGTTTACGAAGAAAAGGTAATAGCAGCACGCTAATATGGCTGACCGACAATGGAACACAGAGTGCAAAAAAGACAAGGAGGGTGTACGCCACCACGAAATGATGATCCACGTAGACGGCTACGGGCATCAAATCCCCCTCTGCAAAAACTGCGGAACGTGCATCGTGAGCACCGTTGAGTTATCCCCTTATCAAGAAGCGACGGCTCGCTAGAATGGTATACTGAAAGCATTAAAAACATAAGCCAATAACAACATGGCAAAGGATAAAGGATCGGCGCAGAAGCCGACCAAAGAGAAACCCACCACCGCAATCGTCGTGCGGGAGGTGGCCCTTTCTGCGCACCAAAATACAGTGCTCACGGCAGAAACGCCCAAGCAATTCATCAAAGAAAAGCCTGGGCGTGGGGGCAAAAAGGTCAGCTTCATCGAGGGCGGTTATGTGATCTCACAACTCAACGCAGCCTTCTCCCCCTTCGGGTGGGACTTCGAGATCGTTGACCAGGGCCAAACCGACCGCAAGATAGAAAAATCTGCGGAAGGTGAAGTTTGGGTGCGTGGCAAGCTCACGATCGTGGACCACATGAACGGCTACCGCGTCAGCAAGACGCAATACGGTCAGCATCCGATACACACCAATGTGCCAATCGGGGACGCCTTCAAGTCTGCGGGAACAGACGCACTCAAAAAGTGCGCCTCCATGCTCGGCATAGGACTCGACGTCTACTGGGGCCAGATGGACCTACCAGATGCTGAAAAGAAGCAGCCCACGCAGAAGGAAAATAAAGAGGAACTCTTCGCGCGCGCCAAAGTAATGATCCAGGCAAGCCGCGATATAGATCCTCTCCTCGCCTACGATCAGAAACTGGTGGTAAGCAAGACCTTCTCTCCCGAGCAACGTGCCGAGCTCCGCAAGGTCGTAAGACAGCGCATCGATGAACTCCAAAATGGCCCGAAAGAAACTCCTAAATCCTAAAGCAAGCTATAGTGCCTTTCATAAATGGTTGTCGAGAAACCACATTAAAAAAGGGCATTGTGAACATTGCGGATCGAAAAGATTTTTGGAGTGGGCACTGAAACGTGGAAAGCGGCACGAACATGACATAAAAAGATATCTG
>FRDC01000065.1_pt1 | contig 16031 bp, 12 predicted proteins | sample 1106171 | NCBI WGS metagenome assembly FRDC01 (sample SAMEA3930566, study PRJEB13176) | freshwater metagenome | biome: Drinking water system; feature: drinking water; material: water | place: Singapore | collected 2014-12-20 | reverse complement strand
AGCGCCGCGCGATGCCCGAGACGGTGCGCGCGGTGAACGCGCTCGGCGAGCCGGCGATGGCCTTCGCGCGCGAGCCCGAACGGCTTTATCCGCAAGGCGCGCTCGGCGCGCATTTGCTCGGCTTCTTGAATTACGATGGCCACGGGATGCGCGGCATGGAGCGCTGGCTCGACGCGCCGCTCACCGACAAGAACGCGCGCGCCAAGCCGGTCGCGCTCTCGATCGACGCGCGCGTGCAGGGCGCGTTCGAGGCCGAACTCGGCCAGGCGATGACGAGCTTCCAGGCCAAGGGCGCGGCCGGGGTGATCCTGGACGCCGACAGCGGCGAGATCGTCGCGATGGCCTCGCTCCCCAATTTCGATCCCAATCAAGTGCCGCGCGTGCGCGACGCGCGCGATCCCGATGATCCGGCGGCGCTGCAACTGCGCAACAACGTCACCCAATCGGTCTATGAACTGGGTTCGACCTTCAAGCCGCTCAGTATCGCCGCGGCGATCGACAATGGCGTGATCGGATCGATGGCGCAGCGGTTCGACGCGACCAAGCCGCTCGCGATCGGGCGCTTCCACATCCGCGACGACCACCCCCAGCGCCGCTATCTGAACGCCGCCGAGACGCTGATCCACTCGTCGAACATCGCGACCGCGCGCATCGCCGACACGATGGGGCCCGAGCGGCTGCAAGCGATGTACCGCCGGCTGGGGTTCGATACCGCCCCCGATGTCGAGCTGCACGAGCGCCAGCGGCCGATCTGGCCGAGCTATTGGGCGCGCGTCACCACGATGACGGCGGCCTATGGGCATGGCATCGCCGTCACCCCGCTCCATCTGGCGAGCGCTTATGCCGCGATCGTCAACGGCGGCATCTGGCGCCCGGCGACGTTGCTCAAGGTCGCGCCGGGCAAGGCGGCGGCGGGGCGGCGCGTGATCAGCGCCGCGACGAGCGCGCGGATGCGCCAATTGCTGCGGCTGGTGGTGCTCCAGGGCACGGGCAAGAAGGGCGAGGCGCCGGGCTACCGCGTCGGCGGAAAAACCGGCACGGCGGAAGTCGCGATGAAATCGGGCTATTCCAAGAAGCGCAACGTCAGCACCTTCGCGGCGGCTTTCCCGATGGACGCGCCGCGCTATGTGGTGATCGCCATGCTCGATTCGCCCATCGCCAACGCCAGCTCCGCCGGACAAACGACCGCCGCCTGGACGGTCGCGCCCGTCGTCAGCCGCGTGATCCTGCGCACCGCGCCGCTGTTGGGCGTGATGCCCGACATGCGCCGCGACGTCGATCTTTCGGACATCGATCCCCTCATCTGGCACGCGCCGGGCGAGAATCAGGCGGTTCCCGAATGAGACTGGGGGCGCTCACCGGCGGCGAGGAAGCGGCGCTGGTGACGGGGTTCGCCATCGATCATCGCAAGGTCGCCCCCGGCACCGTGTTCGGCGCCTTTCGGGGGGCGAGCGTCAACGGCGAGGATTTCATTCCCCAGGCGGTGGCAAGCGGCGCGGTCGCGGTGATCGCGCGGCCCGAGGCGCGCGTGGCGGGCGCGGTGCATCTCGCCGATCCCAACCCCCGCGCCGCCTTCGCCCGGCTCGCCGCGCGCTTCTTCGCGCCGTTCCCCGAGACCTGCGTCGCGGTGACGGGGACCAACGGCAAGACCTCGACCGTCGAGATGACGCGCCAATTGTGGCGCATGGCGGGCCACCCCGCCGCCTCGATCGGCACTTTGGGCGTCACCACCGCCGACGAGCGGGTGACGACCGGGCTCACCACCCCCGATGTGGTGACGTTCCTGTCGAACGTCGCGGGGCTAGCGCGCGAAGGGGTGACGCATCTGGCGTTCGAGGCCTCGTCGCACGGCCTGTCGCAATATCGCACCGAAGGCGTGCCGGTGGCGGCGGCGGCGTTCACCAACCTCAGCCGCGATCATCTCGATTACCACCGCGACATGGAGGATTATTTCGCCGCCAAGATGCGCCTGTTCGCCGAAATGGTGGCGGAAGGCGGCACGGCGGTGATCTGGGCCGATGATCCGCGCGCCGAAGCGGCGGCGGCGATCGCGCGCGCGCGCGGGCTGCGGCTGACCACCGTGGGCACCGGGGACGCCGATCTGCGGCTCGTCGCCCGCGCGCCGACCTTGCTCGGCCAGGGGCTCGAGATCGAATACGCGGGCAAGCGGCATAAGGTCGTGCTGCCGTTGATCGGCGCTTATCAGGCGGCGAACGCGCTCACCGCCGCCGCGCTCGTGATCGCGACCGGGGGCGAGCCGGGCGCGACGCTGGCGTCGCTCGCGCGGCTCCAGCCGGTGCGCGGGCGGCTGGAACGCGCGGCGATCAGCCGCGTCGGCGCGCCGGTCTATGTCGATTACGCGCACACCCCCGACGCGATCGAGGCCGCGATCGCCGCGCTCCGGCCCCATGCCGAGGGGCGGTTGATCCTGGTGCTCGGGGCGGGCGGCGAGCGCGATCCGGGCAAGCGCGGCCCGATGGGCGCGGTCGCGGCCCAGGGCGCCGATCTGGTGATCGTGACCGACGACAATCCGCGCGGCGAGGACCCCGCCGCGATCCGCCGCGCGCTGCTCGAAGCGGCGCCGGGCGCGCGCGAGATCGGCGACCGGCGCGCGGCGATCGCCGCCGCCGTCGCCGAAGCGGGCGCGCGCGACATCGTGCTGATCGCCGGCAAGGGGCATGAACAGGGGCAGATCGTCGGCGATTTGGTGCTGCCCTTCGACGACGTGCAGGTCGCGCGCGAGGTGGCGGGATGAGCAATATCCTATGGACCTCGACCGAAATCGCGACCGCGACCGGCGGCACCGCGGTCGGCGAATGGGTCGCCAATGGGGTGACGTTCGATTCGCGCGAGGTCGGCCCGGGCGATCTCTTCATCGCGCTCGAGGGCGCGAGCACCGACGGCCATCGCTTCGTGCCCGAAGTGCTCGCCAAGGGCGCGAGTGGGGTGCTGGTGTCGCAGCCGGTCGCGGGGCCGCACGTGCTGGTTGCCGACACGATGGCCGCGCTTCAAGCGCTCGCGGTCGCGGCGCGGCGGCGGGTGATGGGCAAGGTGATTGGCGTCACCGGCTCGGTCGGCAAAACGGGAACCAAGGAAGCGCTGTTCGCCGCGCTCGATCGCGCCGCCCCCGATCACGCGCATCGCTCGCTCAAAAGCTATAACAATCACACCGGCGTGCCGCTGAGCCTGGCGCGCATGCCGATGTGCCGGCGCTTCGGCGTGTTCGAAATGGGGATGAACCACGCCGGCGAACTCGCCGCGCTCACCCGGCTGGTGCGTCCGCACGTCGCGCTGATCACCGCGATCGCCCCCGCGCATACCCAGTTTTTCGACAGCATCGAGGCGATCGCCGACGCGAAGGCGGAGATCTTCCAAGGGCTGGAGCCCGGCGGCATCGCGATCGTGCCGTTCGACAGCCCCTATGGCGAACGCCTCGCCAAGGCGGCGGCGCGCCATGCCGATCATGTCGTGACCTTCGGGCTGGGCGAGGGCGCCGATGTGCGCGCGCTCGAGACGATGCGCACCCCCGGCGGCACTTTCGTCACGGCGCGGCTGCGCGGGCGCGAGCTGGGCTTCACCATCAACCAGCCGGGCACGCATTGGGTGTCGAACGCGCTCGCGGTGCTGGCGGCGGTCGAGGCGGTGGGGGCCGATGTCGCGCTCGCGGGGCTCGCGCTCGCCGAGCTCGGTGGGCTGCCCGGGCGCGGCGCGCGGGTGACAGTGCCGCTGGCGGATGGCGGCACCGCCTTGCTGATCGACGAGAGCTACAACGCCAACCCCAGTTCGATGCGCGCGACGCTCGCGGTACTCGGCGCCGAGCCCGCGCGGCGCAAACTCGCGGTGCTGGGCGACATGCGCGAGCTGGGGGCGGAGAGCGCGCGCTATCACGCCGATCTTGCCGAGCCGCTGATAGGGGCAGGGGTCGTCCAAGCGATTTTGGTCGGCCCGGAGATGCACGCGCTCGCGCGGGCGCTTGAGGGGCGGCTCGATTTCGTCCATGTGCCCGGCGCGAGCGAGGCCCAAGCCGCGCTCCGCCAAGCGCTGCGCGACGGCGACGCGGTGCTGGTCAAGGGATCGAACGGCGTGGGGTTGGCGCGCTTGGTCGCCGGCCTCGAGGAACGGGCATAATGCTGTATTTCATCGCCCAGCAATTGGGCTTTCCGGGCGTGCTGAACCTGGTTCGCTATCTGAGCTTTCGCTCGGGCGGGGCGGTGGCGACCGCGCTGTTGATCGGGCTGGTGATCGGCCCGCGCTTCATCGGCTGGTTGCGGCTGCGCCAGGGCAAGGGCCAGCCGATCCGCGCCGATGGCCCGCAATCGCACCTCGCCAAGCGCGGCACGCCGACGATGGGTGGGCTGATGATCCTGACCGCGCTGGTCTTGTCGGTGCTGATCTGGATGGACCTGAGCAATCCCTATGTGTGGGCGTGCCTGTTCGTCACGCTCGGCTTCGGGATGATCGGCTTTCTCGACGATTACGATAAGGTGCGCAAGCAAAAGACTGCGGGCATCAGCAGCCGCGCGCGCTTGGCGGGCGAATTTCTGATCGCGGGGCTGGCGAGCTTCATCATCACCCAGCAAAACGGCACGCATCTTTACGTGCCCTTCTTCAGCGAAGTCTCGATCGATCTGGGATATTTCTATATCCTGTTCGCGGCCTTCACGATCGTCGCCTTTGGCAACGCGGTGAATTTGACCGACGGGCTCGATGGGTTGGCGACGATGCCGGTGATCATCGCCGCCGTCGCCTTCATGCTGATCGTTTATCTGGCCGGCAATGTGAAATTCGCGACCTATCTCGGCATTCCGCACGTGCGCGGAGCGGGGGATCTCGCGATTTTCTGCGGCGCGATGATCGGCGCGGGACTCGCGTTCCTGTGGTTCAACGCGCCGCCGGCGGCCGTGTTCATGGGCGACACCGGCAGTCTCGCGCTGGGCGGGGCGCTGGGGGCGATCGCGGTGGTCGCGCATCACGAGATCGTGCTGGGGATCATCGGCGGGCTGTTCGTGATGGAAGCGCTGTCGGTGATCATCCAGGTGTTCAGCTACAAACGCTTCGGCAAGCGCGTGTTTCGCATGGCGCCCATTCACCATCATTTCGAGCAGCTCGGTTGGGCCGAGAGCACGGTCGTGATCCGCTTCTGGATCGTCGCGCTGGTGCTCGCGCTCGCCGGGCTGTCGACGCTGAAGCTGCGGTGATCACCAGCAGCACCTGGGCGGGCAAGCGCTACGCCGTGCTCGGCCTCGCGCGCTCGGGCGCGGCGACGGTCGCCGCGCTGGTCGCGAGCGGGGCGCGGGTGGTGGCGTGGGACGCGGACGAGGCGAAGCGCGCGCATTTGTTTTTCGACGATCCTGCAAGCGGCTTTGCCAGAATTGCCAATACCGGCGAGGTGCAGTTCAAAGCCCCTCCCCTTCAGGGGAGGGGTTGGGGGTGGGGGTTGTCGGCGAACGAGCCGCCCGTTGACCGCCCCCACCCCAACCCCTCCCCTGAAGGGGAGGGGCTATTGCGATTTGCCGATCTCGAAACCCTCGATCTCGCCCCATTCGACGCGCTCATCGTCTCCCCCGGCGTGCCGCTCAACCGCCACCCGCTCGCGGCCAAGGCGCGCGCGGCGGGGGTGCCGATCATCGGCGACATCGAACTCTTCGCCCAGGCGCGCGCCGAACTGCCGGCGCACAAGCTGGTCGGCATCACCGGCACCAATGGCAAATCGACCACCACCGCGCTCGTCCACCACATGCTGCAAACCGCCGGCGTGCCGAGCCTGATGGCGGGCAATATCGGCCTGCCGATCCTCTCGCGCGATCCGCTGCCCGCAGGCGGCGTCTATGTGCTCGAGCTCAGCAGCTATCAGATCGACCTCACACACAGCCTCGATTGCGACGTCGCGGTGCTGCTCAACATCACGCCCGATCATCTCGATCGCTACCGCGATTTCGAGGATTACGCCGCCGCCAAGGCGCGGCTGTTCGCTATGCAGGCGCGTGAGCACCGCGCGATCATCTCGATCGCCGATACCCCTTCGGCGCTGATCGCGCGAAGCCTGTCCGCCAAGGGCGAGCAGCTGATCAAGATCGCGCCGGGCTTCTGCATGGATCAATCGCGCTGGCCGCGCCTGCAGGGGCCGCACAATGCCCAGAACGCGCTCGCCGCGATCAACGTGGCCGAGGCGCTCGGCCTGCCCAACGCGGCGATCGATCGCGCGCTGGAGACATTCGCGGGCCTGCCGCACCGCATGGAACTGGTCGGTGAGAAGAACGGCGTACGCTTCGTCAACGACAGCAAGGCGACCAATGCCGAAAGCGCCGCCCCCGCGCTCGCCGCGTTCGATCGCATTCATTGGATCCTGGGCGGCCAAGCGAAAAGCGCCTCGCTCGACGCGGCGGCGAAGAATTTCGGCCATGTCGTGCGCGCCTACACGATCGGGGAGGCCGCCGAGACCTTCGCCCGAACGCTCGCCGGCCAAGTGCCGGTCGAGGTGAGCGGCACGCTGGCGCAGGCGCTGCGAGCGGCGGTCGCCCACGCAAAGCCCGGCGACGTCGTGCTGCTCTCGCCCGCGGCCGCCTCGTTCGATCAGTTCCGCGATTTCGAGGATCGCGGCGATACCTTCCGCGCGCTGGTGGAAGCGCTATGAACGACGCCCGCGCCACCCGCCGCCGCGAGCTTTGGGCGAAGATGAAGCCGCGCACCGGGCGCGGCTCGCGCAGCCCGCTCGCCATGTGGTTCTTCGATATCGACCGCGTGCTGCTGTTGCTCGCTTTGCTCTTGATCGCGATCGGGCTGCTCGCGGTCGCCGCCGGATCGCCCGCTTCGGCGGCGCGCTATTCGGGCGAGAAGCTGCATTTCCCGCCGCTTTATTATTTCTGGCGGCAGCTGGTGTGGGTGACGCTGTCGGTGCCGCTGATGCTGGTCGTCTCGATGCTGCCGGTCGAGACCGCGCGACGTGGCGCGCTGATCGGCGCGGGCTTTTTTCTCGCCTGCCTCGTGCTGGTGCCCTTCGTCGGGGTCGAGGTGAACGGCGCCAAGCGCTGGCTGGGGGCGGGCATCGCGCAATTCCAGCCGAGCGAGTTCCTGAAGCCCTGTTTCGTCGTCCTCCTCGCCTGGCTGCTCTCGCTGCGCGAAAAGGAGCCCGATCTGCCGGTGGTGCCGATCAGCTTCGGGCTGATGGCGATGATCGGCGTGCTGCTGATGATGCAGCCCGATTTCGGCCAGACGGTGATTTTCAGCCTGATTTGGGTCACGCTGCTGATGGTCTCGGGCGTGCCTTTGCGCGTGTTGGGGATGATCGGCGGGATGGGGCTGGGCGGGATCGTCGCCGCTTATCTCTTTTACGATACCGCGCGTATCCGCATCGACGCCTTTCTGTTCCGCGGCGACGAGGCGCAGGCGATCGACCATTATCAAACCGACATGGCGCATGCGACCATAACCGCCGGCGGCTGGCTCGGCACCGGGCCCGGCGGCGGCACGATGAAGTTCAAACTGCCCGAGGCGCATACCGACTATATCTTCTCGGTGATCGGCGAGGAGTTCGGGCTGATCGCCTGCGCGGTGATCGCGCTGCTGTTCCTGGCGCTCGTCGTGCGGGTGGTGGTGAAATTGCTCGACGAAACCGACGCTTTCCGCCTGCTCGCCGCCGCTGGCCTCGCGACCCAATTCGGCGCGCAGGCGCTGGTATCGATGGCGGTCAACACCGGCATCGCCCCTTCCAAGGGCATGACCTTGCCCTTCATTTCCTATGGTGGGTCATCGATGATCGCGCTCTCGGCGGGAATGGGCTTGCTGCTCGCTTTCACGCGGCGCAATCCGTTCCTCGTTCAATCCCCCTATATCGTGCGGTGGAAATCATGAGTGAGGCGCGGCATTTCGTTCTGGCGGCGGGGGGGACCGGGGGGCATATGGTGCCCGCCGCGGCGCTCGCCGCCGAGCTGATCCGGCGCGGCCATTCGGTCGCGCTGGTGAGCGATGCGCGCGGGGTGCGCTTTCCGGGGCTGTTCGAGGGGATCGAGACGCATATCGTCCCCGCCGCGCCGCTGATGGGCGGCCCGATCGGCTGGGCGCGCGCGGGGCGATCGATGCTCGCCGGGCGCAAAATGGCGATGCGGCTGTTCAAGGAACGGCGGCCGTCCGCCGTGGTCGGTTTCGGCGGCTATCCCGCGCTGCCCGCGTTGCTCGGCGCGTTCGCCTTGCGCGTGCCGACCGCGATCCATGAGCAGAACGCGGTGCTCGGCCGGGTCAACCGCCTGGTCGCGAGCCGGGTGACGGCGATCGCGACCAGCTATGCCCGGGTCGAGCGGCTGTCGCGCGCGCTGGAGGGCAAGACTCGTTTCGTCGGCAATCCGGTGCGCGAGGCGGTCGCGCAGCTGCGGCAGCGGCCCTATCCGCTGCTGGAGGAAGACGGCATTTTCCGCATCCTCGTGACCGGCGGCAGCCAAGGCGCGAGCGTGCTGAGCCAAGTGGTGCCCGATGGCCTGGCGCTGCTCCCCATCAGCTTTCGCCGGCGGATGCAGGTGACGCACCAGGCCCGGCCCGAGGACATCGACGCGGTGCGCGCCAAATATGCCGAACTGCAAATCGCCGCCGAACTCGCGACTTATCTGGCGGACATGCCCGAACAGCTCGCCTGGGCGCATCTGATCATCGCGCGCGCGGGCGCCTCGACGATCGCCGAGCTGACCTGCGCGGGCCGCCCCGCCATCCTGGTGCCGCTCCCCAGCGCGACCGACGATCACCAAACCGCCAATGCCCGCGAGATGACCGAGATCGGCGGGGCGCGCACGATTCCCCAGCGCGCGTTCACGCCGGTGGAACTCGCCAAGCAGATGCAGAAGCTGGGGCTCGATCCGCAGGCGCTGGAGAATGCCGCGGGGCGCGCGCGCACGCTCGGCCGGCCCGATGCGACGCGCGATCTCGCCGATTTGGTCGAAATGCTCGACGCGCCTTATAGCGGGCTGCCGGTCGGGCGCGTCCAGCCGGTCAAACCCAAGGCGGCGCTCGCATGAAGGGCTTGCGCGACATCGGGACGATCCATTTCGTCGGCATCGGCGGCATCGGCATGTCGGGCATCGCCGAGGTGATGCACAATCTCGGCTACCGGGTGCAGGGATCGGACGTGGCCGAGAGCTATGTCGTCCAGGGGCTGCGCGACAAGGGCATCCCGGTGTTCATCGGCCATGACGCCGAAAATCTGGGCGAGGCGGCGGTGATCGTCACCTCCACCGCGATCAAGCGCGGCAATCCCGAAGTCGAAGCCGCCTATGAACGCCGCGTGCCGGTGGTGCGCCGCGCGGAAATGCTCGCCGAGCTGATGCGGCTGAAACAGACGGTCGCGGTCGCCGGCACCCACGGCAAGACGACGACGACCTCGATGATCGCCGCGCTGCTCGACGCGGGCGGGGTGGACCCGACGGTGATCAACGGCGGCATCATCAACAGCTATGGCTCGAACGCCCGGCTCGGCGCGAGCGAGTGGATGGTGGTCGAGGCCGACGAAAGCGACGGCAGCTTCCTGCGGCTGGACGGCACGATCGCGGTCGTCACCAATATCGATCCCGAGCATCTCGATCATTATGGCTCGTTCGATCGGGTGAAGGACGCCTTCGTCCAGTTCATCGAGAACGTCCCCTTTTACGGCGCGGCCTTGCTCTGCCTGGATCATCCCGAGGTGCAGGGCATCTTGCCGCGCGTGCGCGATCGGCGGATCGTGACCTATGGTTTTTCCGCGCAAGCCGATGTGCGCGGGGTGAACGTGACGCCCTATCCCGGCGGCAATCGGTTCGAGACGATCGTGCGCCACCGCGACGGCAGCTATCGATCGATCGAGCATATCGATCTGCCGATGCCCGGGCGGCACAATGTGCAGAACGCGCTGGCGGCGATCGGGGTCGCGCTCGAACTCGGTATTCCCGACGAGACGATCCAGCGCGGCTTCGCGGCGTTCGGCGGGGTGAAGCGGCGCTTCACCAAGGTCGGCGAGGTGGCCGGCGCGACGGTGATCGACGATTATGGCCATCACCCGGTCGAAATCCGCGCGGTGCTCTCCGCCGCGCGCGAGGCGGCGCGCGGGCGCGTGCTCGCGGTGTGCCAGCCGCACCGCTATTCGCGGCTGGGGAGCCTGATGGAGGAGTTCCAGCAGGCGTTCAACGATGCCGATATGGTGTTCGTGACGCCGGTCTATGCGGCGGGCGAGGCGCCGATCGAGGGGGTTTCGGCCGAGACTTTGGTCGCCGGCATCAAGCATCGCGGCCACCGTTCGGCGCAGACGGTCGCGGATGCGGGCGAACTGGCCGAGGCGCTCGCCGAGGTGATCCAGCCGGGCGATCAGGTGATCTGCCTGGGCGCGGGCGACATCACCAAATGGGCGGCGGGCCTGGCCGATGCGATCGCGGCGGCGCGGGGGTGAGGATGGGCGGCTTCTCGCAAGGCGTCGCCCCGGCCCAGGCTGGGGCCTGCAGCCTCGGGAGCGCGCCATTGCTGAAAGACCCCAGCCTTCGCTGGGGTGACGTGAAGGGGCTTGGAAACATATGAACAGCTTGTTCGACCTGACCATCGCCTGGCAGCGCCAGATGCTCGACGTGCAGCGCGCGTTCCTTTCGGCGAGCGAGGCGACCGTCGCCTGGCAAGAAGCGAGCCGCCGCGCGGGCGAGGCGAACATGGCGGCGCTCGCGAGCTGGGCAAGGTTGTGGGGCGCGCGGTGAGCCAAATGTGCGACCTTAAGCCCCTCCCCTTCAGGGGAGGGGTTGGGGTGGGGGCGGTCGTTACGCGGCGCGCGTGCTTCACCGGCCCCACCCCCAGCCCCTCCCCAAAAGGGGAGGGGGGCTTGTGGGTTTCATGACTCTGCTCACCCTCCCCAAGGTGCGCGGCAAGCTCACCGCCCGGGCGCCGCTCGCGCCGCTCGTCTGGTTCAAGGCGGGTGGGGCGGCGGAGTGGCTGTTCGAGCCGGCGGACGTCGATGATCTGCGCGAATTTCTGAGCGCGCTCGACCCGCAAGTGCCGGTGATGGCGCTCGGGCTCGGCTCGAATCTTATCGTGCGCGATGGCGGGGTGCCCGGGGTGGTGGTGCGGCTCGGCAAGCCCTTTGCCTATGCGCGTCCTGATGGCGAGCAGCTCGTCTGCGGCGGCGGGGCGAGCGGCATTCTCGTTTCCTCCACCGCGCGCGACGCAGGTGTCGCGGGGCTCGAATTCTTGCGCTCGATCCCCGGCACGGTCGGCGGCTTCGTGCGGATGAACGGCGGCGCTTATGGGCGCGAGACGGCGGACGTGCTGCGCGCGTGCACGATCGTCCACCGCGACGGCCGGCTCGAGACGCTGCCGGTGGACGCGCTCGGCTATAGCTACCGCCATTCCACGCTCCCCGAAGGCGCGGTGGTGGTCGAGGCGGTGTTCGAAGGAACGCCGGGCGACCCGGCGGCGATCCAAGCCGAAATGGACCGCATCGCCGCCGCGCGCGAGGAATCGCAGCCTTTGCGCTCCAAGACCGGCGGCTCGACCTTCAAGAATCCCCCGGGCCACAAGGCCTGGGCGCTGATCGACGCGGCCGGCTGCCGGGGGCTGCGGCACGGCGACGCGCAGGTGAGCGAGAAGCATTGCAATTTCCTGCTCAACCTCGGCGCGGCGACCGCCGCCGACATCGAGGGGCTGGGCGAGGCGGTTCGCGCGCGGGTGCTGGCGGCGACGGGGGTGTCGCTCGAATGGGAGATCAAGCGCGTGGGGGTGGCGAAGTGATGCTTGAGGCCAAATCCTCCCCGTTTACGGGGCGTTTCGGGTCGGATCGTCCCCCGGACGATCCTAAACCGTGCGGGGCACGGTTTACCCGAAACGGGACCATGCGAAGCATGGTGGAGGGGGGGCGCCGCCGGGCGCGCCGCCTGATCGACGGGCGCGCTCGCAAGCCCGCCCCCTCCGTCGCGCCTGCGGCGCGCCACCTCCCCGTGAACGGGGAGGATTTTGTGGGTACTAGATCCCTCCCAAGCGCGCTTGGGGAGGCGCTATGGTGACCCCCCGCCACATCGCCGTCCTGATGGGCGGTTGGTCGGCCGAGCGCGAGGTGTCGCTCGCCTCGGGGCGTGGCGTGGCGGAAGCGCTCGAAAGCCTCGGCCACCGCGTCACCGCGATCGACGTGGGCCGCGATGTCGCCGCGCGGCTCGCCGAGGCCAAACCCGACGTCGTCTTCAACGCGCTCCACGGCTCGCCGGGCGAGGACGGCACGGTGCAGGGCATGCTCGATCTGATGGGGCTCAAATACACCCATTCGGGCCGCGTCGCCTCGGTGATCGCGATCGACAAGCAGCTCACCAAGTTGCTGCTGATCCCGCACGGTGTGCCGATGCCCGGCGGCCGCATCGTCAAAAGCGCCGAGCTCTTCGAGCGCGACCCGCTGCCGCGACCCTTCGTGGTGAAGCCGATCAACGAAGGCTCCTCGGTCGGGGTCGCGATCGTCACCGAGCAAGGCAATTACGGCCAGCCGATCGGCCGCGACACGCGCGGCCCCTGGGCCGAGTTCGACGAATTGCTCGCCGAGCCCTTCATCCGCGGGCGCGAGCTGACCACCGCCGTGCTGGGCGACCAAGCGCTCGGCGTCACCGAACTGCGCCCCAAATCGGGCTTTTACGATTATGAGGCGAAATATACGGAAGGGATGACCGACCATCTCTACCCGGCACCCGTCCCCGACGAGATCGCCCAGGCGTGCGAGCGGATCGCGCTGCAGGCGCACCGCTTGCTCGGCTGCAAGGGGTGCAGCCGCGCCGATTTCCGATGGGACGATAGCCAGGGCGTCGAAGGGCTGTTCCTGCTCGAGGTCAATACCCAGCCGGGGATGACGCCCTTGAGCCTGGTGCCCGAGCAAGCCCGCCACCGCGGCATCACCTATCCCGAACTCTGCCAGCGCATCGTCGACGAGGCGCTCAAATGAGCAAGACGATCCGCCGGGGCACGCCGCCGCGCAAGGTCGTCGCCAGCGGCAACCGCAAGCTGCCGGTCGTGCGCAAACAATCGGTGATCGACCGCGCGCTGCTGATGCTCCCCGTGTCCGAGGCGACGCTGCGGCGCGGCGCGACCTTGTTCTTCACCGGCGCGGTGCTCGCCGGGCTGTTTGCGCTGTCGACCCTGTTCGGCGTGCCGCAGGCGGCGGGGCTGGCGATGGCCGAGGCGGTGGGCGAGGCGGGCTTTCGCGTGCGATCGATCGAGGTGAAGGGCGCCGCGCGGATGAACGCGATGACGGTCTATGCCGCCGTGCTCGACCAGAAATCGCGCGCGATGCCGCTCGTCGATCTGGGCGCGGTGCGCGCCAAATTGCTGCGCTATGGCTGGATCGCCGACGCGCAAGTCTCGCGCCGGCTGCCCGATCGGCTGGTGATCAATCTGGTCGAGCGCAAGGAAGCGGCGCTGTGGCAGCATGACGGGCGGCTGACGCTGATCGACGCGGGCGGCGTGCCGCTCGAGGCGGTCGCGCCCGAAAAGGCGCCCGCGCTGCCGCTGTTGATCGGCCCCGGCGCCAATGAACAGATCGCGCTCTATCGCCGGCTGCTCGATAGCGCCCCCGCGCTCAAGCCCGTGGTCAAGGCCGCGACCTGGGTCGGCAATCGCCGCTGGGATTTGCTGTTCGAAAGCGGCGAAACGCTCGCGCTGCCCGAGGAGGATCCCGCGCGCGCGCTCGTCAAATTCGCCGAATTGGAAGGCAAGGAGCGGCTGCTCGGACGTGGCTGGGCGCGCTTCGATCTGCGCGATCCCGCCAAGCTCGTGGTGCGCAAGTCGAGCGAGGCGGCGCCCCGCGCGCTGCCCGATACCAGCGCGATCGAAACCGCCGCGCTCGTCGGTGAGACCGGATAAGGGAGCAGGGCATGGCGAAAGTGGCACCCGAAGGACTGATCACCGCGCTCGACATCGGCTCGTCCAAGGTCTCGGCGATGATCGCGCAAAAGGCCGATGGCGGCGAGCTGATCGTGCTCGGCACCGGCCAGCGCGAAAGTCGCGGCGTCAAGCGCGGCTATATCGCCGACATGGGCGCGACCGAGGCGGCGGTGCGCGAGGCGGTCGAACAGGCCGAGCGGATCGCCGGGATGAACATCGAAAACGTCTGGGTCGCTTTTTCGGCGGGCGGGCTGGTGTCCGACGTTGCCTCGGTCGAGGTCGAATTGGGCGGTCACCGGGTCGAGCAGGGCGATATCGACGCGCTGCTCCAGGCGGGGCGCGAGTCGATCGATCCGGCGGGGCGGATGGTGCTCCACGCCCAGCCGACGCTCTACATGCTCGATCGCCGCACCGAGGTGAAGAACCCGCTGGGCCTGCACGCGGATACGTTGGGCGTCCACATCCATGTCGTCGCCGCCGACGGCTCGCCGGTGCGCAATCTCGATCTATGCGTCCGCTCGGCGCATCTGAACGTGAAGTCGATCATCGGCGCGCCGATCGCGACCGGCATGGCGTGCCTGTCCGACGAAGAGCGCGAGCTGGGCGTCGCCTTGGTCGAGCTCGGCGCGGGGATCACCAACGTGTCGCTCTTCGCGGGCGGGATGCTGGTGGGGCTCGCCTCGATCCCGATGGGGGCGGCGGACATCACCGACGACATCGCCTCGAGCTTCGGCACCCGCCGCGCCCAGGCCGAGCGGATGAAATGTTTCCACGGCTCGGCCAATGCCAGCCCGCGCGACAATCACGACATGATCGACGTCGCGCCGATCTCGGCCGAGCAGGAAGGCGGCGAGGGCAGCCGGATCACCAAGGCGCAGCTGATCGCGGTGATCCGCCAGCGGCTCGATCATCTGATGAACGAGATCAGGAAGGCGTTGAAGGAGCTGGGGTTCGAGGGGCCGGTCGGGCGGCAAGTGGTGCTCACGGGTGGCGGCGCGGAGCTGAAGGGGATCGCCGATTATGCCCAGGTCGCGCTCGGCCGATCGGTGCGGATCGGTCGCCCGCGCGGGCTGACCGCGCTGCCCGACGCGCATAGCGGGCCGGCCTTCGCGACGCTCGCCGGGCTTGCCCATTATGCTGCGGCCAACCCGGTGGATTTGCGAGCGATTGCGCCCGCCGGGCAATTGGTTCACCGGCCCCAGGCGGGGTGGCTCGCGCGGATGATTCGCGCGTTCCGCGCCAATTATTAAGGAAATGTGGCAGCCCCGCGAATTTGCGCTAGAGTCGGCTCGGGGCTTGGTGCAAGACAGGATAGGATCAAGCCCGTTTTGTGCAGGGGCGTGACGGAGTAGGGGCAATGAGCATCGATTTTCTTCCTCCCGATGTCGACGAGCTGACGCCGCGCATCGCGGTGATCGGCGTCGGTGGCGCCGGCGGCAACGCGATCGCGAACATGATGCGCGCGGGCGTGCAGGGGGTCGATTTCCTCGTCGCCAACACCGATGCCCAGGCGCTGAAGCAATCGGCCGCCGCGCAGCGCGTTCAGCTCGGCGCCAAGATCACCCAAGGCCTGGGCGCGGGCGCGCGGCCCGAAATCGGCCGCGCCGCCGCCGAGGAGACGATCGAGTCGATCGCGCAGCTGCTCGATGGCGTGCATATGTGCTTCATCGCCGCCGGCATGGGCGGCGGCACCGGCACCGGCGCGGCGCCGGTGATCGCCAAGGCCGCGCGCGACATGGGCATCCTGACCGTCGGCGTCGTCACCAAACCCTTCGCCTTCGAAGGCGCGCGGCGCGCCAAGGCGGCGGACGCGGGGATCGAAGAGCTCCAGAAGTATGTCGATACGCTGATCGTCATCCCCAACCAGAATCTGTTCCTGATCGCCAACGCCAACACCACGTTCAAACAGGCCTTCGAAATGGCCGACGAGGTGCTGCAGCAGGGCGTGCGCGGGATCACCGATCTGATGGTGATGCCGGGCCTCATCAACCTCGATTTCGCCGACGTCCGCTCGGTGATGCAGGAAATGGGCAAGGCGATGATGGGCACGGGCGAAGCCGATGGCGACGACCGCGCGCTGATCGCCGCGCAAGCCGCGATCAACAATCCGCTGCTCGACGGTGTGTCGATGCAGGGCGCCAAGGGGGTGATCATCTCGATCACCGGCGGCGAGGACATGC
>FRDC01004909.1_pt1 | contig 16033 bp, 13 predicted proteins | sample 1106171 | NCBI WGS metagenome assembly FRDC01 (sample SAMEA3930566, study PRJEB13176) | freshwater metagenome | biome: Drinking water system; feature: drinking water; material: water | place: Singapore | collected 2014-12-20 | reverse complement strand
GTGAGTGCGTCGGCAACCAAGAAGGTTTCAATCGGGTTTGAAAGCGTTTTTACTTCGCGTAACTCCGTCATGAGGGCATCGTCAACATGCAACCGGCCGGCGGTATCCAAAAGCAGTACATCGTAGCCGCCTTTGCGCGCCGCATCGAGTGCGCGTTTGGTAATCGCATCTGGCTTCTCACCGGCGATGATCGGCAAGGAGGAAATATTCGCACTCGCGGCCACGGTCGCCAATTGTTCCTGCGCGGCTGGACGATAGATGTCGAGCGAGGCAACCAGCGTTTTCTTGCGCTGTTTTTCCGTCAACCGTTTGGCGAGTTTACCCGTGGTGGTTGTTTTACCGGAACCTTGCAACCCGCACATCAGGATGACGGCAGGGGCAGGGCAGTGCAGGTTTAACTCATCATGGATGGTCGAATGATCGGCGCGTAGGCCATAGGCGGAGCCACTTGCGCCATCGGTGTTTCCAACGGAAACACCGCCTAATAGCACCACCAGCTCATCGTACACGAGTTTAATGACCATCTGCACGGGCGAGATGCTGGCGATCACATTTGCGCCGATGATTTTTGTTTTCACCCGTTCGGTAAATGCTTTCACTACCGGCAGGGCGACATCGGCTTCGAGCAGCGCAACGCGCACCTCGCGCAATGCGGCATCCACATCGCTCTCGGAAAGCGTACCGCGTCGCCGCAGTTTGTCGATCGATTCCGTCAGGCGTTTGGAGAGATTCTCGAACATAGGCGCTATATAAGGATAGCAGTTGGCCGATGCTACCATAAAAAAACGGCCTCCGTTGCCGGAGGCCGTGATGAGTTGATTGAGAGACACAGAATGTAGTGACTCCTACCTAAAGAAAATGATAATCATTCGCGACTAAAAAATGCTGCTATTCATTTTCTGGGGAGAATGCTGCCAGTCGCTAAAATTGGCTGCGCGAGTATCTTCTGTGAGCGATCCGTCGCTACGGCTTGAATAAACAGCAAAAGATGCGTATGGTGCGCGGCTTAGGTTACGGGTTTCGGTGAAGTTGCTATACTCGTCATTCCCCGAATTTGCGCAGCGAATTCTCGGGGAATCCAGTCTGGATCGCCCTAGAATCGCGATGGCGATTCGGGCGATGACGCACTGGAACCTGACACCTTGGACTAAAATCTGGAACCTGTCATGACCAAATCTGCTGCGACAACGACCGATATTCCCGCGCTTAGCTTCGAAGCCGCGATGAAAGAGCTTGAATCCATTGTCCGCGCGCTTGAGGCGGGCAATGCCGATCTTGAAAAAGCCATTGCTGATTACCAACGCGGTATGCAATTGAAGGAGCATTGCCTTAAAAAATTAAACGAAGCCAAGCTGAAAGTTGAAGAAATTCAAATCAAAACGGATGGCTCCATGACTACGAAACCCTTTTCCGCCGAGTGAGTGTATGAAACCAGAACATGCCATGCAGAATAATCTCCAGCGCGCGCTGGCGGAAGTATCCGAGAAACTCGATGGGGTGATGAACGAGCTGCTGCCGTCGCCACTGCAGCTTCATACAAAAGTAATTTCATTGCACAGCCGTGAGGAAGAGGAAGAGGGCGAGGATGCCAGTGTTTCCGGCGAAGCCAAAGTGATGGAAGCCATGCGCTATTCGGCGCTTGGTGGCGGTAAACGTCTGCGTCCATTCCTTACAGTCGAATCGGCAAAACTTTTTGGCGTGAACCCTGATGCGGCGATGATGACCGCAGCGGCCATTGAATTCATTCACACCTACTCGCTGATCCATGACGACCTTCCCGCCATGGATGACGATGATTTTAGACGAGGCAAACCCTCCTGCCATAAGCAGTTCGGCGAGGCGGCGGCGATTCTTGCCGGCGATGCGCTTTTAACCTACGCCTTTGAAGTGATGGCCAATCCGCGCGTGCATCCCGATGCGCAGGTGCGCTGCGAGCTTATCCGCTCCATCGCCCGCGCCGCCGGTGTGCGCGGCATGGTGGGTGGTCAGATGATTGACTTGGATGCAGAACATAAAACCCTCAACGCCGATGAAGTCATCCGCCTGCAGCGGCTTAAAACTGGCGAGCTGTTTGCGGTGTCGTGTGAGGTGGGCGCGATTCTTGGCAAAGCGCCGGATGCCATGCGCGCGCGGTTGCAGCGCTATGCGCATGATATTGGCCTCGCTTTCCAGATTACGGATGATTTGCTTGATGTCGAAGGTACGCGCACCGAAACCGGCAAAGGTGTGAAAAAAGATGCCGCCGCCGGTAAGGCCACCATGGTTTCGGTGCTGGGCCTCGAGCGCGCGCGCGACCACGCGCAAACCCTCGCCAAGCAAGCCATCGAGCATCTCGGCGCTTTCGACCACCGTGCCGAATCCCTGCGTGCGCTGGCACAGTATGTGGTAAGCCGAAGGAATTAATCACTTCCATTCCCGCGCGGGCGGGAATCCATGTCATTCTGAGCGAAGCGAAGAATCGCGTGGGATCCTTCGCTTCGCTCAGGACGACAATGCCAAAAATGCGTCTCGATCTTCTGCTTGTTGAACGCGGCTTGGCTGAATCGCGTACCCGTGCGCAGGCGCTGATTATGGCGGGGCTTGTGTATGCAGGCGAAAAAAAGCTCGACAAAGCCGGAGCAGAAATTTCTGAGGATGTGGAGATTACTGTGCGCGGCAAGGAGCACCCCTGGGTCTCGCGCGGCGGTATGAAACTCGCGCATGCACTTGAGTATTTTTCTATCCGCGTGAAAGATCTTGTCGCCATCGATGTCGGTGCATCCACCGGTGGCTTTACCGATGTACTGCTGACTAACGGCGCAGCAAAAGTTTACGCAGTAGATGTTGGTCATGGCCAGCTGGATGTAAAACTGCGCAACGATTCACGCGTGGTGGTGATGGAAAACACCAATGCGCGGCATTTAACGATGGAGATGTTTTTAGAATACCCTCTCCCTACCCCTCTCCCGCAAGCGGGAGAGGGGATATGCGATCTCATCGTCTGCGATGCGAGTTTTATTTCCTTAAAAAAAGTACTGCCCGCCGCGCTGGCGCTTGCGAAACCAAAAGCAACGCTCATCGCGCTCATCAAGCCGCAGTTTGAAGTTGGCAAAGTTGAGGCTAGTAAAGGCGAAGGCGTGATCCGCGATCCCGCGCTTCACAAAACCGTATGCGATGACATTACCGCCTGGATTGAAAGCGAAGGCTGGCAGGTGAAAGGCCTTACCGAATCGCCCATCACCGGCCCTGCGGGGAATAAGGAATTTTTGCTTTACGCGGTTCGTTAGGCGCGTTTTTTTACCGCATGGCGTTTGAGCAATGGCTTTAAGTATTTGCCGGTGATGCTGGCTTTAGTCTCCGCCACCTGTTCTGGTGTACCGGTAGCAATAATCTTTCCACCTTTGTTGCCGCCGCCTGGGCCAATATCAATAATATGATCCGCCGTTTTCATGACATCAAGGTTATGCTCAATCACCACAATCGTGTTTCCGGAATCAACAAGCTTGTGCAGCACACCCAGCAATTTGCGAATATCGTCGCTATGTAACCCTGTGGTCGGCTCATCCAATATATACAGTGTTTTTCCGGTCGCACGTTTGGAGAGTTCTTTGGCGAGTTTAATTCGCTGTGCTTCACCGCCCGACAAGGTGGTTGCCGACTGACCGAGATGGATATAACTCAGTCCCACTTCGCTTAAGCACTGCAGTTTTTCACGGATGGATGGGTGCGCAGCGAAATAAGTAACTGCTTCCTCCACCGTCATGTTCAGCACATCGGCGATGGATTTGTCCTTATACTTCACTTCGAGTGTTTCGCGGTTATAGCGCTGGCCTTTGCACTGATCGCACGTCACATACACGTCCGGCAGGAAGTGCATTTCGATTTTAATCATCCCGTCGCCCTGGCAGGCTTCGCAGCGACCACCTTTGACGTTGAAGGAAAAGCGTCCCGCCTCGTAGCCGCGCGATTTGGATTCCGGTAGGCCGGCGAACCAGTCGCGGATCGGCTGGAACGCGCCGGTATACGTCACCGGATTCGAGCGCGGCGTTCGGCCGATGGGCGACTGGTCGATTTCAATGATTTTGTCGATATGCTCTAGCCCTTCAATTTTATCATGTGCACCTGGCGTGACCTTCGTGCCGTGCAAGCGGCGCGTGATGGTTTTATAAAGCGTTTCAATCACGAGTGAGGATTTACCGCCACCGGATACGCCAGTCACGCAGGTGAATAATCCCAGCGGAATGTCTGCGGTTACGTTTTGCAGATTGTTCGCCCGCGCTCCTTTGATGACGATACGTTTCTGCGCGCGGGGAGTGCGGCGCGTGGTAGGCACATCAATCTGTTTTGCGCCGGAAAGATATTGACCCGTGATGCTCTTTTTATTTTTCATCACTTGTTCGGCTGTGCCTTCCGCCACAATTTCACCGCCATGAATACCAGCACCTAGTCCCATATCCACAAGATAATCCGCGCGGCGCATGGTGTCTTCGTCGTGCTCCACAACAATCACCGTATTGCCAAGCTCGCGCAAATGTTCGAGTGTGGAAAGCAGTCGCTCGTTATCGCACTGATGTAAGCCGATGGATGGCTCATCGAGCACATAAACCACGCCCGAAAGCCCAGAACCAATCTGCGACGCAAGGCGGATACGTTGCGATTCGCCACCCGAGAGTGTGCCGGATTCGCGATTGAGCGTGAGATAATCCAGGCCAACATTCTGTAAGAATCCCAAGCGCGCGCGGATTTCTTTAAGAATTTTATCGGCGATTTTATTTTGTTTGGGGGTGAGGTTTTTGGGTAGTTGGCCGAACCATTCCACCGCATGCTCGATGGTCAGCTCGCAGGCTTCCGCGATATTTTTCTCGGCGATTTTTACGCACAGCGATTCCGGTTTAAGCCGTGCACCGTTGCAGGATTCACAGGGCGCGGTGTTTTGGAATTTGTCGAGTTCCTCGCGCGTCCAGTCGCTTTCGGTTTCCTGATAGCGGCGTTGAAGATTGCCAATCACGCCCTCAAACGGTTTGTGACTGTGGAACGTGCGTACCCCGTCGAAATACGCGATTTTTACTGGCTCATCGCCCGTGCCGTGAAGAATCTTTTTCTGTATGTCTTTTGGCAGCGATGCAAACGGAGCATCCATACTTTGCTTATAGTGGCGCATCACTCCTTCGAGTGCTTGCTGGTAAAATTTTGCATGCCCCGATGCCCAAGGCGCAATCGCTCCGGCACGCAGGGATAGATTGCCGTCCGGCACAATCAATGCTTCGTCGAAATACATTTGTGTGCCAAGACCGTCGCAGGTTGGGCATGCGCCAAACGGCGAGTTGAACGAAAAAATACGCGGTTCGATTTCTGTCAGCGTGAAGCCGGAAATCGGGCAAGCAAACGTAGAGGAGAAGGTGAGGATGGTTCCAGTGGCTAGAGTCGAGAGTCGAGAGTCGAGTGATTGAGAGGTCGAAGCAGAAGGCTTGTTTTTTTCTTGCTTTGCTTTCTTACTCGACTCTCGACTCTCGATTCTCAATTCCCCTAATTCTACCACTTCCACCATCATTAACCCATCGCCGATGGCGAGTGCCGTTTCCACCGAATCGGCAAGACGGTTACCAAGATCGCTGCCGAGTTTAATGCGATCTACCACTACAAAAATATCGTGCTTTTTATTTTTATCGAGTGCGGGAAGTTCGTGCATTTCATAAAGCGAACCGTCGATTTTTACCCGCGTAAAGCCGCGCTTGGCCATGGCGGCGAGTTCTTTTTTGAACTCACCTTTCGTCCCACGCGCTAGTGGCGCAAGAATATAAAGTTTGGTATCCTCCGGCAGGGCGCGGATGGCATCCACCATCTGGCTTGCGGTCTGCGATTCAATCGGCAGGCCCGTGGCGGGCGAATAGGGAATTCCGATGCGCGCGTATAAAAGGCGTAAATAGTCATAAATCTCGGTGACTGTTCCAACCGTAGAGCGCGGGTTACGCGAGGTGGTTTTCTGATCGATCGCAATCGCAGGAGATAGGCCGTCGATGGATTCGACATCCGGCTTGTCGTTGATATTAAGGAATTGGCGTGCATACGCAGAAAGGCTCTCGACATAACGGCGCTGGCCTTCGGCATAGAGCGTATCAAAGGCGAGCGACGACTTGCCCGAGCCAGACAAGCCCGTGATAACAATCAGTTTATTCTTGGGAAGATCCAGGCTGATATTCTTGAGGTTATGCTGTTTCGCGCCGCGAATGGAAATCGTGTCAGATGTCATGGTTCGTCCTTCAAAAGGGCGGTGAGTATATGGGGTATTTCCGTTGACCGTCAACCGCTAACCGTCTACCGATACAGGCTGTTTCGATAGCTAAAACAAACGATGGAGCGAGCAATGGCAGGCAGCATCAACAAAGTCATTCTAGTGGGCAATCTTGGGGCGGATCCGGAAGTGCGCGCTACCCAGGACGGGCGGGAGATTTGCAATTTGCGCCTTGCCACCTCCGAAAGCTGGAAAGACCGTAATACCGGCGAGCGCCGCGAGAAAACCGAATGGCATCGTGTGGTTATTTTCAACGAAAATCTAACCCGAGTGGCCAAAGAATACTTACGCAAAGGCAGTAAAGTATATATCGAAGGCCAGCTTCAAACCCGTAAATGGACCGATAAGGACGGGATCGAAAAATACTCCACCGAAGTGGTATTGCAGGGCTTTAATGGCAATCTTACCATGCTCGACAAACCCTCGGGCGATCGTGGTGGCATGAGTGCTGGCGCGGGCGATGATTACGGTATGAGCAGCGCACCACCCGCACGCGCCAAAGTTGCCGAGTCGGCACTCGACGACGAAATTCCATTTTAATAAAGAATCATCATTGCGAGGAGCGCGCTGGCGCGACGCGGCAATCCACCTTACCGGCTCTCAAAGATGGATTGCTTCGCTTCGCTCGCAATGACGGGGTGAGAGTATGACAACACGCTTCCTTAAAATGCATGGTACAGGTAACGACTTTGTTGTGCTGGATGCACGGGCGCAGCCCATAGATATGACACCAGCGCTGGTGCAGCGTTTGGCACATCGCCATACGGGGATTGGCTGCGACCAGCTTGTGGTGCTTACGCAGTCGCAAAACGCAGATGTTATGATGCGAATTTTTAATGCCGACGGTTCAGAAATTTCCACCTGCGGCAATGCCACGCGCTGTGTTGCCGACATTATTATGGGCGAGCGTAATGTGGCACAGGCAACCATCGCAACCAATGCCGGTATGCGCGTTGGCGTGCGTGCGGAAGGTGGTGGCGTGACCGTCAATATGGGTGAGCCGAAATGGGAATGGCGTGACATTCCGCTCCGTGAATCGCGCAACACGCTGCATCTTGGCTTGCAGCAAGGCCTGCTAATGGATCCGGTTGCGGTCAATATGGGCAATCCTCATGCGGTATTTTTTGTACGCTATCTTGCTCATATTAAAATGCATGAGTGGGGTGCAAAGCTAGAGCATGACCCGCTATTTACAGAACGTGCTAATATCAGTGCCGTGCAGGTGCTAGCACCTGATCGCATCAAAATGATTGTATGGGAGCGTGGCACGGGCTTAACGCTTGCTTGCGGCTCGGCGGCCTGCGCGGCGGTAGTGGCGGGCGTGCGCCGTGAGCTGCTGGAACGTAGGGTGACGGTCGATTTGCCTGGCGGTACGCTTGCCATTGAATGGCAAAACGGTCAAGGCAACGGCCAAGTGATAATGACTGGCGCGGTTGCCTATGTGTTTGAGGGCGAAATTAGCCTTTAGCAGTTAGGTTTTAGCAGTTAGCCTTGCCTACCGCATTGAAAAGCCAATTGCTAACTGCTAACTGCTAACCGCTATGTCCGTTGACATCATTACATTCGGTTGCCGCCTCAACAGCTACGAAAGCGAAGTGATAAAAAATCACGCGCTTGCGGCAGGGTTGCGCGATACGATTATTTTCAACACCTGCTCGGTTACTGCGCAGGCAGAAAAACAAGCGCGACAGGCCATTCGCAAGGCACGGCGCGCGCAGCCCAACGCGCGCATTGTAGTCACTGGCTGTGCCGCGCAGATCAACCCGAAGCAATTTGTCGAAATGAATGAAGTGGATGCGGTGCTCGGCAATCAGGAGAAAATGAAGGCGGAGCCATATCTCACGCTAGATAGTGAACCCGCCCGCGTCAACGATATCATGTCGGTGAAAGAAACCGCCGCACATCTTGTAACTGCGTTCGATGGCAAGGCACGTGCATTTGTCCAGATACAAAATGGCTGCAATCACCGCTGTACCTTTTGCATTATTCCGTTTGGCCGTGGCAACTCGCGCTCCGTGGCAATAGGCGAAATTGTCACGCAGGTGCGGGCTCTGGTGGAAGCAGGTTACAACGAGGTCGTCTTCACCGGCGTGGATATTTCCGACTACGGTAAAGATCTCCCCGGTACACCAACGCTTGGGCAAATGATGCGCCGCGTGCTGGCGCTTGTTCCTGAACTGCCACGCCTTCGCCTTTCCTCCATCGACGCAGTGGAGGTGGATGAGGATCTTTTCCAGCTCATTGCGAGTGAACCGAGGCTGATGCCCCATCTTCACATCAGTCTTCAAGCGGGCGATGATATGGTGCTGAAACGCATGAAGCGCCGTCATCTGCGCCACGACATTATTGCGTTCTGCGATAAAGTGCGCGCGCTACGACCGGATATTGTATTTGGCGCGGATATTATCGCCGGATTCCCAACCGAAACCGATGCTATGTTTGAAAACACCTTACGGCTGGTGGACGAGGTTGGGCTTACCTACCTGCATGTCTTTCCGTATTCCGCGCGTCCAGGCACGCCGGCGGCGCGTATGCCTCAGGTAGCTGCAACGCTACGCAAAGCGCGCGCGGCGCAATTGCGCGAAGCGGGTAAACGCCAACTGCAGGGCTATCTTGCCGCGCAGCTTGGCAAGGAAGTCACCATCGTGGTGGAGCAAGATGGTATCAGCGGGCACGGCGAAACATTTATGCCGGTACGGTTAAAAGAACCACGGCCTGTCGGCAGCGTGCAGCGCGTGACCATCGCGCGTGCGGATGCAACGCAGGCCTACGCTGCATGAATCTCTTTTCCAGATTACGCAAATCCTCCACGCAATTGGGTGAAGGTATTGCGTCGATTTTCACCCAACGTAAACTCGATGGGGCAACACTCGAATCGCTTGAGGAGCTGCTCATCATGAGCGATATGGGGGGTGCTACTTCTGCTTCCATCATCGCTGAAATCGCCAAAGAGCGTCACGACAAAGAAATCAACGACGATGCACTAAAAGCGCTGCTTGCCAAGAGCATTCAGGCGCGCCTTGATCCATGTGCAGTACCGCTCGCGCTGGCAGCACAGCCGAATGTGGTGCTGGTGGTGGGGGTGAATGGAAATGGAAAAACCACGACGATCGGCAAACTGGCGCATGCGTATGTGCAGCAGGGTAAGCGGGTGATGCTTGTCGCCGCCGATACATTCCGTGCAGCAGCGGTAGAGCAGTTGCAGCATTGGGCAACACGAAGCGGTGCAGCGTTTGTACGCGGTGCAGCGGATGCGGATCCGGCATCGGTGGTATTCGAAGGAATCGCCCGCGCGCTGGAAATGAAGGCGGATATCGTGCTGATCGACACCGCAGGGCGCTTGCATACCAAGCAGAATCTCATGGCAGAGCTTGAGAAAATTCATAAGGTCATCGCCAAGCAGATTCCGGATGCGCCGCATCATGTGATCCAGGTACTCGATGCAACGACGGGACAAAATGCCGTAAGCCAGCTGCGTGAATTTCAAAAAGTAGCGCAAGTTACCGGACTTATTGTCACCAAGCTCGACGGTACGGCAAAAGCCGGTATCCTTGTTGCCCTGGCGGATACATTCCGGCTGCCAATTCATGCGATTGGGGTGGGTGAGGGTGCAGAAGATTTACAACCGTTTGTGGCGATGGATTTTTCCCGTGCGCTGGTAGGGCTCCCAAGCGCCCAATAATTAAGTGTTTTCCTGCCACAGAATGGTAAATACGCTCGCACGATGTTAACGCAATTTTAGTAAATTCTTGGTATTCTTTTTACTCTTCACTACAATCGCTTGAAGAAGCGGAGAAAATTCCGCTCGCGTGCAGTGAAATTGGGAGTAAGGCATGGCATCTGGCGGCCGGTTACGGGCGGATCCACTATTCCAAGGCTTGGCGCGCCCCCCCATGATCGCGGGGGTCAGTTTCATGTATTTCGTGCTGAACGCCATGATTACCACGATTTTATTCATCAATACCAAGTCGTTCGCCGCCTGGCCGGTGGGCTTGGTGATTCATTTGTTCGGTTATTTGCTGTGCATGAAGGAGCCGCGCGCCGTGGAGCTTTGGATTCTGCGATTAAAATATGGCTACCGCACCTGGAACCGCCGCTACTACCACCACACCAATTCCTACGATGTGTTTTAAGGCATGCTATTAAAACCTCTTAAACGTCGCAAAGTATCCAAAGCCGCGCAAGGCGAGCGGGAGATTTCAGCGGCAACGTTCATCCCTTACGACTATCATTGGGATCGCGAGACGATCATCACCAAGAATCAGGAATTGCTGCAAGTCATCAAGCTGGATGGTTTTGCCTTCGAAACCGCCGATGATGATGTGGTCGATCTTAAAAAAATGGTGCGCAATTCGCTTTATAAGTCGATGGCCGAAGGTACATTTGCGCTTTACTTCCACCTGATTCGCCGCCGTCAGAGTGCATATCCTGGTGGCAAGCAGCCACCTGGTTTTGCCAAAACACTCGACGATCAATGGCGCACCAAGCACAGCAAGCGCCATAGTTTTATCAACGAGCTTTACATCACGGTGATCCGTAAGCGCGACACCAAAGGCGCTGCCAAACTCGAGAATATTTTTAACAAGCTGGAATCAAGCGCCAACAAGGAAGCTGAAGCGATTCAGCTTCGCGAAATGCATAAAGAACTAAAAGAGGCCATTTACCGCGTGCTGGCCACATTCAAGGATTACGGTGCACGCACGCTGACCACAGTGGCCACGCCGCATGGCCCGCATTCCGAATTACTCGAGTTTCTAGGAAGGCTTGTCAACGCCGGCGATACGCAAAAAATGCTTGTTCCAACACTGGATCTTGCAAGCTACCTTCCCGTGAACCGTCTGTATTTTGGCTCGCGCGCGATTGAAGTGCGTTCTGCAAGTGGTACGCGCTATGCGGGTATTGTTTCGATTAAAGAATATTCACCTGCCACCGCCGCCGGCATTATGGATGCGTTTTTACAGCTGCCCATTGAACTGATTATTTCGCAAAGTTTTCAATTTGAAAACCGCCAGACCAATATTGGTTCCATGCAATTGCAACAGCGACGCATGAAGCAGGCGCAGGATGTGGCGCTTTCCCAGGTGCATGAGATTGACACCGCACTCGATATGGCGATGTCTGGCCATATTGCCTTTGGCCATCACCATCTCACCGTGATGTGCATGGAGGATAGTTTGAATGCGCTTGAGGGTGCGATCTCGATGATTATCGCCGAAATGGTGAATGTCGGGATCAACCCCACGCGCGAAAAGCTTATTTTAGAGCAATGTTTCTGGGCGCAATTACCCGGGAATTTTGATTTCATCGGCCGCAAATCAAAAATTAACACGCTCAATATTGCGGGCTTTGCAGCGATGCATAATTATCCCACGGGGCGCGTATCCGGCAATCACTGGGGTGATGCAGTGACGATGTTCGATACCACATCCGGCACGCCGTATTTCTTTAATTTCCACCTGCGCGATGTGGGGCATACCACTATTATCGGCCCCACGGGTGCAGGTAAAACGGTATTGATGAATTTTCTCTGCGCTCAAGCCCGCAAGTTTAATTGCCGCATGTTCTTGTTCGACAAAGATCGTGGTGCTGAAATTTTCGTGCGCGCGCTGAATGGCAAATATACCGACATTGACCCTAGTCGCCCGTGCCACTTTAATCCACTGCAGCTTGACGACACGATGGAAAACCGCACCTTTATTGCCGAGTGGTTGTCCGCGCTGGTGTCGACCAATGATGAGACGGTAACAGCGGAAGATATCGAAGCCATCAACCGTGCGATCGATGGCAATTACAAACTGAAAAAGCAGGATCGCGTGCTGCATAACATCGCGCCGTTTTTTGGGCTTGAAGGGCCTGGCACGTTGGCGAATCGATTAAAGCAATGGCATTCCGGTGGCCGCTACGCCGAGATTTTCGATCACGTTGAGGATATCATCGACTTTCACGCCGACACCGTGTTTGGCTTTGAAATGGGCAACGTGCTAGCCAATAAAACTACCCTGATTCCAGTCCTGCTTTATTTGTTCCATCGTATTCAGTTATCGCTCGACGGCACGCCGAACATGATCGTGCTGGATGAAGCCTGGGCGCTGATTGATAACCGCGTGTTCGCCGCTAAAATCAAAGACTGGCTGAAAACGCTGCGAAAACTGAATGGCATGGTGGTTTTCGCCACGCAATCGGTGGAGGATGCGGTGAATTCCGGCATCTCTGATACGTTGATTCAGCAAACCGCCACGCAGATTTTCTTGCCAAATCCAAAGGCAACGGATGCGTATCGTAAGGCGTTCATGCTCTCGGAGCGCGAGTTTAATCTGCTAAAAACAACCGATCCTGGCACACGGTATTTTCTTGTAAAGCAAGGCCGCGATGTTGTCATCGCGCGGATTGATCTTTCCGGTATGGATGATGCAATTGCCGTGCTTTCGGGTCGTGCAGAAACCGTTGGCCTTTTGGACCAGATCCGCCGCGAAGTGGGCGATGATCCTGAGGCATGGCTCCCCGTATTTGCCAAGCGAGTGAAAAAACTGTGAGTCATGCACGCGCATATTTGAAACGATTTTCGCTGCAACATGCGCTGGTGATGCTGCTAGCCGCCGTGTTTGTGCTGGGCGCGTTCACGCCGGATGCGCTGGCGCAGGATGTATCCACGGCAGCGGGTAAATGTAAAAATTACCCTGGGCTTACCAATAAGATCGCTGCCTGTATCCGCCTGACGCTGGTGGATGTTTCGGGCATTTTTTTCGATGGGTTTTATAAGCTTATTCAATCCGCTGTTGCAGCGTTTGTTACCTTTGCTGTCTCAATTTATGGCGTATTGGTTGCCATGGGAATGCTCGAAAAACCAGGGCGCGACGCAATGGTTTTTCTGCTGAAATTATCGCTGGTGACGTATTTCACCATGAACGTGCATCAGATCTATGATTGGAATATGGCGTTGATGGATACGGCAGGTGAGGCGGTGGTGAGTTTTATACCGCAATCCGGCTCCATTACCGACGAGGGGGATTACAGTCAGCTGGTGTGTTTACAAAAGATGCACCAGAAAGCCAGCGCCACGCCACAGGAAGGCAATCCTATTGTAGGGCCATGGTTGGCAATGGATTGCCTGGTGGATTCTGTCATTGGCCTAAAAAAAGAAAATGTGAAGGAGCTAACGTCCGCCGGTGCGGATGAATGGAAAAACCAAAAACTTGCCGGCGAAGGCATGGCACGCGGATTGGTGCGATTCTTCTTTAGCAGCTTCCAAAGCTCGGCCATGGGCATTATGATCGCCGTCATCGGATTTGTATTTATTTATGGGCTGATATTCCTCATCATCAAGGCGCTGCTAACCTACCTTGGCGGCTACCTTGCGGTTACGTTTCTGCTTATTTTTGCACCTCTGTTTATTCCGCTTATTCTGTTTCGCGTTACCAAGGAATATTTCGATAAATGGTTGCGGCTGCTTATTTCAGTCACCATGCAGCCGGTGATCATGCTTATTTTTATTACTTTCTCAGTGGTAGCGATCGATCTTGCAATTTTCTCCGGCAACTTTTCGGTAATGTACAAAATTGCGGGCGAAGCCTCGCGCGCGAATGGGTTTAACCTCAACCGCTACCTGGATGATCACCAGGTCGTGTTACAAAAAACCGAAGATCTGGTACGCATTAAAAATGAGCATCAATCACAAGGGTGCGGCCCACTTACGCCGGATCCGAATGCGGGGGATAGCCCCACGATCCGAACCTTTATCAACCCAAAACTTTCCCAGAACGGCGGCGCTGGTGCGAGCGACAATTGCCGCGATTACCCCATCCAATTCTGGCACGATTCGATTGATTGGGAAGCACTCGCCAATGCGCGCAACCCTGCAGTGCAAGCAGAAGCCGGTGCAACCGTGGCACAACAAATTTCGCGCGAAGTGTTTTCCGCGCTCATATTGGCCGGTATTCTTGTATTCATGATGCAGAACTTACTACGCATTGTTCCGGTGATCTCGAACGATCTGTTGGGCGACTTTGGCGTATCGCCAAATCTTGCGGCACAGTTTGGCTCGCTTCCTGGCCAGGCTGCCGCTGGTCAGGCTGCGGCAAAAGTATCGGGTAACCTTGGCACAAGTATCGCGCAAGCGCTTACAGGTAAAAGATGATGCGTTGGATGCACAACTATATTCCTCATGGCGCAGCAATGCTGATGGCGGCGTTTGTGTGGTTTATGGCTGCGCCGCTTACAGCTCATCAGTCGCAAGCGTTGGCGCAGCCAGCACAGTTGCAGCCTACGCCAGCTAACGACACGCTGCAGGCGTTGGATGCCAATGGCCAGCGCATCGGCTGCCGCGATATTCCGGAGGCAAAAGGCGGGGCAATGATTGGCTACATTGTGCCGTGTATTATTTTCTCGCTTGAAAATACCAGCATCCGCTTCAGCGAGAAAATGATCGAATGGCTGATGCCTACCGTGTGGGCATTTGTTACCTTTGTGATTGTATTGTTTGGCGTAAAAATCGTGCAGGGCGAGGGGGATACCTACAAGCAAGGTATTTTGTTGCTGTTAAAAATCGGTCTCGTGGTTGGTATTTTGCACATGATCCCGACCGTGATTATCCCTCAGCTTTACGGTATTATGAAGGAAGGGCAGCAAGTCGTAAGCAGTGCGGTGATCGAAGGCGACGTATCCGATTTGCATTGCGAGATTGATAAATACGGCGATGAAAACACCTTGCCGTTGTGGAAGCAGCTTGATTGCGTGATGGGAAAACTATTCGGCTTTGCTATGGGCGAGGATGGTCGCCCGGGCATGCTGCTGGTATCGAGTGTATTTGGGCTTCTTGGCGGATTTTTCTTTGGTGGCACGTTTGGCATGGCGGTATTCGCTGCGTTGATTGGCATGCTGTGGTTCATGTTCTCGTTGATTCTGCGTACGGTGTTTTTATTTCTTAATGCCTACATGTTCAGCACGATCCTGCTTATGGTCGCGCCATTATTTTTACCGCTGACCTTATTGAAAGTCACCACATCTTATTTTGATAAATGGTGGTCGGCGATTCTTGCATCGCTGCTATTGCCGCTCATTATCAGTGTGTATGTGATGTTTGCGCTGATGGTGTATGACCAATTATTTTTGGGGCCGAATGCCACGATCAATAACATTGTCACATTTGCCAAAGAAAATATGGCGCTCGCACCGCCGCAGCAGGCGTGCGACAAATCTATCACCGGTCCCTTGGAGCAACGTGCGCAGCTTTCACAATATCAGGAGTCCGCGATTTACAACAGCCCGTTCATGAAAAGCATTACATCTTACCTCTCGTCCGGGGCGAATAATCTTTGTGCAGGGCTTAATACGCATAAACTGGATGTGCTAGCTGCCGATCCCGATAAATTTGAAAGTACGAAACAAGCTTTCACAAAAATTTTCATGGAATCAATTAAAATGTTGATTCTGGCCATGCTGGTGAGCCAGGGCTTTGACGCGTTCAAAAGCTTCAGTAAGCTGATGATTGGTTCGTTCTCTGCAGCATCGTTGGCGAGTACACCAAATCTTGCCGAGGTGCGCCTGCAGCAAGGTGCGGCCGAGGCACGCCGAGGATTTTTGGAAGAACTACGAACGGATGAAGAAAGGGCAGCTAATAAGCCAGCCTCAGCGGCAACCGGAGCTGATTTTCTTGGCGCGCTTCCGCGTGCAATACAATCTGCCGTGGGAGGCAATCCGGAACTTGGTACTCGCGGCTTTTTTGGAGGCATTATCGATGCAAAAGATTAGGGGATTTTCTATGCA
>FRDC01000100.1_pt1 | contig 16039 bp, 20 predicted proteins | sample 1106171 | NCBI WGS metagenome assembly FRDC01 (sample SAMEA3930566, study PRJEB13176) | freshwater metagenome | biome: Drinking water system; feature: drinking water; material: water | place: Singapore | collected 2014-12-20 | reverse complement strand
TCCGTGATCGAGTCGATGACGGACTCGAAGATCAAGTCCGCGTCGCTGCGCGAGCAGATCTACGCGCTCGATCGCCTGCACAACATCCGGACGCTGCTCCGCGGCGAGCCGACCCAGATCGTCTCCGTCGACGATCGCAAGACCCTGAACGATCTGCTGCCGGCCCTCGTGAAGGCCGCCCAGCGCCGCGGCGTCGTCATCGACGGCGCTTTCCGGACGCTCGAGGAGCAGCAGCGCGGCATCCCCGACAGCCGCGTGACCCCGAACGATGTCGGCGCGGTACTGACCGCTGCGAGCGAGGGCGCCGCCCGTGGCGTCCGCGGTGGCGTAGTGGAGGGAAACTCCTCGGTGCAGTCGGCCGTGCTCGAGCCGGCGAGCGCCAGAAACCCGAATGACCCTGCGTCCGGCCGCGCCCTTGGAGTAGCACCGGCAACGCAGGGATCCACCGACCCATGACCGAGCAACCGTTCAGCCTGAAGGACATCGATCCGTCGACGCTGGACGATCTGAGCGACGACGAACTGCGCCGCGTGATGGCGCGCGTCATCGAGATCCAGGCCGTCGATCGCAAGGAGAACCAGCTGGTGTACTACCAGCCGGCGAGCGAGGACTGCCGCAAGGTGCACGCGACCCGCGCCCGCTACATCGGGATCGGTGGGGGCAACGGCGCGTGCCTGCCGCTACACGCCCCGGTCATGATGGCCGACGGCACGTACCGCCCGCTGGGCGAAATCCGCGTCGGCGACCGCGTGATGGCGGCTGATCCGGTGAGCGGCATCGCGGTGCCGGCCGACGTGCGCAACGTGTTCCGCTCTGGCCGCAAGCCCGTCTACCGCGTGACCTTCAGCGACGGCGGCAGCTTCGAGGCGACTGGTAATCACATGGTTCCGATGCTCTTTGACCCTTTTGACGCGAACGAGGAACCCAGCAAGCACCCCGTCAACTTACTTCTCGAATCAATCTTTAAGGTTGAGCCGGCGCTTGTGCTCTCCCCGGGCGGCCGGCGCCGGCAATGCGCCTCAATCAGCACAATTGGCTTTTTCACGTGCGGTGACATCGAGGTCGACCACCCGGCGCACTGCTACATCACCGGCGACGGCGTGATCGTCTCCAACTCGAAGTCGGACACGTGCCTCGCCGAGATCGCGTCGCTCTGCACCGGGATCATCCCGGAGAGCGTGCCTGAACTGCGGCTCAAGTTCCGCGGGCCCATCAACTGCCGCATCGTCGTCGAGTCGCTGACGACCACCCTGCACAACATCATCTTGCCGAAGCTGCAGTGGTTCAAATGGTCCGGCGTCAGCGAGCCCGGCGGCGACAAGGGGCACTGGGGCTGGATCCCGAAAACGTCGCTGATTGATGGCGAATGGGCGACGTCGTGGACCGAGAAGACGCGCACGCTGCGCATGGTCTGCCGCGATCCGGACGACTGGCACCGCGTGATCGGCGAGTCGACCATCCAATTCATGTCGCACGAGCAGGATCCGACCGACTTCGCGTCCGGCGACTTCCACATCGTGCTGCACGACGAGCCGACGCGGTACGCTATCTGGGTCGAGAACCAGGCGCGCACGATGCGCGTCAACGGCACGATGATGCTCGCGATGACCTGGCCGGATGACCCGGCGATCCCGGTCGACTGGATCTTCGACGAGCTCTACGACAAGGCGCAGCCGGGCCCGAAGCGCTCGCCGCACCATGCGTGGATCGAACTGAACACGCGGCGCAATCGCAACCTCGACCAGCGCGCGATCGAAATCCAGGCGCAGAACTGGGATCAGAAGACCCGCACGACGCGCCTTGAGGGGCGCACCATCCGCTTCTCGAACCGCATCCACCCGCTGTTCACCGACACGGCGGCGTGGTGGTCCTTCGCGTGCATGAAGCAGATAGATCCGATCGAGAACGACTTCGGGAAACTGGTGTGCCCCGAGACAGGCTCGCTGGACATCGTCGAGTTCAAGCACGTGCACGATCTCGATCCGTCTCGCCTGTGGCCGACCGTCTTCATCATCGACCCGCACCCGCGCAAGCCGCACATGTTCATCTGGGCGCAGATCACGCCCGAGGACGACTACGACATCATCGTCGAGTCCGAACTGGACGGCACGACTGACCAGGTCTTCGCGCACGTGCAGGAGATCGAGGACACCTTCAGCCTGCAGGTCTTCAAGCGGCTGATGGACCCGAACATGGGCATGCAGGCGAGCCGCGCCGGGCAGGACCGCGAGTCTACCTGGCAGAACGAATTCGCCGAGTCGGGCCTTGTGTGCGATCTCGCTTCCGATACCGACGTCGGCCGCGGGCGCATCAACGAGTACCTGCAGCCGGACCGGTACACCTACCGGCCGCGCATCCGGATCGCCAGCCGCTGCGAGACGATGATCCACCAGATGAAGCGCTACTGCTGGGACGACCACAAGCGCGCGCTCGACAAGGATCTGAAGCAGACGCCGAAGGCGAAGTACGACGACTATCCGACGATGCTGAAGTACCTGATGAACGAACTGCCGACGTTCCGCGCGATGCTCGACGGCCCGAAAGTGATCGGGCGTGCCGGCATGCGGGGCCGCGGCTATGGAGGAAAGCGGTGATGGCGAAGCGAAAGACGATGAGCACCTACGACGGCCCGTCGGCGGCGCAGCAGCGCGAGTGGCGTGCGCAGGACGATCTCCGCATCCTGCGCCAGGCCGAGGAGATCAAGGCCGACAAGGCGCGCGTCAACATGGCCGCCAAGATCGCGACGAAGGAAATGAAGGCGCTCGAGCGCGTTGCCGGCAAGGCCGCACCGAAGGGGAAACGCTGATGGCCAGAATGATCGTCTGTGACGGCTGCGGGCTTGGCATCGTCGGGCCCGAGGAGCAGATCGGCTACGTGATCCGCCGAGACTACTGCACGTCGTGCGCGTCCGTCGTCGGCGCCTACGGGGCTGAGGTCGACGCCATGCACGACAGGCTGGCGAAGGAGTGGCAGGAAGGCCTGCAGCAGATCCGCGAGAACTACCGGAAGCGGCTGAAGCATCTGCCCGACGACAACCAGCCGACGAGCGATCCGGCATGAAGACGCAGGGCCACTGCGCGGTGTCCGGCGAACCGTGCTTCGACATCCTCGAGACGTGGCGCGACGATCACCCGCTCGCGGGCCAGCCGCGGCGGATCGGCGCGCCGCATGAGGATGCGTGCAAGGTCGCGCTGATTCTGGTCGACGGCACGATCGCCGAGATCACGGTGAAGCAGCGCTACGTGCCCGAGCTCTACGCGCATCTGCCGCAGGTCTGGCGAGGCATCAAGGCGCGCACCCGCTTCGATCGCAAGCAGCACAAGGCCTGCGGTCAGCCCGATTTCAGCCCGGAGCAGCACGCGACGATGGACGCGTGGAACCTTCGATTCAACGACAACGTGCCGCTCGGCGTGCTCGCCTGGCGCAAATGGAGCGACGTCCATGGCGGATGAAGTCATTCGGTTCCGGCCGTTCAAAGAGTCGATCAAGGTCGACCAGGCCGAGATCTTCGCGCGCGTCGAGCACTTCTACGATCAGGACATGGACGATCGCGACGTGGACATTGCCCAGCGACAGCAGCGCTACGCGAAGTACCGCATGTGGACCGAAGCCGAGGGCGGCCCCTGGCCAGGCTCGAGCGACGTGTCGCTGTCGGACATGACCGAGAAGTCGATGCGCCTGCAGGACACGCTGCACAACGCCGTGATGAGCCAGCGGCCGCCGGTCATCGCGAAAGCGACCCACCGCGCGAACCAGCCGAAGGAGGACACCGTCGCGACGCTGCTCGATTACCAGTTCTTCGAGGAAGCGCGCGGCGAGACGGTTGTAGGCGAGGCCTCCGAGAAGTTCATCAACGACGGCGTCTTCACGCTGTTCATCCCGTGGATCCGCGAGCGACGCAAGGCGACGCGCGTGCTGCTATTCCCCGGCATTCCGCCGGATCGCTATCCGCCGGACTACTTCATCGAGATCCTGCAGGGTGCCTTCCCGCAGGCCACGGTCAAGGCGGCGAAAGCGGATCAGCCCTGGGACTTCACGCTACTGCAGCAGCGCGACACCGAGGCAGGCGACGGCGAGATGATCACCGCCGAGGCGAAGTTCTACACCGCCGGCCGCCAGGTGAAACTGGTGCTGAAGCAGGAGGTCACGGTCTACGACGGCCCGCTCCCGCGCGTGCTCGACTACGACGACGTCTTCCACCCGGTGCGGGCCGCGAACGCCCAGCCGCCGAGTGCGAGCAACCCGGGCGGCGCCGCGCATTTCATCATCCGCGACTACCCGACGAAGGACGAGATCCGCCGCCTCGCGAAGTCCGGGTTCTACGATCTGCTGACCGACGAAGATCTCGACACGCTCGACGTCAAGGTGCGATCGAAGTCTGGCACTGAGGAGCCTGAGCAGCAGCAGAAGGACGATCTCGCCGGCAAGCATGAGGAAGTGACCGACGACAAGGCGAAGTCGCACGAGACGCTGACCCGCCTCATCTGCTTCGATCGCTACGACATCGACGGCGACGGCCTCGACGAGGACGTGATGTGGTGGGTGATCCTCGAGATGAAGCGCGTCGTGAAGGCGCGCCTGCTCGAGGAGATGTACCCGACCCTGCCGTACACGCACCCGCGGCCGATCGCGGAAGCGGCGCTGTTCCCCGTGCCTGGCCGCCGCGTCGGGATGTCGATGCTCGAACTGCTCGAGGGCCTGCACGACGCCGCGAAGACGCTGATGGACCAGACGATCGACGCGAACAGCATGGGCATCGTGCCGTTCGGCTTCTACCGGCCGACGTCGTCGATGCAGAGCGAGGTCATTCGGCTCGCGCCCGGCGAGCTCTACCCGCTGAGCGATCCGTCGCGCGACGTCGCCTTCCCGCAGATCGGCAACCCGCAGGCACAGGGCATGGCCATCAACCTGATGACGATGGTCCAGCAGATGTCCGAGCGCGTGTCGGTCGTCGGCGATCTGCAGCTTGGCCGCGTGCCTGCCGGCAAGTCTGCGGCGCTACGCACCACGGCGAACATGAGTCTCCTCGCCGGCCAGGGCGAGGCGCGCCCCGAGCGGATCCTGCGGCGGTTCTTCATGGGCTGGTGCCAGTGCTGGACCGTGATGCACTCGCTCAACATGCACTTCCTGCCGAAGTCGAAGCAGATCCGGATCTCCGGTCCCGCGAAGCCTGGCACCGATCCGTACCTCGAGATCGGCGATCGGTCGATGATAGCCGGCGACTATCGCTTCACGTTCACGGCGAACGCGCTGAACACGTCGAAAGTCCAGTTGCAGCAGACGCTGCAGCAGCTGCTCGGCACCTATGTCAACGCGCTCGCGATCCAACTCGGCGTGTCGACGCCAGAGACGATCTACAACCTGCTGCGCGACTACGGCAAGTCACTCGGCGCAGATCCGGAGGGCATGCGCTACCTCAATCCGCCCCGGCCGGATCTCTTCGGGCCGAAACTGCTCGCCGAAGAGGCGATGGTGCTGCTCCTGCAGGGCGAGATGCCCGAGGGCGGGCCGCTCGAGGCCGGCGGCTGGGCCGAGCACCTGCAGAAGGTCCAGATGATCGCGCAGCGCCTGATGGACCCGGCCGAGGACACGGGCGCGATCACGCCCGAGATCGGCCAGATGATTCAGGGCTACATGGCGCTCGCCGCCCAGCGCGCGCAGGAGGAAATGCAGATGCAGCAGATGCAGGCGAATGCCGATGCGTTCGCGCAAGGGCAGGGCGGCAATGCCCCGCAGGGTGGACGACCACCGCAGTCCGCACAGGCACCAGGCGGCAACCCACCGGTGAGCGGCGGCGCTGAATTGATCGACGAGGCGCTGCCCGGCGCTGGTGGGGGTGCGTGATGCCGATGGACCGTCGCGATTGGATCGAGGCAGCCCGCGAGCGTCAGCAGCCGCGCCGCGTCGCGGGCGACACGCATGGCCTCGAGCGTTTGCGCCAGGCCGCGGTGCCGGCCGAGAAACTGATGGCCGACGAGCACTGGCGGCTCTACCAGCAGATGCTGCAAGGCGCGATCGAGGCTCAGGCGAAGAACCGCGATCGGCTGCTGTTGCAACTGATGTCCGACGTCTGCAACAGCTACGAGGACATGACCCGCGTGAAGCGCATGATCGCCGAGTGCGAGGCGATGATCCGCGCGTGGCAGACGGCGATTGATCTGCCGAAGCAACTGCTCGAGAGCGCCGAGCGCGCTGCTGCGGCTCTGGCTGCCGCGACCGAGCGCTTCGACGAGCCGAAGGAGATAGCCGATGGCGTCCGCTGAGCGCTCGCACTCCCCTGAGATGCCACCAGACCCCCGGGTTCCGGAGAACATCTGGCGGCAGCTGAACCGCTTCATGCTTGACAAGCGGACCGGCAATGTGGTGTTAAATATACGGGACGGCGAAATCCTGAAAGCGGTCTTCGAGGACCACATCAGGGCTAGCTAGGACGGTATCCGAACACCCGGACCCGCCCGGTCGAAAGGCCGCGGCGGGTTTTTTTATGCCTGGGCGGTACAGCATGGGCGACGAAGGGCAAGCATGAGCATCACCGCAGAGCAGGCCGCCGCCATGGTCGCGAAGGCCGTCGCAGAGGCGACCGCCCCGCTGGTCGATCGCGTCGCCGCACTGGCCACGCCGCCCGCGCCGCCGCCCCCGGCCGCGCCCGAGGTCAAGACGATCTCCCGCACGGAACTTGACCAGGCCGTATCCGCTGGCCGGATCACCGAGGCCGAAGCGACGGCCATCTGGGACAAGCAGACCGCCGAGCAGACGGCGCGCCTCGTCAAGGAAACCGTCAAGGCGACCATCGAGGACGCGCAGAGCCAGAACCTCGTCGAGTCCGGCATCAAGGAGTACGCCGCGCTGAAGCCGGACGTGCTGAAGCCCGGCAGCACCGACCGCCAGCGCGTCGAGGCCCAGTACCGCTACCTCGTCAGCATCGGCCAGCCGGCGTCGAAGTCGACCGAGCTTGCGGCGCTGAACATGGTGTTTGGCTCGATCGACGGCCTGAAGGCCGCGGCATCCGGCCGCCCGTCCGAGGAAACGCACGAGGACGTTGGCGGCGGCGGCGAGCCCTCGAGCAAGTCCGGCGCGCCGAAGAAGCTGAAGCTGTCGGCCGCCGAGGAGCGCTACTACCAGGGCGGCATCGACAAGGGCATCTACAAGGATTGGGCCGCCGTCGAAGCCGAAATGGCTTACGCGAAGCCGAAGACCCGCGCCGGTCATCACGCGCGCGCGCACTGATGTTCGCGATCGTCCGCAACTGGAAGACCCCGGCCAATCGGCTCCTGGCCGCCGCCTCGCGCGGCCGCCCGCAGGGCCTCATGCGCGGATCGTGGATCGCGGATCTGGCGGCACTCGGCAAGGCCATCACGCTGTGCGGTCAGTGCATGCCGCGGTGGGACGCCCGAAAGAACGGTTACGAGCAACGCAACGTGACCCCGAATCATCGCCTGGCCGTTGGCGAATGCGACGGCTGCGCTGCCACTCATGTGACGTGCGCAATGTACCTCCCGAAGGAGAAACGCTGATGGAAGTCATTGGTCTGCTGAACGGCAGTGCGCCGATCATCAAGAAGTACCAGGTGTCGGCGAGCGTGGCGCGCATCGGCCTGCCGCTGCTGGCTGTCGCCGCGTCCGAAGCGGGCCTCGACCTGCCGGCGACCACCGCCATCAACGACATGGTCGGCATCAACCTCGATACCGCCACGTTCGCGACTGCGCAGGGCACCAACTCGCCCGAGGCGCTGGTCAGTGTGATCATCAACCCGGACGTCATCCTGAAGATCTTCATGTCGGGTGGCGCCGCGTCTGGCACTGCGGCCGTCGAACGCGCCGTGAGCACGATCAGCACCGACGGCCTGACGGTCACGACCGGCAACACCTGGAACTCGCCGGACACCGACGAGGGCCTGATCTGGGGCGTCACCGGTGCGAACGCCGGCCAGAAGCGGAAGATCACGAGCACCGGCGCGACCGCCGCGACCGTGACGGTGGCCTTCGCCGCCGACACCGCGGTCGGCGACCTGTTCTCGTGGGCGCCGGTGTGCCCGATGTCGATCCAGACCGTCACGCTCTGCACCGAGCTCGACGAGTTCCGTCAGGACGTCGCCGTCGCCTCGAACACGGCTGAACTGACGTGCATCGAGATCAACCCGAACGACTGGCTGGCCCGCGCTGCGGCGCGTCCCTTCGGCCTGTTCGTTCCGGCCGATCACATCCTGAACAAGGAATCGTAAGCGACGCCCCTGGCTTAGCTGAAGAGGAGAGAGCTACATGATCCCGCATATCAGTGGTGCGTTCGGCGACCTTCTGGATCCCCGGTTCCAGAAGATCTTCCACGAGCAGTACAACCAGATCCCCGACATGCTGGGCGAACTGTTCACGATGGTCCCGCACAATGGCCGGGACATCATGACGTGGTCGGAGGTCGGCGCGTTCGCGGACTGGCAGCAGTTCTCGGGTCGCGTGAACTACGACAGCCTGTACCAGGGCTACGACACGACCGCGACGTACCTCGAGTTCGCCTCGGGCTTCCAGGTCGAGCGCAAGCTGTTCGACGACGACCAGTTCAACATCATGGACCGCCGCCCGGCTGGCCTCGCGACCGCCGCGATGCGTACCCGGCAGGGCCACGGCGCCCGGCTGTTCAACAACGCCTTCACGAACGACACCTACTTCCAGGTGCGCTCCGAAGGCGTCGCGCTCTGCTCGAACAGCCACACGACCACCGCGCCCGGCGTGAGCACCACGACCGGCTTCGACAACCTCGGCACGTCGGCCCTGTCGGCGACCGCCGTCGCGGCCGCGCGCATCGCCATGACCCAGTTCCGGGACGACCGCGGCAACTTCATCCAGACGGCGCCGGACGAGATCTGGTATCCGACGAACCTCTACGAGGAAGCGGAGGAAATCGTCTCGGCGGTCGGGAAGTTGGGCGTCGCGAACAACAACCCGAACGTCCACAAGGGCCGGTTCACGCTGAAAGAGTGGGTCTACCTGACCGACACGAACAACTGGTTCATGTCAGACAGCACCCTGCGCAAGCAGAGCGTCTACTGGATCGACCGCGTCGAGAAGGAGTTCGCCTACGCCGAGGATCTGGACACGATCATCGCGAAGTGGCGCGGCTACATGCGCTACGCGCAGGCCTTCATCGACTGGCGCTGGGTCTTCGGCCACCAGGTCAGCTGACCCGTGGAACTGACGACGATCCAACTCGGCGCTGTCGTCGAGGTCGATGCGAAGCACGCGAAGAAAGTCGCGCGCCTCTTCAACGACCTCCTCGACAGCCTGCCGAGCCGGATGGCGAACACGACCGTCCTCGAGCGATCGAGCGACATCAAGGGCGAGGCCAATGGCAAACAAGTACCACGGGCAGGTGGCCGCGGTCGGCAAGGTGCATAGCGGTCGAAAGACCGGCTCTGCCGCTGCCGGCACCGTCAACGAGAAACCCGGCTTCCCCGGCGCCGATCTGCCCGGCAAGTCGCAACCCAAGGACCGTTCCGGCGGCGTGAAGCGCTGCCAGACGTATCCGAACAGCAAAGGGATCTGATCCATGACCGCCGTCGCCGAACGCACCGCACCGCTGCTCCGCCCGAACCAGGTCGCGGCCCTCGCAAACGAGAAGCAGGCCCTCGAAGGCATGCTGACGGCGCCGGACTACGTGCGGAACCAGATCCAGGACAAGGGCTCGATGCTCAAGCAGGTCCGGTCGATCGACCGCATGCTGCACGAGGACGCGCCGACGCCGCTCATCGAGTCCGAGCGCGATGCCGCGGTGCGCGAGGAGCGCGAACTGCGCGAGCAACTGACGCACGGCATGCCGACACAGGCCGAGATGCGCCGAGCCCCGCCGGGCGCGATCGACAAGCACCGGAAGTGGGAAGGCCAGAACAAGGGCAAGATCCTTCGCTGGAAGAACCTGCGCCTGCGCATGCACGCCGCTGGGATGCTCGACGAGATCCCGACCGCGACCGACGTCGCGAACCTCGAGCGATATCGCCCGGCTGGCGGCTCGCACGAACTGAACATGGACAACGCGCTGATCGGCGGCAAGGGGATCTTCCTGCCGAACGGCCCGATCGCCGTGACGAACGTCATGAGCGACGAAGATCGCGAGGCGATGAAACAGCGCGACATGGAACTGGCGGCGACAGTCGTCGTCGCAACGCTGAAGGCCTTGAACGAACAGGCAGCTGCCGCGCCCGCGAAGGGCCCGAGCAAGTAACGGAGAGCACACATGCCGCTGACCAACTTCCCGAACGGTGTCTCGAGCTTCGGTGTTCCGCTTGTCGGCGGCCTGCCCGTCTTGCCCGGCGGCAAGGTGCTGTTCGTGCAAAGCGCACATTCCCGGGCATCCAACGGCAACGATGGCGAGTCTCGGGAGCGACCGCTGGCCACGATTCAGAGGGCCGTAGCACTTGCGGATGCCAATGCGGGAGATCTGATCGTAGTGGGACCCGGGCACGTCGAAACGGTCGCCGAGGCGGCTGGTTTGGTCATCAATAAAGCGGGCTTGACCTTGGTGGGTATTGGTGCGGGTTCGCTCCGGCCGACGATCAATTTCACGACCGTCGTGGGCGCGGACATGGACATCGATGCCGCAAATGTGACGGTCATGAACTTCCTGTTCACGGGGGCGGTCGACAATCTCACCGCACCGATCGACATCAACGCGGCAGACGTGACGTTTCGCAATTTCGAGACGCGCGATGTCACTGGACAGGTCGGCGCCTTCATTCATACGGATGCAACCTGTGATCGGCTTCTGGTCTCGGGCTGGAAGCACAAAGGCGACTCTGCTTCGGGGACCAGCCGAGCGATTCTGATCACCGGCGGGTCCGACATCGTTATCGAGGATTTTGATCTCTACGGCAATTTCATCGGCGGGGCGATTCAGAACGGAGCCACAGTCACCAACCGTATTCGGATTGGTGGCGGGCCGAGGCAGAACTACATCTGGACGGAAAATGCAAATGATGTGGCGATTGCGATGCTAGCTGGTTCCACCGGACATATCGGGCCGCACATTAACATCATGCTGCAGGACAACGCGGCCAACATTACTGAGGCGGTTGACGCCGCTGGCTGCCAGATGTTCCAGCCGATCAACATCGTGAACCTGGCCGGTGAGTCTTCGATGCAGACCAACATCACTGCGTCTACTGACGCGTAAAGTCAAGAGCGGGTCTAGCCAAGGCCCTTCAGGTCAACGCAAAGGGGCCGGAAGGCCCCTTTCGCTTAGGAGAAAGCTGTGTCGGTCGAAAAAATCAAAGTCTCGCGATCTGGCTTGCACGTCTATGTCGGACTCAGCACAGATCAGAAGCCGTCGGTCTCCACAATTCCTTCGGGCTCAAAATTTTTGGAGACCGATACCAGTCGTGTTTACATCGCGTCTGAGTCTGGATGGTCGCATAAGATCGAGGATGTCGAGATTGCGGCAGACTACCGCGGCCTGTACCCAGAGTCTTGGTATTTGGACTGGGTCGGCGCGGCCGGCGCTGCCGACAACGCGGTGGTCTACACGTCGCCGGATGTTTCGGCTTACAACGTTCACTATATCGAGTGCACAGCGGGGACGGTCGACATTGACGTCAGCCTGGACGGTACCAACTGGATCGCGGCTGTCGCCGGCGTGTCACTCGTTACCACGACACCCGCCACGCGAGTCGTGGAAGCCGCCAACGGCGTCTGCCTCGAGGTCCGTGGCAAGTTCAAGGCGATCCGCGTCAACCAGAAAGGCGTGACCGCCTCGAACGCGCGCGGCGCACACGGGGTGTTGTAATGTCCGCGCCCGCCGGCATCCTGCCTTATGACAGCGATGATGCGTCAATCATCCTGCGGTGCGACTGCACCAGCCTGACCGAGGTGTCTGCGGCCGGCGGCAGCGAGCCCAATGCCGGCACAAATTCATTTGATACCGCGCTTGGATTCAAAGCGCTGACGACTAGCGGCGGCCTGCGGTTTACAGAGCCGACCGGATACGCCGCGCTCGACATTGCGGGCCAGGTGTCATTCGAGATCGAGTCGGCCGCCATCTGCGAGCCCAATGCCGCCATTCTCAGCGAAGGGGTGGACTGGGCCGGGAACACCTACATGCTCGTGCTGAAGGAAGCCGGCACGGCGAATTTCATGCGGCTGATGATGGACTCGGCCGAGCGGTTCTTCGTCGGCTGGCGCACTGCATCCGTTGACGGCGGTACATCGCCGAGCAGTTCAGGCATCAAGGCGACCACGCTCGGCAAAGACCGATTTTCGCGAGTCACCTTGTCGTGGGTGGGGAACAAATACCAGCTGTTCGTAAATGGCATCTGGGTGTTCACCGGCGACCGGAACAAATACCCAGCGGCCAACATCGGCACGCGCATCGAGATCCTGAGCGGTGGCGGCGGGCTCGGCAACGCCCTGGTCGGCTACTACGCGCGCAACCTACTGGTCAGCACCAAGCCGGTATCGTTTGCATCGCATCCCGCGCTGAAACGCGTCGCCATTGTCGGCCATTCGTTCGCGGCCCGCGCGCGAGCGGTGCCGACGGACAGCTACCGCGATCACAGCATCGGTCAGGCGATCGGCGCAGCGCTGAACGCGCGTGGCATCGCGTGGAATATGCCGAGCGACAACAGCGCGATCTTCTACAGTTCGGGCGCGACCATCCTCCGCAGCGGAGGCAATCCGCTCTCAACGCAGGTCGCGCTGGCTGCGGCCTACAAACCGGATATAGCCATCTACATCGGCGGGACCAACGACGTGATCAACGCGTCATGGGCAACCAATCGGGCGCAGGTGCTTGTGGACATCAAGCTCGACATCATCGATCTGATGGCCTCAGCGCGTCGCATTGTCGTGTGCAATGTCCCGTCAACCCGGGGCAACTCGACCAATCACGCCAACTCTCAGCGAGATCGATACACTCTCGAAATCAACGAGGATATTGCTACGCTTCCTGCCTGGTGGGACGCGACCTATCCCGCACGGGCAGGGGCGTTGGTCATTGCGGATTTGTGGTCTGCGCTGGGCGGTGCGAAACCTACGCCGTCAAATTTCTGGGGTTTGGCGCTGGGTACAGGTAATGATTTGCACCCGTCCTCGGTGGGGACCCTGGTCATGGGCCGCGAAATAGCGCGTGCGGTCGCGCAAGTGCTCGGAAACGATCTCTGATGACAACCCAGCCCACCACCTTCTCCGATCTGACCGGCGACCTGATGAACCGCGCCCGCGTCGACTCGAACCAGACGATCAATGCGACCGTCGCGAAGCGCTTCATCAACACTGCGCTGTTCGACATGCACCTGGGACACGGTGAGAAGTTCCCCTGGGCCGAACGCAACGCGCGCCTGTTGACCCACCCGCTCTACAACACGGGCACGGTGACGGTCGCGACGGGCTCTGCGAGCGTGACCGGGATCGGCACCGCCTGGAACACGGCCAACAGCTACGGCCAGCTGAACGCGCGCGCCGGCGGCAAGATCGTCTTCAGCGGCGACGACACGCTCTACGAGGTCGACAGCGTCTCGAGCAATACCGCGCTGACGCTGACCGATGCCTACCGCGGCCCGGCGCTGACCGCTGGCGGCTACCAGTATTTCGAAGACGAGTACGACCTGGCCAGCGACTTCCTGAAGCCGCTGGACAAGACCCGCTTCGACGGTCGCGGCGAGATCCCGATCATGGACCGCCGCGAGTTCCGCCGCCGCTTCACCCGGCTGACGACCACCGGGCAGATCGTGGCGTGCGCCATCTTCGACAAGGCGTTCGCCGGCAGCACGACTCCGGTTCGCCGTGTGCGCTTGTACCGGCCGCCCGGCGATGCGCGATACATCCCATATGCCTACGTGACGAGCAGCCTTGCCGTGACCGCGGCAGGCGTCGAGCAGGCCCAGCTGGTCAACGACACCGACGAGCCCATCGTCCCGGTCTACGCGCGCCACCTGATTGTCCTGAAGGCCCTCGAGCACTGGTATCGCGACAAGAAGAACGACACCCGCAGCCAGGAGGCCAAGGCCGAGTACGTCGATGGGATCACGCGGCTCCTCGGGGACGTCGAAGTGGGCGCCCAGCGGCCGCGCATGCAGCCGAACGTCAGCGGCTACGCCCGCCGCGCGAAACAACCGTACCGCGGCAGCGGCCGGACCCGTCGTCACACTCTCGGCACGGCGTTCGATGAGAACCTGGAATGACCACGCGCCGGACGGCCCTGAAGCACATCTTCGACGGGGGTTGGTCGACTGACCTGTCACCGCGGGCGATGGTCGGACCGGATCAGGCTGGCGTCGTCCGCATCCCGTATCTGACCCGCGCCGAGAACATCGTCTACGAGCTCGACGGCGGCCCGCGCAAGGCGCCTGGCACGGCGAAGGTGAACTCCGCGGCCCTTGAGAGCGGGGCGCGCATCAACGGCTTCTACGACGCCTGGTTCCACGGCTCAAGCGGTACGCCAGTGCAGCACCGCGTGATCGCGGTCGGTGAGAAGATCAAGGCCGACGACGCGGACGGCGTCTTCGCGGACGTCATTTCCGGCCTGGCCGGCGGCGGCATCCCGTCCTTCTGCATGCTCGAGGACCTGCTGGTCATCGGGATCACCGGCGGCGATCCGCCGCAGTCGTATGACGGCAGCACAGGCGGCAATCTGGCCGGCTCCCCGCCGAACTTCACGATCTGCTGCACGCACGCGAACCGCGTGTGGGGCGCTGGCGATCCGGCGAACCCTTCGGCTCTCTACTACTCGCCGCTGCTCGATCCCGAGAATACGACCGGTGAAGGATGGGGGCGGATCAACGTCGATCCGAGCGACGGAGACAAGATCACCGCGATCGCCTCGTACAAGGGCGAGCTCATCGTGTTCAAGGGCCCGTACAAGGGCAGCATTCACCGCATCGCCGGCACCGCCCCGACGGGCTCCGACGCGTACCGCCGCATCCGCTGGATTGAGGGCATCGGCGCCGCGTCGCAGAACTCGGTGTTCCGGTTCAACGATGACCTGGGATTCGTGGCCTTCGACGCCAGCGTGCATAGCCTGAAGGCGACGGCGGCCTACGGCGACTTCAACGAGATCGCGCTGAGCCGGACGATCCAGACCTTCCTGCGTCGCGCGAACTTCACGCAGATGAACCTGGTGAGCGCTGCGAGCGGCCCCGACGTGGGCTTTGCGCTGATCTCGCTGCCGATCGACGGCTCGACGACATGCAACGCGGTCGTCGGCATGGACTACCGATTCGCCAGCGGCAACGGCCAGGGCATGCGTTGGTTCTACTGGCCAGCATACGAGGACTTGTGCGAGTGCATCGCCGACGGCATCGACCCGTCCGATTCCGGGAAGCGCATCTTCTTCGCCGGCGGGAACGATGGGTTCGTGCGCCGGCTGCTGCAAAACACGCGCACGATCGACACCGACGCCGGCATCGCGATGCGTGTTTCCACGCCGTACTTCGACTATGGCGACCCGTTCATGAAGAAGACGGGCGGCGAGGCCTATCTGCAGCTCGCCCCGAAGAACAACGGCGACATCGAATTCGGGCTGAAGCGCGACAACCAGGCGCCGCAAGTCTTCGACATCAACCAGTCCGGCGGCGACCCGCTGGGCAACGTGCCGGGCCCGAACTTCACGCTGAACGTCTCGATGCTGGCTGACGCGACTGTGCGCGAGAAGTTCATCGAGGCCGACCAGGTCGGGGAGTTCCGGCAGATCCGCTTTGAGGTCGCGAACGATGTGATCGGGGAGGATGTCGAAGTGCGCTCCTTCGGTCTTGCGATCGAGCCCGGCAGCTGGTCGACGGAGAACGACTGATGCCTGACGCACGCGACTTCGGCTCGACCATCCTGGCGCAGTCACGCCCGGCGAATACGAGCGCCGCGGACCTGTACTCGCCGCCGGCGAACCGACGCGCAGTGCTGTCGCGGCTCATCGTCTGCAACACGACCGGCAGCGCCGCGAACGCCAGTGTCTTCGCCGACGCCGACGGCAGCACGAAGGACCAGACCACCGCGCTGCGCTACGCGAAGTCGGTGGCAGCGAACGACGCGATCGAGATCGAGTTTCCGGACGGCCTTGAGATAGG
>FRDC01001007.1_pt1 | contig 16066 bp, 11 predicted proteins | sample 1106171 | NCBI WGS metagenome assembly FRDC01 (sample SAMEA3930566, study PRJEB13176) | freshwater metagenome | biome: Drinking water system; feature: drinking water; material: water | place: Singapore | collected 2014-12-20 | reverse complement strand
CCGGCGGTGTCGGCACCGGCGGCGGCGGGGGCCGGGGCCGGCGCTTCGCGGCCGCCCATCGCGTGAACGCGGGCCTCGGGGGCGCCGACGAAGGCCAGGCGGATGCCAAAGTTCTCGCCGACCTTGACCGCCCGGCCGGTGCCGATGACCTTGTTGTTGATGAGCAGCTCGAGCTCTTCCTCGGCGTCCTTGGGCAGCTCAAGGATCGCGCCGGGGACCCAGGAGGTGACCTCGGAGAGGGCGATGGCCCGCCGAGCGAGCAGGACGATGACGGGCACTTCGAGGCGCAGGATGGCCGACAAGTCGCCGGGCATAGGGATGAGCATCGGCCGAACCGGGCGGCGGGCGTGAGCGGAGACCCCTCACTTTGGATAGTCAGAGGTCGATTCCGCGCACGCCGTCGACCGTGTCCAGAACCGGTTCTCCGCCGACAAAACCGCGCGATTCGACCTGCGTCGCGCTGGAAAGCACCTCGGGAAACCGCCACTCCGAGCGCCTCGCGACGACTGCGTGCCCGTCGACGAAGACAGCCGGCTGCCGAGCAGGGCCCCACTCACCGGTGAACATGTCCAGTGTATCGATCAGCAAACCCTTGCGCGAGGGAAAGGCCACTTCGGACACCGTCGATCCGGCCAGCTGGCGCGGATCCAATGAACGCGCCCGGCCGTTCCAGAATTCGGGTCGCGAGAACATGCCCCTCGCGTAGAAATACGACGTTACACGCGTCCCGAGCGCTGGTCGGCTCACGAACATCTCGCCGCGGTACGTTCCGTTGTAGTAGCGGTCACCAAGAAAGTAGGGCCAAGTCAGAGTCGCATCGAAAAAACTCGGGATCCGACCCCATCGAGCTCCATTGGCATACACCACCGTAGCCGGACCTGACGGATCGGTGAAATAGGGCCAAAAATCTCTCGAGTCCGAACAGTACTGCAAAAAGACAGCCGAGTGCTGCTTTAAGTTTGAAAGCGCCCGACTTTCGAAAGCGCGACTTCGAACGATGGAATATACCGGAATGGCCAGCGAAAACACGATCGCCATCACAGCGATAGTGGCTATAATCTCTATCAGAGAAAAAACCCCCGATCGCGATCTGATCAGGTTAGTTTTCCAAGCAACCATCAACGCTCCAATGGTAACCTTGTGAACAGCGGAACGAGTATGAAAGAATCGGGGCAGGCGGCAGTGTAGGCAACACACAGTTGCCCTGCGAATCGCGGACCAACCGCTGGAACGTACACTTCATCGTCCAGTGGTCGATCTGCTGGAAGCCGGTCTGGTCCGGCGAGGGCACCGTCTTCCCGCAATCACCGTCGTCAGTAACGATCACGCCACATCCATCTGAACCGGGTGGAATTCGGCTACACGCGTTGAACAGTTCGTTTCAGACACAGTCACCTGGAATCTGGTTCTGCCCAGACGCAGACGCTAACAGAAGACCACTGAGGACGGCCGCAACTCCCTTGACGATCCTGCTCATTCTCTCAAACTCCCTTTGAACGCCCGAACACCCATGCCAGAACGCACGCAGTACACACACCAAACATAATCCAAACCCATACAGAAACGACCCGGCGCCCGGTTATTGAAGGGGGCAATTCCGCACTGTCCAACGAAGGCCGTCGATCCGAGCGGTAAACCGTTCGTTCTTCTCCATCGAGGATGCTCTTAATTGTTAGCTGACCCCGAATTATATCCGGCCGATTCAAACTTGGGACCTGGACAAGCTCTTCCCACCGCCCGACTGGTTCTTCAACGAAACCCTCGAACTCAAGGATGCCTTCCGATCCGTTCGAGTAAGTCGACGCAACACGTCTCGGCACCAGACCGAACTCGGCGACCTCGCGATAGTCCGACAGGACGTGCACGATATCCTGAACTGCACCCGCGTCGGCCGGGGGAAAGTACTGAATTCGGTCGACGCGGACGCCGTTGACCACACTCGGATTGTAAGTTCCCGCCGCCCGCACGGGCCAACATGAGCCATTCTTTGACTTTAGCTCAGCCCGCCACGCAGTGCCTTCTGACGAAAATGATACGATTTCGTATTCACCCTTCCGCAGGGTGTGTAGCCCCATCGTCAGAAGCAGCGAATAGCACTCCACGACAGTTGGCGAGACCGCCGATCGGGTTGACACCTCTCGAGACGACCCTGAGGCGAACACGCCAAGCTGATTGGGAGTGAGCTGCCAGCCACCGGCGGGTGTCACCACGCGGTCAACAAAGTAATCTCCGTCAGCATGATTAATCAGCGTTTCGTTGTATCGGAAGCCGTCGTCTCCCCGGTACCAAACGCTGTAACTGCTGCGTGCACGTCCGTACTTCCGTTCGAAGTCGAACTGCTTCAGAGCCTGAGCTTCTGGATGGTCAGGTCTTCCAGAAACCTCTGCCCGGAGTTTCTGCGCCTCCTCTGCAGACATGGATCGCGGAGACACCGAAAAATCCAGCCGCACATGGCGCACGTCCGGCAAATGCTCAGCAGCCTCCCAGGCTCCGCGAAACCACCGCTCAGCCGGAGATGGACTTGGATCTGCCGCCGCAGCGAGCGGAGCGACCATGATGAATATCAGGGCGAAACTCTTCACGCCCAGAAACGTACCCGACCTACCCCCCCCCGCAATAGGGAACCCACCCTATTTTCGTTCCTCGGAAACGGGGCTGCTTACTCGTACCGCCCGACCACCAGCGAGCAGTTGTGCCCGCCGAAGCCGAAGGTGTTGTTCATCGCGTAGCGGATGCGGCGTTCCTTGGCGGTGTGGGGGACGAAATCGAGATCGAAGGGCTCCTCGATCTCGCCGGTCTTCTCGTTGCGGCCGGCGGCGGGGGTGTCGAGGTTGATGGTTGGGGCGATGATGCCGTCGCGGACGGCGTGGATGCACGCGATCAGTTCGATCGCGCCGCTGGCGCCCAGGCAGTGGCCGTGCATGCTCTTGGTGCTGCTCATGAGCAGCTTGCCGCCGCGGCTGGTGCGGGCGTGGTCGCCGAAGAGGCTGAGGGCGGCGAGGACCTCGGCCTTGTCGCCCAGGGGCGTGCTGGTGCCGTGGGCGTTGACGTAATCGATCTGCTCGGGGTTGAGGTGGGCGTCCTTGAGGGCCAGGCGCATGGCGCGGGCGGCGCCGGAGCCCTCGGGGTGGGGTGCGGTGATGTGGGAGGCGTCGGAGGAGTTGGCGCAGCCGAGGAGTTCGGCGTAAATGGTGGCGCCGCGCTTCTTGGCGTGCTCTTCGGTCTCGATCACGAACATGGCGGCACCCTCGGCGAGGACGAAGCCGTCGCGGTCGGCGTCGAAGGGGCGGCTGGCGCGGGCGGGGTCGTCGTTGCGGGTGCTGAGGGCGCGCATCGAGCCGAAGGCCGAGATGCAGATGGGCGAGACGGCGGCCTCGGCGCCGCCCACGAGCATGATGTCGGCCTCGCCGCGGCGGAGGACGTACATGGCGTCGGCGATGGCGTGGCCGGAGGAGGCGCAGGCGGTGGCGTGGGTGCTGGCGGGGCCTTCGAGGCCGAAGCGGATGGAGATGTTGCCGGCGGCGGCGTTGGCCATCAGGCGGGGGACGGTGAAGGGCGAGCAGCGGTCGGTGCCCTTGTCGCGGATGACGTGGGTGCCTTCCTCGATGGTGCGGATGCCGCCGATGCCGGAGCCCACGATGACGCCGCAGCGCTCGCGGTTCTGGAGGGTGAAGTCGACGCCGGAGTGGCGGACGGCCTCGACGGCGGCGGCGAGGCCGAAGTGGGTGAAGCGGTCGAGGCGGCGGGCCTCGCGGTGCTCGATGACGGACTCGGGCGACCAGCCCTTGACCTGGCCGCCCAGGCGGATGCCCCAGTGCCAGTTGAACTGCTTGAACTCATCGCCCTCGATGGGCGAGATCCCCGAGCGGCCCTCGCGCATGCCGGCCCAGGTGGAGGCGGCGTTGTGCCCGAGGTTGGTGATGGCCCCCATGCCCGTGATGACAATCCGGGGCTCGTGGCGGGCGCGGGGGGAATGGTGGCTCATGCCCTGGGACCTCAGGGGTGACGTGGGGACGCGGGATGCCGGGGCACCGTTGGATGCCGCGGGGCCCGCGACGCGTCACCCCGAGCGCCACGGGCGGGCGGGCAGCGGACTTTAGCCCTTGGCCGAGGCGGCCTTGGCGATGTAGTCGATCGCCTGACCGACGGTCTGGATCTTCTCGGCTTCCTCGTCGGGGATCGTGGTCTGGAACTCGTCCTCGAACTCCATGACGAGCTCGACGGTGTCGAGGCTGTCGGCGTTCAGGTCGGTGGTGAAGTTCGTGTTCCGCGAGATCGTGGCCTTGTCGGCCCCCATCTGCTTGGCCACGATGTCGATGACCTTCGCCTCGATCTCCTGAACGTTCATGCGCAGAGCCTCCAAGCCAGACCAAAGCCCCCGCACGACGCCGCGCCGGCCAACGCCGGGCCCGGTTCGGGGGTAAGGGGGAGTATATCGGGCCCGAAACCGTTGGCCAACCCCAGCGCCAACACCCCGGCCCAGCCCGTGCATCGCGGCGCGCGACATCCGGCTCAGCCGCCCGGCGGCGACTCCGGCCCGCGCCCACGCCGGGCCCGCTTCATCGTCCGAGGGCGCGGGATGCCGAACTTGTCCATCTTGGCCAGCAGCGTGCTGGGGTTGATGTCGAGCTTGCGGGCGGCACCGTCGGGGCCGAAGACCTTGTAGCGGCTGGTCTCCAGCGCGTGGGTGATCTGCAGGCGCTGGAGCTGCTCCAGCGACAGGTCCAGCAGGATGTCGCGCGTCGCGGGGGCCGGGCCGTTCGCCGCCGGGCCGTCCATCGCCCCCCGCCGCGGGAGGCTCAGCCCGTCGGGCAGGGGCGAGTCGGGCAGCTCGATCTCAAGGGCCGCGCCCTCGGCCAGCAGCGTGGCCCGCTCGACGGCGTTGGCGAGCTCGCGCACGTTGCCCGGCCAGGGATACGCCATCACCCGGCGCAGCGAGGCATCGCTGAGCGGGAGTGGCGGCCGCCCCATCCGCCGCGCGAACCGCTCGTGCAGGTGCACGGCCAGGGCCCGCAGGTCGTCGGCCCGCTCGCGGAGGGGCGGGACAGAGATTTTGAACACGTTGAGCCGGTAGAAGAGGTCCTCGCGGAACCGCCCCCGCTCGACCTGCCGGGCCAGGTCGCGGTGCGTCGCGGCCAGCAGGCGGACGTTGACCTTGACCGTCTCCGCGCCGCCCACGCGCTCGAAGGCGCTCTCCTGGATCACGCGGAGCAGCTTGGCCTGCGCGGGCAAGGGCAGCTCGGCGATCTCGTCGAGGAACAGCGTCCCGCCGTCGGCGAGCTCGAACTTGCCCAGCCGGCGGCGGTCGGCGCCGGTGAACGCCCCGCGCTCGTGGCCGAAGAGCTCGCTCTCGATCAGCGTTTCGGGCAGGGCGGCGCAGTTGACGGCGACAAACGCCTGCCCGCGGCGGGGGCTGGAGGCGTGGATCGCGCGGGCGACGAGCTCTTTGCCGCTGCCGGTCTCGCCGTGGACGAGCACGGTGGTGTCGGTGGGGCCGACCTTGGCGACCTGGTCACGCACCCGCTGGAGCGCGGCGGAAGAGCCGATCATCTGCGGCGCGGAATCCTCGACGAGCTCCTGCTGGAGCGTGGTGAGGCGCTGGCGGGTCCGCTCCGATTCCGCCAGCCGGGCCCGGAGGCCGGCCGCCTCCTCTTCCGCCTCGACCCGGAGCGTGACCTCCGCCAGCGCGATCGCGGCCACGACGCCCGCCAGCCCGGCCTCGGCGAGGCTCGCGCGGACCGGCCGAGGAACAGGCGTCGCCAGGGCGTCGACGACCACCCGCCGCGTGATGCCGGCAACCGCCACGCCACGGAACGATCGGGCTTCGCTCAGGCCGGCGAGCCGGACGCCCGGCAGACGGTCGGCGAGGGCCCGCCCCAACGCGGAACCGAGCTCAAGGAGGTCAGTGGCCGCAGGACTACCAAACACCATGCGATCATCGCCGTCGACCAGGACGGTGACCGGCTGGGCGACCAGCATGGCGGCAAGCACGGGGGCGGCGAGGTCCACCGGGGAGTCTACGGGCTCAATCTACCAAATGTTGCACTCGAACCCTGTTTTGCCATATATCCCCGTTTTGATTGTGAAATGACGCAATTACACTGACTGATTTGACCGCCTGACCGGGTTATCGCGGCAGGGCGGCCGTTGACGGCACTGGCATGGCGGTTGCCTCTTCATCCTCCAGTCGCATCGAGCAGGCCTCAGGGGAAAACGCCCCCGCTGGACGGTGAAGAGAGATCATCGCTTTCGGGGTGAGTCGCGGTGGCCGGGGAGAAAAGAAGGCTCCCCGGCGGGAGAAGGGGTGGCTCGGGCGATCAGGGGTGCACCGGCGGGGTTCCTTGCCCCTCGCCGGCTCGCACCGGGGGGTTTGCCGCAGGAGTCCGGGGTTCGGCCCCCACTTCTGTGTTGCGTCAATCGGCCGTGTGTAGCGGCCGGAGCAACGAGGTTCAGAGTGGCCAAGTGGGCTGGCCACTCCGGCCTCGTTGTTTTTTTGCGCGCTGATCGGCGTCGTCGGGCGGGCGGGCTCACGCGGCGCTCACGGCCCGATCACGCGCGGGGCTGACGCTCGGGCGTTCTCGGTCGAACGCTATCGGGTGTCGGATCGCGCTTGGGACCGATCACAAGGGCCGGTCGGCAAGGATGTTCCGTCTGCGCCGCGGCGCGGGAGGCGGAGGGAACGGGCCGCGCCAACTCCGCGTATCGGCGCACCGATGAACCCGGCGGCCGCGATCGGGTGTACGCGGCCGGCCACCCGCGTCGGCCCATCGTGGACGCGAGTCCTCGCCTCGGCATCAGCAGACCGGAAGCCCTCGCGCCGGCCCTGCCATGCCCGAGCGGATCACGCGGCCATGTCCACCATGCCCCAAGAACCCGAAGCGTTCGCCGAGCAGGTCGCCACCATGCTCAAGCGGCTGCAGCCCGACTACGTGGTCGAGCTGACCGGCCCGCGGGAGCTGGTGGTCAACGGTCGCCGGCTGGACCTCGAGAACCTGTTCCGCCTGGTGGCCCACGACCCGCAGCGCGGGACGGAGATCGTCGAGCACTACCTGGACCAGTTGTTCTCGGGCGAGGCGGCGACGATCGGGTCGCTGAATTTCGAGCTGCTCCGCGAGCGGATCATGCCGCGGATCCAGCCCGAATCGATCTTCAACCACCTGGACCGCGAGCAGGTGGCGCACGTGCCGTACGTCAACGGGACGGTGATCGTGTTCGTGATCGACATGCCGCAGATGACGGTGAGCGTGACGACCGAGCAGATGGTGCGGTGGGGCGTTGACGCCGAGCAGCTCGACGAGATCGCGCGGGAGAACCTGCTGGCGCACTCGCGGGAGCTGCAGCTGCAGGTGGTCACCAGCAAGGAAGGCGGCCGGGCGGTGATCCTGGCCGAGCAGGACGGCTACGACGCGGCGCGGCTGCTGCTGGGCTCGCTGTACGACCAGTTGGCCCCGCGGCTGGGGCGGAACTTCTACGTCGCCACGCCCGCGCGGGACATGTTCGTCGCGCTGACAGCCGACCCGGGCCCGTTCGTGCACCGGCTCGCCAGCCGGGTGCAGGAGGACTTCCGCCGCCTGCCCTACCCGATCACGCCCCACTTCTTCTATGTGACGCGCGACGGCGTGGCGGGGACGACCGAGCAGGGCCCGCTCGAGAACGCGGCCTGAGAACCCGGGCGGCGCCTCCCGCGCCGCGATCCGGCCCGGCCGCGTACGCTGCGCGCATGTCTGCGACTCAACTGGACGTGTCCGTGGCCCGGGGCGTGCTCGTGGAGGTGGTTGCCGCCACCGCGACCCGGCCGGGTTACCTGGTCTTCGCGCTGCCCAACAGCCACTACCAGCTCCACCTCCGCCCGGTGCCGGGCATGGAGGCGATCACCGTCGAGCCGGGCAAGCGGCTGCGCGGGGTGATCACGGTGACGGCGCGGCGGGTGGACGTGGTGCGGACCGGGGGTCGGTTCGTCGAGCCGCTGGCGGGCCGGCCGCGGCGGGTGCAGGGCACGGTGGTCGCGGTGGACGCCGCGGCGAACGCGATCACGGTGAACGCGGGCGGGGCGTCGGCGGTCGATGGGCTGGCGCTGCCGGTGGTGGTCCGCCTGGGCGATGCGCGGCAGAAGGCCGAGCAGTTCGCGCCCGACACGCTGGTGGCCTGCGACGTGCTCGAGGGCGGCACGTTTGAGATGAGGGGCTAGGGGTTAGGGGTTAGGGGTTAGGGGTTAGGGGTTAGGGTGCAGAAGAAGAGCCGACGGGGGCTCGGTGTACCTCGGGTCGCCGAACTACTCGCCCCTAATCGCTCGCCCCTGACCACTCTCCCCTGACCACTCGCCCCTCGCACTACGTCCTGATGCTCGTGACGGCCGCGATGGCCAGCGGCAGCAGGATCAGCACGGGGACGGTGGCGCTGAGCGCGGGCGGCAGGCCGGGGATGGCCGCCGAGGAGCCCAGCACGCCCAGCAGGACGCTCCCGATGGCCACCGGGGCGCACTTGAGCGACTGCAGGACCATGTTGACGGGCGTGCGCGTGAGGAAGAACGGGAGCGCGATCAGGATCGCCAAGAAGGATGAAGCCAGCCCGCTGGCCCGGCCCCAGGCCAGGCGCTCGAGGCGGTCGCGGACGTCGGGCTTGAGGTTCTCGTCGGCGAGCACGGCGAACATCTGGCGCCACGACAGGCTCTGGCTGAACGCGGTGAATTGATTGAGCAGCAGCGTGGTGGGGTTGAGGTCGGTCGAGAGCACCAGCTCGGCCTGGCGCGTCGCGGCGAGCCCGCTGCCGGCACGGACCGCGAGCGGCTGGATGACGACGTCCTCGAGGCGCCAGCGGCCCGGCGGGAGGAAGGTCGCGCGGCGGGCGGCGAGGCGGCGGGTGGCGCGGCCCTGGTCGTCGCGCTCCCAGACGTGGGGCTTGTCGAGGGCGGCGGCGGCGGGGTCGAAGCTGGCGGCCTGCCAGACCCGGCCCTGCCCGTCGCTGGTGAGCTTGACGGTGAACTCGGAAACCTGCCGCCGACCGGCGTCGCCCGCGTCGCGGGTGAGCAGCGGGGCGATGCGGGGCATGACCAGCTCCTGGTTGAGGATCTGCAGCCCGAGCACGGCCAGGGCGACGGCGGCGACGGGCCGGGCCGCGCGGTACAGGCTGACCCCGCCGGCGAGCATCGCGACCAGCTCGCGGTGGCGCACGAGCTGGGTGAACGTGAAGCCCATCGCGCCAACCAGCACGAGCCCGGCGACGAAGTTGAACAACTGCAGCAGCCGGGGCCACCACAGGTCGGCCACGAGCAGGGCGGTGATGAGGGCCTGGCGGACCGGGCCGGCGGCGGGCTCGGTCTGGGGATCGACCATGTCGCGGGCCCGCTCGGCGAAGCGGCTGACGTTGAGCGAGACGTCGACCATCACCACGAACGACGCGAGCAGCAGCAGGAGCAGCAGCGTGTTGATGAGGAACTGGCGCGCGATGTAGCGGTCGAGCATGGTCACGCGGGGCCTCCCGAGGGCGCGGGACGGCCGGCCAGGGCGTTGAAACCGCCCTCGACCAGGCGGGGCGCGAGGAAGCCCAGGCACGCCGCCACGGCGACGTCGCTCAGGAAGTGCTGCCCGGCGAGCACCCGCGTCCACGCGCAGCCGGCGGCCAGCGGCACGAGCAGCCACAGCGCCGCCGGGCGGACGCACCCGATGGCGAAGGCGGCGGCGAAGGCGACGGCGGCGTGGCTGGAGGGCAGGCCGTACTCGCTGGTGTCGAAGCCGTGCGCGGAGAACGGGAAGAAGACGTACGGCTCGCCCGCGTCGGGGCGGCCGCGGCGGAAGAGGACCTTCAGGACCTCGGCGAGCCCGCCGGCCAGGCCGGTGGAAGCCATCACGAACAGGCCGGGACCCCACCAGCGCGGGTCTCGGCGCTCATGCGACGCGGCGAGCAGCCACACGCCCCCCACCGCCGCCCAGGTCGGCCAATAGCCCAGCACGCGGAGCAGGCGGTTCCAGTCGCGGCTGGCGAGCAGCTCGGCGCGGTCGCTGATGAGGTGGGCGACGGCCCAGCGGTCCAGCCCGTGGGCGGCGAGCACGAGCGCGGCGGCCACGACCGCGAACCCGATCGATCGGGCGAGTAACGGACGGCGGGCTGGCGGCGGGGCGGGCGTCATGGCGCGGACGGCGGACCGAAGCCGCGGTATTCAAGGCCGCGGAAGAAGTGCACGCCGCGGCGTTCCAGGCCCGGGAGCACGCCCAGGTCGTCGACGCGAGCGAAGATCACGGACCACTGATCGAGGCCGCCGCCCACGAGGATCGCGTCGCGCCCGCGGAGGTCGGGGCGGTCGAGGTCGGTGGCGGGCCAGTAGTCGTGGTTGGTGGGGCGGCCGCCGAAGCGCGACTGGGTGCAGAATGTCACGGGCCGGCCCGGGAGATAGAAGGCGAGCTGGCTGGCCGGGCCGTAGTGGGCGGCGATCACGAGCGGGCCGCCGCCACGCTCGCGGGCGAGAGCGTCGCGGGCGGACTCGACGGCGGCGGCGAGCGTGGGGCCCTGCGCGAGCCGGCCGACGGGTACGAAGCGGCCGACGCCGGGCACCGCGGCGAGGAGGTCGATCCGGAGCATGAGCACCGCCGCGACCAGGCCGTAGCCCACGCCCCAGTGCCACAGCACCTGGCCGAAGGTCTCGGTCCGGCGGCCGGCCCAGGCGGGGTCGCGGCGGCGGCGGGCCCGCTCGGCGAGACCGTCGACGGCGGCCCAGCCCGCGAGCGGGAGCCACGTGACGTACCCGCCCAGGGCCCAGTTGCCCTCGGGCTCGGCGACGACGGCGACCAGCAGGTAGAAGACCAGGATCGGCACGCCGCACGCCGCCAAGTACCACCGTCCGGCGTCGCGCGGGGTGAGCCGTCTTGCTCGCCAGGCGTGCCACGCGGCCCAGCCTCCGAGCACGAGCAGCGGGCCGACCAGCGCGAACTGCGCGCCGGTGAACTCGGCCAGCCCCTTGGGCGACCACGGCGGGCGCGGGCCGGGCGCGGGCCGGGGGAGGGCCGCGGCCGGCGAGCCGGGCTCCGCGAAGCCCAGGTGACCCAGCAGGTGACGCACCGTGGGCCAGCCCTGCTGCTGGTTCCACAAGATGACCGGCGCGCTGGCGGCGAGGAACACCGCGACGCCCAGCGCGATCCACAGCCCGGCCCGCCGCGGCAGGGCGAGCGAAGGCCGGGCGGTGAACGCGAAGAGCAGCAGACCCGGGATGAGCAGCAGGATGGTGTACTTGTAGAGAAACCCCAGGCCGAGCGCGAGCCCGAGCGTGAGCCATGCCGGGCCGGACTGCCGGGTGAGCGCGGCCCAGGCGGCCCAGGCCGCGACGGCCCAGCAGGCGGCGTAGGGGCCGTCGATGGTTCCGAGCAGGGCGGTCGCGGCCAGGATCGGCGCGGCCTGGGTCGCGAGGGCGGCGATCAGCCCGACCCGCCACGAGCCGCTCAGCCGCCGGGCCAGCGCGCCGGCCGCGAGCATGAGCACCGCCGACGAGACCGGGCCCATGAGGCGGACGGCCCACTCGGAGTCGCCCAGCAGGCGTGTGCTGGCGGCGATGGTCCACGCGACGCCGGGGCCTTTGGTGTAGTACGACAGCGCGAGGTGGCGCGACCAGTCCCAGTACTGGGCCTCGTCCTCGACCAGGCCGTAGGGGCAGAGCAGGGCGAGGTAAACGAGCCGGGCGGCGGCGAGCGCGAGCACGAGGGCGATGAGCCACGCCCAGCCGCGTGAATCCGTGGTCGGGCTCGGTGACGGGGCCTCAGCGCCGGGCAAGCTGGCGGTACTCCACGAAGGCGAACCCCGCCATGCCGACCACGCCGCCCCAGAGCAGCAGCAGGCCGGGCCAGCCGTACGAGTGCGCGCTCTTCTGCCCGCCCGAGATGGTGAGCAGGCAGACCAGGGCGGGCAGGAAGCTCCAGAGGTAGACCGTGAGCGGCAGGCTGGCGGCGTGACGCAAGCCCAGCACCGCGCCGCACAGCACCATGAGGCCGGCGGCGACGGCGGTGGCGAGCCGCTCGTGCAGCTTGGAGGTGATCTCCTGCTGGAGGTAGCGGATCTCGGTCCGCAGCCGGGCCGCCTCGTCGCGGACGCGGGTGTCGCCCGGGTTGTCGGCCCGGGCCAGCAGCTCCTCGCAGCTCAGCGACAGCAGATTGCCCGGCGCGGCGCCGGCGAACCGGAGCCCTTCGACCGACCAGCGGCTGAGGCGCCCGGCGGGCGCGGCGGGCTCGCGGGCGTCGGCGTCGCGGGCGACCTGGCCGGAGACTTCCTCGAGGCGGAGGTCGATCAGGCCGGTCTCGCCGTCGAACTTGCTCTGAGGGACGAGCGTGCCGCGGGCGGCGCGCTGGACGCGCTGGGCGCCGGCGGCGTCGGTGGTGACAACCTCGATCCCCGCCGCCGGGGCGACCAGGGGCCACCCGCCGGCGGCGTCTCGCGGGCCCAGGCCGCGGGCCCGCACCAGGACGGCCCGCCCCGCCCCGTCCTCGAGCGCGAGCCGGCCGTCACGCGACAGCTCCCCCGCGATCGATCCGGCAACGGCCTCCTCGCTCATGGCGGCGGCGAGCGAGCGGCGGATGGCGTCGATCCAGTCCATGGTCTCGGGCCGCTGGCGGACGCGTTCGAGCTGGGCCCAGGAGAAGTACTTGGGATCGTCGAGGAACGTGTTGGGGATGCGGTAGACCGCCGTCGAGTCCTCGAGCTCCGACACGCCCATGCCCAGGCCCTGCCCGACCGCGTCGCGGAGGCGGAGGACCACGGTGGTCCCGCCCGGGTCATCGACGCCGCCGCGGCGACCGTCGACCGCGGGGGAGCGGCCGCGGTAGAGCCAGACATAGGCGACGCGGCCCGACGCCTCGCGGACCACTTCGCCGTTCTCACCCAGCTCGACGGCGAGGACACCCGAGAGCACCAGTTGCTCGTACGCGCCGCTCTTGGGGTCCGGGCCCAGGGTGGTGGCACCATCGGCGTAGAGCAGGCGTCGGTCGATCTGGATGGAGTCGCCGCGGCGGACCTGCCCGACGATGAGCTTGGCGACGTCGTCGGTGACCATCTCGGTGGCGGTGCGGAGCAGGCGGGGCATGGCCTGGTCGGCCAGCAGCAGCAGCCCGGCGGCGAGCCCGAACGCCGTGATGACCGCCGGCGCGAGCAGCGAGCGGTGGCTGATCCCGGCGGCGTAGGCGGCGGTGGATTCCTGGTCGACGGCGAGGCGGTGGTAGACCAGCGTGGCGGAGAACCCGGCCGCGAAGGGCAGGGCGTACTGCATCATCGGGACGATGGCCAGGGCCATGAACCGCAGCGCCTCGACGGGCCCGAGCCGGCCGTCGGCGAGCGGGCGGACAGTGAACCCGAAGACGGTGACGGCGACGATCACCGCCGCCGTGAGCGCGAGCAGCTTCCACAGGTCGCCGGTCACCATCCGCCACAGCGTGCTCGGTCGCGCCACGCGCATCGGGGGCAGTGTACGAACCGGGTGCGGGCGGCCGGGCCGGGCCAGGCCGGGGGGCCGGGGCGGCGGGCGGGCGGGATCAGAACGGCAGGTCGATCGAGAAGGAGAAGACGCGTTCCTCGTCGCCCGTGGCCTTGACGATCGGGAAGCCGAAGTCGAAGGCGAGCGGGGCCTGGGTGAGCTGCGGGATGTACAGCCGCAGGCCGAAGCCGCCCGAGACGCGGTAATCGTGGAAGCCCATCGAGCGGGTGACGGTGCCCGAATCGATGAAGGCGACCATGCTGATGGTCTCGCCCACGAGCGGGAACTCGACCTGCGGGCCGATGAAGAAGGCCCACGTGCCGCCCACGGGGTCTTCGCTGATGCCGCGGCCGAGGTTGGGGACGAGCACCGGCGGCGGGCCGGGGTCGAAGATGAAGCCGTTGAACGTGTTGGTCGGCCCGCGTGGCGACACGCCGCGGAACGCGAAGCCGCGGAACGTGCGGCCGCCCAGGTAGTAGCGTTCGTAGACCGGGGCCTCGTCGGTGCCCTCGGGGATCCACGAGGCGCTGGTGCGGAGGGAGAAGATGGTCTTGCGGCCCAGGTAGTCCTCGTAGATGGGGAGGAAGACCTGGTACTCCGTGTCGAGCTTGGTGAACTGGTAGTCGAGGAACACGCGCTCGGCGCCGAACTCGAGCTTGCTGCCGGTGGTCGGGCGGATGCGCTTGTCGAAGGTGGTGCGGCTGAGGCGGAAGCCGGCGCCGCCGAGCGCGTTCTTGCCCTCGACCGCGCGGACCTCGTCGGGGGAGAGGATGCTCAGGCCGGTGATGTCGATCTGCTGGACGCGGGTGGTGAGCGAGCCGGACCACACCTCGCCGAAGCGCCGCCCGAGGAAGAGCTGCCCGCCGATGCGCGACTCGTTGTAGTAGTCGTAATCGCGCTCGTAGTAGCTGGCCGAACCGCCCAGGGCGTAGTCGCTGCTGAGGAACGACGGCTCGGTCAGCGAGATCGAGTAGTTCTGCGTCTCGGTGCCGGGCTGGGCGGCGATGCTGAAGGTCTGCCCCGCGCCGCGGAAGGCGCGGCCGGTGATGAGCTCGCCGAAGGATTCGGGCGTGTCGAAGAGGTCGAAGTTCCGCTGGGTGAGGCTGATCTGGCCCAGCAGGCCGGAGTCGCTCGACACCGCCGCGCCGAAGTTGAGCGAGCCGGTGTTCTTCTCTTCGACCTCGACGAGCACATCGCGGTACCCGGGGTTGGCCGGGTCGACGGGCTGGACGGTGACGCGCGGGCCCGGGCGGCGCTCGGCCTCGCCGGCGAACAGGTTGCGGTAGCGGAGGTTGTCGCGCGTGCGTTCGACGGCGGTCGTGTCCAGCGGGCGGTCGGGCTCGAACTCGATCTCCTGCCGCACAACCTTGTCCTGCGTCAGGTCGTTGCCGCGGATCCGGACCAGCCCGGTCATGGTGCGCGGGCCCTCGCGGACCAGCACGACCAGGTCCACCAGCGGGCGCCCGGGGTCTCGCTTCTCGACCCGCGCGGCCTGGGCGTCGGCGTAGCCCATCTGCCCGTACGCGTCCTGCACGGCCTTGACCGATTTCTCCACGCGGTCGACGCTGAACACGTCGCCCGGCTTGACGAGCATCAACGCCGCCAGCTGCTCGGGCGAGAGGATCGTCGGTGGCTTGCCCGAGGCCTGCCCGCCCTCTTCGAGCTCGACCCGCACGGACCGCAGCGTGTACCGCGGGCCCTCTTCGACGAGGAAGGTGACGATCACCTCGCTGCCGTCGGGCGAGGGCGTCAGCTGGCGGTCGGCCCGGGCGTCGAGGTAGCCGCGGTCGCGGTAGTACTTGATGACGGCGGCGACGTCCTCGTCGAGGCGCGAGTCGTCGAGGTTGCCGCCGAAGAAGAACAGGAACCGCTCCTCGGTCTTGACGACCTGGCGGAGCTGCCCGGGGGCGAAGGCGGCGTTGCCCTCGAAGCGGATGTCGGTGATGCGGACCTTGGTGCCCTCGCGGATGCGGAAGAGCACGATGCCCTGGTTCTTGAGCTCGTCCTCGTCGATGGTGACCTTGGCCTGGTAGTAGTTCTTCTTGCGGTAGAGCTCCTCGATCTGGCGCACCGCGCGGTCGATCTGGAAGCGGTCCACCGGCGTGCCCGCGAGCAGGTTGATGGTCGAGGCGAGCTCCTGGTCGCTCAGCTCCACGTTCCCGACGACCTGCACGTCCTTGATGATCGGGGTCTCTTCGAACTCGTAGACCAGCGCGACGGTTCCGTCGTCGAACGGCTCAACGAACGCGTTGATCGAGGAGAACCGGCCCAGGCGCGTGAGCCGCTGGACGTCTTCCTGCACCGCCACCTGCCGCAGCGGCCGGCCGGTCGCCGAGCGGATCTGGTTGCGGATGAGCTGCTCGTCGGCGGTCTTGAGGCCCTGGACCCGGACCGCGCGGACCACCCGGTTCTCGAACCGCTCGAGCGCGGGGATGGTGGCCGCCGCGCCGGGTTCGGCGGGCGCCTGCGGCGCGGGGGGCGGGGCTTCTGACGCCGGGTTGGGCGTGCCAGGGGCGGGCGTGGCCGGGGCTTGCGCCCACGCGGCGGGCAAGGGCACCATCAGCCCCGCGGCCAGCACCACCGCCCGCCCGCGCGGGCCGGCGGATGGCCGGTGCGGGC
>FRDC01000446.1_pt1 | contig 16068 bp, 11 predicted proteins | sample 1106171 | NCBI WGS metagenome assembly FRDC01 (sample SAMEA3930566, study PRJEB13176) | freshwater metagenome | biome: Drinking water system; feature: drinking water; material: water | place: Singapore | collected 2014-12-20 | reverse complement strand
TCAGAATTTATACAAACAGATAAACCAAAGTTATCATTAATAGCTTTATCAGAAGCTGATAATTTAGCTTCTTGAATCCATGATAATCCTGATTTAAAAAATATATAAACAGCTCCAGCATTAGATATTGAGCCAGGATCTGAATATCTAGCACCTATAGCAACTCTAGTTCCATCTGTATTAATACTAACAGAATAACCAAATAAATCACTACTTGTTTTGTCAGAAGCTGTTAATATAGCTTGTTCAGAAGTAGGTAAAAATGTAGATTTAGTAGTAAATGTTATTATACTACTCCAGTTACTATAACCATATGCATTACCTTTATACCTTACTCTTGCGTAATAAGTGGTAGCTGGTTGTAACGTACCTGATACCCAAGAAATTTTATTAACTGTATTACTTATAGATTGTGAAATTATACTAGTAAATGCATTATCGGTAGCTATTTGCCAATCGGTGAACTGATGTGTATCTGAGCCTGAAGATACTGTAAATGCACTTCCTGTTAAAGATATAGTACTATCTATATTAGTAGCACCATTAATGATGTTAGTTATACTAGGAACCATAACAATATTAGCACCAACAGCTACAGTTATAGTCTTACCATTTATTATAAAACCTGACGCTCCAGCGGTAGCAGGTGCTCTATATGTTATAGTATCTCCTGATCTACTAACAGAACCACCTATAGCAGATATACTATATGATAAAAAAGAATCATAATCTGTTATAGTAAAATTTTGTACTTGATTAATAGTCATAGATGTTGGTCCATCTATAGATATACCAGTCACAGATAACCCAGCTATAACCTCAGGTTTTAACTTTTTATCAGAATCTAAACTTAATACACCACCTGCTTTATCTATAAGAGAAGCTGGTACAGCATTTAAATTAACTAAAGCTTGACTAGCTGTAACTGCCCCTGTACCACCTTCTATTACTTTAGCTATAGATGGTTTAACATAAGGTAATTTGTTTCTTAATTTTCTCATAATAATCTACTTTTAAATATTAAAATATAGGAGTCATACCTTGGCTCATAGCTTTGAATATATCTAATATATCTGGTCCTTTTCCTTTAGCTGCTGTTTTAATTTCTTTTACTGATAAATCTGTACCAGCTTCTAAATTTCTAATATAGAACATAACTCTATCAAAATCTGTATTAATAACAACTAAAATCATACCATAAGTTCCTTCAAAGATTTTATTTCTTATTACAGGATTACTTAATTTACCACCGAATTTAGATTCTATTTCTTTAGCTGTTTCACTTGTAATAACAACTATATTACTAGCTACATTCAAAGAAGGATTTTGAGTAATAAGACCATATTTTTTAGAATTATTAACACGTCTAAATATATCAGAAATAACACCATCATCGTCTTCAGCTAGAGTTCTTTTATATTCATCAATAAGATCTTGACATAATACAAGATCTTTAATAAAAGAAATTCTACCAGCTTTCCATTTATAAAATCTTTCTAAAATACCATCATCTTCTTTATTACGTGTTAAAAGATTTATAGCAGAACTTGTAGGTAAAATAGAAGCTATTAATCTTACATTGACAGGTATAGTAATAGTATAACTTTTATCTTCATATAAACTATCATCATTACCTAATTTTTTATCAAATAAATCTATATTTTGATTTAAAGTCTTCTTAGGAACTCTTTGAGTCAAACCTATAGATACATTTATTAATTTACCAACAGATAAATTGGACAGTTCATTAATAGTGTCAAGATTTTTAATAGTTTCTTTAGAGTCTTCTAAAGAGGCAATTCTTTTAGTAGGAAGACTAAACTTCATATTTTCTATAGAAACATTTTGATAAGCTTCTTTAGATAATGAATCAGCTTCTGCAAATAATCCAGTTTGATCTCTATTAGGATTTAAGCTATCTAACAATTTAATAACACGAACATCAAGTATTTTTAATTTTAAAATATCAGCAGCTTGTAAATAATAAGAACTAAATAATGCTAATATAGCTTGCATAATGTCAGGCATATATTCTAAGTTAGAACAATCTTTACTGATAATACAATGCGGTTCTACTCTTGTAAGTTTGGTTAAATCTGCTAGTGAACTATTTCCAGTTACAGCTGAAGATAAACTATGTATCTTAGCAATAGTAGACAATGTGGTAGCTAAACTGTTATCCATGTTTTTTAACTTCTCCTTATTATAATAATAAATTTGTTTTTAAAAGAGGTTTTAGTGAAATGAGTGAAAGTATAATACCTTACTCTCTAGATGATTATTTCAAATCATCTAGTATAGGACCATTAGATAAAGCTATAGGTAATAACTTATATGGTATTAACCATATGCAAACACCTGGAGCCGTACCTTCTAATAAAGATGTTTATGGTTTAACTTTTTTTGTTAGACCGCAACTTAATTTACAAGCTGATAATATAAGAAATTACAGAAAATTATCACATTTGCTAAATCAAGTAGAAACATCAGTTCAAAGATATGTTAGATGTATGTTAGATCCAAGATTAATACATGGATATACATTTAATAACCATACTATTCCTACAATAAGATGTCCTCTAGTAGATAATGTAAATAGTTTTATTCCTGTATTGACTAATAACCTAGTATCTATATCCGGTTGGCCTGATTTAGCTGTTCCTACTTTTACATCAGATCCTGGTTTGTATAGAGAGCAATACAGTCAAGTTGATGGTATAGTTAATAATTATGAATCTTATCAATTAACTGCTACTTTTAGAAATACTAAAGGTGATCCTATTTTGTATATGTTCTATGTGTGGTTACACTATATGTCTTGTGTTTTTGAAGGAAGAATGTCTCCTTACATAGATATGATAACTGAAAACGAAATAGACTATATGACAAGGATATATAGAATAACTTTAGATCAACAAAAGAAAACAGTTACTAAGATCATAGCTTGTGGTGCGGCATTTCCTTTATCTGACCCCATAGGTAGTTTTGGTGACTTTAACATAGAACACCCTTATAATGATCAAAATAAAGAAATACCTATTAGATTTCAGTGTTTAGGTTTTGAATGTTTTGATGATATATTAGTAAAAGAATTTAATGATTCTATTCAAATCTTTAATGGTGGTATGAGAGATGGGGTTAGAGAAGGACGTATGTTTAAATTAGAGAAAGATATAACTCATCTATTTAAATATAAAGCATATCCTAGAATAGAACCAAATACATATGAATTAGAATGGTGGGTGGATTCTTTTGTATATAATAATGTATCAAAAGAATTTATTCAAAAACAAATTAAACCACAAGAAATATTAAATCAAGATTCTGAGTTTTCAGGAGATTAATAAAAAATGGAACTAACTAATAATAAATCTGTAAGCATACAGATAGTAAAAGATAATATAACTAAATATAAAACTAATCCTACAGAAATACAAAGAATAATATTTGATATGGAAGAGGAAGTTTTTAATGGTCAGATAGAATTAGTAGATGCTACTAATCCTTTTATACATCTATTACAATTATCAGCTACACAAACAGCTATTAATGAACAAGAACAAATAGCTAATATTAGAAGAATATATCCTTCTTTAGCACAAGAAGAAGAACAACTTTATCTACATATGTCTGATGTGGATTTTGTTAATAGGTTTGCCACTCCTGTAGAATCTGAATTTACAATAGTTTTGAAAGCAGTGGATGTTTTAAATAAATTAGTATATGATGTTAATGAAGGTAATTATAAAGCTACTATACCTAGAGACACAACTATAACCATAGATGATTATACATTTACTTTACAATATCCTATAGATATTAGAAAATATAATAATGGTTTAGTTGAAATAAGTTATGATGCTAATATAGATTCTCCATTACAAACACTATCCACTAATATAATAGAATATCAAGTTAGAAGAGATACTGATCATGTAGATTGGATATATTTTAATGTTTTATTACAACAATTCAAAATATCATCTACTATAGAATCAGTGCAAGCTTCTAAGTTTTTTAATATAAATTTAGAATTAACAGATAGTTTTTATTATTGTAGAGTATACTATCAAAATAACTCTACTAATAATTTATGGAAAGAGATCTTAACCACACATACAGATCAAGTATTTGATCCAACTAAACCAACAGCATTGATTAAAGTATTTGAATCTCAAATTAATGTAGTTATACCACCTATTTATACATATAAAGGAACTATAAGTGGTAATGTTAGAATAGATATATATAATACTAAAGGTGAAGTGAGTATTAATCTATCTAATTATAAAGTAGATTCATTTATATTAAATATGTCTCCTATAGATCAACAAAGAGATGTCAATGAATTTACTAATGTATTTTCTAATATAAACTATTACTGTTTTAATAAAAATATAGTAGCAGGTGGAACTAATTCCACAGACTTTGATACACTTAGAAGTAGAGTTATAGAGAATAGCTCTGGTGATAGAAAATTACCTATAACACCTGATCAATTAAAAGCTAATGTAGAAAATAATGGTTTTGACATAATTAAAAATATAGATGTTATAACTAATAGAATTTTTTTAGCTACAAGAAAATTACCTAGACCTATAAATAATAAACTTATAACAGCATCTAATATAGGTATATCTACATATATAGCTAATCTATCATATTTAAAAACATTAACTAATGAAGTAAAAGATAATAATGATAGAATAACTATTTTATCTAATAATTTATTTATTAACAATAATGGTATATTGAGATTAATAACTAAAGATGAAATAGAATCTTTATTACTAAATCCTAAAACATATATAGTTAACGATATAAATAATAAAAAATATTTATATAATCCTTTTTATTATGTGTTAGACAATTCACAAGATGAGTTTGAAATTAGAATATATCATTTAGATGATCCTATAGCTTCTAATTTAAGTTTTGAAAATCAAAATCAAACATTAAAATTACCTGTCAATACTGGTAATTTCTTTTTATCTAAAACTAATTATGGTTATGAATTACAAATAACCACTAAGTCAGGTAATTTCTATAAAAACACACCAGATAGCCAAGTTAATATACAATTAGCTTTTCTTCCTCCTAATGAAAAAGAATTAGCTTATCTAAATGGTATATTAGTAGGTAAAACAGAAGATAATGAAAGAATATATTCATTTAGAATAGAAACTAATTATGACTTAGATAGTGATAATAATCTTATCATAACTAATTTCAATTTGATAAATAAAGATTTTGTTAGAATACCTATTAGCTTAAATCAGAAATTTAATATATTATATACAACAACATCTACCAATAATGATTATATTCCTAAAGACATAAATAAATTATTAGGAACTTTTATATTACCTACTGGATCTGTGTGTATAACACATGAAACTATTAATTTAGAATTAGGTTTATATCTTAAAAATTTATGGTCTAGATCTAAATCATTAGCTAGTGGTTTTATATATCAAACTTATCAATCAGACATTCCTTTATTATATACTAAAGATATCTACGCAGTAGATCCAGATACTAATAGTATATTTAGCATAGTGGAAGGTGAAATTGTTTATAACATTCTGCATCATGTAGGTGATCCTGTATTGGATAATGATAATAATCCAATATTTAAGCATAAGAAAGGCGATGTTATATTAGGTATAAATGGAGAACCTACTTTAGATGAAGAGTTAAGAGTTGATAGAGAGTTAGATATTTTATTTGTAGATGGAAAATATTTCTTTGCTAATGATCAAGCTTTTATAGATTATAAAAAAGAAATAAGACAAATAATAGCTAATTGGATAACAGAAAATATAACTTCTATACAAGATATATTATTAGAACAAACTAAGATATATTTCTATCCTAAAACTACTTTAAATACTGTTAAAGTGATACCTAATGGTGGTGTAGAACAACCTATAGAATCAGGACAATCTTTTACTATAGATTTATATGTTAGAAATGATGTCTATAGTTCTAACCAAATAAGGCAACAAATAATAAATAATATTATTAATGTTATAGATACATATATAGATAATACAACTATAAATATAACAGAATTAAGAAATTTAATATTAACTAATTTGGGTACAAGTATTAATAGCATAGAACTATATGGTTTAGGTGGAAATAAAAATTATAGTATAGTTAAATTAATTAATGACCATAATAGACTTAGTTTAAATAAAAAATTAATATTACAACAAGATGGTACTTTTATAATATCAGAAGATGTAACTGTTAATTTTATAAATATAGAAAATTAAAAAAAAAATATATTATACAACAGATAGAATATTCTATCTGTTGTATAATAGTTATATTTAAAATTGTTTTGTATAATCAAATAAATCAGAAACTGTATCTATAAAATTAAATAGATTAATAGTTAAACTTGTTAACCTATTTGCTTTATTTATCATTTCATTTGAGTATTGTTTTATTTCTATAAAGTTTAATTTTATAGCTTCAAAATCATTAGAAAATTCTTCACCTACTTTTTTAATATTATTTATATCGTTTATAGTATTTTGTATTTCTTTTAATAGATTAGCTGCTATATTTTCTACATTAGATTCTGATACTAATTTAGCTAAATCTGATATAGTTATAGATCTCTCTATTAAACCAGAATTATCTTTATCTAATATACCAAAATCACCAGTACCTAATACATCTATAAATGAATTAATTTCTTTAACATCTAGTAATTGTCTAAATAGAATAACAGTCTTTTTAAAACTATCTCTGTTATTAATACTTAATTTAATTAAATCTGGGTCTAATTGAAATAAATCAATATTAACAATATTGCTAAATCCATCACCATAAGGAATTACTAAATTTTTATTAGTATTAAATTTATCACATATACTACTATTATGATATTTTAAATTACCAATTTTATCTTGTAACACGGGATGATAATCCTCTATTAGCTTTTCTAATACAGAATTTACATCTTTTAATATATTATTCAAAAATAAATTATAATTATTAATAAATTCGCCTTCTTCTTTAGATATGGTTTTCTCCATATGTCTTAAAGTGAATTGATAATTAGTTTTAGAACCAAAAGTAGTAAATTCTTCTAAAGATAAACTAGGAGTTATTAAATTACCAAATACTTCATTTATTAATATAGCTTCATTTCTACAAATGTTTTCAGTAGAAACTATTTCTTTTTGTATACTTTTCTTTTCACATAAAGAATTATAATTATCTACTAAATTAGTTAAGTTAATATCAGCTGTTACAACTCTATTTATTAAAGGATCTTGTGTTGGATTAGGTGAATTTTTAATAATAGTATTAATATTCTCAGATATATTTTTCATAGATGTTTCTTTATCATCTAATAGACTTACGTCACCTGAATAAATATCATCTAAAACATTATCATTTAATTCCATCTTCTTGCTCCTTATTACAATGTAGAATTATCTTCTGTAGGTGGTAAATCAGGAGCATTAGGCTCTTTATTATAATCACTAAATTCGCAAATTAATTTATAAAATTTATTTGTATAAGAAGTAATTTTAATAGGATCTTTTTTAATACAATCTAGTAATTCATTATTAACAAATTTAGAAATACCGAATAAGTCTTCTATAGCCGATTCTTGTTTCATAGCTATAACATTACTTCTACCCGCATATACTTCATATCTATAATTATATAAATTAAAAGCTAATTCACAAACAAGATCTATATCTAGAATAATTAAACTATTAATAGTATCTAAAATTCTATTAAATTTTATTTTACTATTTTGTTCAAAAAAATCAACTAAATTATCTACTGAAGTATTTGGTAATAATAAGTTATTCGATAATGCGTATGCTAAAGAAAAAGATACTTCTAAAGATCTAGATTTACCTGTAGAAAATATTTCATTAATAAATATATTCGTTTCCTTAGAGAAAATACTATTATAAGACGCTTGGTTCATTTTATTATTTTTCCTTTTTAAATTGTTTTTAATTTTTCTGATTTAATGAATAAATCATTACTCACTAAATCTTCCATAAGTTGTTGTTCATTTATACTTGACTTAGTATTTCTGTTAAAAGAAAATGTTATATTCAGTATTTTTGTTATAAATGTTTCAAATACTGGACTAGATTTTATAGATCTATCAATATCATCTAAACTTTTTAATATATTTGATTTTACTTCTTTATCTAAATTATCACTTTTTAATACTTCTACTAAATCATTTCTTACACGAATATAACGTCTATTGATATTGTCATAAGTATAATCTTTACCATATTCACCAGAAGAATAATAAACAAAAATTAAATTAATTAATGCTATAACAACATATAATAACTTTTGAACAATAGACATAGGATAATATATAAGTATTATTAGTTCCAATAAAACCCATACTTGATTAGTAGTACTAAATATTAAAGAAAAGTATGCAAGTGTTTTATTATAACCTGTTAACTTTTGTAATGCCGATACCAAAGGTCTACCATATCCAAATCTATTAGAAAAATTATCAGCCAATTGTTCAAAAGAAGATTCGTTATATTTTTTATTTCTTAATTGTGTTTCTACTGAACCTACTATAAGTTTAAATAATTTAAAACCAGGTATAACATTTTTACCATTAACTATATCATCTATATCCGATTCATTTATATTATCATTTACTTTCTTTATTTCTTTATAAACATAAACTAAATCTTTTTTATCTTTATCGTTAAATAATTCTTTTAAACAATTTGATAAAACTTGATTGGTTTCTTCTAATCTATTAGAATATTCACAAGCATAAAAACCATGACCTAATTCATGTAAAATAACAGCAGTTGTTTCTTGAACAGATAGTTTATTAGTTATCATAAGTTGTTGAAAATTTATATATAACAAATTTTCAAACTCACTAAATATTCCACCTACTGTAGCTTTATCTACATTAACTATTCCTTTTACTTCTTCTCTATCCTTTATAATTTTAAATATTTTTTTATGATTATTATCATATTTTTCTAACTGACCTCTATAACCATCACGTAATAAAATATGGTTAACATTAGCATAGAAAGGAATTATGCCAGCTGGCATAAAAATATCATCTATTATAAACTTAACTTTTAAACCTAATCTGTCATATATTAATTTTACTAGTATATCTGTTTCCGGCTTTATAGATATAATTTTTTTATTTCTAGAAAAGATACTTTCTTCATCTTTCTCTAATAATTTATTATATATTTTTTCAACAACTTCTTCTAATTGTTTACCAAAAATATCATTTTGATAACTAATGACTTCTGTAGAGATATTTTTATTTTCTATATCAGAGAATAATTTTCTACCACTAGCATTTAATACATTTGACATGTTCTTCCTATATGAAATTTAAATTGATATTGAATATTAATTGAACTTAAAAAATAATTACATAAAATTATTAACTATGAAAAAAGAAATAAAAGGTATAGAATGTAAGTTTGCTGTACATATACCAGCAAAAACACCTGGTTCACATGACGTCCATTTAATTAAGGAACGTGTTCATTACACTGATAATACGTATGAATCTAGAATAACTTTATTAAAAGATTTTAAAAGACCTTTCTGGATAGAAAAACCATCTTCTAGAAATTACAAACAAAAGAAAGAATATAGACATGTAGATAATCTAATTAAATTAGAATCCACACAATCAGCTTTAAGAGATAATATAGCTAAAGCTCTAGGTAAACAATATAGTAATGAGAAATTCAGAGATCTACTATCTTCTCCGTATATATACGGTGCTGACATATTATCAACATCTATCATAAAACAAATATATAAAAGTAAATATATGGATTGTGATAGTTTATATTCTGTAGCGGGATTTGATATAGAGACTGATGTAGTTAATGGAACTGGTGATGTTATTATAGCATCTATAGTTTTTGAAAATAAAGTATTTATATCTGTAGATAAAAAATTTATCAAAAGTGTTATAGATCTTGATCGTGTATTTGAAAATCTATGTAAGAGATATTTAGATAAAGAATTAAATAAATATAAATTAGCTATAGAGCTTCATATAGCTGAAGATCCTGTTGATTGTATAAGAGCTTGTTTTAATAAAGCGCATGAATGGAAACCAGACTTTTTAGAAATATGGAATATAGATTTCGATATTTCAAAAATATTAGAATTATTTAAAAAATATAGAGTAGATCCTAAAGATATTTTATGTGATCCTTCTGTTCCTGAAGAATATAGAATATGTAGATATAAAAGAGGTTTACAAAAGAAAGAAACAGCTTCTGGTAGATTTAAACCTATTAAGAACGCTGCTCAATGGCATACTTTATACTTATCTGCTAGTTTCTATGTAATAGATGGTATGTGTGCTTATAAACAAATTAGACTAATGAGTGAGCAAGACCAACCTAGTTATTCTTTAGATAATATACTTAAGAAAGAAGGGTTAGATGGTAAGTTAACATTTGATGAAGCTAAACAGTATGAAGATAGCAAATTAAAATGGCACATCTTTATGCAAACAAATCATAAAGTAGAATATATGATATATAATATATTCGATTCTTTACGTATGTTAGAATTAGATTCTAAAACTAAAGATTTAGCTGCTTCTTTACCTAACTTTGCTAGTAATACAGATTTCTCTAAATTTAATTCACAACCTAGTAAAATAGCTGATGCTTTTTTTTATTTTATATTTAAGAAAGGATATATATTAGGCTCTGTTGGTAATAAACCAGAATTAGATATAAGAGATGAAGATCTTGTAACTGATGAAGATGAGATTAGTAATGAAAATTATGATATACTTAGTCTTCGAAATTGGATATCAACTCTGCCAGCCCATCTAGTTGTGTTAGGACTTCCTATAGTTAAAGAAGATCCTACTATAAGAACTAGTGTAAGATTGTTTGTATTTGATTCAGATGAGGTTTCTGCATATCCTTCAGCTACTATGGTTCTTAATGTATCTAAAGAAACAACACTAAGAGAATTAATATCTATAGATGGTATTGATGAAGATGTATTTAGAACACAAAATTTAAATCTAGTTATAGGTCAAACAAATGCATTAGAATATGTTACAACAATGTTTGATGCACCAAAACCTAATGAACTATTAACTTTATTTAATGATTTATAAAAAATACAACTATGTAAATATAATGGAAAAAGATGTTGTTTTCCATCATTGAACTCCTTTAGAGAAAAAACTAATCATTAATAATATATTTATTATATTTTTAGTGATGATATTTAGAAAAAAAATTGATTAAAAATTTGTTCTATACACACACTACTTTTATAGTAGTGTGTGTATAGATTTGTTTTTTTATTTTAAGAATTATAGAATTCTAATAGTTTACTTCTTTCTTCTTCTGTAAAATATTGACTCTTAGTAATGTTTTCTAAACTAACAGTTTTATGTACATTATTGATACCTTTTTGAGCTGTCTCTCTTAGAAGATGAGTTAGATTTCTAAAAGCATTTAACTGATCTGGACCAGTTGACCAATGTTCTGTAAATCTATTAATATACGTTTCATGAAAGGCGTGTCCATGTTTAGAATGATGACTAAAATAATTAATAAGAATTTTCCAACATTTTTTGAAATGTTGTTTATCCTGAATTCTTAACACACCTTTAATACTTTCTAACAATTGTTTTTGTTTAAGCAAACCATCTGTAAAATGAATAGGTTTCTTAGGTTTCATTTCTTGTAGATAATCTTTTAAACTAAGAACTAAATTTTTCTCATGTTCCACACCATCAGTAAGAATTTGCTTTTCATATTTTTCAAAATCATCTAAATTCTCATCTTTAGTATCAATTATTTCAGGTTTATTTGACATAACAGCTTTATTAGCACTTTTACTAATAGCTGATGTATCTATTACAGCAGGTTGATCTGTAGGTGCTTGTGAAGTACTTTGGTCAACTGTGGTTGGCGCATTATCGGTTGTTTCTTGTTCAGTTTGTTGTGTTGTATCTTGATCTAAAGATTGTTGTGTAGATATTACTTCTTGTGTCGTAGATTGTTCTTCTTCTGTAGATGAAGAAGTTTCTTGAACAGCTTCTGACATATTTGTATCCACAGCTGTAAATTCATTACTAGTTTCTTCTTGTGGTTGTTCTGTTTGAGTAGTTATTTGTTCTTCTACAAATTTCGCATTTTCTTCAATCATAGTTGTTCCTTGTGTGTTTGATGTATTTAATTTATCACTATCTTTTTTAGTTATGACTCTTTTCTTCTTATTCATAAAATTTCCTAATTAATCATAGATAAGTAATTATGTATTCTTTCTTTAGTACCTTCCTTACCTAAATTAAATACAGGTATACCTATACTGTTAGCTATTAAAATAGTATGTCCAATATTACCAGTTCTAGCTACTACATCTTTTTTAAGTTCAGCACCATCTTCAGACCAACATAATAGAAATAAAGCATTACTATTAAGTTTATTACCTAACACCATCCTAGCATTCTTACCTAAAAAAGCCTGTACAGCTGGCTTTAAATTATCAAAAGTTGGATGATATGTTTTAGCTGCTTGCATAGTGGTTGTGTCATTATAATATAATTTACTTTCTTTATTATTAAATCCTTTCCATGGTAAATATAATTCTATATTTTCGGTTATTTTCTGAACTTCTACATCCACACCATCCATACCATCGGTTCTAGCAATGTAACCCAGCCCATCTAACTTCTTAACTAATTGTCTTATATCTTCTAATATAGAAGAAGGTGTTTCCTTATTACTAGTAATAACATAAGGTTTATATAATACAAAATCTTTAGGTGGTTCTTGTTTTCTAGGAAAGTTTTTATAACCACTATTACCTTTCCAATTATTACCACCATTGTAATTATTAGAATAATTACTTCTGTTATTTTGGCTATTATTATTCTTTTGATCAAAAGTATCTAACTCATCATTGAAATCATCCATATATTTCCTTATAATTATTATGAAAATCCAGTATCTAAATCTAATTCAGCTAAGCTTAAAACAGTACTATGTATCTTCGCCATAGATGTAGCTAATATAATAGCAGATATCTCAGTTAATGGAATAGCTATACCAGTTTTATATTGAGATAAAGCTGTACTAGCACAATTTATGCAAATAGTTTCTTTAGGAGATTTACAGAACATAGGAGATCTTACTACAAGGTCTTTATCTATGTATTCTTTTGCTTCCTCTATACTATTTATTAAGACAGTATTATTTCCCAAGAATATCTTCCTTCCGACTAGATAATGAATATTCTTTTCATTAAATTTTCTTCTTATTCCTAATTTAGTTCCACAGTCATTATCAACTATTTTATAATTGTTAGCTGCTCTTAGTAAAACTTTAGCAGCTACACCACCCTTAACAGTTTCAGCGCCCCTGGCGAAAGAACCTGATCTAAGATTATTCATCATAGCTGTAAACTCTTTTGGATCTGTAGACCAACCTTCTGTTAAAGAAGATTTAATAGTTGTAAAAGAAATATTATCTTCAAAACCTGTTTCACCACCAACTGTTAGAAATAATTTCTTTCTACTATTGTTTCTTATTTTATTAGTTATAAAAGTATCGTTAGAAGGATCATCTGCTAAATACTCAGCATCAAATTGTTTTAATTTAGCTTCATATTCGGCTAACATAATAGGATTATTTAATTTACCCTCATATTCTTTATCTAAAGAAGCTTTAAATTCTTTTATACCTTTAGGTGGTGTTATGTTTTTAGGTGTAGCACTCCATGTACATAGTTGAGACAAAATGTTTATAAATTCTAAAGAATCTCTAAATTTAATATATTCATCTACATAAAAATAATTATTAGATCTTTCTTCTTCATTACTAGGAGTGTCCCTCAATCTAGGCGCTATTATATCTTCTATCCTTCCTACAGATACTCTACCCGTGATAAAATCTATTTTATTATTAAAACTATGTAATATACATAATTTATTAAATAAAATATTACCTATAGAAGTTGTTATAGGTTCTTTAACATTAGGCAACCATGAACTATCTATTTGTATTTTCTCTTTAAATAGAAATAAAGGTTCATTAGGTTTTGAATCCTCTATCCTTTCTAACTCTCCTTTAGTATTCTTAAAAGAAACACCCCAAGACTCTCTTACTAATTCATATACTTTTAATTCATCTATATTTTTTTCTTTAGATTTAGTAATAGCAAAAGCACTAACGAACCATGTTTTAGTAGTTACTACTTCCTGTATTGTATGATTAATAACAGCTTTTAAATAATCTAATCTTTTCATATTTTTATATTACTTTTTTGTTTGTATTCAATAAAAGATTGATAGTGAGTATTTAATATTTTTTCTATTTTTTGCACCTGATTAACACTATCGAGTAATTTACTTATATATTCTCTATAAATTTCTGTTACTTTATTTTGACCATCTTTAGATATCATAATAACAGATAAGAAGTTTAGAGCAGTTTGCTCATCATCCATAGATAATATATGATCTTCTACATGTGGAAAATAATAACTAAATTCTAAACCTAATTCTACTCTAGAACTTATTAATTGTGTTCCTAAACATGTCCTATTTTTAGTATGTAAAAATTTATAGAAACATTTAATATTTTCTATAATAGAATCAGAACATACTTCATTAATTTCTTTATCTAATTTCATCTCTATATATTGTCTTAATTTATTTATTAAACCATGATCAATATTACTTAATATATATAATATACTAGTTGTGTCTAAAGAACAGTTTTCAGCTAATACAGAACATAATTTAGTCTCATCATCATTATCTTGAGATGATATCAGATTATATAAAATATTATAATTTTCTAAATGTTGCAATTGATAAAGAGATCTCATTATTTCTACTTTATCATGTAAACTTGTGTCTGATTTTAATGTTAACCCATTTTGACTAATTACATAATCTATCTTACTATTAAACTCTAAGATGAACACATCTTGTAGCTCACCTGGATCAGTAAAATCTTCAGATGAAATGATATTTACTAAAGAATCATCTACATCTTTATAATCAAATTTTTCAAATAGAATATATGATTCTTCAATAAGTTCTTGTACTTCTATAGGTAAATATGTTTTAATAAAATTATATACCAGTTCATCCATCTCTTTTCCTTATGTTAAAGTTGTACCGCTAGATTATNATTATGATTTCTCTTACGAGTTACTGCCCTGAATGTCCTACATCAACTACTCATATCTGACAGTCGTTAATTTCCGTTCATCCAACGGTATTTTATTAAAACTATTAACTATATTTCAAAACTTTCAGTAATAAATATAGTCCCAAATTTTTTAATAAGAAGATCTTCTATTTCAGGTCTTTTAGCTATATTAGCTAAATTCTTAGAAGCATTAAAATCTCTATTATGTTCTGTATTACAATTAATACATATCCAATTTCTAATAGATAATTTAATTTTCTCATCTGGTTTAACACCACAATTAGAGCATATCTGTGTACTAGGAAACCATCTATGAGCTATAATTAAATTACACCAATTAGAGTCAGATATCTTGTAAGTTAAAAATCTCCTAAACATACCAAAACCACTATCTAAAATATGTTTAGATAACTTACTGTTCTTAGACATACCTTTAACATTAAGATCTTCTATACATATAGTTTTATACCTATTAACTAAACTTCTAGTTGTTTTATGTATAAAGTCTAATCTTAAGTTAGATATAGCCTCATGTATCTTAGCTACTTTTATTCTAGCTTTATTTCTGTTATTAGATCCTTTAACTTTTCTAGATAATCTTCTTTGATATAGTTTTAATTTATTTTGATACTTATTAAAATATTTAGGATTAGTTATTGATTCATTGTCAGATGTTACAATAAAATCTTTAACTCCTAAATCTATACCAACTACACCAGATCCATTAGTTACTTTAGGTTCTATTTTACATAAAAATGTTGCATAATATTTTCCTGTTGTTGTTTTAGTTACAGTTACCTGTGAGGGTTCTGAAGGTAATTGTTTATATAGTTTTATTTTAAGACCTGTA
>FRDC01003145.1_pt1 | contig 16074 bp, 14 predicted proteins | sample 1106171 | NCBI WGS metagenome assembly FRDC01 (sample SAMEA3930566, study PRJEB13176) | freshwater metagenome | biome: Drinking water system; feature: drinking water; material: water | place: Singapore | collected 2014-12-20 | reverse complement strand
GAGTGGACATGTTCTTCTATAGCTACGCCGGGTACTTCCCGCCTAAAGACTTTTCGGAGAACCATTGGTTCTGGTCTTCGTCGGTCCTTCCGGCTCCCTCGAACAATCAGTCCTTGTTCTTTAATGGTCGGGATGGCGGGATTGGTTTCACGCATTCCAGCATGGATGCGCGAAATTCCGTTCGCTGTGTTGGGGCTCCATAGGCTCCTGCGGACCTGTGGTAGACTGGCCCTCTCCCCGAAAAGCAAATCGTCAGACGCTGCGCACTGACGCAGGGCGTACAGCCTTGGCAGAGGATCGACCTGTGGTACGGTCGTTGCTCTTGAAAATTCTTGGGCGACTCCGCGAGTCCTGCTCGCTTCGTCCGAGTCACCGCAGCCACCGGGCAACCCGATGGTGAAACCAAACGCAGTTTTTCAAATCAAAGGACCTCAATCGAATGAATACCGAAAAAACCACCGAGAAGACCGAACGCGCCGACGCCGCCAACTACGCGCAAAAGAATAAAGCCATCGAGCTGGCCGTTCAGACGATCGAAAAGCAGTTCGGCAAAGGCTCCATCATGCGTCTCGGCGTCAACGAAAGCCTCGTTGCCAACGACACGCCTACAGTCCCCACAGGCTGCTTGAGCCTCGACCTCGCTCTCGGCATCGGCGGCTATCCCCGCGGCCGCATCATGGAAATCTACGGACCAGAGTCGTCCGGCAAAACAACACTCACTCTGCACGCCATCGCCGAGATCCAAAAGCAAGGCGGGATCGCTGCCTTCGTCGACGCCGAGCACGCCCTCGACGTGAACTACGCTCGTAAGCTCGGTGTTCGCACAGACGATCTTCTGATCTCTCAGCCAGACACGGGCGAGCAGGCTCTTGAAATCGCCGACATGCTCGTTCGCTCCGGCGGCGTGGATCTCCTCATTATCGACTCGGTCGCGGCCCTCGTGCCACGCGCCGAAATCGAAGGCGAGATGGGCGACGCCCACATGGGCCTCCAAGCTCGTTTGATGAGCCAAGCGCTCCGCAAACTCACGGGCACGATCTCGCGCTCCAAGACCTTGGTCATCTTCATCAACCAGATCCGTATGAAGATCGGTGTCATGTTCGGTAACCCCGAAACCACCACCGGCGGCAACGCGCTGAAGTTCTACTCGTCGGTTCGTCTGGACATTCGCCGCATTCAAGCGATTAAGGATGGCGAAAACGTCATCGGTAACCGCACCCGCGTGAAGGTCGTGAAGAACAAGATGGCTCCTCCGTTCAAGGAAGTCGAATTCGACATCCTCTACGGCGAAGGCATCTCGGCCGAAGGCGATCTCCTCGATCTGGCAACCAACATGAACATCATCGAGAAGAGCGGCACTTGGTACTCGTTCCAAGACGAGCGCATCGGACAGGGCCGTGAAGCATCCCGTGCTTACCTCAAGGAACATCCCGCGATGATGAAGACCATCCGCGAGCTGGTTCTCAAAAAGGCAGGCATTGGCCAGAAGCCCGCGGCTCCGACGGCCGACGGCAACTCCCAAGTCATGACGCCCATGGGCGCCACGGCAGCAGGTCCCGCGAAACCGGCTATGGCCGCTTCGGCTCAAAACGCAAAGGCCCCGACCCCTGCGTCCAAGCCCCAAGCTCCGGCTCGTAAGTAAGCAAGCAAGTCTTCCAAATTCAGTTCAATGAAAGCCCCCGGCTGCCGATCGCACCCGGGGGCTTTTTACGTCCCGCGCTACCTTTCCCCACGGTTTTCGGTTAAGACCAAAAAGCCATGAAAGCCGCTGAGATCCGCACCCGATTCCTGAAGTATTTCGAGAAGAACGGCCATTCCATCTTGGATAGCTCCTCGCTGGTCCCGGCCCATGATCCCACCCTCATGTTCACCAATGCGGGGATGAATCAGTTCAAAGACGTATTCCTCGGAAAAGACAAACGCCCTTACAAGAGAGCGACGACCTCCCAGAAGTGCGTGCGCGCCGGCGGCAAACACAACGACCTCGAGAACGTGGGTTTCACAGCCCGCCACCACACGTTCTTTGAGATGCTCGGCAACTTCTCGTTTGGCGACTATTTCAAGAAGGAAGCCATTCAGTTCGCCTGGGAGTTCGTGACGAAAGAACTCAAGCTTCCGAAAGACAAGCTCTACGTCACCGTATTTGAGAAAGACGACGAAGCCGCCGAGATTTGGCACAAGCAAGAGGGAGTGCCCAAGGACCGCATCTACCGCTTCGGGGAGAAGGATAACTTCTGGTCCATGGGCGACACGGGTCCCTGCGGCCCCTGCACCGAAATTTTCATCGATCGAGGCGAAAGGTACGGCTGCGGCAAGTCGACCTGCAAAATGGGCTGCGACTGCGACCGCTACATGGAGTTCTGGAACCTGGTGTTCATGCAGTACGACCGCGACGCAAGCGGTAAGCTCACGCCTCTACCCAAGCCTTCGGTCGATACAGGCGCGGGCCTCGAGCGCATCGCTTCGATCATTCAAGGCGTCGACACCAACTACGACACCGACCTTTTCCAAGAAATCATCGGAGGGATCTCCAAGATCTCCGGCAAGAAGTATGATCCCAAGTCACCGCTTGCGCCCTCGTTCCGCGTGATTGCGGACCACGCGCGCGCGACGACTTTCCTCATCGGCGACGGCGTGATGCCATCCAATGAGGGGCGAGGCTATGTGCTCCGCCGCATCATGAGACGCGCAATTCGCCACGGCAGGAAGCTCGACTTTCAAAAACCATTTTTTGCGCAGGCCTGTGGCTACGTGATCAACCAGATGGCCGATGCCTATCCGGATCTCAAAGAGAAACGCGCCTTTATTGAGCGCGCCGCTCAAGCAGAGGAAGAGCAGTTCCTCCGCACCCTGGATCGCGGTCTGGTGTTGATGGATGAGGAAATTGCCAAACTTGGAAAATCCAAAACCCTTCCAGGCGAGGTGGCCTTCAAACTTTACGATACGTTTGGCTTCCCGCTCGATCTCACGCGCGTTATTTGTGAAGAGAAGGGTCTCTCCGTTGACGAGGCAGGATTTGAGAAGTCGATGGAACGCCAGCGCGAGATGGCCCGCAAGAACTGGAAAGGTTCTGGCGAAGAAGCCGTCTCCGGCATTTACATCGAGATCGCCAGCGACCTTCGAAACAAAAAGCAACTCCCCGTTTTCCAGGGTTACGACACGCTCAGCAGCTCGGGCACCTGCCTGATGCTCCTGTCTCGGACTCCCGAAGGACCCAAACCCGTCGACGCGATCACGGCTAAACCGGGCGACACCGAAACCATCATTGAAGCCATCTTTTCGGTCACACCTTTCTATGGAGAAAGCGGTGGCCAGGTCGGTGACCAAGGCCGCGTGACGACCCAAGCTGGATTCGAAGGCCGCGTCGTCGACGTTCAGAAACCCGTGGCCGATCTCATTGTCGCCAGGATCCAGCCCCTCAAGGGTTCTCTCAAGAAGGGCGAAACCGTCCTCCAAGAGACCGACGCCAGAGTCCGAGCGCTCACCGCTCGCAATCACACCGCGACGCACATGCTCCACTGGGCGCTTCGCGAGGTCTTAGGTAAGCACGTCAAACAAGCGGGTTCGCTGGTCACACCCGAGCTCCTGCGTTTTGACTTTAGCCACTTTCAGGCCATGACGGATGAAGAGCTCAAGAAGGTCGAAGACCTCATTAATGAGCGCATCTGGACAGCCAACGCCGTTTCCAAGAAGGAAATGAACAAGGACGCGGCCACGGCCGCGGGCGCGATCGCGTTCTTTGGCGAGAAATACGGCGACCTCGTTCGTGTCGTCCAAGTCGGTGGGTTTTCAGTCGAACTCTGCGGCGGCACGCACGTCGATAACTCGGCGGAGATCAATCTCTTTAAGATCGCCAACGAAGCCGGGATCGCCGCCGGCGTTCGGCGCATCATCGCCTACACTTCTGAGGGCGCGTTTAATTACCTGCGCGCGCGCGACGAGGACATCAAAGCGGTTCGCGATCGCCTGAAGGCCTCGTCGACCGACGAGATCATGGGCAAGCTCGATAAGCTCGCCTCAACTGAAAAGGAACTGCGCAAGACCATCGAAGGCCTGCAAGCCAAAGCCGCTTCGGGCGAAATCGATGAGCTCATCGCGTCGGCCAAGAAAAAGGGCACCACCCAAATCGTGACCGGCATGGCCACGGCGGATGCTCAAGGCGCCAAGCGCCTTCGCGATCTGGCCGAGACTTGTAAGCAGAAGGCTCCTGATTGCGTGGTTGTTCTCGGCATGGATGATGGCGGAAAAGCCGCCATTCTGGTGGCCGTTGGACCCAAGGCGCCCAAGTCGGTCGCAGCGAACGACATTCTCAAAGATTTAGCCCCTCTCATTGACGGACGTGGCGGCGGCAAAGCCGACATGGCCCAAGCAGGGGGCACCAAGCCCGGCGGCCTCGCGCCGGCGCTCAAGAAAGCTGTGGAGCTGATCGAAGGGAGACTCAGTTGAAAACCCAATCATTTATTGTCGCGTGCCTCGTCGTTGCACTCGGAACCGTAAGCGGCTGCACCAAGAAGCAAGACGACGGCAATCTCATGGTCTATTACGGCTCGCACGGCGACGACGTCAAAACCTGGGATCCCGCCAACGCCTACGACACCGTGAGCTTGGATGTGCTCCCATCGATCTACGAGCAGCTCTATCAGTACGCGTACCTTGAGGAGAGCTACAAAGTCGTTCCCCTCTTGGCAGCGGACATGCCCAAGTACTCCCACGACCGCTTGACGATGACGATCCCGCTCAAGCACGGCATCAAGTTCCAAGACGACCCGTGCTTCAAGGACACCGGCGGAAAAGGTCGCGAGCTCAAGGCTCAAGACTTCATCTACGCGTGGAAGCGCATGGCACTTCCCGCGATCCAGTCACAAGGCTGGTGGATTTTCGATGGCAAGATCAAAGGCATCAACGCTTTCCACGACAAAATGGCCAAGGCTTCGAAAGCGGAAATTCCAAAGATTTTTGCCGAGGACTTCGAGGGATTTCAGGCTCTGGACGACTACACGATTCAGATCAAGTTCACGCAGCCCTACCCGCAGTTCATGTACATCCTGACGATGGGCTTTGCCTCGCCCGTGGCCAAGGAAGCCGTCGCGGCCTATGCCGACGAAGCCGGCAACCTCACCAACAATCCGGTCGGCACGGGTCCGTTTGTTCTTAAATCTTGGAACCGCGGCTCGCAGATCGTGATGGAGCGCAACCCAAACTTCCATCCTGACTTTTATCCGACCGAAGGCTCGCAAGAGTACCGCCGTCGCGGCCTCCTGGCCGACGCCGGAAAGCCCCTCCCGTTCCTGGATCGCGTCGTCATCAACGTGATCAAGGAGTCTCAACCCCGATGGCTGGCCTTCCTCAAAGGCAATCAGGACCGCATCACGATTCCAAAAGACAACTTCACGACCGTCATTGCGAACCGCTCCAATCTTTCTCCGGAAGTCGCGGCCAAGGGGATTCGACTTCACATCGAGGCGGGTACGGTCTTCTACTACATTTCGTTCAATATGAAGGACAAGCTCGTCGGTGCGAACAAGTACCTCCGACAAGCGCTTTCCGCTTCGATCGATCGCGAGAAGTGGATCGACACCTTCACCAACGGCACGGGAAAGAAGCAGACCACCGCTCTTCCGCCCGGCGTTTTGGATCGACCCAACGATCAGAAGCTCAAGTACGACTTCGACCTCAAGCACGCCAAAGAGCTCCTGAAAAAGGCCGGCTACCCAGATGCGAAGGGTTTACCGCCAATCAATTTCGATCTTCGCGGCGCCGACACTGTCTCCCGGCAGATGGGCGAGTTCTTTTCCGATCAATGGAAGCAAATCGGTGTGAAGGTCAACGTCATCACCAACACGTTTCCGGCCTACTTGGAGAAAGCCAAGCAGGGTAATCTCCAGGTCTCTTTAGGCGGCTGGAATCTCGACTATCCGGACGGCGAGAACGTTTACCAGCTTCTTTACGGTCCCAATCAAGCTCCAGGCCCCAACGAGTCAAACTTTGACCACCCGGAGATGAACGCTCTCTACAAGAAGATGGCCGTGGCGGAATCAGGCGCGGCACGTGCGGCCACCGTCAAGAAGATGGATGACATCCTTCAGGAAGAGATTCCGTGGGCGCTCGGCTACTACTACGCGCACTACGAACTTTCGCAGCCGTGGCTTCTCAACTACCGCTCCAACGACATCATCAACAATCGCTACAAGTATTACCGCATCAATAAGGACGTGAAGAAACGATACTTGAGCGGAAATTGATGTCCCAGCCGACTTCAACCCATCCTTCTGTCGCCATCGTCACCGGGGGAACGCGAGGCCTAGGTCGTGCGATTTCCTTGGCCTTTGCGAAGTCCGGATACCATGTCGTCAGTCTCTACCGCAAAGATGATGCGGCGGCTCGAGCCTGGGAAAGCGAAATACGCCAAAACAACTGGTCGGGTGAGTGCCTCCAGCAAGATGTCTCCTTGATCGAGCCGCACGGCACCCCTGCCCACTTCAAGCGATGGCGCGCTGAAGGCTGGGGTTCTCAGTCCTTGATTCTGGTCAACAATGCTTGCGCAGCCTTTGAACCCAAGCCGTTCCATCTCACTGAATGGGCTGATTTTAATGCGCAGGTTTCGGTCACTCTTGGGGGAAGCGTCGCCTGCATCCAAGCGGCTCTTCCACTACTGCTTCAGTCCAAACGAGGAATTGTTGCCAACGTATTGAGCGCTGGCGTCAAAGACCCAGCCCCCAAGGGATTGAGCGCCTACTTGGCCGCCAAGCATGCGCTGCAGGGCCTGGGCCGCTCCCTCGAGGCAGAGTACGGAGAGCGCGGATTACAGGTGATCTCCATTTTTCCTAATTTCATGGAAACGGATCTAACCAGGTCTTGGCATCCAGCCTTTCAAAGCTCAAATCCGGATCATCCCGCTGCTGTAGCCGAGGAACTCCTCAGTCTGATTCAGGGCTCCCACTGATTTACTGTAGCCGAATCATGGCTTGCCCAGACGCAAGCAATAACTTCTGACCGACGTGCTCGAATCTGAGCCTGAGCACAACCGTCTGGTGGGTTTCCTGAAGCTGCTCCACCTTGGCATGCAAAAGAATTTCGTCTTCGAGGTAAGCCGGATGATGAAATCGAAGCTCTGAGGAAAGCAAAAGCGATCGATCGCCTGGGAACACCATGCCTACAAAATGGGAAAGCAATCCATTGAGAATCCCGCCATGCATAACAGGCCCGCGAAACCCACGATCACTGGCGACCTGCGAATCCAAATGGATCGGGTTACGATCGCCAAAGACATCCAGAAAGGCCTTATGCATGGCCGCCGTAATTCGATAAACCCGAGAGTGCTCCTCTCCCTCGCGAAGCTCCGAGAACTTAAATTGCGCCGGTCGCTCTGGAGAGGCCATTAGCTGCTCCTTTCAGAATTGTTTTCGACGTAGACGTCCACGGGTCTCATCCACCCACTCGCTCTGCCAAGCGCTGGGTAATCAGTCGAGCGAACTGACCGACATTCTGAGTAGCCTCGACCTCACCCACCCGAAAGCGGATCTTGAATCTTCTCTCGACCGCAATCATCAAGGAGATGTGCAGGAGCGAATCCCACTCTGGCACCTCTTTGGCTGTGAGCTCAGGAGTCACACGGACCGGTTCCAAAAACACCTGGTCGAAGACCTTCTGAAGGTCGGTAAGTACCTCGGCTTCAGTCAAGTCTCCCTCCCTCGAACTACTTCAATCCCTGTCGGGAGCTCCTTGGCCTCCGAAACAACGAGAGAGAATTCGCTAACGCCGTTTCTCTCTCCCTCCTTCTTGAAACCCATTCGAAGATAGAGATCGGCGACCATCCCGTTTTTAGGAGTTGGAATATACTGACCCTGGATTCGCTGAACGCCCAGCTCACGCGCGACTCTCAGCATCTCGTTCACGGTTTCCTCTTCAACTTGTCTGGTCAGGACTCGGCAGCTCATCAGCCAGGTATCCACAGCCAGGACATCTTGTCCTTCCTTTCGAAGGATCACGACCGCAATGAGTCCGTGGTCACTAAAGCGATCTGAGAGTCGAAATGAAAACCCTCGAATTTCTGGGTCGGACAGAACTTGAAGCACCTCAGCCTCTGACCGGCGCTTCGTGGTCAGATTGAACTGATTGCTCTTATTGATCAATTGCGCGATTCGCGGCACATCTCCCCGCACAAAAGGAGTGATCGTTCCCACCATCTTGAGCGAACGAAGGTAGGAATCCATGTCGGTGGACCTGGCTTGAAGGGCCTGGCGCGCACTCTCCTGACGGTAAAGTTCCGTGCGTGCGGCATCCTCCCGAGTAATTGCGCGGGGTTCAAACAACCGAGAATCTTTAAGCTGCTGTACACGCCGAGAGGGATCCGCGTCGGCAAGCAGAGTAGTCACTTCCGGAAGAAACTGGCGAACAATCTCAATCTCGGCGGGACTATCATCGATGAACACAAAATCGCTCAGACCCAATCCGAGCTCCTGCGACATCTTGGCAATCGCTTCGGACTTGGGTTCAAAACTGACTTTGAACGCGGCGAAATCTTCGATCTTAAGAACCATCTCCGGATGATTGACAAAGGCCGCCGTTGCAGTCTCAGGGAGATTTTTGCTGCAGACCGCAAGTAAAACTCCCCTCTCCTTCAGGGAATGAATCGTTCTTTGAAACTCCTTGAATGCTTCGCCGCGGGGAGAGGTATCTCCTAACTCGATTCCTTCCCAGCCATCGTCACCGATCACCCCACCCCACAAAGTATTGTCCAGGTCGACCACAAGGACTTTTTTTGGCGCAGTCCTGAGCGAACGAAAGACGAAAAAGACCTCTCGAGCCACATCGAGAAGAAAGTCAGGCGATCCAATTTGCCGGCTCTCGAACCATGCCCGCTGATCCAAAACTTGAAGCAGTCCCCTACGGCACGCATGCAGCTCAAAGTCGCAGATAGTGGTGTAAGACTCGGCTCCCAGTCCTAGCTCCAGGTTGAGCGCCCTATAGAAGTTCCAATCGGAACCCAGGGTCTTGGCTCGCAGAGATCCGGGATCTAAAAATGGCTGAGGAATAAAATTAGCCAGCAGAACTTCCGCACGAGTACCTTCGTAAACAAGTCGACAGAGTTCGTGAATTTCGCCGGAGATCTCCGCAATTCGTTCTGATTGTGCTTTGCGAGTCGCCCCGACCGACGGCAACGGGCCTGAGCGAAGACGCGAAGGCACAATAAGAACCACTTCCGGTTTGAAACGGTAAAGTCCGCTTTGGGCGTCGCGGATTTCAGATTCGTAGTTGTCAAAATCACCCTTCCAAACTTCCAGGTCAAAGCCACTCACCTGAAACAAGACTTCGACCAGTTCACAAAGCGGGTGAAAACTGTAGGCACCGATCATAGCGAGCTTCAATTTTGTCCGACCCTTTGCCGGTGGATAGAACGAACTCGCCCATGCCTTTTTTAGCAGGCGAGAAGCCGCCAGAAGCTCCTGAAACTCCGATGCGCGAAACGCTTGATCTCGAACGTTGGTCCAAAAACGTTCGTCACGATCCTGCAGCAATTTGGACAGTTCAGGGCTCACCCGACGATAGTATGGCAACAGACGCTAAAAAGATCTAGGCGGCTTTCTTGCCGGAAGATCCACTTTGACGATTGAAAACGTTGACCATGATGCGAACCAAGTCGCGATCGTGCTTCCCGTTTTCATCCTGAAGGATCTTGAGAGCCTGTTCGACCGTGAAGGCTGGCCTGAAAGGTCGTTTACTGATGAGCGCGCTAAAGGCGTCCGCGAGAGCTACAATTTTCGCGGGATAGTAGATCACGGGCGCATGAAGCTCGTTGGGATAGCCGTGGCCCCCCGGCTCTTCATGATGCTGGTAAACGATGTAACGGACTTCGTCCGGTATCTTCGGATTCCCTTGAAGCATGTTCAGACCGATCTTCGGATGATTTCGCATTTCGGCCCATTGCTCTTGAGTGAGCTCGGTCGGGCTACAGACGATTTCTTTCGGAAGTTGGGTCGAACCAATGTCGTGAAGAAATCCCCCGAGCCCCACAATTTCAAGAGTGCGTTGGTTGAACTGGCCAGACGCCTTGGCAATGAACATGCTAAAAATCGCGACTGCAATCGAATGGTAGTAGAGGTACTCGCCATGGGAGACCAGTTTCAAGATTGTTGCGAGTGTGTTGGGCGCCGTCGCCATGAGCTCTACGTAGTTCTTAATGAGTCGCTGAGATGAGGCCGCGGTTTCTTCATTTACAGTGAACTGTGTGAAGAGCTCAGCCATGTTCTGCTCGGTCATGTTCAGCAGAGTGGCGATTCTCTTTTCTTGCGAAGTCTCCGGATCAGCGAAGATCGCGTGCGCAGGTCTTGCGATGAACGTATCGTACGCGTCCTTGTCGGTCCCTTTGATCCAGAGGTGTTTGACTCCCTTTTGGATGTAGTTGGCCAGACGCTTATAGTCGAGGCCGGTGGTCTTCGAAAACACGTGCGCCACGTTGTCCTCGGACAACTTCAAATAAACATCAAAACTGATGTCGCGAGTCGCGCTGCGGAAGGTCTCGATTTCCACCGGGACCAAATTGAGAGTCGGATCTGTCGCCAAAAATGGAACTCCTTTGGTGCATTAACCTTTCGGCTTTTGAGTCGGCAAAAATGAGCTTTAGGGACTGGGAATTATTGCCGATAGGCAAGGCATGAAGTGGGTGCTTTGGGCCTTCACGGCCCTTCTCCTGATCTCCGCTCCAATGACGCAAGAGGCTAAGGCCGCAGATTTTGTGGTTTATAGCGTCTACCGTGCTCTGGACCTGGGTCAGGCAAATCCTGACGCGGCGCCCATAACCTCCATCCAGAAGGACTATTACATCAACATGGGGACGGCTAACGGCCTGCGCGAAGGCGCGACCCTGGATGTTTACAGAAAACTTCCGACCTACGATGTTCAGGCCGAAAAGCTCTATCGAGAAATCACGTTCAAAGTAGGAACGGTCAAAGTCATCCACGTTGAAGCCAACGCAGCGGTGGCCCGCATCGAAAAGCTTCTCGCGCCGGAAAAGATGCCGTCGACTCCCTACAAGACGGTCATGGTCGGCGATCTCGTTCGTCCCTCCCAGGGCGACTAAGAAACCGCCGACCCCGAACGTTCCTTTGAGTGCTGGCTTAGCTGGCTTGCGCTTCCAGTGAATTTCGATGACTGGAAGATCCGGTATTTACGAAGTTCACGTTCTCCGCGTGAACTTCAAAAGCGATCCTCTCCTGCCCTTTCTCCGCGGCTTCTGGCATGAGGCTGTACTTTCGAGTGCGCACACTTCCCTCGACAAAGACTGAGTTTCCCTTGCTCAACCGCTGAGCGCAGAGCTCCCCCAGTTTTCCCCAGACCACGATTCGGTGCCACTGAGTCTCTTCCGCATAGCCGTCCGAAGCCGCGCTCCTTGGACTCTCGTCCTCTTGGCTAGCTTCGGGCTCCTGAGACTTAACCCGACGCGAGGTCGCCAATGAAAAGTGCGCCACGGAGGTCCCGTTCTTAGTCTCCCGAAGAATGGGATTGTTTCCCAATCGACCCATCAAAAAAATCTTGTTCATATCCCGCATACCTAGATTTCTCCTTGTGAGTCCTGCTCCATAGCCAAAGTCGTGCCTTTAAAGTGGCCCTTGGATCTAGGTCTGAGGATCAAAGTCGGACGGGTGAGAGTATTTACGGACCGACATGGACTTCATTGCGGGCTTGGGACTATCGCGCTAGCGTTTCGGAATGAACACATGGATCGCGGCCACTCTTATCCTTTTCGCAAGCCCTGTTTGGGCGAGACACGCGCCACCGGCTCTCACCGGGCACGCTGACGACGCCGACCTCACCGGACTTCCTCTCGTTCAGGAAACACCTCCTCTTGCGCTGACTGCTGATGAGGTGCGTTCGTCTGACCAGCCCGGGGTGCGTATTTTCCGAGAAACCCGAGGAAAACTTGAGCTCGTGCGCAATCTCACGATCACGCTCAAGGATTGCCGAGCCCAAGCCCGGCTTGCTTCAACTCGTTTCTCAATCCAGAACGGCTCTGGCACCTATCGGATTGACCAGGCAGTTCCCTGTGATGCGGTTGGCGCCGATTTGATCTTCAAACCGTCGACAAACGGCGGTCAGGCTCTGGGCATTTGGCAGATCGCCCAAACGGCGGAGGAGAAGTTGGATGCCTCCATTGGACTCGCTTTTTGGTCGAGATCCGTTGATTTCATTTGGCCGGCGAGTGGCGACTACTATTCGTTTGGAGTTGTTCACATTACCCGCGGCGACGCTTGGGATGTCGTGGGTCATGAACTGGGCCACGCGATTTATGATCTTGGATCCCTCGGAAAATTTGGAGGCGGTCCTCACAGAATCGACGAATGCTACTCCAGTGAACTGGCCCTATCTGAAGGCTGGGCCTCCTTTTTCTCTGGATGGCTCTCAGTCGATCCTCTGGATTCGGACGCCAAGTTCGAATTCATGGTGCCTCGCCGCGCCCCTATCCGATTCGAAAACATCCCGCCTGACGTCTGTCGCGCTCCCACTAACGAATGGCGTGTGACCGCCTTTTTCTGGGATCTGTATGACCAGCACTCAGACCTTGAAGGGGCAGAAGAGTCCTTTGCGAGGCTTTGGGCGCCACTCTTCAAGTCCGGGGTGCCGTCATTGGAAGCGGCGCGTGATCGACTTAAGACTGGGGGCGTCGATCCCGACGTCCTCGAGCGGGTATGGCAGCTCAATTTCGCGTTAATGCTTTGAAATCTCAAAAGTCTCGACTAAATTAATAGCATTCGGAGGAACGATATCGATGGCTTTCCAGCGCTCACAGTTCCAAGTTCTCCTCGCTCTTCTCATCTCGGCCGCTCTCGTTACGGCGAGTGCATGCTCCAAGTCATCGACGACTGCCCCAGAGGAGACGGAAGTCACTCAGGCCGTCCCAACGGCAGTGAATGCCGACACCAATCTGGACACCGGTGACTCGGATTCAGGCAAAGCGATGGGCCTCCAAACGGTTCACTTTCCTTATGACTCTTTCGCTCTCGATGAAGAGTCCAAAGGCGTGCTGACGTCGAATGCTGAAATCCTCAAGGGCAAGGATACCCTCAAGGTCCAGATTGAGGGTCACTGCGACCAGCGGGGCGGCATCCAATACAATATTGCACTGGGCGAAAAGCGCGCCAATGCCACGAAAAACTACCTGGTCGAGATGGGGATCGCTGCCGATCGCGTGACCACGATCAGCTTCGGTAAAGAGCGCCCGCTTGACGCCGGTTCCAGCGAAGAAGCCTACAGCAAGAATCGTCGCGCGAACTTCGTCATCACCTCGAAGTAACAGCCGAAGTGTTCGGTCGCTACCGTCTTCCCAGCCTTGTAGCCGCCGCTCTGATTCTAGTTGGCTGCGCCGCTGTCATGACGGGTCGTCCGACCCAAGAAATGTCGGACACAGCTGCGGCCATCCGCGCGGCACGCGAAGTTCAAGCCGACACGCTCGCCCCGGACCTTTTCCGACTTGCGACTGAATGGTTCCAGAAAGCCCGTCGCGAGTACAAGTTTAAGAACTTCAAAGAGGCCAAAGAATATACTGAACTCGCCCGCAGGTATGCCGAGCAGGCCGAGTTTGAGGCCATCAAAGGGGGCGCGACTCGAAATGACGTGGTCGCCGAGCCCGCTGCCAACCCCGGAGGCATGACTCCCCCCGAATATGCGACTCCGACCGGGACGCCTGTCGAGAGCTACACAGAGACGCCCAAAGTCACGCCTCCTGCTCCAGAACTTCCGAAGAACCCCATTCCGACCCCTTCCCGCTTCTAAGGGGATGAGGGTACAATCAAGGGAATGAAAAAGACTTTTGTACTCGTCGTCTTGGCTTTGGGAATGATGAGTTTTTCGGGCTGCCTCAAGAGCCGGTTACAAGTACGCGAAGAGCGCGAGGATCAACCTCGCGTGGTAGCGGGAAGTGTGCGGGAGGTCCCGACTCAGCAATCTCACGTCGTCGAGGAACTCAAGGCTGAGATCACGCGACTCACTGGGCGCCTGGAAGACCTCGAACGATCCAGGGCGGAACTCGCACGAGAACAGAACGCTTCCCAGAGAGAAGAGGCGCGCAAGCTCGAAACCCGAATTGCGGAACTTGAACGGGCACAGGCCAATATCATCGAGGCTCTCAAGAAAATCCAAGAGGCCGTGCTTGCCGGTGCCGCGGCCAACACTCATGTTCGCCCTTCCTCCGACGCTGGCGGTGGGGGTGGCGACAGCTTTGAGCGCGCAAAGGCGCTTTATGACGCCAAGAATTATGACCAAGCAATCGACGCACTCAGCGGCTACCTGAGACATCCGAAAGCCGCAAAAACCGAGGAAGCCACATATCTTCGTGGAGATGCCTACTTCCAACTCAAGCAGTACAAAAAGGCGATCGTGGATCTTTCCAAATTTCCTGAGAAGTACACGCGCTCCAAACGGATGCCGGCAGCTCTCCTTCGAATCGGCCAGTCTTTTGAGGCGCTGGGGATGAAGGAAGACGCCAAAGGTTTCTACCAAGAGCTGGTCGAAAAATACCCAAAGTCTGCTGAAGCCAAGAAAATCAAGGCCAAGGTCAAGTGAAGCGAAAGGGCGTTCCCTTACTCCTAGGTCTTTTGGCCGCTCTTTGGACGTGCTCGGTGCAGGCGGCGACCTTGATTCATACCAACGACATCTTGGGTGAGATGGAGCCCTGCGGCTGCCGCTCCAATCCTCAAGGCGGAATTGCACGACTCTCCAATCTGATTTCTCGCCAGACCGACCGATCTCTTCTGTTCTTGGACGCTGGAGATCTCTTGTTCAACGCCGATGTCATTCCTGAGCTGCTCAAGGCGCAGTCCGAGCTCCAGGCAAAGATGCTCTTGGATGGGCTCGAAAAGATCGGTCTCGATGCGCGAGTTCCTGGTGAAAAGGACTTCGCTCTGGGTTTGAAACTCTTTGATCAGCTCGCACGCAAAGGTAGGTCCAAAGTTCTTGCGGCAAATCTCAAGAGAGGCGGGGCGCTCGCCTATGGTGATCACGCCGTTTTTGAAAGAAAAACCCCGGAAGGAAAGAAGCTGAAAATCGGAGTCTTTGGTCTCGTGGGCCCAGAGCTCAGTTGGCCAAATGGACTGAAGGCCACCCCGGCCATTGCAGCTGCCAAGGCCCAGGTGGCCGCACTCCGTGCCAAAAAGGTCGACCTCGTCATCGCCCTCACTCACCAGGGATATGATCAGGACGTTGTTCTCACCGGAAAGGTACCCGGCATTGATCTAGTGGTAGGAGCGCACAGTCAGTCATTCCTGCAAAAGCCTCCACGTCTGGATGGTTCGTGGGTACTTCAGGCCTCGTTCCGCAACCAATACATTGGGGTTCTGCCTCTGAGCCCCCCGTTTCAAGGGGAGACGCTCACCGGCTACCAGTTGATCGGCCTGGACGCCGGTTACGACTCACCCGCGGATGCTCTCACCGACATGGACAGATATTTGGAGACTTTTAAGAAGTCCATCGGCGAGCTCAATGCCAAGCGGGATGCCGAACTCAATGCCTCGGTCAAAACAACGCAGGGAAAATTTCATACCTTTGCCAAATGCGCCGAGTGCCATCTCAAGCAGTTTGAGTTTTGGCGAAAGACCCAACATACGTTGGCCTTTACGACCCTCTATGAAAAGCAACAGCACATGAATAAGGACTGCCTCAGATGCCACACGGTGGGTCTGGGTGACTCTCAAGGCTTTTCGGACGTGAATCGGCTCGCTGAAGTCCTCAATGCCGATCCCGAAGTCAAAGCCGAAGCCCTTTCTCACGTGGAGCTCAATACATTCCTCAAATTCATGCGCGAGGCGGACTCGCTCAAGAGCAAAGCCAAACTTCGAGAGAAGGATGAGGAAAAGGACTCCCTCGGTCGTCATCTCAATCGGATCCGGTCTTGGACCCCGGTTCAATGCGAGAATTGCCATCGCTTTGGGGGAGATCACCCCTTTGGAGGCACTTACGCTAAAAAGGTCGAAACAACGACCTGCCTGCAATGCCATACCCAAGATCGGGCTCCCGCATGGTATATGGCCTCGGGCCAGCCAGACCCGAAGATCCTCGAAGCCAAAAAAGCTCTCGTGTCTT
>FRDC01000091.1_pt1 | contig 16151 bp, 18 predicted proteins | sample 1106171 | NCBI WGS metagenome assembly FRDC01 (sample SAMEA3930566, study PRJEB13176) | freshwater metagenome | biome: Drinking water system; feature: drinking water; material: water | place: Singapore | collected 2014-12-20 | reverse complement strand
TGGGACCGGTGGCTGATTCACTCACGCAGGGCGAACTGGTCAATTCCCATGGCGACGGCTTCGGTCAAGACCAGCCCATCGCGGCTCCGGCTCGAGTGCCGTTCCGATTGCCAGAGGGTTCGCGTTACGTCGATCCGGCCAATCCCTCCAATGGCTATCTGACGCCGACCGGACGGAGTGATGAGAAAGGTCACCCGGAAATGATGTGGCGACCGACGCCGGACTATCTCCACATCCAAGGGGACAAAGTGGAAGCCGTCACCGATTACGACGCGGATCGGTTGGCGCGTCAGCCGGAACGGGAACGGGCCTTGGAATCGGCGTCGCATGAGTTGGTTGACGAACTGGAGCAAGCCAGGGCGTCAGCTCCGTCCCCAGCGGAAGAGATGGTCGGTGCAGGTACGAAGGAACGTCGTCGTCGCGGACGGTAGGCCATTTGCGCCAATCGGCGCTGAACCGAGGAGCGCATCATGCACCAAGGATATAACTACCAGCCTGAGTCGAAAGCCTGGGCCACGAAGTTTCTGACCGGTCAGTCAGACTCGCTGGTGCTGGCTCCCCGTCCGCAGAACAGCTTTGGCAGTCGGTTCGTGATCGGGGAATTCAGTTTTCATAACCGCAGCGGATCGCCAGCAGTCATCGGAATCGGCGGGCGCCTTCCAATTGCACTCTGGTCCTTTGGGACCTGGACAGAGGCGAACTATGCGGCGGGCGTCGTCTATACCGACGATTCGGTGGACGCCAAAGATGCGGATGCCGGGGGCGTCAACCTCGATACCGTCAGCACCGCCAACGATGGCTTCGTGATCGGCTGCGAGGTCCCGTTCAACATTGCTTCACTCATGATTTCTCAAGCCTCGGCGAGTGGCACCGTCTGGGACGTGTTTTACTCCGTCGCCTCCTCGAATACCGGGTTCAGCAACAACTTCAAGTCCCTCACCAATCTGTATGTGGCACCGTCCTTTGGGGCAGGAAATACCGGCGAGCAATTGATCTGGTTTGAGCCGCCGCTGGACTGGCACAAGGTGACGCCGAGCACGGCGATCGTGAATCGCCACGGGAACACCGTGCCGTCGCAATACCTGTTGGTCGTCAAATCCAGTACCGCGCCGGATACCACTCGTGGCCAACTGACGCTGGCGGTTCTCGGTCGGATGTTTAATTCCACTGAGGGCGTCGCCGACAACAACATCCTCAACAACATCGGCGGACAGGAGATTGCCCTGCCTCCGCAATGTGACGCCATCTGCGCGGCGTGCAGCGTCGCGAATGTGCAAAACCGCGTCGATGTGAAGTGGCGCTACGCCGGATGAGGAGGAGGATCGCCATGCAACTCATATTGACGATCTGCACCCTCCTGGCGCTGGCGTGGCCCGCGTGGGCGCAGAACATCGGGTCCGGCAGTGGCGGGGGCGGCACGTCGTTGACCGTCAAGGAAAACGACGGAACCCCATCAGTGCCGAACGTCAACTCGATCTCCTTCACCAATGGGACCGTGACGAATGACGGTGGGGGAGCCGTCTCCGTGACGATCAGCGGGACCGGCGCACCCCTCGATGCCACGTACATCACGCAAACCTCCAATGCGACCCTGACCAATGAACAGGCGTTGGGAGCGCTCACGACAGGCTGTGTGGGCGTGACCACCACAACCGGCGTCCTGAATTCGCGGGTGCTGACCGGGACGGCCAACCAAATTACGGTCACCAATGGGAACTGCGCGGCGAATCCGACGCTTTCCATTCCGACCAATCCTACCTTGCCGGGAACGACGACCGGAACCTTCTCCGGCAATCTGACCGGGAATGTCACCGGCAATGCGGATACCTCGACGGCACTGGCGGCAGATCCAACCGACTGCTCGGCAGGATCCGCCACGACGGGCATCAATGCCTCAGGGACCGCGCAGGGATGTACGAATTACACCGAAGAGCCAGACTCGAACGGGCTGGTTGCTCGCACCGCCGCGAATACGACCGCAGCGCGCACGCTCACAGGGACCGCCAACGAAGTATCGGTGGCGAACGGCGATGGGGCAGCTGGCAATCCGACCATCTCCCTTCCCGCGACCGTCGATCTCACCAGCAAGACCCTCCGCATTCCCAACTCCACCACCCTACCAGGGACCTGCACGGTCGGCGATATGTCCATGGATACCGATGCCACCAGTGGGCAGCGGTTGTATCTGTGTCAGGCTGCCAATACTTGGGTCCTGCAAGGGGATGGCGGGGGCGGAGGTGGGGGGATCGGCGGCACCGTCGGCACTACCGACAACGCCATTCCTCGGGCGGACGGCACCGGGGGATCCACGCTCCAAGCCTCAGGCTGCACGATCAGTGACACGAACGTCCTGACGTGCCCAGGCGGGTTTGTCGGAGGCACATCTGGGACTGGCACCGTGACGTTGCTTGAGGGAACGGCACCAGGGGCAGGCACCAATGCCGGAGAACACAACCTCTACTTCAATTCGATCTCACTCCTGCAATCCCATAAAAACGGAGGGAGTGCCGTCACCTACTACTCGACGGCGAATTTCCCGACCGCTTTGGCGGCGAATGGCGCGAACTGTTCATCTGGTTCATTCCCGCTGGGGGTGGATGCGTCCGGCGCCTCTGAAAATTGTACCGCGCTGCCGACGGCGATTAACGGCACAGCCAATGAAATTGCCGCGTCGGCTTCGACGGGCAATATCACGCTCAGTATTCCCTCCACGCTCAATCTGACGTCAAAAACCGTTCGCATCCCCAATGGTACGACGCTCCCTGGCACCTGCACGGTCGGCGATATGTCCATGGATACCGATGCCACGAGCGGCTTGAGGCTCTACCTCTGCGAATCAGCCAACACGTGGACCGCGCAAGGATCTGGTGGCGGCACCGGGTTGACGTCCTTAGCCGGGCAAACCGGCAACGTCCAGACCATCACGCGAGGCACCGGCATTGGCGGCTCCTCGTCCTCCGACAATCACACCTTCACCTTTGATGCGACCGAGTTGGGCAGTCTGAGTTGGAGTAATGGGGCCAGTGCGTCCTTTACCGACACCTATAACGTCAGCGGCACAGACACAGTGGTCACGCATGCGAGCGGGGTCTGGAATCTCAGCACCGGCAATCTCCAAGAGGGTGGCAACGATGTGTTCACGACCGGCGCCGGCGAAATCAACGCGGTCACGGCCAAGACGATTCCGACGACATCTGATCTGCTCCTCATCGAGGATGCCGCCGCGTCCAACGCCAAGAAGAAATCGACCCTCGATCAAGTGCTGGCCGCGAACGATGCGCGGACCAAAACCCTGACGAATACCACGCTCGATGCCGAAGCTACCGGCAACACGATCACGATTCCGTTCTACTGGGACCTGGATCTGGCGGGCGTGTCCGGCGGCACGGCGAGCCATATCTGGAACGATGATCCGCTCTCCACGGCTTGCACGCCGAACGCCGTCACCGGTACCAATCGGACCACGGCTGTCTGCACGTTCCCCGATACCGATGGGGATTTTGGGCGCCAGATTACACGTTACCTCCCTGATGGCTGGACCGGCTCGTTCGACGCCGAAATCTGGTGGAAAACGACCGGCACCGGCAATGCCCGGTTTCAGATCGCCACGAAATGCTACGCCGACGACGATGCGGATGATGCGTCGTTCAACACCGCCTCGATCGTGACGGCCGCCGCCGGCACCTCTGGACGTCCGAACAAGCAAAGCATCTCCGGGATGACGACGACCGGCTGTACCGCCGGTCAACTCATGCGGATTCGGTTCTATCGGAACCGGACCGAAGGCAGTGACACCCTCAATGCCGCGCTGGATGTGGAAAAAGTCGTGTTCAAAGGACGGGCGGCGCACTGATGCGTGTGAGTCTAATTCCACGATTGTTGGTGGTGGGCGCGTGCTTCCTGCTCAGTGTGGCCAGCCCTGTCGGGGCCGCGATGCAGGTCGGCGCAGCCGGCGATCGAGTCGGGACGAGCGGCAATGGATCGGTCAGCCTGGATTATGCGGGCACGACGGCCGGGCGTGGACTCTACATCATCGTGATGATGTTGACCCCGGCGAGCCCGCCGACGTTTGGGAGCGTCACGATTTCCGGTGAGTCGAACGCCACATTGATCGGGTCCGTCGTGCGAAACGCGACCTCGGGCTGGGCTATCCAACAGGCCTACCTGCCCGCGTTGAGTAGCGGGGGAACCAAGACTGTCACCGCGACCTGGACTGCCGAAGATAGCGGCGCTGTTATCTACGTGCGGGAGCTGCGTGACGACGTGGTCGGAGGCATCGCACTCGATGGGCACAATGGGGCCAGCGGCAGCAGCGCTGACCCGTCATTCACCGTCACCACAGGGACCAATAATGCGTTGGTGATCGGCGGACTCTACCCAGGCGGGAATGATCCGACGGCGGGGGCTGGCTATACGAAAACCGGCATCAGCTGGTTCGACTTTGAAGCGATTCAACACAACATCGATGTGGGCACGGCTGGGGCGATCCCATTCAACTGGACCAATGCCGCAGGCCAGTGGGTCATGGCGGCCGCTGGGTTTAAGGCCGCAAGCGGAGGAGGAGGCTTCAATGCGTTTACTCGTCGTCGTTTTTAGTCTCATCGTGTGGACGGCAGGTTCCGTCTGGGCCGCGTCGGATAGTGAACAATGGTGTCGGGATAATCCCTCGTTCTGCCAGTGCAGTGAGCCGCTGGAGGCCACGGCGTACGAGACGATGCCCCCCTTCACCATCTACTGGAATCCCAATGACTCCACACTGAAGCAATGTCGCCAAGATAACCAGCTGGGGGCATTCATCACACGCGGGAACAGCACGAGCCCGTCACCGACGGCCTCCACCAATACAGTGATCCGCCAACGACTCTCGTTGGGTGGCACGCAGATCAAAGTGCCGGCAGTCATGAAAAATGGCGAAGGGCACATCAACGGCTATGAGGCCGGGCATGTCATCCAAAACCGTGCGTCCCAAGCGCGAGTGAATGTGCGGTGGTACCGGTATTTATCGGACGGGACTGAGGGCGACGGGGTGCAGGCCTATGATTTCGCCGACAAAACGAACGGCCCGTGCCACAACGCGTCCAAGTGGTTTGAAATCTACTGGGCGAATGGACCAGCGTCCAGTCAGTGGGACACTGAATCAGGGGGGAACACTCTCCCGAACGTCTACGCCTGGGTCAATTTCTCGCCGAACGTGACGGAATGCTGTAACTGGGGGCCCGGGCACTCCACCCTGAGCCAGGCCAATCAGAACGTGACCGTTCCGATTTCGCGTGGGCGCTGGTACCGGATTGAGGTGTCGGCTAACGGGAACATTCAAGGCGGGGCAGGCCTAAAGATGCAAGCCTGGCGCAAGGACGTTACCGGCAACCTGCCTGAAGAAAAAATTATCGACACCACCGTGACCTGTTCAGGGTGTGGAACGGGCGCCTTGCCGCAGTTTGATTGGCCTGTGGAAGCGACGACCTCGCTCACGCCACCTGCCGCCATTCATAACCCGACGATCCAGATGTTTCGGTACTTCGGCACCGAGTTCGGTCCGCAATTCACGGCCTGTCGCGGGAGCCAGTATTTCAGCCACGTCGTCTATGCCGCCTGGCCGACCGATGCCGGGCAGCGAATTGGTGGAGCCAGCGAGATTGAGGGTACAGGTAGCGTGGTGCCAGGCGCAGGCATGTCCGGCTCCATTCGCGGAGTCGGCGGATTGCGGGTGCTATGATGTGGCGCGGACTCACGCTCCTCCTCTGCCTGGTAGCTCAGGTCACGTTTGGCGCCGACGCCACGTTGACGTGGACGCATGACGGGTCTGGCTGGATTGATGCGGCTTCACAACGACAGACCTGGCCCCTCGCCGGGTTCCATGTCTATCAAGCGCCCGCGATCGACGGCCCCTATCGGATGACCCATGAACTCGATGCCACCGTGCGTTCGGCGTCGGTCGCCATGGCATACGAACCGACCAGTTGGTTCAAAGTGACGGCCCTCGCGGGCAATGGGGAAGAATCAGTCGACGTCCCGCCGCCGGTTTCCAAGACGGTGGCTACGCCTCCTCCACCGCCCCCTCCGCCACCCGCTCCAGCCCTGTTCTCGCTCATCGTCCTCGGGACCGATGGGCAAGCCGCGAATCTGCCGTGGGGTGTGGAAGCCCGTTCGTCTGTGACCGATGACGCGGCCGTGGAATGGGTCGTCAACGGGGGTCCTGATGTCACGACCTACGCCAAACCCTGGTGCGTCTGGGGCCGCGACGCGAACGGGCAATGCCTCACAACGGTGAAACCGGCCGGCACCTATGTGGTTTCGGCGCGCTTGTTCGTGCGCGGCATCTTGACTGCCAGCCAATCGGTGACGCTCCGGACCGTGGAGGCTGCGCCTCCCCCGCCCCCGCCCCCGCCCGTCCCGACGGATCGATTGGTGGTGACGACCGATACCCACAAGCAGGTGGTTGTCTCGATTGGGGCCTGCCCGAACAAGGCGGACGGCACCAGCGGAGTCACGAACGTGCGCAGCGGGAGTGGGACGAGTCGGAAAATTACCATCACCTGTACGACGGTGCCCTAGGTGATGAGGCATGCAGGTCTGGCAGCGGAAATGCCCGATGTGCTGGAAAGCTATCGAAAAGCCCACGCTGGAAGATCCGTGGTACTGCGCGTGTGGATGGACAACCGAAGACAAGAGCCGGAGAACGCCCGATGATCGTACTGGATCTGATCCGCGTCGGCCAGTCTAGCTTAGGAACGTGGGGCGTGATCCGTCACGGCCAAGTCCCGTTTGTGCTGACGCTGGAGCGTCCCTGGAAGGACAACGCACAGCACGTGTCGTGCATCCCTGCTGGACGGTATCGCTGTCGGCGGATCAAGTCGCCGAAGTTCGGCGTGACCTTCGAAATTTGCGACGTGCCAAACAGGACGAGCGTATTGCTGCATTCGGGCAATACGTTGGATGACACGCAGGGCTGCATTCTGGTTGGAGAAGAATATGCCGGGACGTGGGACTCTCCGTATCTGGCGTCGAGCCAGCGGGGATTCAACGAGCTCCTCCGCTATCTCGAATGGGCAACCGAATTCGATCTCAACATCGTCGAGCCGGTCATTACGCTGGCACCGCACACGGAGGTCTAGATGGAACTGGAGGCCAAGGTGGCGGTGCTGGAAACTCGGGTGGACGGACATGAAACCTCGATTGAGACGCTGGAACTGTTAGTTGAGAAGGTCCGCGATCGGCTTCCTGTGTGGGCGACGTGGACGATGACCATCGGTGGCGGGATCATTGGGGCGCTGCTGACGCTGCTATCCACCAAACACTAAAAGGGGGACTTATGGATAAGCTCTTGACGATGTTTGCCAATTGGAAAACTTCACTGGTTGGGCTCTTGGTGTTGGCCTGTTCGGGTGGCGAATTGATCAACGCGATGCCGGAGAGCATTAAGGCAAAAGGGTACGCGATCTGCGGCATCTTGATTGCGTTCGGATTTATTGCCTCAAAAGACGCTGACAAGTCGAATGCGTCGAGTCCCACGACGGCTCCGCGATCGACGACGTAATGGATATCGCGGGGGCGATCAGGGAATCCGCTCGGTTCTTCCGGGAGTTGTTTGCCTGGAAAACGGGTGGACGGACCAAAGACGCGAATGATCTGCGAGAGGAAGGAGAGCGGGCGTATGCCGACTCGCACGAGTCTATCGAACAAGGTGATCTGGATCGGATTAACGCTGGCCGTGATGGGCAGCGCCGGGTGCTCGACGAAGGTCGGGCCAAACGATCCTGATGGACGGCGCTGCTTTCCGGCTGTCCTCGATACGGAGACGGCCATGTTGTTACGAGCGTCACGAAATTGGGACGTGAAGGCCGGCGATCTGATCCAAACGAAGGCCTGTGCGCTGCAGGATAGCCGAGACCGATTGAACGCGCTCTATGAGATCACACGGTAGGAGGGGCTATGTCGAACGAATCCATGAATCTCGGTGAATCGTTTCAGGCTGTGAAAGTCGGAGCGGCTGAACCGACGAAGACCGTGCATCGTGTGACAGGGTGGGGTGTTGTCCTGGCGCTCATTGCGTCATTGGGGTATTGCGACTACCGGCAACATCGCGATGACGGGCAAGTTCTCCAGGAGCGTCCCGGGCTGGACGAGTCATTGTCTGCCGCACCCAAGAAGATGGGCGGGGTCCTCCAATTGGACGTTGTGCGTGACGGGGTAGTGGTTGCCTCTCTGGGCCCCATCCACAACACCATCGTCAATGCGGGTGAAACGGCGCTGCGCGACTGCTTCGGTGGGACAGGCACTCCGACCTGTACGGCTGTCCAGAATTTCAAATTTCATGGATTAGGAACGAGTTCGACGGCGATTGCCGAAGCGGACACAGGTTGTGGGACTGAACTGACCACGCAATACCAGACCGACAATACCCGAGCGACTGGTTCACAAACTAACAACGGGGCCAACATCTACCGAACTGTCGGCACCAATACGGTCGATGCCACCGTGACGGTGCAAGAATTCTGTTTAATGAGCCAGGCGGCCACCGGTGGCGGCACGATGTGGACCCGCATTCTCACGGGCGGGATCGCTCTCGTGTCTGGGGATAGCGTGCAAACCACCTATGATCTGACAATTGAGTAAGGAATCGCATGGCTATTACGACGCTTGACGGGGTGATTGCTGGCATGCAGGCTCCTGTCCCGTACACCAAAGTGGGAGTTACGATGGCGGCGGTTGGCGCCATGCGCGGATATACCCCATGGTATGCGAACGGTAATCCTGGCGCGGCTTCGGCGAACGCGGCAGGCGTGAACGGCGCAGCCGTGAGCGGGAATGCCGTGGCAGGGCAACTTCCGCGCACGAATCCTGGAGCTGGGAATGCCTATTTAGCTCGATTGGCGTGTAATGCCAGTTCAGCCGGTGTCTTATGGTTGATTGATCGGTTGTGGCACAACTCTGGATTGTCTGTCACGTCAACCACGGCACAAGCCATTACGCCAGCCACCCTCCCATCACGCGATGGGGCGGGAGGGACAAATGGGGCCAATGTTATGGCCGGGGTTGAATGGAGCGGCGCCGGTGGTGCTGGAACTCCGACCGTGACACTGACTTATACCGATCAAGATGGAAACACGGGCGCCACCGGGACGTTTACAGGAGTGGCCTCCCCGCCCGTTGGCACTGTTGAAATTTTTACCTTAGCGGCAGGCGATACCGGCGTGCGAGCCCCGACCTCATTTATTCAGTCGGCGACGCGTACCAGCGGAACGATGCACTTAGTTCTGTTTCGTGTGCTGGCACAGATCGAAGTGGCGGCGGCCAACATCGGAAACGCGATCGATGCGATCACGAGCGGCATGCCGAGACTCTACAATGACACCGTTCCGCAACTGCTCTGGTTTCCATCGGTCACGACAGCGACGAATTTCACTGGACAATATATCGAGACCCACGGATAGCCCATGCCTCTCACCGGGAAAGGTCGATATCCATTTCGCTCAGTCTGGCTCGAAGGCCGATGGGCGAGGAACGCTGAATTCGAGCTGCATCGCGATGTGTTGCCATGGTCGTCGGCCGATCATGCGACGATCTGGACGGACTGGTTTTTTGACGCGGGTGTGCAAACGTCAAGCGGATCGGATACCGCCTCCTTCACGGAATCGCTCGTTAAAGCGATTGGCAAAGCCTATGCCGAAGTCGTCTCATTTACTGAAGGCTTCGTGAAGCAAGTACAGCGCACTGTTTCAGATTCCGCGGTCTTGTCGGAATCCTTGACGGCCACCAAGGTGGTCCTACGAGATGTGTCGGACGCGGTTTCGTTCACTGAGGAGTTTCTCAAGCGGGTGGATAAGCGTCTGACCGACACAGTGGCTTTGGCGGAGGGCTTCGCGAAGACGCTGGCTCGCTCGGCCACTGACACGCTGGGTCTCACGGAATCGCTTGAGAAACACGCGCAGAAACGCAATCAAGAAGCCGTGGCGATGGCGGAAGCGATTGCGCTGGCGGCGTCAAAGCGACTCGATGAAGCGATTGGCTTAACAGAATCGCTGGACGTAGTGACAGTGCCAGGAGCTCCAACCGTCGGCACCCATCAGCGATACAAGGTACATCAGATGATCGGGATGCCACGCATGGTGTTTCCACAGGACTAACCACAATGGGTACCCCTGACCTCATTTTCGGCCAAGACATTGCTAAAGCGGTCCTGCTCGATGCTGGCGAAGCGGACTCCCTGACTGGTCGGTACGGCGAGGATGTCAAGCGGTATGTGCTGCAGGGGTATTGGTCGTTCCTCTGTCATGCCCGCTGGCCCTGGGCCCTGTCGCCAACACCGGGGATTATGACGACGGTCGCCAAGCGCGACGTGATCGTGTCTAGCATCTCGTCGGCAACCCCGGCGGTGGTCACGCTGTCTGCGGTCATTGCGACCAGCATGGCGGGGCGCAAGTTCTACATGGAAGGTAATCAGAGCGTGTATCGGATTGCCGGACATCTGGCTGGCACCAATCTACTCACGCTCGATGCCGGCTACGTTGAAACCGAAACGGCAGGATCGGCCGTCATCTTCCAAGACGAGTACAACCTTCCGAATGCGTGCATCAAAGTCTGGGATCCGCTGCATGTGCGCGGACAGCGATACAACCCGGTGCCGTTGATCGAAAAGCCGGAGTTCGAAGCCCGGTATGGTCGCGGTTCCTGGAGTCTGGGATTTGGCCCGATCGAAGCGGCCTGCGAGATTCAGCCGGATGCCTACAGTGCCAGCGCCAACGGCGTGGTGCGACGAGTGCGGGTGGCTCCCTGGTCGGAGGAGGCGCTCAATCTGGAGTTCGACTACACGCTCTTTCATAGCCTGGACTTTACCGGAGCGGGTGACGGCGATACGCCGCATTGCCCACGAGAACGCCGCATGGTGTTGGTGCATCTGGCGGTGTTCGAGATGTTTGTCAATAAAGACGACACCAAGGCGGATCAAGCCATTACGAAGGCGCGGCAACTGCTCGAGGAGATGGTGCCGTTTTATATCCCTTCGCAGCGAGGCCGGTTTCGCACGGCTCCCAAACATTCCGCCACGCTGGGGTGTACCTAATGCGCCAACTCGATGTCTTAACCGTGCTCTGTGGCCACGGTGGCCTGAATGCCTCCAAGAGTCCGTCGTTGGTGCGCGACATCGATTTGATCTCGATGGACTCCTTGGCGTTCGAGCACGATACCTGGGAGAAGGAAGGTGGGGCGGCGAAGTTCAATAGTGCGGCGATTTCCTCCACACCGTCCGTGTTGGCCATTCAGGAATTTGTGACAGGGACCGGGACACAGGAATTAGTGGCCGTCACGGGTGATGGGCGTTATCTGGTCCTGGGGACCGGCGGCGTGAGCAAGACGATGTTTACCGGAGCTGGCACCGATAAGCATCCCGTTCTCGTTGAAGGCTGGAACGGGACCACGAAGGCCTTGTTCGTGTACAACGGGAACATTCCGGTGCGGGAGTACACCGGGGGCGCGAATACGACCGAACTGCTGTCACAAGTGGGGGCCTTTACGGCCGATCATACGACGGAGACCTTTTCGTTCACGGCGCACGGGTTGACGAACGGCACGGCGGTGCAAGTCTCCAATACCGGGGGAGCGTTGCCTGCCGGATTGGCGATCGACACGGAGTATTACATCATTGCCGCCGCCGCGAATACGTTCCAACTCTCGGCGACGGTCGGGGGCGGGGCGATCAACATTACCAGCAACGGCACGGGCACCCACTTTGTCCATAAGTCGCTGCGTCCGGCGGATTGGGTGGCCGGCAAGCCGACGTGGGCCTTTCAACATTTGGGACGCATGTTTGCGGGCGGCAACTCCAATCAGCCGCACGGGGTCTATGCAAGCGTCAATAACAAGCACAACGATTTCATCAATGCCGGCACCCAGTTCTATCTGGTCTACCCAGGCGAAGGGGAGCGCATTGTGGGCGGTATTTCCTGGCGCGAGAAGAACTACATCTTTAAGTACCCACGCGGTATTTACCGACTACAGGATGACAGTACAGACCCGAATGAATGGGGCTATCGGCGCATTTCCAAGTACGTCGGCTGCGTGGGACCGAGCGCCATCGTGGAATCTGACGACGAAGTGTACTTTGTCTCGCCTGACGGGTTTATTCATGCGCTGTCGGCCGTGCAGGAGCATGGCGATGTGATGTCGTCCGCGATCCTCCCGATGGAACTCGGCACCTATATTCGGGAGAACGTGAACTTTACCCGGCTGGCGCGAGTGGCCAGTGCCTACTACGCCAAGAAGCGGCGGATTGTGTTTGGGTTCAGTTCGCCAGCGTCGACGGTGAACGATCTCATGATCGGGCTGGACATCCATCGGCAGGCCGCTGGAGGGGCCCTGACGAGTCCACACACCTATCAGCCGTTTGTGTCACGGCGGGACGAATGTCAGTCGTTAACGACCTATCGGGATAGCAGTAGTCAACAACAACTGCTCTTGGCCGGCACCAACGGCGGCTATGTCTATCAGCTCGACACGGAAGCGAGAAATAAAGATGGGATGGGCTACCTCTCGCGTTTCGAAACCAAAGACCTGGATCTCTACCCGAACGGTGTCAAGAACGGCAACCTGCGTGAATTGGAAATTGTCTTTGTGCCAACCGGCAATTGGTCGATTGACGTGAAGGTGTATCGAGATGGCGACTTGGGGGACCCGATCACCTTTACCCAGATTGGGAACGCCGGCATCCTCGATTCTTTCATCTTGGATACGAGCGTGCTCGGCGGAGATGTGTTGGTGAATGGTCGCGGACGACTCTATGGGGATGCACGGCGTGTGCGTCTGTCGGGGGAGAATACGATCCGCGATGAGTCGTTTTCCGTGGCGTCGATGATGGTGAAGTATGTGCCAGGCAACGTCAAATAACCGACAGACCGGTCAGTCATGATTCAGACACACACAGTCACGGTTACCGTGTTGAATGACGATCGCCTCCCTGAACAGAGGGAGATCGATGAGCCATTGTTGGATCGTCTATCTGGAGAGCCTGTCGTGACAGAAGATCGCGCTCCAGGCCCATACCGTGCGTTGCCGCGTGACTCTAAAGATCGCCTGATCGGAAATCCCGAGAAGGGGATTGTCGGTTATCAGGAGTCACGAAAGTGGTTCCCGGTGTATCAAGTTTTCAATCAGGGCGTCCTGGTCTCCATGAGTTGCTGGAAGTGTCAGCGTGAGATTGTCGGATGGATGCCGGCGTTACGTCCCGTGCGCGGAGGCAATTACAACGAAGCTGAGCAAGTTCTTGTTGGGGGACAGCCGGCGGTACGACTCACTCCACACAATCATTATCGAGAGGGTCTGTATCTGTATCAGCGTCCGAACGGAATTTTGGGCGAATTTTCCTACTTGCACTGTGCGGACTGCACCATTGGGGATGCGGACGGGCCGGATCTGCTGGCCTGCTTTCTGGCGGGGCATGATCGCACGCGTGAGACCTATCAACTCTATGACGACGACACCTGGGCGCAATGGATGTGGCGGTGGTCCGGGATTGAGCTGATCGGACGGCGTGGGCCCAGTATCGGGATTGCTGACATCATGGCAGAGGCGCAGAAGCGAGGACCGCATGCCAGGTAATTATTCGGTGCCGACCAGGGCGGCTGGCTCCATTCTCACGGCCACGATCTACAATTCCGATCACGGCCTCCACGTCACCTACAATACACCGGGCGGCTGTGATGATGCCTCAGCCAGCGTGGCGGCGATGCAAGCGACGGCCGATCCTGGGGAAGTTGGGACGGAGAGCTTGCCGACGGATCTCCTCGGGGAACTGCAGCGCATTCGGCACGTTCTCAAAGAGATTTCTGGCAAAACCCAGTGGTATGAGACCCCCTCGACGAACCTGGGGACACTGTTCTCCAAGGGCGCCGACATTGCCCTGGCGTCGACGCTGGTGCCGGTCGGGGATTTTGAATTTGCCGATGTGACCGGGAGCGGCATCAACGTGATCGGGCTCAATACGGAGGCGGCGGGCAAGCGACGGCGGCTGCGCTTCCTCAACGCCGTCAACCTGATCCACAACAACGCGACCTTTATTCTCCCGTTCGGCACGATCTATCGCACCTATGCGAACGAGATCATCACCTTTCTCTCGCTCGGCTCTGGCAATTGGATCATGGCCGATTACTCCGGGCCGCATCTTCCGCCGGGGATCGAAGTCCCCTACAACGGCGGGACGATCAAGAATGGGTTTGTGTTGGCGGGCGCTCAAACCTTGAGCTGCACCACCCATGAGGGGCTGTTTGTCGAAATGGTCGCCAACCTGGATCAGGAAGGATATCCGAGTGCGGTAGGGGCCATTACCGCCGACAATACCAACGATACGCTGACCCTCAATAGTCATGGGCTCAATGATGGGGATGTCGTGCATTTTGCCAATAGCGGCGGCGGGTTGCCTGGCGGGATCGCGGCCAAGACGATCTATTACGTCCGAGACAAAACGACGAACACGTTCAAGATTACCGCGACTCGCGGCGGATCCGCCCTGGATATTACCAGTAACGGGACAGGAACGAACTCGGTCTACAAAGACTTCAAGGCGCCGGATTCGCGTGGGCGTGTCGATATAGGCCTCGACAACCTGGGCGGCGTGGCGGCGAGCCGCATCACCAGCGCCTCCCTGAACGGCGCGAATGCGACAACGTTACGGGGATCCGGCGGAGCGCAGACGCATAGCTTGGACATTTCCGAAGTGCCGTCACATGGTCTGCATGTGAATAGCGATACGGGCTCAACAGAGGTAGCGGGGGGAAGCGGAAACTTCGTGCAAAACGATTTGGCGTTCTCGAATCTTGGTAGCGGCAACGCGCACAGTAATACCCCGCCCTGGCGAGCCGTCACAAAGCTGGTGCGCGTCTAACGAGAGGGGGATCAGATGAAGGTCTGGATCGTATGGCTTGGCTGTTTTCTGATGGTCGGTTGCGTCGATGTCTCCGTCAAGCGCGTGAAGGGCGAGACGAAGGAGGGCTATACGACGTATCGCACCACGGTTCAGGTGGATGTGGTGGATGAGCCGGCCTGTGAGGGCTCATGTCGACGATCGCGCTGACACCGACGGAACGGTATCGGCGCCGACGGTTGGCCTGGTTGCAGCGATGTGGCTTACAGAATTGGGAAAGTTGGCCGCTGTTCGATGTGCAGAAATGTGAGTCGCAGGCCGGGCAGATCTGGGTCAGGCTGCTCAGTCTGCCGCCGATCCCCAGGGATGGCTGGCCCCATCTCTTTGACGAACTCAAACGGCTCGAAGGGCACTTACGGCGCGAGGGCATCGTGGGCTATCTACAAGCCATCGAGATCGGCAACTGGTCGATGCGGAAGTGGTCGGAGTTGGCCGGGGCAGAGGTGTATGCGCTCAACGAGACGCACTGGTTTTTGAGAAAAGTCATGGCGGAGCATGAACCCTTGCCGAAAACGATTACCGGATTGATGCGGGAGGCGCGTCATGGACAGGCCTAAGCAAACAACGTCTGCAGGGTGGACCATCTATCAGTTGCCGGACGGTTCCTGGTTTCCGGCATTGCTCGGGGCGGATGGACCGAGCGTGCCACAACCTGATCCTGGGTTGGTCTCGAAACAGAACGAACTCCTGCAGCTGCAGATCGACAACGCCAAAGAAGTGCAGGATGTTAAGCCGCTGCTGTTGGAATCTGCGGGAATTCGGCGCAACGCCGACGGCAAGTTCGAATACATCGATCCGACCTTGCAAGCCAATAAACGGGAGATTGAAGCGTTGGCGACGCGCCAAGCGCTCCAAGCGATGAAAGGTGAGTTGCCGGTGAGTACTGCCCTGGCCAAAGAGCTGGAGTTAGGGCAGGCCCGGCTGAACGAACGGCTGTATCGGCAACAAGGTCCAGGCTATTACCTGTCCACGCCAGGACAGAATGCCCAGCGGGAATTCGAGACGATGGCCAATACGCTCAAGGAAAATGAACGCTATGGGCGGGTCAATACCTTGGAGGGCATTTCGCAAGCGCGTGGCGCGGGACGCACGAGCGATATCAATACCTTCACGAATCCGTATGCCTCCTATGCGTCGCTGTTGGAGCCAGGGAGTAATTCCATTGCGCGAGCTCGAGAGCAGGATAACTATACGAGAGGGCTCCAGTTCCAGGCCGGAGCTGCAGCTGGGCAAGAAC
>FRDC01000702.1_pt1 | contig 16183 bp, 19 predicted proteins | sample 1106171 | NCBI WGS metagenome assembly FRDC01 (sample SAMEA3930566, study PRJEB13176) | freshwater metagenome | biome: Drinking water system; feature: drinking water; material: water | place: Singapore | collected 2014-12-20 | reverse complement strand
AAGCTCTTGCCAAAGGAGTGTCCTCTTGAATGCATGCTCGAATATTTTGTCTATTTTGAAAACTGCATGCTCCTTCAAAAGTGGATCCCGAGCTATAACCCCAAATATGCTTATAAAGGACAGCGCAAGGTTGACCTGTGCTTAAACGGATATGCTTCACGCGGTACTCCATATGAGACCAAGTGTCTTGTGGCGGTTGGTAGTCATTTTGATCAACAGGAATCTCGTATCTTCCCTGCTGGGCAAAACCGCTCACGGCGAAAGTCATTAAAAATAAAATAAACAACTTTTTCATAAGCTTCCCCTTACATTTTTTCGCATTTGCTTTCGATGGTTTCGTCTTGAGTCTTCCAAGTGCTGCTATAGCCCTTAGAGTTTTTCGCCAATTGAATGGTTACAGCCGAGCTTTTCTCGCCGCTGCCATGGATTACAATTTTATCTGAAGTGCAGGTCACGCGATAAACCAAATCATTTTTCAAAGCCGGGATGCGGGTCACCGACTTCAACAAGAAAGGTCCCTCTGAGTAACCTGCCTCTTTATCTTCAATGGCAATGGTGTCAGCCGCTTGAGTGATGCTGATTTCGTGATTTGAAGTCTCTTCTTTTTCTGTCATTTGGCACTTGTAGTTGCCTGCTAATTGCGGGCAAGCCAGTGCAAATGTGCTGAATGTGAAAAGACCTAAAAGAACCGCAAGTTTCATAATGACCCCTCTTTAAGAACCCAACCTTTAATAGAGCAATTTTAAGGCCGGCCCAAAGGGGCTAAATTGGCCCCAAACTATCAACTCTTAGACAGTGACAATTCTGGGCGCAGCTTTTGTAAGAATCCCCTATAACTCTCTGTCAAAACACTGCTTCTTCTATCCCCTATGGCCCTTGGATTGCTGACTAGTGAATTAGCTTTAACTAAGGATGCACGTTTATGAAAAAGTTAATGTTTTCCATTCTTGCTATGATTCAAATCACGGCTTTCGCCATGACCCCTGGGACTAGCACTATCAAGCACAAGGCTTTCTTTGTGAACACTCCACAAGGTTTGTATGAACCCCTTGATTTGAAATTTCGTCGCATTCGTTTTGACCAAGCTGATTTTGAATGGTGCGGAAAGAATTTAAAACGCGAAAAAAACACGCTGGCTTTTTCTTGTGAGTTTCAATTACCAAAAACGGCCAGCGTTTCAAAACTTCGCAAAATGTTAAGCGTACAAACTTTAAGTGTTGATGTTGCCGGTCGATTGCAAGTTGTCGATTTATCCGTTGATCCTGAAGCTCGTAAATTTTTAGTTCGTACTTCTTTTGACAAAACTGGAATCGATTTTGATCTTGTGCAATTCAACAAAGATTTTTTACGTGTGCACAGCAAGATGGCGCAATTGGTTTTCACTGAAGCACTCAACAGCTACTCTCTTGAAATGGAAATTCTTGAAAGTCCGAGTAGTTTGTTATCGAAGCACCCTTAACCAAGGTCCAGTTGGCATCAGTTTAGCATTACAAACCAACGTGATCACAAGGAGTCATCTATGAACAAGCGAATTCAAGATCTTGATAAGCGCAGAAAAGCATTCGTTCAAAACCAAAATCATTGCCCACTTTGCCATACGAAACTAGCGATTAAAGTGGAAACTTATCTTGATAATGGCAACATCCGTGAAGAAGCCGAATGTCCAAAATGTGATCTACTTGCTCGTGTCAAAGACCATAAAATGCACTAATTACTTCGCCATGAACTTGGCGCTTATCTATCTTTGCGACTAGATTTTGACTCTTTACTTCGACCAAAGTCATGGTCATCTTTTGTAATTAAAATCCAATATAAGCTAAGAAAGTGTATTCAGAATCCGCAACGTTGTAAACCGGTGGAATCGTATCGCCATTACGAACGTAAGGAGTGAAAGAATATCCTAACTTAAAACTAATCGGACTCTCATAGAAGTTTACACCAGGACGGAAAAGTAATTTTGTACTTTTACGAGTACCAAGATTGTTCGCCGAACTGCTGTTACTAATTTTATGGTCAAAGCCAATATCTTGGCTAAAAGCCCAGCGACGAGTGATCGCTTTGTTCAACTCAACATAGTGTTCAAGATCCGCCATTGGAGTGACCTGAGTCGTTGTGTAGCCATCATCATACTTCGCCAAATACGCCGTTTGTGATTGCACATAATAGCGCGGGTGCACGCGATAGTTAAACTGCCAACCGCCGCCAAGAGGACGATAAAACTGAAAGCGTGGCTCTAACATCGTGATAGTTTTTTGCTGCTTCGAGTATTCCGAAAAAGGAATGTAAACACGAAACTGCAACTTAATCCCAAGGTCACCGATAGGCGACGGGATAATCCCAAGTTCGTTATCAATGTAAGCCAGATAAATATTTCCTGGCTTAATTTCACTTTTCTTTTCACGACCGCCGCTGTCCACTCCACCACCACTCCAGAAAAATTCTGGGCGAAGAGAAAGCTTTGTCGTGTAAGACATACGGTAATCAACAGCAATAAAATTGTAAGCACTGATTTGCCCATCACCCCGATTGGCTTGTTTGGCATTGGCTGTGGTTAAGTTGAACATCGACGAAGACCATGGAGTTCGTCCGCGCGAGATCCGGCTATCGGCATCAGCAAAAACCCCAGGCATTGCTGGAGGCATATTTTTCTTGGCATCTTCTTGCTTCGGCTTTTCATCAGCCATGCGATCCGAAGAAACACGAACAGATGACTCATCACCATCTAGTTCTTGTGACCAAATTTTACCAATATGAAAGAGAATAATCAGAATGATAATCAAACGATACAAAGCAACCCCCACTAACCCCGAAAACTTTGTCCCATGGAAAAAATGATGAAGCAAGACCAAATATCGTCAGGAAAAAATTGGAAAAAGTCCAAGTTTGTGAGATGAACCCCATTAACCAGGAGTCCTAAAAATGAATACCGCTTTTGTAAAGAAATTGAGCTATTCAAGCCTTCTAATCGCCTTTATCTGGCTTGGCACCAACTGCACGAGTTTTAGAAAGAAAGAGGCAACTTCTGAGACCACCCAAGGCAACGTCGTCGTTATGGCCTACAATGTCGAAAACCTCTTTGATACCGAACATGATGAGGGAACAGAAGATTATCCTTATTTGCCGCAATCCTTAAAGAAAAAACGACCTGACATCAGAGCAAAGTGCGAAGAGATGGAATCCAAAAATCGCCGCGAAGAGTGTCTAGAAAAAGACTGGAACGAAACTTATTTATCGCGCAAACTTCGTCGCCTGACGGATACCCTTGAGCAAGTCAAAGCAGGCCAGGGCCCTGATATTTTAATTTTAGAGGAAGTTGAAAATCGTCGTGTGCTTGAGATTTGGAAGAAAGATCACTTAGCAAAAATGGGCTATACGACCATTGCACACAAAGAAGGGTTCGATACTCGCGGAATCGACTCTGCTTTTATTTCGAAATACCCAATGGTCGGAGAACCAAAGCTTCACAAGATTGCATTTGAGGGAAAAAATGCGGACGACAAAAAATGGATGGATCGTAGCCGCGGGATTTTAGAAGCGACTTTTAAATTGCCAAACGGTGATCTTCTGACCGTTCTTGGAGTGCACTTCCCCTCTCAGTCGAACCCAACATACTGGCGCGCTCAAGCCATCGACTTTTTGAATAAGCTTCAAGAGTCGATCCCGAAAGAGAATTTACTGATTGTTGGCGGTGATTTTAATATTTCGTCAGACGAGGACGAAGATGAAAAACTTTATGATCGCTTGGCTAAAAATTGGTTGGTCAGCCATCAGATTGGTTGCAAAGGCTGTCAGGGCACTCACTATTATCATGCAAAAAGATCGTGGTCTTTCTTGGACGCTTTATTATTTCGCCCCGATTTAGACGAGAAAAAAGGCACAGCAAAATGGAAGGTTGTGAACGACTCGATTCGTATACCCAATGCTGGTATTTACCAAAATAATCAGTATGGATCACCAGAGCGCTTTAAGCCAAAAAGCCCAATGGGAGTCAGTGATCACTGGCCCCTGTTGGTTATTTTAGCTCCACGCAATCCTGAAGCGAAAAAAGATTAAATTATTTTAAAAAGATCGCTCCGTAAGCAACAGCCAATCCGCTTGGATTGGTTGTGCAAGTCGGCCACTTTGTCACTTGTTGGCCCATTGTCAGCTGTTCTTTATTGATATCAAACGAGACAACACCTGCTGTGGACTTTTGTTTGCTTTGCTGTTTGTCTTCAGCCTTTTCTTCAACGTAATTTACAAATCCGTTTTTAGCTTTTTTCAAAAACCCCTGACCCGATAGCATCCAGCACTCTTGCTCGTTGATATCAAAAACTAGGGCCGGAACAAGAGGATCATTGGCTTCTTTGTATTGCAACTTGATTTCCATTGTATGAGTCGACGATTTCAACACTCTTTCGTCTTTTATTTTCAAATCTTTCAAATAAAGCTTGGTTAATTTTTTCGCGACAGCATCAAAGTGAAGTTCACCATGAATCTCAACCTTTTGATCGTTAATATCAGAACCACTTTCTGTTATAAAAATAAACTGAAACGCATCTGCGCTCTCAAGACGAATCAAGTTCAAAGATATCTCTTCATCAAATTCAACAGAGCCTTTACGCTTTGATTCTTCTGCTGGAGTGATCTTCACGTTAAGCGGATTTTTCGTCGACAACACCACACTCTCTAAGTTGTCTATAGAGAAATCTTTCTTCGCATTCTTCCTGGCTAAAGACACTTCGTAAAGTGCGCGACTGCCAACGATTTGCAGTCCTTCAGATTGAAGGGCACCAATCAAAGAACACTCAGCATAAGCACTGTAACGAACAATTCGATAACGAGAGTCTTCAAATGTTGTTGCTTTCTTGATGCACGAGTCTGAGTCTTCATTGAGACGACTTAACTGAATCCCTTGATGCAATCTTGTGAGGGCATATTGAAACATGTCCTCGTGAGAGACAGGATTAACTTCTGTTGTCTTTTGAGCGGCGGTATTTTTATCATCGTTACTTTTAGAAAAGCGTGGATTTACAATTTTTAAATCTTTTGGCTGACAGGCGGACAAACCAATAAAACTGAAGACCATGAGACCCAGTAGAACGCGCATTATCCCTCCCCCGAAAGATAATTCAGTCGTACTGAATCTAATTGTTTTTTTCAATCCATTTGTTCTGTAAAGCACCGGTATTGAAACGATGTAAAAGCGCTTTTAAGGCTTTTAACGCCTCTTCTCCGCGCAGATCCGATACAGGCGTAAAATCTTGCGTATGGTCGTGTTTATACATTTCGCCTTCTTTGGTCTCGTAATTCCATGTCACCTTGCGCTCAGAATCAATATACCAATGGCCCGGATGACGCTTGTTAAATGCGCGCTCAGGCAAAGTTTCATCAAAAAACGAAATGCCTAAATTCGTACCACGATCTGCTTTGATTCCAAGCAAATCCAAAATTGAAGGCATTAAGTCAGAATGCTGAGCGATGCGAGTTTGACGAACCTTCGCCCACTCATGTCCTGGAGCATACACCAACAAAGGCACACGGTACTGACCAACATCATCTTTGTATCCAGGCTGATCGGTGATCGTGCAATGATCAGAGGTGATAAAGAAAATCGTGTCGTTATACCACTTTTGTTTAGAAGCCACTTCGAAAAAATGTCTGATCGAGTAATCAACATAGCCAATGCTTTCATGAATCGGCAAAGTGCCCTTTGAAAACTTACCGCGCAAATGCAGCGGAATAAAATACGGATGATGAGATGTGAGAGTAAATGCACCTGCTAAAAACGGCGGTTTCAATTGATTGATTTCGTCCACCAAGACATCAAACATAGGCTCATCAAGCAAACCCCAATTGCCGTCATATTGAGAAAGTTCGTAATAAGGTTTTGTTTTGATCTCATTAAAGCCGACAAATTTTTGAAAACCAGCGCGCGCTGAAAAAGCATCGATTTGCATCGAGCCATTGTGAGCTGCATGTACAAACACACTGCTATAGCCTTGTGGGTGCAACACCTGTGGTAAACACAAAATCTCATTGCCAGCAAACGGCGAAGTTAAAATCGCCTCATCAATCATTGATGGCAATGCACAGAACACACTTGGCAAACCATCTATGGACCTTCTTCCATTGGCAAAGAAGTTGTTAAAAAATAAGCCCTTCTTTGAAAGTTCATCTAAAAATGGAGTATAGCCTTTACCGTTGTTGGCCACTCCAACAAACTCTAAGGCTAAACTTTCAACAACGATCACTACGACATTTTTATTTTTAAACCAACCCAAGGGTTCACGTTTTGACTTTGCCATCTCTCGAACTATAGCTTCGGCCTCTTCGTCTTTATCAAAATAACGAACGTGCACATCGTTCGCCGAAATACGACTACGGATAAAAGTTAAAGCTGAATTCAAAGTCAAAATACCAAGTTCAGAGCCTTTTGCGGTGTAAGCATTGATCGGACCAATGGGACGATGCTGAAGACCGCCGCGCGCACCGATCACCGCTAGGGGTAAGAACAATAAAATGTAAATCACTACGCGCCAGTTAAGCGGTTTGGTTTCTTGAAACTTTTGATCACTCCATCGCCAAAAATAATAAATGGCAGTCGAAACAACAACAAACAATAAACCGAGCTTCCAATAGTAAGTGATCATGCTGAAAGTTTGTCGGCCAATGTCTTCGCTAAGTAACAGTACATCGATAGTGATGCGTTTACGACTGAACTGATAAAACTCGGTGTCGATCAAATTGATAAAGGCGATGCTGGTGCCGGCGAGCCAAAATAAAAATAAATTTAAACGCTGCCAATATTTGTTTTGCCATGGAATTAAAGACACTAAGATCCAAAGGCCGTAAACATAAACCACTGTGGAAAGATCAAAGCGAAGACTGCGGTAGAAAGATTCGATAAGGTCTACTGCAGGAAAGTTTTTATAAAGGGGCCAGTTCCAGAGTAGAAAAATCAGCCGCAAAAACTGCAATAAACCAAAGGCAAAGGCCAGCCTTGTGAAAATTTTGTAGATCGACTTTGTGTGCATCTCGGCCTATATTGCCCCGCATGGACTTTGAGTACAAGGCGCTTGGCGTATTAAAAACCGGTTTTCCCAGTAAGTTTGGGGTTCCCCGCCAAGGCTCTTTGGTCCCATTAAGCGTAGGGACCTTACGTCTACGTAAAGAGCTTAGAGGCCAAGAGTATTTTGAAGGCCTCGAAACTTTCTCGCATGTTTGGCTGATTTTTCATTTTCATATCAAGCCGTTAAAAAGACCTCGTGGAAAGATCTACCCACCTGTTTTACAAGGCGGAAAAATGGGTGCTTTAGCCACCAGAACCCCGCATCGCCCGAATCCTATTGGGCTGACCTTGGCAAAAATTGAATCCATCGACATTAAGAACGACACCATCACGGTTTCTGGGGTGGATCTAGTAACAGACACTCCAATTTTAGACGTGAAACCTTATGTTCCACTGGCTGATCGGCCATCAAAATACAAAGTGGGCTGGACAAAGACAGCTCCACCAAGAAGATGCAAAGTTCAGTGGACAACAGAAGCCAAAAAGAAATTGAAATTGTTTTTAAACGATGACGACCAAATTCGTTTTCAAAAATTAGTGAACTCGGTTTTGCGTGAAGATCCAAGATCCATCCCCGACCGCAATGAAAAACGAAACGGTAAAGTTTTTGGCATGACCTTAGAAGATATCAATGTGCTTTTTTCTTCTGAGAAAGCATTTTCGATGAAAGTGCTAGACTTAGAATTGTTATAACAAGTCCGATAGGACCAAACCACAAAGCTTCTTTCAATCCGTAAGCTTCACTCAATTGTCCTAAAGTAAAGTGCATCACCACCACCGTGAAATAACCAAAAGAAATAGCAATGGACATGGCTTGATCCACATGGCGTCGATAAATCACACTCACCCAATCGAGGGCGATAGGATAAAATGGCGCCATACAAAGCCCCGCCAACACAAAAAAGATAGGATGAATAAGAAGACCTAAAGAATAAAACACACAACCAAACGTTGCACAGAGTTTCAAAAGTCTTAGCTGAGGCCAACGAGAGGTATCAAATACCCAGCAAGACAAGCGACCAATAGCAAAAAACACAAAAAATAAAGCAAGCCAAAGGCTCGCATTTTCTTTGGTGTAACCAAGATCACGTTCGAGATAAAGTGCAAGCCTTGTTGAAATCGAGATCTCACCAATCAAATAAAATCCAAGAGGCGCTGTCATCAACCACAACTCTTTTTTACTAGGCACAGGCCCCTTGTCATGTGAATGATCCACTTCGACAGCGTGTTTCTTAGATGGCTTACCAAAAATAAACAACGCCGAAAAAATGATGGCGCAGCCAATAGCCGCCATACGAAAACCACTGTTCCATGTCGTGCCAATTTCAAAAAACCACGCGGCTAAGAATGGAGCCGTAAATGAAGCAATGGCATACATGGATTGAAGTCCGCCAAAAAGACGACGACTGTTTTTTTCAGTGGAGCCAGCATGAACACCAAGGCTCAAAGACACATTCGCACAACCCATGGACATTCCATAAAATGCGCAGAACAGAATCATTCCCCAAAAATTGGTAATAAAAGACAATGAAGCAAAACTTAAACACATAAGTAATGTGGCAACTAAAATATTGTTCCCGATAGGCCATCTGCGCGTGAACTTAGGCATAACAAGACTGCCTAGAAACGCAAAACACGATGGCACTAAAAAAAAGAAAGCCCCATCGATATCATTAAGGCCGATACTCTGTAGAAAGCTTGAAAAATAAGGGCTTCTTAAATTATCCGTAAAGCCCATAATAAATAAACTGGCAAAGGCTATAATAATAAGGCCGCGATCCATGCGCTTTTCAGACATAAACTGATTATGGTTTACTTTTCACGGGCTGGCAACGAGGACACCAATAAGTGCTACGTCCCGATAAGAATTTGGTTAAAATGGTCGAGCTGCATGTATAGCACTTCTCGCCCTCTCTATCATAAACTTGCAGACGGTTTTGAAAGTCACCTTTTTCACCTGATGGCTTTAAGTAATCCCTTAAAGTCGTCCCACCATTTTCGATGGAATCGATCAAAACCAACGGAATTTGCTCGAAGACTCTTTGCCACTCGTCCCGTTTGACTTGGCTGGTTTTCTTAAATGGGTTCACTTTGGCTCTAAATAAAATCTCACTGGCGTAGATATTACCAATACCGCCGATATTGCGTTGATCCAGCAGCCAATTTTTTATCGGCACTGTCGATTTTCTAGATTTCAACCAAAGTTTGTTTTCAGTGTCTTCTTCTTTAAAAGTGAATGGATCTGCACCAATGTTTTTTAACCACTTTGTATCGTTGATTTGTTTTTCTGTTCCAACAACAAAAAGCCCAAAGCGTCTTGGATCGTTGTAAACCAGAAACGAACCTTTAAAAGACAATTTGATGTGATCATGCTTTTGTTCTTTATAGACTTTTTCAAAGCGCCAGTAGCCTGACATGCCTAAATGACTTAAGGCCCATGACTCTTCCCATTCGAAAATAAGATATTTTGATTTACGGTGAATTTTAATTAATTTTTGCCCAACGAGTTTTTTAAGTTCTTTGGCCGCTGGATTGTCTCTTAATTTTTTTGCTGAAGACCAAGCTGCTTCAAGCTGTTTGATCTTCTTTAATCCAAGCTCTAATTCACGTCGAACATTTTCAACTTCTGGTAGTTCGGGCATAGAGCACTTAACTACTTGAAATTATTTATTATTGCAAGTGCGTTAAGTGCCAAATCACCCGGGATCACCCGATTTTGGCTCATACTCGTCATTTTACCCGTCTTAACGGGATTACATTTGCTGATTCCAGCACCTCTAAATGCTCAGTGCGATGAATGGTTGCAACGGCTTCTTCCCTTGCGGACATTAAGCCCAACTTTTGGATATGATCTAAAACCTTTAACGAAGTTTCTCTCTGAACTTCGCCTTCGATTTTGGAATAATGATCCGCCAGCTTAAGATCCTTGTGGCCTGTCATCGCAATAGCCGAATCCAAACCCATGCCGCCCACCCGCCTTGCTAGTGTGGCCATTCCATGCCTTAAGCAGTGAGTCCCGGTGTAAGGAATTCCTGTTTTCACCTGAGCCATCCGGTAATTGCTTTGAATCGTGCAATAATTTAAAGGACGCCCATCGATATGAAAAAGAAACTTACAGCCGGGCTTTCGTGCTTTGAGTCTTCGATCAATGATCTGACGAAGTTCAGCATGAATATGCACGCGTCTGGTTTCTTTGTTCTTCGGGTAGGGCTTGAGATATTCAAAAACTTTACTGCTATTACACCAGACGACGGAGTCTTTAATTAAGAAATACTCCTGATCCAAGTAAATATTAGGTATTTGAATTCCCGCAACTTCCCCAATCCGACCAGCACAAAAAAATTGCACCATCGCAAGGTCCCGATAAAGCTCTGGTAAAACAGAAAAAAACTTAAATGCAGCTTCAACCGGAATTTTCTTATCATCCGGCTTTTTCGGCGTATCCTTGAAAAAGGCCATATTCCTGTGGCGCGGACGAACTGGGGTGGTCAAGTCTTTGGACTCCTCTTCGAACTCATCCTCTGCTTTGTACCAATTGAAAATAGTCGTAAAGAGATTAAGTTCGTTATAGAGATTGCATCGACCTGCAAAGCCTCTGCCTAGAGCTGCATATTCATCTGATGCAAACCATTCCTTCTTTTTCACAATCCAGTTATTAATAACTGTCGATGTAATATCCTCCATGTGGTAATCAGCAAGGTCTGATAAATGCATCCAACGCCGTTCCCAAATTCTTCGGGTGCTTAACTCCAAAGACGGGAATTGCAGCTCTTTCATTCGTTTCCATACATCGCCAAGCGTAGAGGTGATTTTAGGCTTCTCTTCAACTCTTGTTCCATTAAAAGTATTTTTCCAATGGATCGCCTGCCGAAGGGAATCAAAAGTTTCTGAATACTGTTTACCCTTAATCTTCTTCAATGCTTGATAACGTCCCGTCACTTCCTGCTTTCTAATACCAGGATGCTTTGGAACATTTTTATAGCGGTTGCTCATAACATATCTCCTTCATCAATCCAGTTTTGGATCTCAAGAGGAATGAAATAGAGCCGTCCGCGTTTTTTCCTATGTGGAATCAAATTTCGAGATGTGAGATTGTACAAGGTGCTCACAGAATACCCGGTAAATTTCGCCACCTCTTCGATCTGCCATATTCGATTTTGAAAGAACGACGGTAAATTTTCATTCACCTTTTCAGCTTTAATTTTCATATATTTTCCTCTGAAAATCAATGCCAGAGCAGCTTTTATGGAGAATTTTGTGCGTCAGAATTTTCGCTAGTTTTCGCAGTTTGCTCCATTTCATTTGGCATTGATTCTGTTTTAGGTTTTCGTTTACGACGCGTAGATTTTTCCGCGTACAAAGGGTCTTTAGGCTTTCGAGAATCGCTTTTAACGACCGATAATTCAACTTTACGAAGTTCTTCTTGCAGCTCTAAAACTCTCGCCATATCGCCGTTATAAAGGGCTTGTTTTATCTGCGGTGTGATCCAAGTGATGTGACGAACAGGGTCATAGTGATAAGCTCTAATCTTAGCAAGCTCCTTCGAGGTCAGATCATCTTTATGCTGGCGCACAAGAAAGTTCACGATGTCCGATTTTGAAAGTGTAAGATACCCTTTGGAAAATTGATTGACTTGGGAAAGCCAGTTCTCAACTCGCTGGCCCTCGTCTTGTCCAAGTGTTACGCGCTCTGGTGGTTTTACTTTTTCTTTCTCAAGTGTATTTTCTCCGGTTAACGACTCCATGTTGTTTCCCTTTCAATTCTATACATGTAATGCCCTTCGACCCACTCTTGACCACCATTTCTAATTTCAGGTGGTATCCAGATTTTTTTCACTTCGGGCTTTAAAAGTTTTGGCGGCTCAGTGCCGTTTTTATTTTGAGCATTTTTCTTTTGCGCTGATGAACAGCTTGCAAGAAAACAAGCAATAGCAATTAAGAGATGATATTTCTTCATCGCATATTCTCCTGTTTATAGTTAAAGTTTTGATGATGTTGCTGGGTATAGGCTGCTGTTGGTAGTTGATAAAGCGAGATGAGTGACTGTGGATAGTATGGGCAGCAGATTGCGATAAGGGCTTAAGGGGGTAGTCAGTTAGAAAAGATCCCCGCGCACGCGCACCGCTAAGTGCGCTTTTTTCCTAAGACTTTCTTCGTATCATAGTGCGCGGTAACGCTCGATTTTCCCCAATTGGTAGCCAATTGTTTCCCGTAAATGTCCCCACATATTCCCTGCATGTTCTCGCGGTAGGTGCCAAGGTTTTCTGACCGCTCATTGACAACCTTCGCTTCCCAGCCGTTTCGCAGATAATCTTCGAGCTCCACAAACACATGCAGATTTTCCAACTTCTCTTTTGTGCAATCCCGAGCCCTTATGATTTGCTCCATCACGGACTCGCGTCCAACCAACCAGTACACACGGTGAATCCCGCGCATGAGCTTATAAAACCTGATCGTTGTCTCGTAAGTTGAAAGTGCCTTGGGCCATAACTCCACCTCTGAAGCCAGCACCACATCACCGTCACTCGTTTTAATTCGCGTATAGCCATCAGGTCTATGATCTTTCGTTTTTGGAACCCATGGCGGATAACATTCCACAGGTCGCCTTCGCATTTCCTGTTCAGTAAAAAAAGATACGATAGGAAACTGGTGCGTTGCCCATTCGCCAAGTTGAAACGCCAACACGTTTCGATCATGCCAGTGATTTTCCGATTTGTAACCTTCTTCCGCAAGATCACCGAGTGAACCCATGATGGACTCAAAACCTTTGTCCGTCAGTACCCAGGATGAAAAGTTTTGCTCTAAGGTATCTTCAGTTTTAATAAACTGATTTTTTTCAAGACGCTCAAGGGCCTTGTAAGTGGAGTATGGCGTTTGAGGGCGACAAATCGCCTCATGAATGCTTGCTGTGGATGCGAGCTTCCATCTCCATAAAAAATGCAATATTTTTCGATCTCGATCGCTCATAAAAAATCCACTTCCGCGCTTGCCAAGATTTTGATAGCGAGAAGCTTTCGGTTTTAAAATTTCCATATATTTTTCCTTTCAAAAATTATGCAAAGAGATAGGTCTGTACCTCTTCTAACCTTGGACCAAATTTCCAAACGGCTCGTCCCTGAATGTTTGGATTGATTTCAAACGCCCTCTTTGTTCCAATGGCCGAAACACTAGAGGCTTGATTTGGCATTGGAAAACAAAGCACCGCCGGAAGATTGGTCTTAACAGTCTGATCAAAACTTTGAGCATCCGGTTTTTGTGTTGCGACCACCAGATGCACACCCGCAGCTCTTCCTTGTCTTGCAATGCGATTGACAGCAGCCTTTGCTTTATCCTGCTTTTCTTTTTCAACTTCTGGATCTTTCGAATAGAGCTGCGCGATTTCATCCACAATAATATAAGTGCGGCGCTCATCTTCTGGACGATCCGTGATTTTTCTAGCAGCCCCTTTACCCACTTTTTTCTTTAGATAATCATCAAAGTTTGATGCTCCGGCGTTGGATAAGGTTTTAAACCTCTCCTCCAATGCCATGCCAATTCGAACAAGTTCCTCGACACATTTTTTAGTTCCATCAAAGCATTCGATATTGTCACCTAAGTTCTTGGCGTGGTTGCGAATGTCGGCGGTTTCCATTCCACCCTTAAAATCTAGGAAAATAACATTCGCCTCCGGATTATTCCGAGTCAGCACAGTGGTCACAACTTTTAAGAAATTTGACTTTCCGCCACCCGTTTGTCCAGCCACCAAAATATGACCCACATTCCGCATATTGACATGGATAGGACCTTCGTAAGTCATGCCGATAGGAATTTCGCCGTCAGCAAAGGCGTCAGGGTTCTCCAAAATCACCGTCTTTTGCATATCCTTCATCGTGTAAACGATTTCAATTTTGCTTTTGTCGTTTTCCTCTTGAATGATGTGAACGACTGTCATATTGAGAACCGATTCTAAACGCTCGACTGCATTTTCAAAATCAGACTTCGGAATACCATGGCAAAGCAATCTCAGTTTTCGCACATGGTTATCAATCCGCAAATCTTCTATAAGAGATGGATAGCGACCATTGCATTTTAAATTGGCCGCTTGAAAAGCTTCCTTTAGTTTATTCAAAAGCCTATTTCTCTCCGCCGCACGAGACATGCCCCACAAGATCCAACCCGAAAAAAGACTTGCATAGATTAAGAAAACCCTCGACCACTCAGCTAAATGGTATTTTTTGACAAAAAAAGAAATGACCCAGCTATCCGCACGGATATAAAGCAAGAATGCAATTAATAACCCTAAATATGAAACACTTGCAGGGACCCGATTGTTGATAACACCGGATAGGATTTCTTCACCCGATGCTTTTAAAAAGCGGCCAATGGAGATAAGTATATCTCCAAAGTCGCGTTGACTTTTTTTAGTTTCCATTTTCATCCTTTCGTTTAGGTTCATCAATAATGAGGTAAAAGGCTGTCCCTTTTTTCACCTCAATAATATTAGGTGAGTTTTTCATTTCTTCGAGATAGACCTGGCTCTGATCAAGTGCGGCTTTGGATGCACCAGCCAAAGCCGCATCTCTAACTGATCTTTTTTGATAACCAAAAAATGAAGATCCACTTGTTTCCTGAAGAGCGTCGGCCATTCCACCCAAAACTCCAAAGCCAACAGCCATACCCATTTTTTTAGTGCGTCTGCCCACAACTGAGCCTTTAAGACCAAGAATCTTGTCATCAAAATCAAATGCCTGACCTCTAATTGGAAATATTTCGCCGCTCGGAAAAACGGCTTTTTGAAACTCCACAAAAAGCCGCTCTGGTTCTACTCGTTTCATGGTGGACGTGCGCCTAAAATTCATTCGTATCAAGCATTTAGCAAGCGAAGCCTATAATTTTTAAAGCTTTTGTATCCAAAAGCCTTGTATTGATAAAGCTTTGCGAGGCGGTTGTAACCTTCAGTTCTTCCGTTGGTCAATAAAGTCTTAAAGTAATTTAGTATTTCATTACGCCATTTCATAAGGGTTTTTCGAAGGGTTTTAATTTCATCAAGTTTTGATAAAGCCATTTGATCAGTGAGTTTTATTAAAGCTCTTGAGGCTTTTTCATATCCTCTAATTCGGTAAAAACGATGAAGAGCTTCTTTATAAAAATAAACTTCTTTGATTACTGGATTTTCATCAAGCCAAGTGTTCAGTGCATTTCGTTCGAAATATTTTAAGGTATGACCATTTCTTAGTAAAAGTTTTCGAACTGGATTTGATCTTTTATCTCCGGTGATTTCTTTTCTACGCGAGTTAAGAGCGGGTGTTATCAATCTTAAAACGTGGAACTTATCGGCCGTGATCTTGGCATTTGGAAAGTGATCTGTGGCAAATTTCTTAAACGCGTCACACATATCTAAGACCACGTCTTTTACGTTCTCTTTACCCTCGATCCAGTTCAACTGTTCAATTAAACCAATTGCTGTTTTACCTTGGGCAACTTCAAAGATGCGATTATTAGAATAATCAACAATTAAGGAAGCAAACTCTTTGCCATATTTCCCCCTCCTAAAACTGTGCTCATCAATTCCAATCTTTTTTGGCCATGGATGATGTCTCTCATGAGACTTAGCTTTTAGTTGTTCGTAAAAGATTTTATAAACAAGCCACGACGAACATCTAAAGCTTTTTGTGACGCGCTTTAAGTCTGCGTAGTTTTCACAAGCCCAGCTTACCCCGCGCCGGTAACGATCCGTGGTTCGATTACCTTTTTTAATTCCCTGAACGGGTTCGGTAAAAACCTTCTTGCAGTTTCCACATCTAAATCTGCGTTTTAAGATATTTAAATAAACCCCGCTGCCTCGGATAGGGTGATCTTTTATTTTTACCCATCTTCGATCGTAAACGGTTTTAGAAGCTGTTGCACATCTAGGACACACTTCGAATTCAGATTCTTTAAAAGCCTTATAGTGGTTGCGATATTTAGCCGGATTCCACCTGGCAAGAACTTTGAGCTCTGGTAAAAGTATGAAATTGTCGTTATGATCCCACTGGGACATGGCTGATCCTTTCCGTAAAAGTTTGGTGTCGTAACCAAAAGCTTAAACGATAGATTTCAGTTCATGTCCCACTTTCTTTGACACTTAGCATTCCACTGCTAACAGAGAAGAACC
>FRDC01003062.1_pt1 | contig 16187 bp, 16 predicted proteins | sample 1106171 | NCBI WGS metagenome assembly FRDC01 (sample SAMEA3930566, study PRJEB13176) | freshwater metagenome | biome: Drinking water system; feature: drinking water; material: water | place: Singapore | collected 2014-12-20 | reverse complement strand
ATGTTAGCGGTGAGAAAGTTATGAACTGGCAGGCTTGCAAGCCATTGATTTATCACGCAGTCACTTTCTGAGAATAGATCATAAAGTTTGAAACTCGGAAATCCTGAAACTTCGGCATCGGATTCCCGCTTGGTAATAATGTTGTGAACTACGGCCCGCTGTATCACAAGTGCAGCTTTCCCTTTGCACGTGAATGCTACGACGGACCGAGGCTCGGATCCTTTTTCAATTCCAACCTGGCTTCCAGCTCATTTTGCCGCTCTTTCAAAGTCACAGCGGTAGCCTCGATGCCCGCGACGAGAAACTTCCCTTCAAGAGTGTCACCTTGATGGATGATAAAGATATCCGTTCCTCTACCGAGAAAGGCGCGCTGCCTGCCATCCTGCTGCAGATAGCCCAGATAGCGATATTGCCCCATCTGCTCGCGTAACTGCCGGACCAGTGCTTCCTTTTGCTGCCGCGCTGCTACGGCGGCAAGTTCTTCCGGAGACGGTTGGGGCGGAGGCGGAGGAACCGGCACCTGGACCTGCGGAGGTGCTGGCGGCGGTGGTGGTGGCGGCGCGGACTTGGCAGATTTCCGTGCCGCAATGGTTCGCGCCGCAGCGGTCAGCTGCGACCGCTCCATCGGCACAAACAGATTGCGCTTCGGCGTCACCGGCAAGTCATCTCCCAGCAGCTTCATCGGCAAGACGGCATACTCATCGCTTTGGCCTTTTTGATTCGGCGTCACGTCAGGCCTCGGCCCAGACTTGAACCGCAACGGCACTTCCTGCAGTGGAATCTCTGTCATCCACCGCACGCCGATAAGCGCAAGCAGAATACAGAGCAGCCCGCACAGCACGACCGGTTTCGTTCGTGTCGTCATGACTCCTCCGCCGTCGGAGCAACAGGCCGGAGAAAGGTGGCCACCGTGATATTGCACACCACGACGTGCGACTTCGCCTGAGCCGACTTGTCGGCCCTGGCCGCATCCAGACTCTCAATCACCAGATAGGACTTGGCCGTTTCCAGCCGATGCAGAAACCGATAGATGGCCCCGTACTCTCCGCTCACCTTGAACGACATCGTCGCCTTCACCGGCAACGGGCCTTCCCGCTTCGCCACACGATAGGCCATTCCTGGAATGCCGACCTGTTCTGCTCGCCCAAGCTCTGTAATCGCCACGGCTAAAGACGCAAACTCCTCTTCCGTCGGCAATCCCTGCCAGACGGCTGCAACCTCTCGCGTCGCCTCCCGTGCGCGCTCTTGGAGAGCCCGTGCCGCCAGGAGTTGCCCCTGCTGTTGTTTGGATTTCTCGTACCCCTGCTCGGACACACGGACTCTGTGATCGCCCGGCACCCACACCAGCAGATAGGCAAAGACGGCCAGCGCGGTGGAGATCAGCGCCAACATGAGGAGAGGCACTAACCCACGTTGCGCCACCGGAGACAGTCGCAAACCACCCCGTGTCAGCGTCATCCCGCCAGCCTCTTCTTCACAACGCCGGACGGTAGTACACCGTCAGACTATATTCGACGGCACGTGGATCCGGCCGTTCGTCCACATGACTCACTGCGCGAGCGCCGTCACCGTGTGACGAGGCGACGGCATCCCCGCGCATTTCGTGCTTGCCCAGCACCGCCTGACGAAACGCTCGATGGTGCTGCAACTGCTGCACAAAGCGATCAAGATCGTGCAGATCATCCGCCACTCCTTCCAACACCACGATGGATTCATCGAACTTTGGTTTGATACTCGTGATCGAGACCTGCGCCGGCACAGCCTCTTCCAGGTCGCTCAATAATCTGGTCCAGGAGAAGCGTCGCTTTTCCGCCAACTGATTCGCAAAGGCCACATCCGCCCGGAGTAATTCCAACTGTTCAGCCGACCGGCTCAGCCCCTCGGTGTCCATTTTCTGCTTGAACGCTCGATTCCCCGCCTCGCTTCGCCCGGCGGCTTGTTCATACTGGCCGGCCATCTCCTCGAAGGTCTGACTGTCCCAGACCCACCACCCGGCCAACCCCAACGCCGCCATGACCCACAACACGAGGCTCCGTTGAATCCAACGCACCATTCCGATGTCAGAGGATTCGAACGGGATATGAACCGGCGTGAACGCAGGACGGCTGCTCGATGGCGATTGTCGTTCCAGTCTCCATTGCCACTGTATCTTCATGCGGTCACCAGGCTCGCCAGCGCACAGAGTCCCCCGACTGACAGCGACACATCGCGCTTCGTCATGGCGGCCACTTGTTGCTCTGCCGGGCGCGTTGAGACTGTCCAGGTCTGATCGCCTGTCGGCATCCATGCCAGCACCTCACTCGAACCGGCAGGATCTCCTTCCCCCACTGGAACTGCCCCCACCATGTACAACGACGACCGTTGCGGCGCGGCAAGCTCGGCCCGATGCGGGAAGCGGTCGTCGAAGTATTGCAACGACGCCAACACGGCCGCCCTCCGATCCGTGCTCAAGGCCTGTTTCACTCGCCTGCGAAGAAAGACCGGCACCCCGTCGCGGAACGCCATGAAGAGGAACCCCGCGTCCGCCCAATCCACCAGAAAGGTTTCAGCCTCTGCACTCAAAAGCGGACGATAGAGATCACAGAGCTGCAACGTCGATACCCCGATCGAGACAGGCAGCAGCCCCGCTTCCTCACAGACCGCTCGATACTGATCCACAATCGGTTTTCGAACCGCCGCGGCTAACACCGACACGGATACCGACGGGTGATCGGGTTTCGCTTCCGTCCCGCGCGCAACCCGGGCGCCATAGACTCGATATCCCAAAACACTCTCCTCGACGGCGATGCCCTCGTCATGCTGAAATCGCCATTGTAAGACGGCCCGGCGTTCCTCTTCTCCTGTCGGCCATTCGTCGAAGGAGAACACGGCGAGCTGCGCACAGGAGACCGGCAAGCTCACCGCCACCGTGGAAGCCCTCAGAGACCTGGCGAGCGATCGCAGCTCCTGCACCACCTGCGACCGCTCGGTGATGTTCACCTCTGTCGGTGACGGCACGAGAATCCCCGGCGAAAGCGCCCGCTCCTCGACCTGCGTCATCACGAGAGGCCGCCCCCACCAGCGGCGACCTTTCACCAGCGTCATGCCATCATGCCGAAGGCTGAGGCCGAACCGTGGGGCATGCACAGGAAACAGCGACAACATAGGCTCCTACCCAAGGAAGGTCATCCGGTTGACTTCCTTCATCGTCGTTTCACCGGCCTGCACTTTTTCAATACCGGCCTGACGGAGCGTCGTCATCCCTTGCGCCAGGGCGACCGCCCGTATTTCCGATGGAGCTTGCCGCGCAAGAATCATTTCCTTGATCTGATCGGTCACCGGCAGGAATTCGGTGATCGCATGACGCCCGCGAAACCCGAGCCCGTGACACTCGACACAGCCTTTTCCTTCATAGACCGGCCGGTCAGTGAACAGCTCCGGGGGAAAGCCCCACTGTTCACATTGCTGCGGCGTCACGGCCACCGGCACCTTGCACGCCTCGCAAAGGTTCCGAACCAGCCGCTGCGCCATAATGCAGTTCAACGACGAGACGAAGTTGTAGGGTTCGATCCCCATATTCACAAACCGGCCGATCACATCGAACGCGTTGTTGGCATGGACCGTCGAAAAGACGAGATGCCCGGTCAGCGCCGATTGAATGGCGATCTGTGCCGTCTCCGCATCGCGGATTTCTCCCACCATGATCTTGTCGGGATCGTGCCGTAAAATGGACCGGAGGCCTCGCGCAAACGTCAGCCCCTTCTTTTCATTGACCGGAATCTGCACGACCCCCTTCAACTGATACTCGACGGGATCTTCGATCGTAATGATCTTGTCTTCCTTTGTGTTGACCTCGTTGAGCGCCGCATACAGTGTCGTCGTTTTCCCGCTCCCGGTCGGCCCCGTCACCAGCACCATGCCATACGACGCGGTGATCGCTCGGCGGAACCGTTGCAGATCCTCTCGCTTCAGACCCAGCGCATCCAGATGAATACCCCGCTGGCCCGACGTAAACTCTTCCTTCGCCAGAATGCGGATGACCACCGACTCACCGAAGGCGCTCGGCAGGACGGAGACACGGAAATCGATCGTCCGGCGCTCGATGCGGAGCTTGAAGCGTCCGTCTTGCGGAACGCGCCGCTCGGCAATATCCAACTCCGACATGACCTTGATGCGGGAAACCAGCGGATTGTGGAACCGGAGATCCAGCGGTTCCATCGCCAGGTACAGGACTCCGTCGATGCGATACTTCACCTCCGTCACACCGTCCGCCGGTTCCAGATGGATGTCGCTCGCGCGTTTCTCCAGTGCGTTCAGAATGATCGTATCGACCAGCTGCACGACCGGACTCTGGTCCTTGGTATTTTTGTCGACCGAGTACTGTTCTTCCCCCTGCTCGTTTTCCTGGACCAGAAGCGGGCGAAACTCATCCTTGACCCGGGCCACCATCTGCGCATTCCGCTCGCTCTCCTTGAGCGCCTCCGTGATGGAGGACAACGGCGCGACCACGAGGCGACATTCTCTGCCCAACGCGGTTTCCACCTGATCAAGCACGCGAAGGTCTTGCGGATCAGGCACCGCGATGGTCAACAATCCATCCAGTTCATGCAGCGGCACGAAGCCATATTGCCGCATCAGTTCGACAGGGATGGAGGAGAAGGCGTCGAAATCGACGCGGAAATCCGTCAACGGGTCGTACGGCAAGCCGCACTGTTCGGCCAGCAGCTCCGCGAGCTGGGTATCGGAAATGACGCGCGCCTCAATCAGGAGGCCTTGAAGTGTCCGTTGCGATCCACGAGCGCGTGCGGCAAAGGAGTCGAGGATATCCGACTCAAGCCACCGATGCTCCCGCAGGAGATCGAGGAACGGTCGCTGTCGCAAGACAGTCGGCATGATGCTCAGTTCACCTTTACGTCGAAGGACACGATGCAACGCTCGGTTAGGATCCGGTCTGAGTAGGACCCGGAATAGTCAGCACATGGCCCGTGTGCACGATATCTCCCTCAAGACGGTTTGCTCGCCGGAGTTCTGCCACAGAGACATGATAGCGGCGGGCGATTCTCCAAAGCGTGTCACCCGATTGCACAATGATCTGCGTCGATGACTCCGGGACGCGGCCTGGTGCAGCAATCGGAAGGGCAGAAGCCAACCCACCCGCGACAGCAGTTGCGCCAGTCAATGGCGGCACCGTCTCCGTTTGGGTGGGACGGACGAGGCGTTTTTTCGATGCGTTCATGGCTGAAACGTTGTCACGCACCGCCTGGGCGGTCACCTGATCCAGTTGAGCCTTGAGCTGTCCGACCTCAGCAGTCAACGCCATGACCGTTCGCTCCAACGCCGTCACGGCATCGGCATTGCGCGCCTGGCTGGCCTCGGCCTGTTCACCCTGCCGGCGCTCGACATCCACCTGTCGCGCCTCCAGCGCTCTCCGTACCGTGAGCAGCGAGTGATGGGCCTCGGCATTCTCTTGCCGCAATTGCGCGACGATCTGCCGGAGCTCCTGCAATTCCGCTTCTTTCTTCGCCGCTGCAATACGCGCGGTAGCAAGTTCGGCTCGCATGGCCGCCACCTCGGCCTCTCGATCACGGACCATCCCTGCTGAAGCTGATAACCCCTGCGAGACAGGTTCAACATGGGCCTGCGCCGCACAACCGGAGAGCAGAGACAGACAGAAGGCAACAGCAGGCAGGCGATCGACCCGGAGTTGAAGAGATGGCCTCACCATTGATTGTAGGGGCTCCCATCAGCGCTCACGTAGGTGCTCCCGCTATGGACATCAACGACACCCCCCTCGTCCTTGTCAACGATCTCCTGCCAGGTCATCGGCGATTTTGTCATGGGATCGATCGGCACCTGTCGCAAATACCCCACCTTGACGACATCGGCCAACATCGGCGGATACACGCCCCGGTCCGCTCGATACTGATCGAGCACATCTCGCATCGTGAGCAACGTTCTCCGCAATGCCGTTTCCTTCGCTCGCACGACCGACTCCTGCCAGAGCGGTTCTGCGAGCGTCGCTAAAATCGCAACAACACTGATTACGATTAACAGTTCAATGAGGGTATAGCCCTGGTCATGACGCTGCATTGTCCGACTCCATCTTGCCGCTAGCGCGCATGCAGCAGCGCACGCGCTGTCCCCCCTGGCAACGGGGCTCCATCCTCCCGCACCGCATCGAGCGTCAGCGGGATGTCGCCCTTCCCTTTCACCTGGAAGAACAACATGGCCAGCACGCCTTCACCGGCCGCGCCGGTCCCCTGAGGGCGGAGCGTCAACGACACCCGTCCATCCGTCGCCCGCGCCGCCACGGCGGCCAGGCCTGGTCCGACACGGCGAAACTCCACCAAATTCGGATCGAACGACAGCGTGGCCACGGTCCCGCCAAAGGCCGTGAGCTGAGGCGTCATAACCTCCACACGCACTTCCTGCCCCACCCCCGCGCTGAGATCGGCAGGCGTCAGGTACAAGCCCCCTGCAAGGCGCGCGGTGTCGACAGGCACAGTGGCGGTAGTCGGAACAGGTGTGGATCCGACCGGAGTACCAGCCGCCGGAGAGGGAAGCACCGGCGGAACAGGCTCAAGCTGAAGGAGTACGCCACTGGCTCCGGGCGTCCCTTGAGTCGGGACTCGACCGGCAAGACCAGCCTCGCCTCCACGAGTCGCTCCCGGAGCAAGCCCAGTCTGCGACACCGGCATCGCTCGAGGGGCAAACAACTGTTCGGTGGCATAGATGCCGTCCGTCCCGGACCAAAACGCCTGTTGTACAATCGGAGGAGCCGAGAGGCTTCGCACCACACGCGGCGTAATGGTCAAGACCACTTCGGTCGAGATCTGATCGACTGTCGTGGAGGTAAAGAGTTGTCCGATCCAGGGAATGTCGCCGAGGATCGGCACCGACGATCGCGTCTTGCGGTCTTCATCCTGAATGAGTCCGGCCAGGACCACCGTCTCATCATCTTTCAGCATGAGGACGGTTTCCGCCATGCGCGTGCCGAATTTGAACTGTTTGATCTCCGGGCTGGCCTGCAAGGTGACCTGATCGCCGAGGCGAGTGACTTCCACTTTCAACTTGAGCGTCACTTCATCGGTGAGGTTGACGCTGGGCTCAACCGTGAGCTTCACCCCCGTGTCCTTGAACTCTATCGACGTTACGGTCGAGGTCGTCGGAACGGCCCCGGTCACCGCCTGCCCCGGCAACACGTTCGTCGTGGACAACAGAATCGGCTGCTTGTCGCCGATGTTGATACTGGCCGCTTTATTGTTGAGCACCCGCAGCTTCGGCGAAGCCAGCGTCTTGGCGTCGGAATCCTGCTTGAAGAAATCGATCAGCACGCTGGCAGGCAGCGAGAACAGATAGCTCCCGGTCCCGATCGCGGTCAGTTCTTGAAACTTGAACGTGGTGGGAGACGTGGAAATTCCACCCGTCCCGTTAGGCGGATTGATCCCGGCGCCGGCCGCCTTGGCAAAATTAAGCCCGTACTTCAGACTTTTCGTGCGGTTGACCTCCAACACTTCAAGGTCGAGCTCCACTTCCGGCTCGCGCCGGTCGATCGCAAACAGGAGTTTTTCCGCGAGCTGAATTTTGGCCGGCTCATCACGCACGACAATCGCATTGATTTTCTCATCGACATAGATCTTTTTGCTATCCAGGAGCGTGCGAACGAGATTCACCGCATCCTTGGCCTTCGCATTCGAGAGGTAGAAGGTCCGCATCAGAAGGTCCTGATACTGGGCCTGCTTCTGCTTATTGTTCGGCATCACCAACAACGTGTCGGCGGCCACCTTTTGCGCAACCATCCCATTCGTGTTCAAGATCAAGCTCAAGGCTTCGTCGAAGGGAAGATCCTTGATGAAGATTGTGACGGGATCATCTCGAACCTCTTTGTCGAAGATGACGTTGACCCCTGCGGTGCGGGCGAGAATCTCAAACACTTCACGCAGCTTGGCATTCTGAAACCGCAGCGTAATCGGCTGCGTGGTACCACCTAACATTTTTGAGGCACGCTGCTGCTTCGTCAGCTCGGTAATCCCCTCCAAGGCCTGGACGAGTCCCGGATCCAGTTCAGCCGCGCGCTCAAAGGCCGTGAGCGCTTCCTCGATGCGGCCCAACCCCTTGAGCTTCTCCGCTCCATGCAATTGATCGCGGGCCTCCTTCAACCGGAGTGCATCCTGCATGCTCGCCTGATACTCCGGCTTGGAAGGATCGAGCCCGAAAGCCAGTTTTAACTCTCGCACCGCCTCGGGAATACGCTGTTCCTCCAACGCCCGCCGCCCATCGGCATAATGACGGATCGCCGCCTGTTCCTTCGCGCGGTCCATTCGCGCGTGAATGTCGGAATTGAGCCGTTCTTTCTTCAAGGCCTCTCGATAGGCCGCCACGGCTTGATCCCACTCCCCGCTCTTCGCATATCCGTCCGCTTTCTTGAGTTCAGCCGAGCTGCACCCGGCGATCATGACCATCAAGCAGACAGGGCCGCACCGGCGACACGCGCGTTGCAGATAAGAAAGACGATGTAGTCCCAGAGATTCCATGGTCTGACTTCAACTAGAAAACAAATTTGAGGCCCACGATTGAAAGTCCGCTATCAGGAAACGGCACCGCCCGTACCCAGCGCACATCCATCAACGTGGGCGTCCGCACCCCCATCATTGAACTTGGCATCCGAACGAGCCACACATCGCCTACCGCTGGAGCTTCGTCAACCAGGAGGCAGAGACCTGACTCACTGAGGTTGAGACTCAAACCGGTCCGGCGATACGTAGCCACCCCCTGCAGATCGATCTGAGGACCTGCATGCTCGAACATCACAGTGTGCATCCTCGGCACCCGATCGGAATGAGATAGGAGTTGATGGAAATGGTTCCATTCATCCCAATGGTCGTGAGTTGGTTCCATGAGTAGCCCGTTCGGCGTTCTACGCCGCGTGAGGGCGTCACACAATCCCCCCAAATTTCTCCCCCTATTCGTGTCCCTCCATTTGGGGGGATTGATCCGTTTGCGCGAAGAGACTACAAGGCCAGGCCTGAACTAGGACCATTCTTATCCCTAAGAGTTTTTGTTCGAGACACTCACATAAGGTCATTCAGCCCATAAGATAGGGCCTTTTGGTCTTGCGCCGCGTTTAGGAATGCTCCATCATGGAGGCCGTTCGACCATGAACCATCTTCCAACGATGACCACAACAGCCCCTGCAGACACACAGCCGGAACACCAGTCTCTTGCAGGCATTGCGTCCGGCGTTCTGTTCTTGTCCCTCACCCATGATGTGCTCTACGTGTCTCCGGAAGGATTTAGAATCCTTCAACGTCTCCACGAATTCGAGCAGGAATATCCTCCGTCCATGACGCTGCCCCAGTCGGTTCAGCAGTTATGCCTTGATCTCGACAACGCGCGCCGCGAGCGAATGACACCCGTCGAATGGGCATCGATCCAACTTCAACGGACCACCGGCCCCGCGTCGACTCCGGTGACGCTCCGGGGATTTGTCATTCCGGAATGGAGCACGCCGCTGACCTGTCGCTTACTCATTCTGTTCGAAGCGCACCAGGCAACACAGCCCCACCCTTCTGAGAGCCATAAAGAAACGCTTCCGCTCACGGAGCGGCAACAGGCCATCGCCAAGGGACTGATTCGTGGGCTGACCAATAAAGAGTTGGCGAACGAACTGCACATCAGCGCGCACACCGTGAAAGAATACGTTCGCGTGATCATGGGGAAAGTGCAGGCGTCGACGCGAGCCGGCGTCGTGGCCAGACTCTCAGGGGCCTATCAGATGGATCTCACCCCGATGGTTGCGCACAGTAAGGCCGGACGCCACCCGGGATCGGGACACAAGGCTGTTCGCTGATCGACTGCGCACAAGTGTCCTACCACGAGTCGTATGGAACGACCGCCTCCAACCGCTCTCGTCATCCTGACTCCCCTCATCCTCTTTGCCTCCGCCACAAGCCTGACGACGGCGCGGGGCGCACAGATGTATGTCTGTCGCGACATCGCCAATAGCCAGGTCTTTACCGATAGCCCCGCGCAACTCGATCAATGTGAACCGCTGGCGACCGCTCCCTCATCACAGACCGGCGCAATAAGCGCAGGGAGTCCGCCACCGATCCAATCCTTCCTCCCTCCACCCATCGCCGCGCCACCTTCTGAAATGTCTGCGCCGCCGCTACCACCGCCCCCACCTCACGGTGGCCTGAGTACGAGCCTCATTCCTCCAGCCGCTCAGGCTGTACCGCCCGCTGTCGCAGTCGGTATCCCTCCGGCAGAAACTTCTCCACCCTGCCCAATCGGACTCAATCCCTTGAATCGGTTCAGCGCGCCACCCTGCCCGCGCCGCGAGCAACCCTCTCCAAGCGCCGGAGTACCTGGCCCTGCCGACCAGCCCTCTGCAGTGCTACCGCAATAGTAGAAATGTGCGGGATGGGACAATGCAGGAGTAAGCTGAAGACGCGCCGTGAGAACGCCGCTGGCGGACTTTCTCAATAGCCTGCTAAGGAGTGACAGCAGCGCTGGTATAGGACTGAATCTCTTGTGGACGGTAGATTCTCAATCGGCGCGGATGGGTGCTGCTCGACACTCGCCCCGTCTCTCGATCTAATTGGTACTCACCTCCAAAGGGTTCGTGCGGAATGGCGGTGAGCAATCCGGTTTCGACGAGGCGTTGCAACGAGGACGGAAATCCACCGAAGCGATCGGCATAGGCCGCCAAAGCGTGCTCAATCCGCAGCAGATCGCGTTCAATCACCGCTTCGTCGCGCCGGCGATCGAGCGAGGCCAGGACCAGAGGATCCTGAGTCGTCGCCCGAACGGATGCGAGAAACGTCATGGCCAGATCCGGATTCTTCGCCTCGGCATAGAGACGCGCGGCCAGCTCCGGCACATAGACCGGCCGCCCCGGCAAGCGTGCCGCCGTCGCCATCGCATCGGCGGCGGCCTGGTAGTCTTGTTGATGAAAGAACAGATTGAAGCCGAGTTGAAACGGCAAGCGCCACGCCGTGGGATTTGCCGCGATGCCTTTTCGCAGCAATCGATTGCTCCACTCGACTTGCCCCGCCAGTTCAGATAGCACCACGCCGCCGGCATCATAGGCATAGACAAACTGCGGATCGAGCGTCGTGATCACATCCAGCGCATGCGCCGCCCACTCATAGTCTTCCATCGGCACCTCGCGCTGCCCCAACACTTGAATAACCTGCAGCCACAAGAGATCGGCGCCGATATGCCGATAACCTAGCAAGAGCGGTTTCAGCACCTCTCCAGAAGGCAACGCCCGCAGCTGTTCCTTCGTCGCCACCAGAGTGCTGCCACGGCGATCCAGATCCTGCTGGAGACACACGATCACAGCTACGAGGACAACCAGCACCACACAGACAAGCAACGCCTTCCGAAGACGAATGAACCCTGCGCAGATCAACCCACGACCTGCCTCCAGCCCCCAGGCAGAATCCTGTACCGAGTGAGACATCGTGTCGGAAGAAACCGGAGGCGACATGCTGATCCTCTACTGGCTGCCACTCAAAAAGACATCGAATGGGATACAGAAGGCGAACTGTTAAAAGAATGTGGCCGAGACACTCCTCAATCTAACCAGACTACAGGCTGTTCAAAATGGCCGTTCAGCAAGGCCGCAGCAAGCGAAGAGACGATGCGTACTCCCCTGGTACGTTGAGTCTCTGAGCGCCGCGAGAACGATGCTGGCGGACATTTTCAACAGCCTGCTAATACGTATTAGGGGCACAATCCACCACATGACTCACTTCCGACACCATGAAGCCGCCCAATTGCCCATTGCCATCCAAGTCACTGACCGCTTGTGCGGTAAAACCGCGCGTCGGCCCATTCGCCGCGCCGGTGCCGATCGGCGAAGGCCAATTCGGACAGCCATTCGTCACAGGACCAGGCGCAGGCGTGGCTTGCTGGCTCGCGGCGAGGAGATAGTTGTAGCGCACCTGACCCGAGGGCGTGAATCCGACATCGCCAAACGTCCCGACCGCCGGCGCAGCACCGCCTGTTACAGGATTCACGCAAAGCGCGCCAGGCGTAGAGGCCGTCGCCGCAGCAGGCCAGGGCACTTGCGCGCCATTGACCGGAATGATGCCGGGCCATCCGTTATTCTGAACAGAGAGGTAGCAGGAACGATCGGCAGAAAACGTGAGTTCTGCGGTCTTGATGCCGGCGAGGTTGGTCTTGGCTTCGATGGTTTTTGATTTCAGCTGATACGCGAGAAAGTTCGGAATCGCGATCGCCGCCAAGATGCCGATGATGGCGACGACGATCATCAACTCAATGAGGGTAAATCCGTGCTCTCTTCTTCGTTCCTGGGTTGTCATGGTAGTGCCTCCTTGGACATGACTCAGGCCGATGCCGATGCCTTGATGGCGTGAGGCTAGCGAGAATGGAGGAAGACAACAATCCCGACAAATGTGTCCCCCCAGATGGGGGGATTGGGGCTCTGCTGATCTGAAAGAGTGGAAATGGGGCAAGGAATCGATTGACGTTGGCGCAGAAGAAGAATTTAGTGAATGAAAAAAGCAGGCTACCTAGAGATGGAACTAGGCATCGCAGCTCGGAGGAGTTCGAACGGCAGGAGAGTAGTGCTTAATTCACGTGTCTGTTATTCCGGGGTCACCTCAACCTGACCCCGATTCTTGTATTTTCTTCGTCACCGCAAAATCACATTTCTGGAAATACTTCTACTCCCAGGCAAAGTCCAAGGTCTGCAATCGACCGAAGGAGCGATGGTTTGGCCGAACTCCCCTGATGTACCTGCCCAGGCAACTGCAGATAAATTTCTGCAAATCCCCCTTCATCAAGAATCTTTGCGAAAAACTCCTTATGGTCTGTCAAACTCAAAAGAATATGTTCAACCTCCTCAAAAAATGGTCTATTTCCCATTGTCTTAATAATATGACTCCAGGAAGTATGTTTTCTGATATCTGGGACTAGGTTTCCCTTTGGAGTTTTAACTTGGTCTCCAAATCTCCATGCGATGTTTGGTTCGAGTTTAAGTTCCCTCGTAATATCTTCGGGGTCCATTTGGGGATGCCTGATAAGAAGTACAATGTCACCATGTCTCATCAAGATTGCCCTCACTTACATTTTTCGCGATCTTTTCCTCGTCGGCCGCTGGGCTTTCCAGAACCCGTATAATCGCTCGCCTGCCCAGCATTCGTCCATGACCCATCAGGATTTTGCACCCACACATCTTGGGACGGAGATATCTTTACGTTATCGTTAGGTCGCGCACCCACGCCGGCCTTGATATCATTATGGTCACCAGACCAAGGAGTTTTGTCTATAGGCAACGATCCAGCTGGAGGCCTATCTTGGGAATTTATTACATTAGAGATTATCTGTCCGGCAATACCCCCTGCAATGATCCCCCCTGCAGCAATCGCGGCATCGACTGCTGCCCCTATGATAGGAGGGAGAAGGGGGAGTGCAGCCACAAATTGACCCAGTGGATCACGCCACGTGAGAGGATTTCCCCCCACATACCCATATAGATTGGCGTCCCCTCCACCAAATCCAAGCGGATCTTCGCTAATGAATCGCTGCAGCCTCGGATGATAATACCGCGCCCGATAGTAGTACAGCCCACTTCCATCATCTTCCCGCCCTGTATATTTGTAGCTATTGGTGTTAGCTGATCCACTCTGCGTCACATACCCAAAGGGCTCGTATGTGTATTGCGTTTGGAGTGTTCCTGTCCCATCCCCCAGTGCAATTGTCGAACCAAGCGCATCCGTTAACAAGGCCCGGCTGCCGACTCCATCGGTTCTGGTGAGAAATTCATCGATCCCGAGTCCGGTGAGCAGATTGGCCGTGACGGTGGCCCCGGCCTTTTCCTGCACAGGATTCAGCCCGTCATAGACAAAATTGGTCGTAGTGCCTTGAATCGTCTTGCCCGTTCGCCGACCGAAGGAGTCATAGGAGAAAGACGCAGCGAAGCCGGTGGCACTGATTCCTGCCAGTTGATTTCTCGCATTCCAGCTATAGGTCGCCGTCCCCCCGGCATCGGTCACGGTCTGAAGATTGCCATTGAAGTCATACGTGAGCGTGTTCGTGCCGAACGTGGTCTGCTGATTATTGCCGTTGTAGCTCGCCGTCGCGAGGGCGGGCGGGATGGTCGTGCGGGCGAAGGCCCCGCCCTGCTTGATGCGGTTTCCCGCTGCATCATAGGTATAGGTCAGGTCGCCAATGACCGTCGCGCCGGACTTGTAGGTGATGGCCGTGAGTTGCGACGCGGCATCATAAGAGTAGATGAGGCTGTTGCCGTTTAGAAGCGTGAGACTCGTTCTGAGGTCTGCGTCATCATAGGCAATCGTGACAGTTGACGAACCCTGTGTAATGGTCGTCAACCGGTTCGCGCTATCGTACGTGTAAGTCACCGTCGGCTGCCCGGCCACGGTCATGGTCGAACGACGGGAGGCATTGTCGTAGTTATATGAGGCTTTGAAGATGAGGGAGAACAGGAGGAAAACTTGATCGGGCTCATTCTTCAGGATTGATGACGGCGATCACGTCTCCATTTGCTGCATCTAAAAAGACGATCGCATGTGTATGAAAGACCTTTGCGCCGGGGGGTACTTTTCTGTTGTAGACGACTGACCAGACTTCCCTACCATTCATGCTATTTTCTATCTCTGCAATGCGAGCGTTAGTTTCTGCGGCCCTTCCCTTCCCTACGGTCTTGACCCACTTCTCCCACGATTCACGTGTCAGTTGCCAATCCCTACGATCCTTATCTAAGCTCGATTCCCAGTCGCTAAGAGTGACGCCCCATTTCACTATTTCCTTATTGGCCAGCTTAATAGCCGTCTCCTCCGACAGAGCCGCATGCGCAACGTAGATGACTGGGAAAATAAACAAGGCACTCATCAAGAGAACTCTCTGTAGAATCGGGGCGATCATGTTCCACCTCTCTAAGTAGGCTGTATCTTTTTGCTGGCTAACCTTTCCTGCAGGCTTTGGCTTTCGCCTTCAGATCGTTCATAATCAGATTAGCTTCCTGCGTCTTTGTGAAATCCCAATAAATGATCCCACTGCAATCGGGCGGGAAGAGGTAATTGTTTCGATTCGGCTCTACATCACCCGGAAAATTGCCGTGAGACCGTGTAAATTTGCTCGAATTGCGATGGGAGTGAAAGACTCCCACAGGCCTGGTACCAATGGGGGCCGGCGGAATGCCAACTGTCCCTGTAACCCCTGGGGAATCTGAATGTCCGCCTTTCTCAAACGTGAACCCATATTTTCCTTTTGCCGGATCGAAATAAATGGTGCCGCCCCATTCATTATCGAGCCCTAAGGCACAGGCCCGGAAAAATGCAGCGAGAAGTGCATCTGCTTCGCAATTATAGCACGGGTCATTCGGAGCTCGCCCGCTTGGATCAACGAGGCCTAGTGGGTGATTCAATACGTAAGCATATAGGTTGACGTCTCCTCCAGCGAATCCTATCGGGTCCTCTCCAATGAATCTCTGCAATCTTGGATGGAAATATCTGGCTCTGTAATAGTACAGGCCTGAGCCATCGTCTTCTCTTCCGGTGTACTTGTAGCTGGTGGTAGTTGCCTGGCCCGTTTGTGTCGCATAGCCAAACGGTTCATAAGTGTATTGAGTTTGCAAAGTCCCTGTTCCATCGCCCAATGCCACTGTCGAACCCAAGTGATCAGGCAGCAGGGCTCTCGTTCCAACTCCATCTGTCCGCTGGAAGAATTCATCCATTCTTGGGCCAGTCAAAAGATTGGCTGTCACCACCGCACCATTCTTCTCTTGCACAGGCGTGACCCCGTCATACAGAAAGTTTGTCACTACTCCATTAATCGTTTTCCCTGTGCGTCGGCCAAGTGAATCGTAACTGAATGATGCAGCAAAGCCGGTGGCCGAAATCCCGGTGAGCTGATTTCTGGCATTCCATGTATATGTTGCAGTTCCGCTCGCGTCTGTCACTGTGGCTAGGTTGCCATTCAGGTCGTAGGTCTCCGTGTTGGCCCCAAACACCGTTTGTTGGTTATTAGCATTATAGCTCACAGTTGAAAGCGCAGGCGGGATCGCGGCACGAGCAAACGCACCGCCGACCTTAATGCGATTCCCGGCTCCGTCGTAGGTGTAGGTCAGGTCGCCAATGACCGTCGCGCCGGACTTGTAGGTGATGGCCGTGAGTTGCGACGCGGCATCATAAGAGTAGATGAGGCTGTTGCCGTTT
>FRDC01004042.1_pt4 | contig 16191 bp, 23 predicted proteins | sample 1106171 | NCBI WGS metagenome assembly FRDC01 (sample SAMEA3930566, study PRJEB13176) | freshwater metagenome | biome: Drinking water system; feature: drinking water; material: water | place: Singapore | collected 2014-12-20 | reverse complement strand
GCGGCGGGCAACTCCACGAGTCAGTTGGATAAGGGCGATCCGAAGCGCACTCACGTCTCGGACGCTCTCGGGTATCTCGTGCACGCGCGGGCCGGGATCATGGCCGGCGGCGGCGAGCGCCCGGAACACTTTTGAAGCGGCATGTTATGATGATTTTCCGGGAGGTGCGGCAATGCAGGTGATCGACGCGGAACTGACCTTGAGCGGGTCCGATCAGCAAGTGAGCGCCGTGGCGGCGTTCTCGGGCATCACGCGATGCTCGAAGTTGGAGTTTCACCCCGACCCGGCCAACGCCAACGTGGTTCGCGTCAAGGGTCGCGGCGGGAACGTGGTCTACCAGCTCGCCGTGCCGGCGTCGGCCACGGCCGTCCTCGACCGGTACGTGGTCGAGCAGTCGCACGACTTCAACAACGTGCAGCTGGCCGACTTCGCGGTGAACGGCACGAACACGCAGAAGGTTCGGATCACGGCGTACGTGGNNCGTGATGAACGCCGCCCAATACGGGATCTCGAAGACGTGGGCCGGTTTCTTCGAAATGGCCCTTAAAGAAGTTTCGAAGCTGCCGCTGCCCGATGACGAGAAGCAGAGGCTCGCGAGAGAAGCGCTGGAAAGCCAGCTGGCCGATTTGAAGAAAGAGATCGCGGAGTACGAAGGGCGAATCGAATGTTGAAGAAGATCGTCGAGTCGAGAAGCCTGCGCGTCGTGCTGTGGCTCCTGCTGGCGTCGTGCGTCAGCTTCAAGGTGGAGGTGTCGTTCACCAGTCCGGCTCGTGCCGCGGTGGCGAGTTGGGAAGTGGTGCGCACCGCGATTCTGGGAACGGAGGACTTCTGATGACGCCGAAGATGCCGCCCGTCGAGCAAGCTTTTCCCGCGCGCGTTCCCGTGAAGCAGCTGAACGCGCCGTGCGCCGATTGGAAGCTGAACTCCCGCGCGTGGGAGCAGATGCGCCTGCTCTATTCCGGCGGCATGGAGATCGAGGCGCGCGCCGAGGAGTTCCTGAAGCGCCGGCCCAAGGAGCCCGCGGACGTCTACCAGGCGCGCGTGGACCAGTTCAGCTACGAAAACCACGTCGGCACCGCGCTCGACTGGTACCTCGCCGCGCTGTTCGAGAAGCCTCCGCGCGTGGAGCGGGTCGACGCGAGCGGCGCGAGTCAAGAGAAGAGCGAGGACGACTACTACTACGACCGCTTCGAGAAGAACTGCGATCGCGCCGGCACGCCGTCGATCGAGAAGTTTCGCGAGCACTTCAAGAACCTGCTGCTGTTCGGCCGGTCCGCGATCCTGATCGATCTTCCGCCGCTCGGCGAGTACGCCACGCGCGCCGAGGAGATCGCGGCGGGCGCCTCGGACCCGTACCTCGTGTGCTGGGACCCGCGCGGCGTCATCAACTACTCGACCACGCGCGAGGGCGCGCTGGAGTGGATCTTGTTTCGGGCGCGCGAGGCGGCGCAACCCTCGCCCTTCGCGAAGTCCGCGTTCACGACGTGCTGGTACTACTTCGATCGCGAGCGCTTCGCCCGCTACGAGATGTCGGAGCGCGAGGACGAGAAGAACGCGAAGGAAGACGCCGAGGCGACGCTCGTGTCGAGCGGGCGGCACGCGCTGGCCGACGAGCGGCGGGTGCCTGTGATCTTCACCGTCGTGCCCGAGTCGCTGTGGCTCATGAATCGAGCCTTCCTGGTCGCGCGCAAGCACCTCAACACCTCGAACGCCCTCGACTGGGCACTCTTCATGAGCGCCCTCGCCATGCCTGTGATCAAGATGGACGGCGACTTCACGCTCACGCTGACCGAAGCCGGCCACATCAAGCTGCCGCGCGACTCCGAGTTCAGCTGGACGGAGCCCGAGGGCAAGTCCTTCGCGCACCTAGACACTCGCATGGTGAACCTCACCGAGCAGGTGTTTCGCGCGTTCTACCTGATCGCGCAGGCGCGATCCACCGCGGCGACGCCCGCGGCGCAGTCCGGCGTGTCGAAGCAGCAGGACATGGCGGCCCCGAAGAAGGTGCTGAGCCTGTTCGGCGATCTGATGCGCGGCGTGATCCAGACCGTCTACGACGCGCTGAGCGCGGCGCGGGGCGAAGACGTCGAGTGGGACGTGCGCGGCATGGAGTTCGTCGAAGAGCCGCCCGACGCCGCGGTGACTATGGCGACGGAGGCGCGAGCGTTCGGCGTGCCGAGCGACACTTTCGATCGCGAGCTCGACAAGCTGGTCGTCCAGTCGGTCTTGCCCGACGCGAACCGGGCGCTCAAGGACGCGATCTTCGCCGAGATCGATAAGGCGCCGACGCGCGAGGAGCGGGAGTCTGCCGCCCTCGCGAAGCGGGCCAAGGCGCTCGGCGGATTGACGAAGGACGAAGACTCGAAACCGAACCCGCAGGAGGAAGACGATGCCGCCGACGATGAGTAAGAGCCGCGATCTGACGCGGTGGATCGGGTTCGCGCTCGGCGCGTTCCTGACTCTGCTGTCCGTGGCCGTCCTGCGAGCCGACGAGCGCGAGTTCGACGAGGGACAGTTCTACGATCTTCTCGGATCGATGGACCGGTTCGAGCGCAAGCTGCTCGGGTGCCCGTCGCGCGGGTATCCGCCCGAGGTCAGGTGCGACGCGCGCCGCGGCGTGGTCGACATGGTAGAGTGGCGCGAGATCTGCCGAAAGGCGCGGAAGCTGGGGGAGTCGAGGTGAAGACGCAACTTCGAGAATGAGGAGACCGACTGGTGCTCCAACTGATGCCAACTTCGAGGATGAGGAGACCGACTGATGCTCGATAAGTTGATCGACTTGTTGGTGCAGTGGATCAAGCTGTTTCGGATCTTCGTCGTCGTGGAGCCGTACAATTCGGTCGTCATCACGCGGTGGGGCGTGGTGAACCGCGTGCGCGGGCCGGGGCTCGCGTGGGTGATCCCGTTCGACGTCGAGGAGATCTACTCGGCGCCGACTTACTTGCAGACGATGATCGCCGGCCCGCAGTCGCTCATGACCCGAGACGACCGGCCCGTCGTCGTGTCGACCATGATCTCGCACTCGGTCTCGGACCCGATCACGTACGTGGTGACGCTTCAGGGTAGCGAGCAGGCGGTCGAGGACGTCGTGTACGGCATGGTAGCCAAGTTCGTGATGAGTCGGACGTGGGAGCAGTTGCGCGAGGACGACGTGAGCGCGCGTCTCACGGGACAGATTCGAACGCAGGCCGACAAGTACGGCGTGCGGGTGCATCGCGCGCAGTTCGTCGATCTCACCACCGCGCGCAGCGTGCGTCTGATTCAGGCTGACGCCGGCCGGCGCCAGGGCGTGATGATCCAATCGGCGTGAGTCATTGGACGGGCGTAGTACAATTATCTTCGGAAAGAGGGAGTCTCTCAAGCATGTTCAGATTTTCGACGGGCAATCTTCGTGAACAGGCCGGCGGCGCGGAAGGCGGCGGAACCGGCGGAACCGGAACGGGCGAGCCGAAGCCGCTGACCAAGGACGAGATCGCGCTCATGGTCAAGACGCAGCTCGACGCGTTCTCCAAGAAGTGGATGACGGACCTCGGCGCGCAGATGGGAGAGCTGACCAAGCCGCTTCTCGAGAAGATCGAGGGACTCGCCGCGGCGGGCGCGGGAGACGGCAAGGGTGGCGACGGCGGCAAGGGCGACGGCAAGGGCGTCTCGCCGGAGATCAACGCGCAGCTGCAGCAGCTGACGCGGACCACGAAGACGCTCGAGGATCAGCTGAAGGCGGAGCGGACGGCGCGGGAGAAGGCGGAGGGCGCGGCTCGCGAGACCGAGAAGGCGGCCCAGATTCGCGCCGCGCTCGGCGAGTTCAACTTCGTGAACAAGTCCGCCGGCGACGACGCCTTCTCGCTCGTGGCCGGCAAGGTCGAGTTCGACCAGGACGGCAAGCTGGTCGCCGACGGGTTGCCCCTGGGCGACTACGTGAAGAACTGGGTGAGCGACAAGCCGTACTTGCTGGCGCCCAAGGGGACCAGCGGAGCGGGCGCGGGCGCGGGCACCGGGAACGGCGGCCAGCGCGCGGGCGCGTTCAGCATGGAGCAGATCAAGCCGGGCATGTCGGCCGACGACGCGAAGAGCGCGGCCGCGGCGATTCGCGCGGCCCTGACGTAATAAGCACCACGAGACACTTTTCGAGGAGAACACTTAGAGTATGCCGGCCATCACTTCTCAGAATGCCGCTCAGGCGATCGTCAAGCTCGTGGCGAGTCAGGGTCTTCCCGCCGTCATGGGCAACCTGGTCATGGGCAACCTGATCAACCGCAACTTCGAGCCCGTGCTGGCGTCGGCCGGCGACACGGTGAACATCCCGATCCCGCCGGTCATGACCCGCAACAACATCGCGGAAGGCGGGTCCGTGAACACCCAGAACCCCTCGCTCGGCAACGCGCAGGTGGTTCTCAACATGCACGCCGAGGCGACCTTCACCATCCCGGATGTGACGCAGGTTCTCGTGGGTGCGGCGAACGGCGACTTCTCGCTGCTGCAGAAGTACATGCAGCCGGCGGCCATCGCGCTCGCCGAGGGCGTCGAGACCGACATCCTGAGCCTGTACTCCAACCTCACGGCCAACGCCGACGTCGGCGCGAGCAACACGGCGCTCACCGAGGACACGATCGACAAGGCGGACAAGGCGCTGTTCGACGCCAAGGTGCCCCAGTCCGAGCCGAAGGCGCTCGTGGTCTCCAGCTCGGCCTATTCGGATCTGCGGCAGATCGGTCGCTTCTCGGAGCAGCGCACCGTCGGCGACGGGCAGGCGATCCGCACCGGTCAGGTCGGCCGGATCAAGGACTTCGACGTCTTCCGGTCGCAGTTCGTGCAGAAGGTCTCGACCACGACCTACAACCTGGCGTTCGCGCGCGACGCGTTCGCTCTGGTGATGCGCCGGCTGCCGAGCCCGATGCCGGGCACGGGCGCCGTCGCGGACTACGCCGAGATGGGGTCGTTCGGCTATCGCATCGTGATGAGCTACCAGCCGAACACGCTGGCGCAGCAGTTCACGCTCGACATGCTGTACGGCGTGGCCGTCCTGCGGCACATCTACGGCGTCCGGGTTCTCAGCTAACCAGCTGAGCGGCGGGGGCGGGAACCTCACGACCTCGGTCGAGTGTTTCGTGAGCAAACCGCCCCGCAATTTTCACGAAGAAGGGAAAGCAATGCAGAATCAAGGACAGTTTTGGCGGCAGGTGCGCGAGCAGCGGGCGAAGTTGGCGGCGGCCCTCGAAAAGGGCGAGCTGCCGGGACAGCCGACGTACGTCGAGAGCAACCGGCTTCAGGACGAGTTCAACCCGAGCATCGTCACCGACAACAACGCGATCTACATCACGTCGCTGCGGCACAACGACCGCGGGACGCGGCCGGGGTTCACGGTCATGACGACCGTGCATCTCGCGGGGCAGCGGCTCACCGAGCAGACGCACGCGGTCGCCACCGAGGAAGAGATTCGACGGTATCAGGGCGCGCAGCTCGCGACGCGAGAAGAGATTCTCCGGCGGAGCGCCGATCGCGCCGTGAAGACCTTCGCCGAGACGCTCACGAATCAAGCCATGGCCAATCAGCAGGCCGAACCCGCGGCGGTCGAGACGGCCGGACGCAAGAAGCAGTGAACGAACTTCACTAGAGGAGATTGATCATGACGATTCTTCCCGTGCAGGCTAAGGTCACTCGGACCTCGGCGGCTAACGGCTCGAGCGTGGACATCAGCGGGATCACGGGCGACTGGACTCTCGTGCTCGAAGTGCTGGCGCAGAACTCCGGCAACGTCTCGCGCTTCATCTTCCAGGATTCCGTCGACGCGTTCACCAACAACATCGGCGGGGCGGCCGTCTCCGTGGCCGAGGCGACCGCGAACGCGAACCCGCGCCGGTTCACCTTCACGAAGAAGGACTTCCCGAGTCTGCGTTTCGGGGTCGCCAGCGCCGGACTGCGACTGGCTCTTGCCGAGATCACCGGCTCCAGCAAGTCGGTGACGTATCAGGCTTGGATCGAGTACTAAACCGCGCGGCGGGGGAGGGGTTTTCACCTCTCCCTCTCGCGACTAGACGAGGAGGACCGATTCCATGGCCAAGACCCTTTCCACCGTCGACGTCCGCGCGCTCTTAGGCCGCGTGGTCGGCGAGACTGCCCTCAACATCACCAGTTCGACCAACGCGAGCCCCTCGGTGGTCACCATCGCCGCGCACGGTCTGTCGACCGACGATCTGGTGTTCGTCATCAACCACGCGACGAACACGAACCTCAACGGCGTGCGCAAGGTCGTGGCGATCGACGCCAACACGTTCTCGCTCACGGATCTCGCGGGCGCGGCCGTGAACGGCAACGGCGTCGGCGGCGCGACCGGCACCGTGCAGCGCGTCGCGTCGGCGCTTCGGCCGGGTGATCTCGAAGACTTGGCGGCCGCGCTCGACAAGCGGTCCAGCGCGCAGGGGCCCTTCGCCGACAACAACCGGGCGGCCGAGGCGTCGCTCAAGACCATCTTCGGAGTCTGACGTGGCGCGATACGTGAGCGTGGAATCCGGCGGCGTGATGCCCGCCAGCGCCCAACCCGACGATCTATTCGTGAAGGCGGACGCGCCGCCGGGCTCCAAGATCCACGTGTTTCAGAGCGGCCGCTGGGTCCCGATTCGCGTGTTCTCTCAAGATCCCCCGGACGCCGCCGACATTCGCCCCGGCGAGTGCTACGCGTACTTCACTCCGACGGATGCCGGCCCGTCGCTCACGTTCATCGGTAAGACGGATCTCGGAAACCTGGTCGAGACGTCGTTCAACCTGACGCCGGCCGGATAGAAACCCAACCAGAGGAGGAATCACGTGCCCTTCAGCCACACGATCACCCGCGCCTATCGCGACTCGTCCGGGACGAGCATCACGGCGACGGAAACCGTCACTTCGAACGAGGAGCGGTCGTACGACGACAGCGTCGCCGACGGCCAGACGGCGTTTCAAGTCGACATCAGCCTCGTTCGGTCGACCCTGAAAGCCCTGTCCATCTACTCGGACCGCGCCGTCACGATCAAGACGAACAGTTCCAGCTCTCCGACGGACACGATCACGCTCGTCGCCGGGCAAAACCTGGTCTGGAGTCTGGCGACCGACGGCTTGTCCAAGTGCCCGATCTCGGCGAGCGTCACCGCGCTGTACATCGCGAACGCGAGCGGCGCGGCCGCCAGCGTGAAGATTCGCTCGCTCTCCGACGCCACGCCGTAAGGCAGGCACCCAACTCCGTGCGAGGATCACTCGATGCTCTGGACTGACGCCAACTTCATCACCGCGGCCGACCTGGCGACCGTCGACCCGGACGTGTCCGCGACGGCGGCGGCCCAGGGCATCGACGTGAGCGCCGCGATTCAGCGCGGGATCGAGGACGCCGGTCGCATCCTCGAAGGGTGGATGATCTCGTTTACGACCTACGTGAACTCGACGGATCTGTCCGCCAACCACCTGTCGGCGGTGTTTTACACGGGCACCCAGCCGACGCAACGGCGCCGCGTGTCGCTCGAACAAGTGGTCGTCTCGGGACGCAACGAGAACTACTGGTCGGAGATTAAGCGGTGGGCCGTCAATCACGTGCTGCTGCACTTCTACTCGGCCGCCTCGAGCAAGGCGGAGAACGATCGGTACGAGGACAAGGCGCGGCGGCACCGGACGCTCGATCAGATGTATCTCTCGCCCGAGCTGCGGCGCTCGGGCATCCCGATCGTGTACCGGGCGCTCGAGTGCCCCGCGGCCGCCCAGTCGCTCGCGGGCAATCAGAGCTGGGCGGCGAGCGCCACCGCGCGAGTCGGGGCGACGGACGTCGGCGCGCGCGACGTCGCGATCACCTACGTCGATCAGTCGTTCTACGTGAGCCCCGCCAAGAAGCAGAACGGCGAGTCGAACGTGAGCGCCCGAAAGTCGGTCACGCTCGCCGCGGACCAGGCGATCCGCGTCGACATCTCGGGTCTCGTTCCTCCCGACGGATCGATCGCGCCCGCGCAGCTCGCGCGCGGGTTCTCGTCTTCGATGAAGGCGACGGGGTGGAACGTGTACGTCGGCGCCGCCGGCGGGAAGCTGGTGCTGCAGAACGAGCAGCCGATCCCGATCGCCACGAAGACGTTCACCATGTCGACTAACATCGCGACGTCGGGCGTGGTCGCCGATCAGGGGCAAGTGCCCTCGGCCTTCTTGACGATCTCCACCCTAACTCAGCGCGCCTAAGGAGGTCTCGGTGAGTCTCGTCAAGACCAAGCTCTCCGGCCTCGACTCCCGCACCGACGCGATCCTCGGCACGTTTCATCGCGAGTTGGATCGCGTGGCGGATCGAGCGCGACTGACGACCCTACTCGAACTGCGCGATCGCGTCACCCTCACTTCCGACGGGAGAATCGCGATGACGGCCGGCAACGTCCGCGCCGTGCGCACTCTGCCCGCGACGTTTCGCCGCGCGCTGCGGGAGAGCGGGTACGACGACCTGGTGTCCCGCTTCCTGAACAGCTTCGAGGGCGGCATCCCCACCTTCGAGAGCGTGATCGCGGAGATCTCGAGACGCTATCAGATCCCGGCGCCGGGGTTCTCCTCCGCCGACCGCGCCCTGTTTCGCGAGCTGAAGACGTCGGTGGGTCTCTCGCTTGAGACGCTGGCCTCGACCGCGGCGGACGCGGTCGCGAATCGCGCGACGTTCGTCGTAGGCGGTCAGCCGTTCCCCGTCGTCGCCGCGACGCTGTCGAGCCGGCTCAAGACGTCTCTCGGGCGCGCCGAGACCGTCGCGGCGACCGGCATCTCGACCTTCTACCGGACCGTCGCGGCTCGCGGGTACGATAGAATCGAGAAGGAGCTGGCGCCCGTCGGCCGAGAACTTCGATACACCTACGAAGGGCCGCCGTCGGGTGACAAGCTGATTCGGCCGTTCTGCAAGCGGCTGATGGTGCTCGCCGCGGCCGGCCGCACGTGGACGCGCCGCCAGATCGAATCGATGGACAACGGGCAGCTGCCGGACTCGTTCACCACGGCCGGCGGGTTCAACTGCCGGCATCAGTGGGTCGTGTCGCTGGAGAGTAACCCGTGAGCGAGTTCACCCTCAGCATCGGCGGTCAGCAAGTCGACCGGTTCTCTCGCGATCTGCTCGCCGCGGGAGCGACCGCGGCGGATCTCGAGTACGCGCTGCAGCGGCAGAAGACGCGCATCCTGTCACGCACGGCGCGCGGCGTGGATGCCGAGGGCCGCGCCTTCGCGCCCTACTCGACGAAGGGGCCGTATTATCACTACCCCGGCAAGGGGTCGAAGGGCCGGCGCGCGGCCGCCGGCCGGTTCGCCAAGAAGACCGGCGGGACGCGCACGCGGGTCGGCGTGAGGTTCGAGTCGTACGCGGACTTCAAGCGAAGTCTCGGTCGATCCGTGGTCGATCTTCTCGGGCCGCGGGCGCCGCACATGCTGCAGGCCGTGGTCGTTCGGACCCGCGCCACGTCGTCCGGCGACGTCGACGGGACGATCGGGGTGTACGGCCCCGAGGCGGCCCGGGCCGAGGGCCACAACCTCGGCACGCGCACGCTGCCGAAGCGCGAGTGGTTCTCGGTGGGCCGCGGCGAAGACGAGGCGATCATGCGCGACGTCGAGGCGCTCGTCTACGCGCGCGTCAAGAAGATGTTCTAAGAGGAGAGACGATGGCGTACCCGATCAGTAAGGCGGCGTTGGACGCGGTGTTCTTTCGGCTGACCGCCAACAACGAGGGGTTCAACGAGACGTACAACGCGCTCGCGTCCTCTTACGGCGTGCCGGCCAACATGAGCATCGTGTTCTCACCCACGCCGCCGGCGCCCAGCCCCAACTTCTCCCGCGGCAACGTCAGCCCGCTCGACATCGTGGAGACGAGCGCGGTGAAGTTCCCGTACGTGACGCTGTTCGTGGACCGGATCTTCAACGAGAACACGCAGAAGTTCCACCAGTTCTCGGGCGTCGTGTCGGTGGGTCTCGCCGTGCTTCTTTCGTGGCCCGAGGGTCGCGTGCTTCCGGACTTCGAGAGCCAAGCGGCGTGCGTCGAAGAGACCGTGGTGACGATCATGAACCGCGCCCGCAACGCGCACCCCGGCGATCAGGATTGGGGAGACCTAGAGGGCAGCGGCGCGGACATAGTGTATAATGGAGAGCTGGAAGGCACTCGTAGCCGGGTGGAGCGCGGCAACCAGTTCTGGAGTCAGCTGCTGCTGTTCCGGATGACTTTCGAAGTTCACTCGCGAGGAGAAGTATGACGACGAAGCGGGAGTACACGTATTTCGGTACCGGGGCGATCGAGACGGCCGACGGGCGGGTCGCCGGCTTCGGAAAGAACCACTTCCTGTCGGACGAAGTCGCGCTCGCGATCATGGAGCGCGCCGGCGGAATCGTGCCGCGCGACCGGTTCGCCGAGATCGGGTTCACCGACGACGAGCGCAAGTCGCGCGCGTATCGCGCCGGCCCGGAGTTCGTCGAGCGGACGCACCGCGCGTTGAAGATCATGCGCGAGTTTCGCGACGACTTGCTGGAGTCTCGGCCCCAGGCGGAGACCCTCGGTTCGTAAAGCGTCCTTCGGCTCAGCAGGCAGACGCCCTACGAAAATAAAGCAGTTCGAATCTGACTTTCGAAGTCTGGAGGACGACCCATGTCTCTCGCCCTGTCGCGTCTCGAGCGCGTCTACGTGGCCAATCAGTCGAACTTTCTCACGGTTCCGTCGTTCGGCAACACCAACGCGGTCCGTCACATCAAGGCCAACGCGAAGAACGACGTCGCGTTGCTCGTGCGCCGGGACAAGACGGGGTCGCGGACCGCCACGCAGGGCGTGCGCGGCCGCAGCTTCGGCACCTGGTCGTACGAGGGCTCGCTCGCGCCCTCGGGCGTGAACGGGACCGCCCCCGACTTCGATCCGATCTTCCAGGCGATCTTCGGCAAGGCGTCCGCGGCGGCCAACGGCGGCCTGCAGTACACGTTCCAGGACGACCCGATCAAGACGTTCGCGATGGCGATCTATCGCACGCCGAACACGCTCAACCAGAAGATCGCGTACGGTTGCGCCGTCAACGAGGCGACGTTCAACATCGGGCAGGACATCGCCGAGTGGACGGCGACGGGCGAGTGCCGGTTCGTGGTCGAGAGCGACTACTTCAGCTCGGCCAGCACCGACGAGAAGGGCGGACTCGGCGCGTTTCCTGCCGAGCCGGGTTCGCCCGTCACCGCGGGCAGCATCATCGCGGGCTTTACCGGTCTGATCAACATCGGCGGCAGCGAGATCGTGCGCATCCGGACCGCCACGGTGAAGATCAACAACGGCGCGGCGGTGATCAAGGACACGTTCGGGAAGTATCTGCCCGACGACGTGGAAGGCGACGAGCGCAACGTCACCTTGTCGTTCAACATGTACGAAGACGACACGGCCGCGCAGCAGGCGATCCGCCGGGCGACGATCACCAAGACCCCGGTCGACGCCGACCTCACCGTCGGCACCGTGGCCGGCTCGATCGTGCAATTTCAGCTGAAGAACGTTCAGCTCGCGTCCTACGACTCGGACGACAGCGCGCGGCGATTCTCGCTGACCGTGCCGGACTCGCGGGCGTTCGGAACCAATCTGACCTCGCTCGACGAGATCAAGATCACCATCAAGTAAGGGAGAAAGCGATGAGACTAAGCACCACGAAGACCGTCGATCTGATGTCGGTTCCCGACGCGAAGCTGATCTTCAAGATCATGACCGAGGGCGCGCGGAACCGGCTCATGCTGAAGCTGGCGTCGGCGATGGGTCGGGTGCGCGAGCTGCAAGGGCAACTCGCGCACCTGACCGACGCGGACGAAGCGGACGTCTACAAGGTGCTGGACGAGTCGGCTCGCATCAACCGGCTGGAGGTTCGGCCGGCGTACGTCGAGGAGTGCTTCGTTCGGCTGGACGGAGTCGCCGTCGACGATCAACCGATCGACTCCGTCGAGAAGCTGATGAACCTCGCGCCCGAGAGCCTGTACGCTGAAGTAGCGGACGTGATCTCGAAGGAGTGCGGGTTGACGGCGGACGAGAAGCAGGATTTCGAGTCGCCTACCACTTCGGCCGCGGGGGAGGGTGGGCGGACGAGCGATTCGACTGCGGCGTCTGTCGACGAGCCGAGTACCACCTAGATCGCAACTGCTCGCGGTACTTTCCGAAGGACGTAGACCCGAATCGCCCGAAGTGGTGGTCGCCGCAGTATCGCGCCGCGACGGGCGAGCTGGTGCCCGTGCCGGGCGTCGCCTCGGCCGAGTGCCCGGTGTCGCTCATCACGCCCGAGACGCGCGCCCTGGTGGAGCTGGCGGCGCGCGAGCGGGCGCTTCCCGGCGCGTTAGGTCCCCCTCACGAACTCCCCGCCCGCTTCGTCGACGCGCTCATCGTCATTCGCGAGGAAAGGGATCTGGTCGAACTCGAACTGTCGCGGGCCGAGAGCCGGCGCGACGACTCAGTCAGGATCTTGAACGATGGCGAAGAATCTTGAACTCAACTTTAAGATCCGCGGCTCGGCCGAAGAGCTGAAGAAGATCGCGGACTCGTTCTCGTCGATCGACTCGTCGGCCAAGAAAGCCGCTCCGTCGATCGACGACGTCGAGAAGAAGTTGAGTAAGATGGCGCAGGGCGCCGGTTCGGCGGCGTCCAGGAGCGGAGACCTGCAGGGCCGCATCGCGGGTCTGGGCACGCAGATTCAGAGCGGGATCAGCTCTCCGCTCTCGTCGGCCAGCGAGGCGCTCGGGAACTTCGCGGGTCGACTGGGCGTGGCCGGCGTCGCCGCCAGCGCTACGATCGGTATTCTCGTCACCGCCGGCACCGCGGCGTTCAACCTCGTCAAGGAGTTCGGTGCCGCGGCCGAGGAGACTTCGAATCTCGCCGATCGCCTCGACATCACGGCTAAGCAGGCGCGCTCGCTCGAGATCGCCTCCGGCATCGCGGGCGTGAACGTCAACACGCTGCTCGGTTCGACTCGTCTGCTCGCGGCCGCGCTCGAAGACCAGACCGGGCAAGGCGAGAAGACCGTCGCGACGCTCAACAAGCTGGGCGTTCAGCTCTTCGACAACACGGGCAAGCAGCGAGATCTCGGCAAGGTGATGTTCGAGGCGCTCAACGCTCTCGAGAAGATCGACTCCGCCTCGCAGCGCGCCTTTCTGGCCGCGTCGCTGCTCGGCAAGGCGGGCGCGAAGGAACTCACGCCGCTCCTCAAGAACCTGACCGAGTTGCTCGCCACGGCGGACCGCCTCGGTGCGTCGTTCGACGAGAACGTAAACCAACAGCTGGCGAAGGCCGACGACGAGATCGGCAAGCTGACGGTGGCCTGGCGCGCCCTCAAGGAGACGCTCGCCGGGAAGATCGCGCCGATCATCATCCCGATCATCCAGACGCTCAACGGCAACCCGCTGGGTCTGAGCGAGGCGGACTTGCGCAAGCAGCGTGGCGGCGTCGGGTCGTTCGCCGACGTGCTCGCGCAGCGGCAGCAGGAGCGCGACTCGTTCCGATTCTCCGGCGACTTCGGCGTGCGCGTGCGCGGGTTCGAGTCGACGGCGGACGAGGCGCGCCGCCTGTCGCGGCAGTTCGGCGGCCGCGCGGAAGACACCGACGAGGGCGTGAAGGCGCGGATCACGAAGCTGCGCAAGGAGAGCGACGAACTCGCCGCGGCGCTCCGGTCGGGGGCCATCGACGACCCCGTCCTCTTCAAGTCGAAGGAAGCCAAGTACGACGCGCTGATCGCCGAGCAGAAGAAGTTGGAGAACCTTCTCCGGTCTCGCGCGGACTCCGTCAACGAGCTGAAGCGGCTCGAAGATAAGTTCAAGTCGGCGCAGCAGGATCTCGCGCGCGCCGAGACGTCGGCCGCCGGCGCGGCGCTCGGCGGCGTCGCGAAGAACATCCTGGAGATGAAGCAGCGCGACGAGGAGTTGCTCGCCGCGCTCGGTCCCAAGTTCCAGGGCCGCGTGATCGCGCTGTTCAACCAGCAGCGCGGGACGGAGATCGGCAAGCTGATCGCCGAGAACCGCAAGCGGCTGGCCGACGAGGCGGAGAAAGGAAGCAAGGATGCCGCGAGCCGGCTCGACGAGGCGAACAAGAAGTTCTCGGAGAAGCTCAAGGAGACCGTGGCCGCCGACCTGCGCGCCGTCGAAGGGCTCGTCAACTTGTCGGCGGGCATCGGCGCGGGTTCGGCGCAGCGGCGGGCCGAGGGGCAGGTTCGAGCGATCGAGGCCGGCGCCGGTCCCGTGGACGGCGCGCGAGTCGCCGAGCAATCGTTTCGCGTTCGCGTCGCCCTGGCTAAGGAACTCTTCGACATCGAAGTCGCGCGCATCCGGCTCCTGGAGGCGTCGGCGACCACTCAGGAAGAGAAGGATCGGCTCCGGCTCGCCCTGCTCAAGGCTGAGGCCGATCAGTTCGCGTCGATCGACGAGGCGCGTCTCGAGCGCGAGTCGAAGATCCAGGAAGTTCGCCGCGAGTCGCTCAACGAGGCGCGCGAGTCGGCCGGCCGGGTGTTCGACGCGCTGACGCAGCGCGGAGCCGGCGGTCTCCGCCAGTTCCTGACCGGACTCGGCACGCAGCAAGTTCGCGCGATCTTCCAGAACGTCACCGAGGGTTTGTTCGCGACCGTCGGCCAGTCGCTCGGGCGGCTCGGGCAGGCGTCCGGCATCGGCGGTCTGTTCCGCGGCACCCTCGCGGACCCGCGGAACGCCAACGCCCCCGTGGAGCGGGCCAAGACGTCGGTGGATCGGCTGCGGGGCAGCGTCGACCGGCTCAACGACACCATCGCGGGCGGAGCGGGCGGAGCGGGTCTCGGCGGGGTCTCGGGTCTTCCGGGCGGTCTCGGCGGCCTGAGCGACGCGCCGGCGCTGCTGGATCGCGTCGTGGGAAAGACCGGGACCGGGCGCTCGTTCATCGACTCCATCAAGTCGTTCGGTGCCGGTGCCGCCAGCATTCTGAGCGCGGGGTTGTTCTCCGGGTTCCGCTCGGGCGACTTCTCGGTGCAGCAGGGACCCGGCCGCGCCACGACGGCGTCGGCCCTGGGTCTCACGTCCACGGCGGCCCGCGTGGGCAACATCGCGGGGTCCGCGGGCGCTTTGGCCGGCGGCGCGTTCGGCGTCGTTCAGGGCATCCGGGAGGGCGGTGCCCGCGGCGCGTTCGGGGCCGCCAGTTCGGCTCTCGGCGTGGCCGCCCTGATCCCCGGGCCGCAGCAGCCGTTCGTCGCCGCGGCGGCCGTCATCACGGGCCTGATCAAGGGCCTGTTCGGGGACCCCAAGGCGGAACGAGCGAAGGAGATCGACCGGTTGATCGCGAACCAGAAGTTCAAGGAGCCTCAGCCGATCAGCCTCACCATCGATTCCAGCGGCCGGGAGATCGATCGCGACTTCCGCGGCCGGATTCGCGTCTTGAACTCGACGCCGCGGATCGAGCGGCCGGACCCCGACGACGCGCGGCGGGAGATCGAGGCGTTTCGCCGGCCGCCCGCTCCGCAAGTGTTCAACGTGAACATGCCCGTGCAGACGTTCGACGGGCGATCGTTCATCGACCGGGCGGGAGACATCGCCAACGCGCTCACGAAGGCACTGCAAGACGGGCACCGCGTGCGCGGCGACATCAACCAGGTAGTGAGGCCGATCTGATGGCGAGCTTTCCGAATCTCTCGAGCGGGCGGGTCGCGAAGTACCCGCTCACCCGCCGCAAGAAGTACCGCACCGGCGTCTTCATCGCGAACGACCTGAGCGAGCAGCGATTCTCCCGCGGGTCCGGCGGCCTCGAAGAGTTCGAACTCGCCTTCGACAACGTCACGACCGCGGACAAGGACCTCGTGCGCGCGTTCTTCAACGCGCGCCGCGGCCCGTTCGACACGACTTGGTCGCTGACGCTGCAGGACGGCTATAACCGCGAGCAGGACGCGATGGCGGCCGCGGGCGAGAAGACCACCTGGCAGCATCTGCAGTTCACGCCGGGGCAGACCTTCGAGGCGCGGCAGATCAAGCCGGGACGCTGGGCATTTCGATTGCGCGCGCGGCAGACCCGCCTGGGTTGATATCATAGAGCGAGGAGCGCACCGTGGCCGAGTTTGACTTTCCGAAGTTGAGTTACTCCGTCGTGTCGCAACTGCCCTACACGGAGACGGACGACTGGGTGGTCGCCACGTCGGACATGGACTGTGGCAAGAGCTACACGCGAACGATCAGTCCGGGTCTCGGCCGCCGCTTCATCATCAACGCCGATCTGATCCAGCG
>FRDC01004952.1_pt2 | contig 16192 bp, 12 predicted proteins | sample 1106171 | NCBI WGS metagenome assembly FRDC01 (sample SAMEA3930566, study PRJEB13176) | freshwater metagenome | biome: Drinking water system; feature: drinking water; material: water | place: Singapore | collected 2014-12-20 | reverse complement strand
CATCAAGCAGGTTTCCGCGCTTCGCTGCAAGGCGCGGCTGTAAACCGTCCCCGAATCGTCTCGAATCGAGACGATTCTGAGAGAAATACGTTCCGGCTTGAAACATTCCGCGATCGTTTCATTCTTGTCATTAATGAAAATTCCCCGACTGGACGAAACGATATCAGGACCTTGATCGAAAGGGTCCGTCTCGCTTTTGGGGGCGTGAATGAAGTCGGCTGTACGTCTCTTGATCCCGGCCGGTGCGTGTTTACTCATCGTCTTCTCCTACCAGAACTGCGGCCAGTTCGAGGTATCGGGACATCTCAAGGGTGTTGAAGGCTCGAAGGGCGTTTCAGGCAAGAGCGTGACCGTCACCTTCGCGCTCAGTCGTTCCGCCCTGGTGAACTCCGCGGGCGGCGGCTATCGAGTCTATTACGCCCAAGGAAGCGAGAAGCTTTCCAAGACTTCTCCAAGCATCAACGTCCCTTATTCAGCTGCGCTGAAGACCTCTCCCAAGGCGAAGATCACGGGTCTTTCGCCGGGTCCTTATCAAATCGCCATCTCCGCTTATACGACGCAAACTCCGCTGGGCACCGAGCTTTCGGAGCCGCAGATGATCGTGGTGAAGGAATAACCGATGATGAAATCGATTTTTTCCCTCAAGATGCTCGGTCTCCTGCTCGCGTTCACGACCGCGTGGTCAGCGCTCGGTATCACGCTCACTAGGAAGCACTCTACGAAACAAGTGCTTCAGTCGCGCGAGGTCGCCGGCGAAGTGCTGGTGAAATTCAAATCGTCGTCCGCGCTCAGCACGCGTCGCGCCCGCATCGCGGGCATGGGCGGCAGCCACGTGGCGAGCCTCAACACCCGCGGCCTCGAGCGGGTGAAAATCGCGTCCGGAAGAAATGTTCGAGCCACCGTCGAAGAGCTGCAAAGCGATCCGGACGTGGAATTCGCCCAGCCGAACTACATCTACCGCAAGACCGCGGTTCCCAATAACACGCTCTTCAATCGCCAGTGGGGCTTGAAGAACACCGGCCAAACCGTGCCGAGCTCTCCGCACCCGACCAACAATCCGGGTACGGCCGGCGCCGACATGAACATGGAGAAAGCTTGGGACATCGCCACCGACTGCTCGAAGGTGATCGTCGCGGTTCTCGACTCGGGCGTGAACTACAATCAGGAACAGCTTAAAGGCAATATGTGGAACGGCGGTACCGACTATCCCAACCACGGCTATGACTTCGTCGACTCGGACAAAGACCCGATGGACTTCAACGGCCACGGCACGCACGTCGCCGGCATCATCGGCGCCATGGGCAACAACGGCAAGGGCGCGTCGGGCGTCTGCTGGAAAGCCAGCATCATGGCATTGCGGGCGATGGACGCCACCGGCGCAGGCACCACGGCCGACATCGTTCAAGCGCTGAGCTTCGCGGCCAGCAAAGGCGCCAAGATCGTCAATATGAGCATCGGCGGCGGCCCGCAAGGCGACGCGCAGGACCTCGCCTACAAGACCGCGATCGACACTCTCGACAAAGCCGGCATCATCGTGATCGCGGCGGCCGGAAACTCCGGCACCGACAACGACGACCCGAAGCAGCCGATCTTTCCCTGCAACTTCGAGTTCAAGAATCTCCTCTGCATCGGGGCCCTCGATCAAAAGTACGAGCTCGCGCCGTTCAGCAACTTCGGCGCGAAGCACGTGCACATGGCCGCGCCCGGAGCCAACGTCTTCAGCCTTTACGCGGGCGCTGAAACCTACACATCGGATAACTTCAACACGGGCGGCACGCTCAATTGGCAGACCGCGGGCGCGGGGTGGGGCTACAAGATGCTCACCAACGAGCACATTCTCGCGATTCCCGCCAACTTCGATGCGAACGTCAACATGTACGCGAACAACGTGGACGCGAAGGTGTTCAAGTCGTTCGATCTGACCGGCGTCACGGCCGTCTCGCTCTATTTCTACGCGAGCCTGAACCTCAAAAACGGCGACGTCGCCAGCGTCGCCTATAAGAATTCGGCGGGCGATCCGTTCAACGGCGGGGTCCTGTACGCCGAGGCTTCCAACATGCACACGGGCACGAATCTCGAGTTCGTCACCGTGGACCTAACCGGGTGCATGGTGGCCAACTGCTCGTTCGGATTCAGCTTGAAGACGAACGCGGCGGATGTCGACAACGGCGTCGCGATCGCCGGCTTCGACATCATCAAGCTGTCGGTGAATCCCAACAGCTACGCGACGCTCAACGGAACGTCGATGGCTGCACCCCACGTCGCGGGGCTCGCCGCTCTCGTGTGGTCCGCGAACCCCGACTACTCGGCCGGCGACGTGATCGACGCGATCAAGAACGGCGGCCGAACCGTCAGCGCGCTCAGCTCCAAGACGACGACCGGAAAAGCCGCCGACGCCCTCGGTGCCTTGAGCTACATTCAAAAGCCCGCGATCGCTTCGATCAAACAAGACTGATGACGGCGCGACTGGGCCCACTCGACGCCGCCGAGGCCGAGTCCAGGTTGAAGTCGCTCTTTCCCGAGCTCGCCGTCGCCTCCGTTAAGGCGGCGGGCGAGGGACTCGGGCACGCGGCCTTTCTCGTCAATGACGAATGGCTCTTCCGTTTCGCCAAGAATCGCGCGATCAGCGACTTCGAGCGCGAGGTGGCGCTGCTCGTTTCGCTCCATGGCCTCGTGGGCGTCGACGCTCCCCTCCCCGTTTACGTGAATTCGGGCCAGCAAGTGATGGGCTACCGCAAGGTGCGGGGCCGGCCGTTGATCGATTGCCCACCTCCCGCGGGCGAAGCGCTGTCGGCGTTGTTGGACCAGCTGGCGAAGGTGCTTCAGTGGGTGCACGGCCTTACGAGGGACACGGTGGGCCCTCAGATCGTGGATGAAGGCGACACCCTCGAATGGTGGACGGAGTCGCGCGGGATGTTCCAGAACATCGAAGACGATCTCTCGGGTGAGGATCGCGCTTTAGTGGCGAAATTCTTCGCCTCGGAACCCTCCATCGATGGCGCCGATCTCGTGTTTTGCCACAACGACTTCAGCATCGAGCATATCCTGGTGGATTCGGGGATGCAGATGACGGGCTTGATCGACTGGTCGGAGGCGGCGTTCGCTGATCCCGCGAACGATTTCGGAAAGCTCGCGCGCGATCTCGGGGTGAGATCGCTCGACTGGCTCCTGCATTCTTACCCGCACTCGTCCGACAAGGCGGCTCTCCGCTCGCGCGCGCTGATCATCGCCAAGTGCGCGCTCATCGAGGATCTCTTTTACGGGCTGCAGACCGGCGAGGCGAAGTACTCGGCGAAGAGCCTCGCGCGCCTGAAGGAGATCTTCACGGCGCCGTGATTTCCGTGTTGCTCGCGCGGTTCTTTGCGAGCACGATCGACTCAATACATATGAAAACAAACACAAGTCTCGAGCGCTTTGCCTCTTCCGTCACCAATTGGGCCGAGCGGTGGTTTCCTGACTCTTACATCTTCGCTCTACTGGCCGTGGTCATCGTCGTTTTGGGCGCGCTCTTGGCCGGAGTTTCCCCGCGCTCAATCGCGACCTCGTTCGGCGACGGCTACTGGAGCTTGATCCCGTTCACGATGCAGATGGCGATCGTCGTGATCTCGGGCTACGTCGTCGCGTCTTCGCCTCCGGCAGGAAAGCTCATCCGTCGGTTGGCGACGATTCCGAAGAGCGCGCGCGGGGCCGTTGGCTACGTGGCGCTGTTCACGATTTTGGCTTCGCTGCTGAACTGGGCGCTCAGTCTCGTTTTCGGCGGCTTGTACGTGCGGGCGCTCGCGCGGAGAACTGACTTACGGATGGATTATCGTGCCGCGGGAGCCGCGGGCTATCTGGGCCTCGGCGCCACATGGGCGCTGGGCTTGAGCTCGTCGGCTGCGCAGTTGCAGGCGAATGTCGAAAGCATTCCGAAGTCGCTATTGCCGATCACGGGCGTGATTCCGTTCAGCGAAACGATTTTTCTTCCGCAGAGCTTGGCGATGGTCGCGGTCTTGACGGCGGTCTCCGTTGCGATCGCGTACTATTCGGCGCCGACGGAGGAGCGCGCGGTGACGGCGCGGGACCTCGGCATCGATATCGGCCCGGAAGAAACGGATGCGGTCGGCAAGCCGGCTCAGCCGAGCGAGTGGCTCGAGTATTCGCCGGTGCTCACGATCTTCGTGGTCATGATGGGCGCATGGTGGCTCAAAGAAGAGTTGACGAACAAGAATCTGATTCTAGCGATTTCGAATCTCAACACCTATAACTTTTTATTCCTCATGCTCGGCATGCTGCTGACGTGGCGGCCGAAACGGTTTCTGCATTCGGTGAGCAAGGCGGTCCCCTCGGTCGCGGGCATTCTGATTCAGTTTCCGATCTCCGGCAGCATCGCGTACGTGCTGACGAAGGCGACGACCGCCGGCGGCCACTCGCTTTCGCACTACTTGTCCGACTTTTTCGTTTCGATCTCGACTCCCAACACGTACTCGGCGCTGATGGGCGTGTATTCGGCGATCCTCGGCTTCTTCATCCCGTCCGGCGGCGGCAAATGGATCATCGAAGCCCCGTACCTGATGCAAGCCGCGAACGAGCTTGAGGTCCACCTCGGTTGGACGGTGATGGTCTACAACGCGGCCGAGGCGTTGCCGAATCTCATCAACCCCTTCTTCATGATGGCCCTGATCGGAGTCCTGGGTCTCCGCGCGCGCGACATCGTCGGCTACACCGTCACGCAGCTCGTGGTCCACGCGCCGCTGGTGATCTTCATGCTCTGGGCTCTTGGGGAGACACTGACGTACAAGCCGCCGGTGGTGCCGTGAATGCCGCGCCTGGACGTAAGAGATCTGAAGCAGGCGGTCTGTTAATGACAACCGTCCGAATGTTCCCAATAATTTCCGGGGAAAACCCTTCGGTGTTCATCAAGTTTTCAGCGCGGGTAGTCGAATGAGATTTGATTCCGAGAACTGGATCGTTAGCGCAAGAAACTCGCTGAATCTGAGCCAATACAAGCTTGCTGAACTTCTAGATATCCCCAATGGAAAGCTGTGCAGCTGGGAGCTTGGGAAAAGCACGCCAACTCCTGAAGAGGAAGCGCGTGTTCGCGAAGCGCTAATGAAATTCGAAGAAGGCCTCAAAACCGGAGAGCTCAATCTCAAGAAACGGTACATGGGACGAGCTATTCGAACCGACCAACCGGATTATCTTACTGAAGAAGATTGGAAGAGACTCAAGATAAAACACCCAAAAAGCTATTTGAGAGGATTGTCGGTGGAATCCACTGCTCCGCTCAAGAAACGTCCAACTGCGATTGCTCTATTCGCTGGATGCGGAGGCATGTCTTTGGGTTTCAAGTGGGCGGGCTTCGACGTCAAAGGGTTCGTCGAAGTAGAGCCTTCAGCCCGCGCGATCTATCAAGCTAACTTTCCAAAAAGCGTCCCCCTTGGCGACGATATCTTGCAGTTAAGGGACGAAGAGGTCTCCCAGTGGAGCAAGCTCGTCGGGCCGATTGACGTGTTATGCGGCGGCCCCCCCTGCCAGGGCTTCAGTCTCGCCGGAAAGCGGGATCAGTCTGATTATCGGAACAAGCTCTATAAGGAGTATCAACGGATTACGGAGATAGTCCGGCCTAAAGCTTTCATTTTGGAAAACGTGAGGCTCATGACCTCGATGACTGAAGCGGATGGCACCAAGGTCGTCGATAACATCGTAAAGGGATTCGAATCGATCGGATACGCGACGACCTACAGAATATTGAATGCCGCGGAATTCGGCGTACCGCAGAGACGAGAGCGGGTCATCTTCATCGGTGTCGATCGCCGTCTTGAGCTTGTTCCATCTCTTCCTGAGGAAAGCCATGCCCAAGGAGATGAGTCAGCCTTTGGCCGCCAAAGGGCACTCACCTTCCGGGATGCATGCAGAGATCTAGAAGAGCTCGAGTCTGGAGAGAAAGCCTCCAACGATCCACTTCATTGGGCCATTCATCACCCTCAGCATGTTCTTGAGTGGCTTAGGAACACGCCTGAAGGCAAAAGCGCCCACGAGAATGAGGACCCAAAGATGCGTCCTCCATCTGGATACAACACGACCTACAAGCGCTTGCGCTGGGATGAGCCTTCGTCAACCATCAGCACCAATTTCAACATGATATCGGGTAGTCGGAACGTGCATCCAAAGAACACTCGATCGCTGACGATCAGAGAAGCAATGAGGTGCCAGAGCTTTCCAGATGATTTCAAAATCATCGGCAATTGGATGGACGCGAGGACAGCGATTGGCAATGCCGTGCCGCCACTTCTTGCCAAGAAGCTAGCGGAGCACATTACTTCCGAGATTCTGAAGGTTGAGTAATCTTACTGAAGTATCCTGCTTCAAGATTGAACTGAAGCTGAGTAGCGTTCTGTTTGTTGCCGAGGCGCTGAAACTGAATGCAGCCAAACCTCGGAGCTAGATGCTGGTTTGGATCACCTTTAAATCGCCCTTTTCTCACGAGATAAGGTTTCAACACGAAACCGGCATACTGTCTTGATAGCCGAACTAGCTCGTCCACGTGAAACACAGCCAGTGGGACATGAGTCGGCTTAGCGGCTGAATGCATTTGATGCATGACATACTCTGGGGGAAATGGGTCTGCCTCGTACCCACGCCGCAAAAGCGCGCGCGAGATTTGATCTTGATTGGACCGAAAGACGTCTTCGATCGACGATCGACTTGCAGCCGGCAGCTCTTCGAAGAACCACCTGTCCGGGTCAGACTTTCTGCTCTTCAACGCGCCTTTAAGCATGTCGACAGGCCGAAATCCTTCGTCCCCACAGAACATCCTAAATCCTGTTTCGAAGTCGTTAGAAACCACGATGCCGTTCCGCCTGAGAAGCTCACAGAAGGCAACCGCAGTGCTGCAGAAGAGTTGCGCGTTCGTTGGTTTTGGCTTGTTGCAAGTCTTCACGGATATGCCGACTCTAGTAGCCCTTCCCTGATTCGTGATCTCAAGAAGAATGTCGCTCTTCGAACGCTTAACGGCTTCGCCGCTATACCCGAGTACCTGATCACCTTTTCCCGACGTTGCGAGACCGCCCAGCCAATACGCCTTTAGATGATCCGCACGTTTCATTCCAAGATGCTGAAGAACGTAAGAGGCGATGATCTCCGCGGGGTCTCCGACGAAAAGATGACCTTCGCGCGGAACCCGAGGAGAACAAAGCTCCTTCGAGCAATCGTTGATCGTGTTACTAAGAACGCTCTCGAAGGAGTGTCCCCGCAATCGTCCAGCAATTCCTGCCTGAATCTGGACTCCGTGTTGCTTATCCCGCGCCTTCAATGCCATGGCGTTAATCTGCTCGGATTTTTTTTGAATTCAGTCCAGGCTCTTTTGAATTCGATCAAGGCTTACCATTCCCGTTGCGGCCGCCGAAGGGCGCGAAGGGCTGGGCTTTCTCTTTGTAGCGCTGCTTGCCCGAGCCGAAATGATCGATACCTTGGCCGGACTTCTTGGCTTCGGCCTTGCGCTTGGCGAGCTGGGCGAGGAGGTTGGGCTTCTTTTGGGGCTGGTCCATCCGGAGTGCCTATCATTGAGGCGGGCTCGGATTAAAGCGATTTGACGTCTGCTCGCCAGCCTTTTTTACTTTTTCCTTCAATTCCCAATATTGTCGTCACCCGGTTCCACGATTTGTTGTATAGCGGGCTCTTCAGTCACTTTTATTACCCCTCTGCCCATGGAGAACTAACTCTCATGATACGCGAGGATTCCGCCGCCAACGCTCTCGGTGCTCGTTCCACGGATACCGGCGCCAACCGCTCTCAGCTCGATCAAGACTCTCTCGATCTCAAGAAGCTCGGCTATGTCCAAGAGTTAGCAAGGGAAATGAAGGCTTTCTCGAATTTCGCCGTGAGCTTCTCGGTGATTTCGATTCTGACCGGCATCACCCAACTCTACGGATATGGTTTACAACATGGCGGCCCCTTTCAAACGAGCGTCGGCTGGCTGATGGTTTCGGCCTTTACGATGACGGTGGCTCTTGCCATGGCGGAGCTCGCGAGCGCCTATCCCACGGCGGGCGCCCTCTATCATTGGGCGAGCTACCTGGGAGGAAAACGCCTCGGCTGGTTTACGGCCTGCTTCAACACGATCGGACAGTTCGCGATCCTGGCCGGCATCGACTACGGACTCACGCTGTTTCTGGTCGGCCTCGCGGGATTGCCCGATACCTGGGCGGTGAAGACGTCGCTCTATGCGGCGCTCCTCTTCTCGCATGCGTTTCTCAATCACATCGGCATTCGCGTCGTCGCTTGGCTGAATGATTTCTCGGCCTGGTACCATGTCGCCGTCGTGGCCCTTCTCCTCGGCGCTCTTGCCGTGCAAGGCTTCGCGCAGCCGGTGAGTTTCCTGTTCACCTTCAACTCCACCGACGGCATGCCGAGCGGCTACAGCTTCTTAATCGGGCTCTTGCTCGCGCAGTGGACGCTCACGGGCTACGATGCCTCGGCCCACGTCAGCGAAGAAACGAAGAATCCTCGCGAGGCCGCGCCGAGAGGGATTTTCAGCGCCGTCGGAATTTCGATCGTCGCGGGCTTCCTGATGCTGGCGTTCGTGACGCTTTCGATTCCCGATCTGGCGACCGTGACCGCGATCGGCGAGAGCGCGTTCAGCCATATCCTCAAACTGCGTCTCGGGGAAACGATGGGCACGACGGTGCTCGCGCTGATCGCCGGCGCCATGTGGCTCTGCGGCCTGTCGGCGATGACTTCGGCATCGCGCATGGTCTACGCGTTCGCGAGAGACGGCGGTCTTCCGTTCTCGAAGTTCTGGGCCACCGTGAGCACGTCGCATCGCACGCCGTCGAACGCCATCTGGGGCCTCGCGGCTTTCGCGGTGACTCTGGCGTTGTCCGTGAGCGTGTACAGCGCGATCGTCGGGATCGCGACCATCTCTCTCTATATTTCCTACGGAATTCCGATTTTCGCGCGGCTGGTCGCGCGTCAAAGAGGCGAGGACCGGGTCAAAGGACCGTGGAATCTCGGCCGCTTCAGCACGCTGAACTCGATCGTCGCCATCACGTGGATCAGCATCATCACCGTGGTTTTCGTATTGCCACCCAACGAGCAAGCCGCCTACGTTGTAGCGGGCTGCTTGGCGGCGTTAATCGCGATCTGGGCCATCGTGGCACGGAAGAGGTTCGTCGGTCCCAAGATCAATTTCTGATTTTCTAATTCGGAGGGGTTATGGAAAATTCGAAGTATCAAATGTTCATCAACGGTGAACTGGTTGCAAGCGAGAGCGGTGCCACGCGCGAGATTCGCGATCCGGCCAATGGCGAGCTCGTCGCCGTCGTTCCCGAAGCCGGCAAGCGCGACGTGGTTCGCGCGATCGAAGCGGCGCGTTTCGCGTTCGATCAAGGCCCCTGGCGCAAGACGACCGCGCTCGATCGCGGCAAGATGCTCTTCAAGATCGCCGATGAGATTCGCGCCAACTCGAAAAAGCTGGCCGAGCTGGAAGTCCGCAGCTGCGGAAAACCGCTCGCCGAGGCCGAGTTCGACGTCGCTGACGCCGCCAACTGCTTCGAGTTTTACGGCGGCCTCGCCACGAAGATCCACGGCGAGACCATGCAGGTTCCTGCGAACTCCCTGAGCTTCGTCGTTCGCGAGCCGATCGGGGTTTGCGGCCAGATCATCCCCTGGAACTATCCCCTGCTGATGACGGCGTGGAAACTCGCCCCTGCTTTGGCGGCGGGCAACACCTGCATCCTGAAGCCGTCCGAGCTCACGCCCGTAACCGCTCTGGAGCTCGCGAAAATGCTCATGAAGCTCGAGCTTCCCCATGGCGTCGTCAATATCGTGACGGGCCCCGGCCCCGGCTGCGGCGATGAGCTCGCCGCGAGCGAAAAGGTCGACAAGGTCGCGTTCACCGGCGGCACGGTGACGGGCCGTAAGATCATGTCGGCCGCGACGGGCAATCTGAAAAAGGTCACCCTCGAGCTCGGCGGGAAAAACCCAAACATCGTGTTCGCGGACGCGGATTTCGAAGCCGCGGTCGACGGCGCTCTCTTCGCGGCGTTCGCGAATCAGGGCGAAGTCTGCTCGGCCGGATCGCGCCTGCTCGTGGAGCGCTCCATTCACAAGCGCTTCGTCGCGGCGATGCTTGAAAAAGTTCCGCGGATCAAGCTCGGGCACGGCCTGACCCCAGGCGTGAAGATGGGCCCCGTCGTGTCCCAAGCCCATCGCGAAAAAATCGAATGTTACATCAAGATCGGTATCGATGAGGGCGCCAAGCTCGTTTGCGGCGGCCGTCGTCCCGAAGGACAAGAGTTCGCCAAAGGCTCGTTCATCGAGCCGACGATCTTCGACGACGTGAAACCCACGATGCGAATCGCACGCGAGGAAATCTTCGGCCCCGTGCTGGCCGTGATTCCATTCGATACCGAACAAGAAGCCATCGCGATCGCCAACGACTCCGAGTACGGTCTTGCGGCCGGCGTCTGGACGACGCAGGTGACGAAAGCCGTGCGCGTGGTGCGCGAACTGCGCGCGGGCATTACGTGGGTGAACACGTATCACCCGACGTTCAATGAGATGCCCTGGGGAGGCTACAAGCAAAGCGGCACGGGCCGCGAGCTCGGCCTCTACGGCATCGAGGGATACATGGAGACCAAGCAGGTCAACATCAACCTCGATGAAGCTCCGCTTGGGTGGTACTAACAGATGCCGACGATCGAGCTGAAAACCAAGATCCCGGGCCCCAAGAGCATCGAGTGGATGAATCGCCGCTCGGCGGCCGTCGCGCGCGGCCCTTTTCACACGGCGCCGGTCTTCGTCGCTAACGCGAAGGGCGCCGTGATCGAGGACGTCGACGGCAATCGCCTGATCGATTTCGCGGCCGGAATCGGCGTCGTCAACGTCGGGCATACCGCGGAGACCGTCGTCGAGGCCGTCGCGAGCCAGGCGGCGAAGCTCACCCATGGCAGCTTCAACGTGACCCCCTACCCCGGCTACATCGAGCTTTGCGAAAGACTCAACCGCTCCACGCCCGGCGATTTTCCCAAGAAGTCTTTTCTCGCCAATAGCGGCGCCGAGGCCGTCGAGAACGCGATCAAGATCGCGCGCGCCTACACTGGAAAGCAGGCGGTCATCTGTTTCGACCATGCCTTCCATGGCCGCACCTACATGGCGATGAGCCTCACGTCGAAGGCGAAGCCTTATCGCTACGGCTTCGGGCCGTTCAATCCGGAAGTCTACCGCGCGCCGTTCCCCTACGTTTATCGTTGGGGCTCCGGAGCCGATGAAAAGCTGGTTTCGGAGGAGTGCTTCGCGCAGTTCCAAGAGCTCGTCACGAGCCGAGTACTGCCGACGCAGACCGCGGCCGTGATCATCGAGCCGGTTTTGGGAGAGGGCGGATTTTTGCCCGCGCCGAAGGAATTCTTGGCGAAGCTGCGCGCGTTCTGTACCGAGCACAACATCGTCTTGATCGCCGACGAAATCCAAACCGGCTTCGGCCGAACGGGAACGCTGTTCGCGTCGTCTCAGCTCGGCTTCACGCCGGATCTCATGACGGTCGCCAAGGGCATCGCCGGCGGAATGCCGATCTCGGCCGTCGTCGGCCGCGCCGAAATCATGGATGCACCCGTCGTGGGCGGAATCGGCGGAACTTACGGCGGCAATCCCGTCGCTTGCGCCGCCGCTCTTGCGGTTTTCGACCTTTTCGAAAAAGGCGATGTCCTGCAACAGGCGCGCGCCATAGGCGAAGTTTTGCGCTCGCGCTTTTCCGCTTGGCGGGAGGAATTCACGGCCATCGGTGACGTCCGCGGTCTTGGACCCATGCTCGCGCTCGAGTTCGTGAAGAACAGGGAAACGCGCGAGCCACATCCCGAGATCGCTCAGAATCTGGTTCGACACTGTTACGAAAACGGCCTCGTCATCATGACGGCGGGAAGCTACGGCAACGTCGTTCGGCTTCTCATGCCGCTTACGATCCCGGCCGCGGTGCTCGAAGAAGGTCTGGCGGTCCTGGAAGCGGGCATCCGGAAGTACTCATGACCAACGGTCTCTTCATCAACGGACGATGGATTCGCGAGCGCGGCGAAGCCGGCATCCGAGAGGTTCTTTCGCCGTACTCCGGCCAGATGGTCAGCGAGACCATTCAGGCGAATTCCGCCCAGCTTGAGGAAGCCATCGGCGCCTCGGCCGCCGCCTTCAAGGTTTTCAAGAAAACCTCGCGCTACGCGCGCGTGGCTCTGTTGAACGGCATCGCGCGCGGGATCAACGATCGTCGCGCCGAGCTCGTCCGCAGCATCGTTACCGAAGCCGGCAAACCCCTCACGCTCGCGGAAGTCGAAGTCTCGCGCGCGATCACGACGTTCACCCTCGCTGCGGAAGAGGCGAAACGCCTCGGCGGCGAAGTCGTACCGCTCGATCTCGATGCCGGCGGGCGGGCGTTCGTTCCGGCGGTGATGCAGCTGGTGCCGCGCGGACCGGTCCTCGCGATCACTCCGTTCAATTTTCCGCTGAATTTGGCGGCCCACAAAATCGCTCCCGCGCTGGCGGTGGGCGCTCCAGTGCTGCTCAAGCCTCCGCCGCAAGCTCCGGGCGCCGCTTGCCTGCTCGCGGAAATTTTCACGGCCGCCGCTGAAGCAGCCGGCGACGCGGTCGAAAAAATTCCGCTGGCCGCGCTGCAAGTCGTTCATGCTTCGAACGAAGTGATGAGTCCTGCATTGGCCGATTCGCGGCTGGCTGTACTGAGTTTCACTGGCAGCGACAAAGTCGGCTGGATGCTGCAAGCACAAGCGCCCCGCAAGAAAGTCGTCATGGAGCTCGGCGGGAACGCCGCGATGATCGTGCATAGCGACGCCGATCTTTCGCGCGCGGCTAACCGTGCCGCGTTCGGGGCGTTCGCTTATGCGGGACAAGTTTGCATATCGGTGCAGAGAGTTCTCGTGCATCGAGATGTCTTTGAGCCGTTTAGGACACTTTTTCTCGCTGAGGTCCGAAAGCTCAAAGTCGGCGATCCGGAGTCGCGGGACACCGTCGTGGGACCGATGATCGACTCGGGCAACGTCGAGCGAATCCAGGCCTGGATTGAGGAAGCGAGACAGGCGGGAGCGGAGCTCGTGGGCGGAGAGCGTTCCGGCAACGTGTTGAGCCCCGTCGTTCTCACCCACTTGAACGCGAAGCGTGATTCGAAGCTGAAGGTCATCGACGAGGAGGCCTTTGGACCCGTCGTCGTGTTGAGCCCTTACGAGCGGATGGAAGAGGCGGTCGAGACCGTAAATCAATCGCGTTTCGGTCTTCAAGCCGGCGTGTTTACCCGTGATTCTAAAGTCATAACCTACGCGAGCCAGAACCTTGAAGTAGGCGGCGTGCTCATAAATGAGGCACCTATCTTCCGCGCCGATCACATGCCTTACGGCGGAATGAAAGATTCAGGTTTAGGCCGCGAAGGCGTGCGCTACGCGATGCATGACTACTGCGACTCGAGGACTGTCATCCACTGGCAGGGATAATTTTGACAGGCCATAGGCGCTCCGCTACCGTTTCTCGATGGCCAGAACCCCTCTTTTCGCAGCACTAAGAAACGCCCTTCGCCGAGCGGATTTCGTTCAGCGAAATCCCCATCTTCATAACTTTCTCCTCGAGTCCTCGACGGCCGCGACGTCTCAGGACCGCCGCCAGTTTTTGAAGTACTTGGCGGGCGCGGCGACGATCGGACCCGTCGCGGGTTTGTTGGCTCAGCAAAAGCCCGGCGAAGTATTGACGGCTTTCCTCAGCAGAGGCCAAGAGCCCGTGGCCGTCTTGGGAGCGGGCCTTGCCGGATTGACGGCGGCTTATCAGCTCATGAAGGCCGGCATCAAGTGCGAAATCTACGAAGCGGCCACGCGCACCGGCGGACGCATTCTCACGCAAAACAAGTTCAACTCCGAGGGAATGTTCTGCGAGCTGGGCGGAGAGCTGATCGATACCGGTCAGCACGCCATGCTGAATCTGGCCCGCGAGCTCGGACTCGAGATCGATGACTTCCTTCCGGGCGACAAGGGACTGGAAACCTGTCACTTCTATTTCGGCGGCAATCGCTACTTCGAAAAGGAAGTCCTTCGCTCGTTCGCGCCGCTCGCGCGCCATCTGCGCGCCGACATGGCCAAGGCGTTCGGCCCGAACTGGCAGGAGCGGGTTTGCAACTATAAGAACCATACCAAAGCGGCCGTCCGGTTCGACCGCATGTCTCTCAAGGGATACCTTGATTCCAAGCGAGCCGACGTCGACAAGTGGGTTCTCGATCTCATCAACGTCGCCTACTGGGGCGAGTACGGCGGCGACACGGAGAACCAGTCGGCGCTCAATCTCTTTTTCCTCATCGGCGTCGATTCCGAGACGATGTTTCAGATTTACAGCTCGAGCGATGAGTCCAAGCGCATTCGCGGCGGCAACTCCCGTCTGATCGAAGCGCTCCATGCGGCGATCAAGGGTCGCGTGCCGCTTCATCTCGAGCATCGCTTGGTGCGGATCGAGAACAAAGCCAACGCGCTCAAGCTTCATCTTAAGACCGGCGCGCGGACGATCGAAGTCTCGACACCGCAGAGTATCTGCACAGTGCCGTTCTCGCTCTTGCGGGAAGTCGAGGGGCTTCCGCAGCTGGGACTGAGCCCGGTGAAGCTCCGCTGTATCAGGCAGCTCGCCTACGGACTCAACTCGAAGTACATGCTCGGCTTCACGAAGCGTCTGTGGCGCGATCCCGCGGGACCGGTTCGCCCGTCGACGGGTTACATTTACTCGGATCTGGAGCCGCAGGTGTTCTGGGATACCAGCCGCGCGCAAGCGGGCTCGTCCGGCATCATGACCAACTTCATGGGCGGCTCGCCGACGCTGCTAAAGAAGCCCCGTCGTCTCGCGGAGACGCTCCAAGCGCTCGATGTTCTCGTACCCGGCCTCTCCAAGCTCCATGACGGCAACGCCGCTTACTTCAGCTGGGGAGACTATCCGCTGTCCAAAGGCAGTTACACGAGCCCGTCTCCAGGCCAAGTCACGACGATCGTCGGCAGCGCCGAGGAGCCCGAGTTGAACGGGCGCTTGTTCTTCGCTGGCGAGCACNNGCACGTCAGCGAGTCCAATCAGGGCTATATGAACGGCGCGGTCGAGTCGGCGATCCACGCGGCCAAGCAACTCGTCACCTCGCGCTCCGGCTCGGTGAAAACCGCCGCCGAAGCGGGCTAGTCTTTCGGAAGTCGCGGCTTCTATAGCGTGAATCCAGCCTTGTGGGCTTTTCTTCGTTCTGTACAATTTAGGAATGAAGACAATTTATCTCCTTGCGCTTCTCGTTGTCGCTGGCGGCTGCTCTTCAACTCCCGTGGTGACCGCACCATCAAGTCCCGCGCGTGAACCGGCTACCGCTGGAAGCGGTTCAGGTCCTTTTACGACCTCCATGCCGTCGGCGATGTACCAGGGGCCGATTGAATTCAACGCGGACGGCGCTGGCCGAAAGTCCGCCAAAGCCTACCTGCCTCTCCAGTACAGTGAAACAAAGAGCTGGCCCCTGGTCGTTTTGCTGCACGGCTTTTCCGGCACCGCCGAGGCGGAGGATATCTATCTCGGCCTTCGCTATCGGGCATCGCTTCGTGGCTTCATTCTTCTCACGCCTGAAGGCACGGTAACGCCCAAGGGAACTCTCGGAGCCGATGGAAAGGATCTTGGAGGCAATCAGTTTTGGAACGCGACCGATGCCTGTTGCGACTTCGGTAAAACAGGCGTCGACGATACGGGATATCTGTTGGCTCTGATCGAAAAGATGAAGAGAGCGTACAAAGTCGACCCCTCGCGCGTTTATCTCATCGGGCACTCGAACGGGGGCTTCATGGTGAATCGCCTGGGCTGCGAAGCAAAGGGCGCTTTCGCCGCGATCGCGAATTTGGCCGGCGGCTCCTTCAAAAATCCGGCCAACTGCCGGATACCTGAGCCGGTCGCTTACCTGCAAATCCATGCGGTGGACGACAAGACGATTCTCTACGATGCTGCTCCCGCCTATGCGGGCGGGAAAGAGACCGTGGATCAGTGGTTGGTCAAAAACGGATGTGACAGGTCACCCACTCAGAGTTGGCACAAGGACTTCGTCTTTGCGATTCAAGGTCCAGATACGAAAGAAGCGACGTGGAAAAAATGTAGCTCCGGCAAAGACGTCGCCTTTTGGACGATCAAGCCATTCGAAGCGAAGTGGCACAATGCTCACGTGCCGCTTTTA
>FRDC01002014.1_pt1 | contig 16217 bp, 29 predicted proteins | sample 1106171 | NCBI WGS metagenome assembly FRDC01 (sample SAMEA3930566, study PRJEB13176) | freshwater metagenome | biome: Drinking water system; feature: drinking water; material: water | place: Singapore | collected 2014-12-20 | reverse complement strand
GCGGAGGCGGGGCTTCCGGTCGATACCACGCAGGTGGTTCGACATCCATCTCGACCGTCGTGTACTCGGTCGGCGAGATGTCGTTGCCGTCGAGATCGGTGAGGCGCGCAGAGTAGTCGCCGCTGATCTGGTATCCCTCGCCGTCGCGATGACGGATGCGAAAGAAGCGAGGCATCAGTATTTTCCGCCGACGCCCGTCACGCGATAGCCCACGCCTGCCGCGCCCGTACTGGTGTGAAACGACACCAGCACGTGATAGCCGGGTGGCAGCGCGAGATTCATGGGCGCCTCGAAGGTCGGCATCGCCGCCGTGCCGCTCGCGGTGATCGCCGGCAGCGTTATCTCGTCCCACAGCACGGTGTTCGCCGCCGTGTTGCTGCTGCCCGGCGTGAATGCGCCGGTGACGCTGCAGATGAAGATGCGCATGACCGTCGCGGCCGGCGAGCCGATGGGCTTGGCGCGAATGGAGCGGAGGAATCCGCCGTTTGTCGTATCCGCTTGGAATACGTTGTAGATGTTCGAGCCCGTACCGTCGAGCGCGGTGTTGGCGCTCGGGCCGATGACGGAGTCCGCCCACTGCACGTCGCCTACTCGGCTGAAAATCGGATCTGTATTCGACGGCATCTAACCTCCTACTGCATCGCGGCGCCTGCGGTCGTCGCCGCAAGCTGCCCGCGCGTGATAATTTGCTCGGCCACCAGCGTGCAGAACACGTCCTTGGTGCCCGCGCTGAAGTTGACCGCGGCGCCGCTGTTGCTGGACGCAAGCACCTGGGCGCGCACCAGCGTGGTCGAGCCCGACAGATAGCCGAGTCCGGTCTCCCATTCCGTACCGCTCTGCCCGACGATCGCATAGGCGAACAGCGGCCCCACTCCGAAGGCAGCATCGAACGACTGGAACTGCGAAACCGCCCCGGCAAGCGTAATGTCACCCGTGCCGGTGGTGGTCGTGGTTTCCTTTACGCGATCGCGGAAGAGGCCGCTCATGGCTTACGGATTACCAGCGGTGAGAACGAACGACGACACCGCCACGTTTTGGCCGGATGAGATCGACGTCGAATTGAGATTCAAGTCGCTGCCGGAGGTGCCGACGTCGCCGTCCATCACGAAGGTACCGGACGAATCGACGACGCGAAACCAGGTAGCGGTGCCGGTGGCGTTCGCGCTCGAGTCAGCGGTGATAGCCGACATCGTGAGCGTACCTGACGACGGTCCCGACGAGCACGGATCCGAGAACGTGAGCTCTGCGAGAAGAGTCGTCGCCGTGCCGCCCGTCGCCGGACGCGACGCCGTGTAGATACGGAGAAGACCCGCGCCCGAACCGCCGTCGATAGCGTTGAGAACCTGTGTGAGCCGATTGTTCCGAACCGTACCTGAGTAAGCAATGGTGAGTTGCTTGAGCCACCGCTTCGCCTCTTCGAGAGCGATGTCGGTCCAGGAAGGCGTGAGTGCGAGGTTCATACAGTCACCTTCACGAAGTACTCTTCGATGTGATCGAGCACGAACCGCTGCGAAGCCCGTCGCGCTTCTTCCTCGGTATCGGCGAAGCCGGTGCGCTCGATGAGAAGCCGTGAGTCGTCGTACGAGATAAGCTTCGCGTGCCAGTGAAACGGCGCCGCCTGGGTCATTCCGATCTCCCAGTACGCGGTGTAGTAGCCTGGCGCGGTGCCCCACTTCGACGAGGCGAGCTCGCAGCCTCGCGGGTCGGCGGACACGCCTCGCTCGTCGCGCATCTCCTTCGCGACGGAATCCCACGAGCGTAGAGCGTTGAAGTGTTCGGTCGCGCGCCGCGCGAACTCGAACTGCGCGAACGACGGGTGGTCGTGCACGCTGACGATTGAAAGCTTTTTGGACATGGTGCCTCCGCATTGAGAGCTGACACGAGCCAGCTCGTGGGAGGTCGACCATACATCGACCGAGAAGTTAGGCGCGAGGGTAGGTTAGTCCGCGGGAAAAGTACAGCGCTTCGTGACCTGGACGGCAAAAATAATTCTGTTATGACTCTAGAATATTGATCTCAAACGGTTTTTGAATGAGTCATAACAGAATCGCGGAATCTGTTATGAATTCTGTTATGACTCTAAATCGTTGATCTATCGGGTTTTATTTACCTTTTATAACAGAATAACAGAATTTTTTATAGAAGAATAGATTCTAGAGAATATAATAAGTGATAATTATTAGAAGAATCTATATATATAGGTTGCGCTGAGATATTCGTTATTCTGTTATGAGCCGTTTTTCAACCCGTCACATTCGACCGCCGCCGAAGTCGCCTAAGATATTAATCCGTAACGGAAAATAAAAACGATTTACAGAATTAAAATTTGGTATTACGATTCGTGAACTCATAACAGATTCCGGCCGTCTGGTCCCAAAACAGGCCGATTCCTGCCTCCCGGAGGCTTCCCGTGTCCATTTCAATCAAAGCGCCGCGCAAGAGGCGCGTGCCGATTACGTTCGACTCCGACCTCATTGACCTCCTAATCGAGATCGCGACCGCCACCGCAAAGGCCGATTTCCTCTCGTATAAAGAGTGGTGCGCCGCGAACGTCGCAGCGATCAAGGCCGAGATGACCGCCAAGTCACGCAGCGGAATCGTCCCGAACTATACCTATACGTCTCGCACGCTCTACAAACAGGCTCGCGGACCCGCGACCGCCGGTCGACCTTCGTTTCACAACCAGCTTAGCGCGATGATCGACGAAGGCATGCGCGCCTGGCTCGAATCGAAAGGTCACACCGTTACTCAGGAGAGCCCGCGTGCCAAGAACCAAGCAACCGACCGAGCTAAGAANNAAGAAGAAAGTCTTCTAGTCTCGACGAACTCGTACAACGGCGCCTGGTTCTCTCCGGTCTCACGCTTAAGCACGCGAACGCGATGAAGATGCGTGGCATCGACGCGACCGCGACGAAGCGCTTAGGCTCCGAGTTCGCCGAGCGACCGGCTCTCGTCATTCCGTATCTCGACGATAGAGGCAAAGACACAAAGTTCTTTCGTCTACGATACCTCGACCAACCCACTGGCTTTGCGGCGCTCGGCAAGCCGATCCGATACGCGCAGCCGAAGGACACCGTGTGCGGTGCCTACCTGCCTCACGGCGTCGGCATCGATTGGCCCGACGTGATCACCGACGTAGACGTACCCATCGTGATCACCGAAGGGGAGATCAAGGCCGCGGCGATGTGCGTTCACGGTATTCCGTGCCTCGGCCTCGGTGGCGTGTTCTCGTGGAAATCCACCGCTCGCGGCATCGATCTCATACCGGCGCTCGCGAGAATCAAGTGGTCCGGGCGTCCGGTCGTCGTCGCGTTCGATTCGGACGCGGCATCGAATCAGATGATCGTCGTCGCGATGTCTCAGCTCACGCTCAAGCTCACGGAGCTCGGCGCCGTGGTATCTATCGCTTCGCTGCCTCCCCTCGCCGGAGGTGAGAAGGCCGGGCTCGATGATCTCATCGTAGCGCATGGCGTGGAGTATGTGAAGCAGATTCTTAACAAGGCGGACCAGGCCGGCTCCGCCGCGAAGCTCTGGGAGCTCTCCGCCGAGGTCGCGTATATAAAAGACCCGGGCCTCATCGTCGTGCGAGGCGACGGGCGGAAGATGACGCCCGCGGCGTTCACCCAGCACGCATACGCGAACCGGCGCGTGACGATCTCCGTCGAGAAGGCCGACGGCGGTGCCAAGCTCACCGAGAAATCTCTCGCTCAGGTATGGCTCGAGTGGCCGGCGCGCTTCGAGCTCGAACGCCTGACGTACTCACCCGGCGAACCTCGCGTAACGTCCGCGAACGAGTACAACTCGTGGAAGGGCTGGGGGTGCCAACCGAAGCGCGGAGACATCGGGCCGTGGAACGACCTCATGGCCTACGTGTTCGGCACAGATAAGATCACGCGGACTTGGTTCGAGGCGTGGTGCGCGTATCCGCTCCAGAATCCAGGCGTGAAGCTTTACTCAGCGCCTCTCTTCTGGGGCGCGGTCCACGGCACGGGCAAGACGATCATCGGCTACACGATGATGCAGATCTACGGAACGAACGCGACGGAGATACGACAGGAGCACCTGCACAACTCGTTTAACGAGTGGGCGGAGAACAAGCAGTTCGTCGTCGCCGACGAGGTCACCGGCTCCGATAAGCGAATCGACTACGACCGATTGAAATCCTTCATCACGCAGAGATCGCTTAGGCTCAACCCGAAGTACATTCCATCATACGAGATACCGGACCGGATCAACTACTACTTCACGTCGCAGCACCCGGACGCCTTCTTCCTTGACGACACCGACCGGCGATTCTTCGTTTGGGAGATGGCGAAGCCGCCGATGCCGCGGGACTTCTATCGTACGTACGACGCGTGGATGAAAGGAGACGGTCCCTCTCACCTCTTCGATCATCTTCTTAGGTTGGACGTCGGTTCGTTCGACCCTCACGGCCCAGCGCTCTACACTCACGCGAAGGCCGCGATGATCTCCGACACGAAGTCCGATCTCGGTGCCTGGGTCTCGGCGCTCGTCGCGGACCCGGACGCGGTTCTCGGTAAGTACGGGAAGGGCGCCGAGCTGGTAACGAACCAGCAGCTTCTTGCTCTCTACGATCCGGAGAGGAAGACCCGCGTGACCGCCAACGGCCTCGGCCGCGAGCTCAAGCGCGCCGGGTTGATGGTCGTGAACGACGGCGTTCAGATCGCGACGAAGCACGGACCCGTTCGGCTCTACGCTCTCAAGAACTACGATGTATGGAGCAAGAAGACTCCGCGGCAGCTCGCTGCGGCCTGGGAGAAGATGTTCAACTAAACGAAGGAGGACGATATGGCATACGCTCAGATATATCCGACGCACCCGCCCGAAGGCGACGCGGCGGTGGTCGTCGGTTTCGTAATCACGGCGCTCGCGTGCTATGGACTGTTGAAGATTATTGACTCGTTCGTCATTCCACGAATGAGAGACAAGATGGTCAAGCCTCAGTCTACACCTCAAAGGAGAAGCGGCGTGGACGATAACCAAGTAGTGGTGGAGGTCATCGCACGGTCATCAGGCAACACGTATTCAGATGATGACTTCGTATCTGTGTCGATCTCCGGGCCGTGGTTTACGCAGATGCTTCTGCGCCAAGCTCCGCAGCGCCACGCAGAGATGTGCCGAGCCCTCACGGACGTCGGCCTCTCGCCGCGGCAGTTCTTCGGCCCGCCGCCTGGCTCTCATATCAGCGGTGAGCCGTTCATATGGGCGGTGTGTCGTACCCTCGAATCTCACCTGAGAGACGACGGAACGCCGCGCGCGGTGTTTCGTGTGACGGACAACGACACTCGTCTCGAAGAGATCGAGAACCGCATCTACAAGGGGATTCCCGTATGAGACACATTGACCTCATCGTCGTTCACTGCTCGGCCACCCCACCGTCGATGGACTGGGGCGCACAAGACATCGACTACCTCCACCGCCGGCAAAACGGGTGGTCGTCGATCGGGTACCACTACGTCATCCGACGCAACGGCGTCGTCGAGGACGGACGAGCGCTCGAAGTTCCAGGCGCTCACGTCCGAGGACACAACGCTCGGTCGATCGGCGTGTGCCTGGTCGGCGGAGTAGATTTTTTACTCCAACCGAAGGATAACTTCACGCCCGAGCAAAAGCAGACGCTCCGTCAACTCCTCGAACGTTTGAGGCTGTCGTTTCCCACGACGCGGATCTGCGGCCACCGAGATCTATCACCGGACCTCGACGGCGACGGGACCGTAGAAGCCAACGAGTGGGTGAAGGCGTGTCCGTCATTCGACGTGAAAGACTGGTGTTGGTCCGTCGGTATCGATCCCACGAGGTGGAAGATATGATCAACACCTCGTTCGATATCAAGACCCTCTGGAATTGCTGGATCATGCTCAACTACACCGGCGCGATCCTCTGGTGGACCTACCACCGTGAGCCGTCACACGTATGGTACTGGGCTTCAGCGCTCAGCATCACGGCGTGCGTGACGTTCGGGATGCGGTCGTCATGAGACTACCACCGACTATTTCTAAGCGTCACCAACGCGAGTACACTCGGTTGACGCTTATACTATGGAAGGCTCATGGGTGGAAAAATCCATGGTTCATCTCGATGCTCGACATTAGAAGGAGCTGGAAGACCAATGGGAACGTATACCGGAACCGGCTATAGGCCGGTAAGAGGCGAGGCTCATCACTCGTCGAAGCTCACCGCCGAGCTCGTGCGGACGATCCGCTTGCGCTATCAGGCCGGTGGGGTGTCGTACGAAGATCTCGCGAATGAGTACGGCGTGCAGCGCACGTCGATATATGACTGCATCAAGTTCCGTTCCTGGAAACACGTGAAATAGGAGACCTACCGTGGCGAATCAAAACTCACAGCACCCGTTCGACGACGTGAAGGATTTCAGCGACAAGTTTGGGTTACCGTATCCGGAGAAGCCCGCACTGCCCGCCGCCGACGTGATGCGGTACCGTGACATCTTTCTCGAGGAAGAACTCGAGGAGCTGCAGGAAGCGTACGACGACGGCAACCTCGTGAAGTTCGTCGATGCCCTCGTCGATCTCGTGTACGTCGCCTATGGTACAGCGATCTTTGCCGGCGTCTCGCCCGAGCAGTGGCGTGAGTGCTGGGACGCCGTGCACGACGCGAACATGGCGAAGCGTCGCGCGTCGAACGAAGGCGAATCGAAGCGTAGCTCTATCCTCGACGTCATCAAGCCTCCGGGCTGGAAGAGCCCTGAGGATACCATCGCGCAGGTTCTCGAATCCTGAGACGACCCGCGGCTTTGCCCGCTTTTACCGCGCCTTGGGCCCTATGTACATTAGATAATTACCTAATTTATAATGGGCGTGGGCGCGGTTGCCCTATCTACCCGGAGGTGTTAGGTGAGCGGTAAGGTAAAGCAGATGACATACACGTACCTGGTTCTCGAGTGCTTGAAAGAGCGCAACGATTACGTAACGTATGATGAGCTCTACGATTACGTGCGTGAGACGCGGAGCGAAGTCGTGCTCTCACACATCAGTGCTGCGTGTTTCCATCTCAAGGAGCACAAGGCAATCGACTTCGTCATCGACGGCGACGGGCGTGTGTTTTGGTACTTCACACCGGAGTCCGACGATCGCTCGCGGACCGTCGATGAGCGTACGCCGGAATCGAAGCCGCGTAAGCGCAAGAAGGGCTACAGGAAGTTCCGCGCCACGATCGTGATCGACGGAGGTGGACTGTGACCGCCGCCGAGCTTCTCGACGAGGTGTGGCGCGACATCGATGCTGAGATGCGCCGCGTGTATGCGCTCAAAGATTCCGGAGATCCGGGTTGGGCGACGACGTGGACGAACCTGAGCCTCATCCGCGGCAAGATCTCGAAGGCGTGGGACGAAATCGTGAGGGATCAATCATGAGAATATGGATGGTAGATCCGAGAATCATGTGCCGCCAGCACCTCATGGGTGAGCACGTCGAGATTCACATGCTCATCGGCTCGATGCGCCGCGGCAAGTCGATCGACGGATACCTGCGCGATCACCTCGTGCAGCCGCGGTCGATCGTGAAGCGTCACGACGAGATCGTAGCCGAGATGCTCAAGCGCGGCTGGAACCACCACACGCCGGTGCCGGAGCACGAGGTGCCTATTCTCGTCGCGCGCTACGGTCCGGTGGCGCGTACGCTCACGATCGATCACAACCGCGCGCTCGAGGATCTTCTCGCTCGGTGTAAAGAGTGTGAGAAAAGGCGAGCGACCGTCACGGCCTTCGACGAGCACAAGAAGAAGCGCGTCTACACGCAGAATGAAATAGCCGCCATTGACGCGGCGATGAGGGCAGAGAGATGACGATGAACCCAAAAGAACGGCTACTAGGCGCCGTGGCTGACCTGCAGCGGTTTGTTATCCACCACCCGGATGAGGCGAAATGCCCTGTGTGCCCGCGCTGGGACGAGCTTCAAGGCGCAGCAATGCAGGCCGTAACGGCGATTGACGATCACGAGGCCGAACTCGCGGCCCTGCGGGCTGAGCTTGCCGTGCTGCGAAACAACCAGCTCGGCCCCGTACCAGAGGGGCCGCTTAAGGCGCTGGGCGCATGGGTAGCCGATCACACCGATGACGATACTTGGCCCACCGCTGAGCGGTTGCTAAACGCTGCATTGGCCGAGATGGAGGCCCTGCGGGCTGAGCGGGCCATAACGGCTTCCCCGTGGCGATACAAGGAGTGGGGCGGCTTGGTGGTTGGCGGTGGGGAGGGGTCCGCTGAGGTGTTGATTTGCACAATGGCGACCAACACCCGGCACGACGAAGGCCGGCACAACCGCGAGTTGATTGTAGAGGCCCCGACACTGCGCGCCAGACTGGACAAAGCCGAGGCGGAAGCGGCGAGGCTGCGGGCTTGGGTCAAGCCAGCGCCGCATCGGTCTGGTTGCATGCACTGGTCTGTGCTCACCGATACCAAAGAAGCGTTCGATGAGCGCTACGGTCAGTTTGGCACGGGCGAATGCACGTGCGGGAAGAGCGCCGCATTGGGGGAACGATGAGCACAACGTGCGTCAGCACGAAAGGCGTCGTCAGGCATACCGAGCTGCTGCCGATCGGCGACAACCCGGACGCCGAACAACTCACTACCAACTCACTCATCAGTTTGTTCGTCAAAGCGAGGGATATGGCATGAAGATCCTACTCATAGTCGTCTACCTGCTGCCACACGGCACCGAGCCCAAGCTCTTCTTCAAAGAGTACACATCGATGCAGATCGAGGTGTGCTCTCACGAGTCGCGGCTGATACCGGCGAAGAACAACTGGACGCTGCTCGACGAACCGAAGTGCGTGATCTCAACCGAGGAGGATTAAGGTGATCACGTACATGTTCTTTCTTCTCGGTCTTGCGGTCGGCGTCGCCGCGGTGATCGTTTATCTTGACGTCAAGCGCAGTAACTCGTTCAAGAAACACGTTGAAAAGGAGCCGTTGGAATGAAAGACTACATCTCAAGCCTCGAGGCAAATGCTCGTCGACAGGTCGGAAACTTCGTCCTCATGATGAGCCTTGCGCTCGACGATCGGCCGCGCCAGGCTCGCAAGTGTGAAGACTGTGGTACGACGATATGACCGCCGGCGGAGCGGACACGTCGCCGTACCGCCTTAAGCAGCGGAGGTTGTACGCCGCGGTGCTCGAGAGTCCGGAGATCAAGGCTCTCCCACCTCACGTGTACAACCTCATTCTCGCCGTCGCGAAGATGGCAGAGGATAGACGGGTCGACGCGATGAAAAAAGATGCTGAGCTCGATGAGCTCAGAAATCAAGTAACCAGGCTCACGACGGCCAACGAGCAGCTGTCGAGATCCATGACTCGAATACTCGAGGTGAAGTATGGCAAAAAAGAAGGTTGACGATTCGACGGCGTTTCACGACGGGACGCTCACGATCTCGCCGTGGGCGGCTCACCAACGCGGTCACCCGCAGAAGGTTCCGACGGAGCTCGGCGACGCGGTGGATCTCCTCTGGACGCTCGACGCGCAGCGGCAGGAGTACCAGCGTCAGGCCGATCTCGTGGAGAAGTCCGAGAACGAGCTGAAGGAGATTCTGATCAAGTACGTTCAAAAGCAGAAGCTCTCGGGCGCGGTCGGCAAGATCGGTAAGGTCCGCGTCGAGGCGATCCGAGTTCCGACGATCAAGGACTTCGAGGCGCTGTGGGCGCACATCTTCAAAACCAAGGACAAGACGCTGCTTCAGCGTCGTCTGTCCGCCGATGCGGTGAAAGAGCGATGGGAAGCAAAGAAGGCCGTTCCAGGCGTCGAGCCGTTCGAAGTGACGAAGATCTTCATCACGAAGGCGTGACGACGATGCTCGATCTCCCGCGCGAAACCTACGAGCTCATGCGTGAGCTGAGCCTCGCCGAGTACGAGCTCGAAGAGACGCGGGAGGAGAACGGGCGAATCGTCGCGGAGCTCTCGGCTCATCAGGCTTTCATGGCGGGAAACTTCTCGAGCGAGATGGCGGAGATCGTCTCCCTCACCGCTCGACTCACCGGCGTGAAGGACGACGACGAGCCTTCGCTCACACCGGGCGGCGCCCTACGAAAGCACTACGAGGCGAAGGACCGCGAGCTCACCGCTCTTCGACGACGGATACGCCAGCGGTGCCACCCGGATAAGACGGACGACGCCGAGCTCCACGAGGCCTATCAACTCGCCGAAGACGCCTACGAACGGCGTGACTTAGAGGCGATGAGAGAGCTCTCGAGGTCGGTCGGTTCGTCCCGTCGATACGGACGCGGGACCGCCGCGGGCGAGCGTAAGAGAGCGAAGCTCAAGGCGATCAAGGCGAAGGTCGACGAGCTCAGACAGGTGACCAGGCTCCTCCGCACGTCGGAGGCGGCAAGTCAAGCGAAGGAGGTGAACGATCTCATACGTCAGGCCGGACGCGATCGGGCTGTGGCGATCATCAAACGTAATCTGTCGGCCCACGTCGCGCAGCTCAAAGATCAGCTCGCGATGAAAGAAGGGCGCGTGCGGTACGTGTACACGACGACGTTCTCAACAACTAGTAGGAGTTAGACGAATGGCTACGAAAAAGAAACCCGGCACCGCGATGGTCCGGTGGGACGAAGAACTGGCGAAGGCCGCGCAGGAGCAGGCGTCGTCGGAACGGGCAGCAGGCAACTTCTTTTCGGTGCGGGGCGGGCAGCTCTCGTATCAGGGGAAGCCGATCAAGGGCGGATCGATGACCGTCGTGGTGGTCGACTACGTTCTCGAGAACCACTGGTTCTCTGAGTCCGAGTTCGACCCGGACAACCCGCAGTCGCCGACGTGCTTTGCCTTCGGCCGTAAGGACGAAGACATGGCGCCGCACGCGGAGGTCACCGCGGCGCAGTCGGAATCGTGCGCGAAGTGCCCCAAGAACGTGTTCGGCTCGGCGGACAAGGGACGCGGGAAGGCGTGCAAGAACATCCGCCGCCTGGCTCTCATTCCGTCGGACGCGCTCGACGGCGGCATCGAAGACGCCGAGATCGGCTTTCTCCGTCTGCCGGTCACGTCGTGCAAGGGGTGGGGTGAGTACGTCACGAAGCTCCGCGACGTGGTGAAGCGTCCGACCTGGGCCGTGGTGACGCGCATCGATGTTCAGCCTCACAAGCAGAACCAGGTCGAGGTGACGTTCACCCTCGAGGAGAAGGTCGGCAACGAGCATCTTCAGGCGCTCAAGGAGAAGTGCGAGGCGACGGCGAAGATCATCGAGCTCCCGTACGCGAAGAACGTGGCTCGCGAGAAGCCCGCTGCGCGCGGACGTTCGGTGCCGAAGGGCGGCGTGAAGAAGACCGGCACCCGCAAGGCGAAGTTCTAACCATGCGGCGCGCGGAGATGCTGAGTCTCCTCGCGCTTCCTTGGGTCAAGTTCAACACGGCGCTGATGAAGATCGAAGACGAGGTAATCATCGGCGCCCTTCTTGGCCTGGAAGACGAGGGTGAGAACCGGACGCGCGTGAAGCTCAGACTCCATGCGCGAATGAACAAACTACGTGCCGAGCGCGAGCGGCGGGAAATCATGGGATGAAGCAGCGTATTGAATTGACCGAAGACGAACACGAAAATCTGTTGAAAATCGGCGACGACTTCTACGAGGCGTTTCTCGAATTGTGCGCCGAGCACATAGTGCGGATGCCGCGCGAGCTAGAAGATATCACGATGATGTATCTCGGCGAGAAGACGTCGATCTACAGCCCGGGCATCACCAAAAAGCTGCGGGCAGCCCGCGTAAAGGTGGAGGGACGATGAGCATCGCCATCATCGACTACGAGACCGACGAGATCCTGCCGCGACCTCACTACCCACCCGACCCGGTGGGCGTGTCCATCATCATGCCCGGTGAGCGCAAGGCTCAGTACTACGGCTGGGGTCGCGTCGGCGCGCCGTCCGGTCACTACCAGAAGGCGTTGAAGACGCTCAAGGCTCTGTGGGCGGACCCGAGCGTCGAGGTCGTGTGTCACAACGCGAAGTTTGACCTGTGCGTGGCGCACGAGCGCATGGGATTGAAGATGCTTCCGTGGCATCGCCTGCACTGCACGATGGTTCTCGCCTTCCTCAACGACCCGTACTCAAGCAAGCTCAATCTCAAGTCGCTCGCGGTGCGTTACCTCGGCGCGCCACCTAACGAGCGCGACGAGATGATCGACTGGATGAAGGAGCACATACCGGAGGTGCGCCGCGCGCCGTCGCAGTGGTTCCGGTACATGCGCCAGGTGCCTTACGAGATCGCGGCACGCTACGCGGACGGCGACACGTATCGCACCAAGGCGCTCTTCGACGTCTTCATGAAGCACGTGCGCAAGATGAAGATGACCGAGGCGTACGACCGCGAACGGCGACTGATGCCTATTCTAATGGATATGGAGAAGCGCGGCGTGCCGGTCCACGAGCGCGCCCTCCGCGCCGACGTGAAACGCTACGGCCAAGCTCTCGAGATGGTCGACGACTCGGTGCGTAAGCGGTTGAAGGCGCCGAGCCTGGATCTGAACAAGTCCGAGGAGCTCGCCAACGCGCTCGAGCGAAACGATCTCGTAATCTCGTGGACTCTAACCGAGAAGGGCAAGAGGTCGACCGCCGCCGACGCGCTCAAGACGTCGCTCAAGGATCAGAAGCTCGTGGCGACGTTAGACTATCGGGCGATCCTCTCGACGGCGCTCAATACGTTCATGAAACCCTGGGCCGAGACCGCCGACGCCTCAGGCTGCTCGCGGATCTTTACGAACTGGAATCAGGTACGACAGGACTATCACTCGAGCGGAGGTAAGGGAACGAAGACCGGGCGGCTGTCGTCAAACCCGAATTTCCAGAACATCATCAGCGTGGAGAACGCGGAGAAGTTCCAACAGGTCAGGCACCTCATCGAGCTTCTCAAGTCTCTCGTGCTCAAAACCCTCGTGCCGAACGTTCGCGGATACATCGCGCCACCGACGAAGGACGGCGCCCTCATCGGCCGCGACTACTCGCAGCAGGAGTTCCGGTTGCTCGGCCACTACGAGGATGGGCCGTTGAAGGCCGCGTATGCCGCCAACCCGCGGATGGACGTCCACGAGACGGCGCGAATCATGATCAACGAGATGCTCAAGAGAGAGTTCACGCGTAAGCCGATCAAGAACACCGGCTTCGGTCTCATCTACGGGATGGGCGTGGCGCTCCTTGCCGAGAAGTCGAGCGTCGACATGGCGACGGCGAAGCTGCTGCGCAAGACCTATCTCGATGCGTTTCCTGGTATGGGCGAGCTGATCGATGATCTGCAAGACCGGGCGGACAACGATCTTCCGATCCGTACGTGGGGCGGACGGGTGTACTACTGCGAGCCGCCATTCATCGATAAGTTCGGGCGCACGCGCACGCTCGAGTATCGGCTCATCAACACGCTCATTCAAGGTTCGGCGGCCGACGTCACCAAAGAAGCGATGATCCGCTACGTCGAATCGAAGAACTACCAACGTCACGGCGACGAACTGTTTCTCACGGTGCACGATGAACTCCTAGCTGGCATCACGGACGCGAAGCGTACCAACGAAGCGCTCGAAACGATGCGCACCGCTATGGAATCAATCGAGTGCGATGTTCTCATGCTCTCCGACGGTAAACATTCACGCAAATCGTGGGGTGAGATGATCGAGGTGCCAAATGGCTAAGCTCAAAGAATCCGGGTTGATCAAGCACTGGTCGTACTCCCGGTGGAAGAAGTACAAGGACTGTCCGGCGCGTTTCAAATACAGCGTCATCGACCGGATACCGGAACCGCAGAGCAAGTACGCGGCGCGCGGCGACCAGATTCATAAGGCGGCGGAGGACTACGTCGCGAAGACGACGAACAAGATCGCACCCGAGCTCTCCGGCGTCGCCGACGTTCTCAAGGCTCTACGAAAGGTGGAGGCGTATCCCGAGGTGAAGATGGGTCTCACGCGTGATTGGAAGTCGACGCACTACGGCTTCAAGCACGACATGTGGTTCGGAATCAAAATCGATCTCGTAGCTGATAAGGGCGACGGTACGGCCTTCGTCGCCGATTGGAAGACCGGCAAGATCCGCGACGACTACGAGCTCCAGGTTGAGATCGGAGCGCTGCCGGTGCTCATCCGGTGGCCGGCCTTCGAGCGCGTCGAGACAACGATCTACTTCACCGACCACGGCGAGCAAACCGATCCGGTAACGATCGAACGCACGCAACTTCCAGAACTCATCGAACGGTGGGAGGACCGCGTGGCGCCGATGTTCCATGACAAGAAGTTCCTCCCGACGCCAGGTGACGGGTGTTATTGGTGTCCTCACTCTAAGAAGAAAGGTGGGCCATGCCGATATTAAAGCGCAAGCATATCCTCGAGGGTCGTCACGTCGAAGACCCGGTGGTGCGATACGCGAAGGAGACGTACGGCATCACCGCGCTGAAGCTGTCGATCCGTGGACATAACTCGTGGCCAGACCGCGTGTTCTTGTTTCCGAAGCCGTGGCTTCTGTTCATTGAGTTCAAGCGACCAGGCGAAGAGCCGACGGACAACCAACGCGACACGCACATCATCATCGAAGGATTGGGCTATGACATCTACGTCGTCGACAACAAAGAAGAAGGGTGCCGACTCATCGACGTTCAAGCTAAAGCTGCCAGAGTGGCAGCCAAAGGAATATCAAAAGAAAGCGATGCGGTTCGCGCTCGAACGAAACGCCGCCGCGCTCTTCCTCGATCCGGGCCTCGGTAAGACGTCGATCACGCTCGGCGTTTTCAAAGTCCTGAAGGCAAAGCGGATGGTGAAGCGTATGCTCGTCGTCGCGCCGCTGCGCGTGTGCTATGCGACGTGGCCGGGTGAGATCAAGAAGTGGAAGGACTTCGAGCATCTCACGTACTCGATCCTCCACGGCAAAGACAAAGAGAAAGCGCTGCGCGAGCAGACTGACATTCACGTAATCAACCCTGAGGGACTTGAGTTCCTCCTCCGCCATCACAGCGCGCGATCGTGGCCGTACGACATGCTCGTGGTCGACGAGTCGACGATGTTCAAGAACATGCTGGCTTACAGGTCGAAGCTCTTGAACATGGTGACGAAGTACTTCACGCGTCGCTACATTCTCACCGGCACGCCGGCGCCGAACGGACTGCTTGATCTCTACGGGCAGATCTACATTCTCGATCACGGCGCCTCGCTCGGTCGTTTCTACTCGCACTATCGCGCTGAGCACTTTGCGCCTGGTGGATTCGACAACTATCAGTGGAGCCTGGTCGAAGGCGAAGACAAGAAGATACAGGCGAAGATAAAAGACCTCGCGATCTTCATGGACGCGAAAGACTGGCTCGAGTTGAAAGAGCCGATCTTCAACGTCATCCGCGTCGACCTGCCTCCGAAGGCGAGGAAGATCTACGATACGATGGAGGACGAGATGTTCGCCGGCCTGGATTCCGGTCGAGTAAAGGCGGTGAACTCCGGTGTCGCGTCGATGAAGTGCCGTCAGATCGCGAACGGCGGTCTATACATCGATGCGAAGGAGGGAACGTATGAGGACATTCATCACGCGAAGGTGGAAGTGGTAGCGAGCCTGGTCGACGAGCTCAACGGTGCACCTGCGTTGATCTCATACGAGTTCGGTCACGATCTCGAGCGACTGCTCGAAGCGTTAGGCGATCCGCCGTCGTCGCACGCGCTGCCGGTGAAGGAATACGAGCGCTTCGCGGCTGAGTGGCGCGAAGGTAAGCACTCGGTGTTTCTCGGTCAGCCCGCGTCGATGGCGCACGGGCTCAACCTTCAGGGCGGACGGGCGATCATCTTCCATTCGTTAACTTATAACTATGAGCACTACTACCAGTTCATCCGGCGCGTCCACCGTCAGGGGAACAAGGGCGCGGTGGTCATCCACCTGATCGTCGCCCGAGATACCGTCGACGAGGCTGTCCTCGCGACCTTACGAAGAAAGGAGAAAGGCGAGCGGGCGTTTCTCGAGGCGCTCAAGCAGTACCGCTTGGCCCGTGGAAAATAGCGTGCCAACAATTTTAAATAAATATTCAAAAAAGTGCTGTACATCCGTTTCTCTTCTTACTACTATTATCTCAACGGGGCGCGAACCCGGCCTACTAACGAAGGGGAACGAAAATGAAAGCGATGGTCAAACTGGTTCCGGCGACGGTTGAAGGCGACAGCGACGAGTACGGCGTCTTCTACAAAGAAGAGTACAAAACGGTTGAAGGTGTCTTCGAGTGGATCCTCTTCCATATGACCGAGCG
>FRDC01001456.1_pt2 | contig 16221 bp, 15 predicted proteins | sample 1106171 | NCBI WGS metagenome assembly FRDC01 (sample SAMEA3930566, study PRJEB13176) | freshwater metagenome | biome: Drinking water system; feature: drinking water; material: water | place: Singapore | collected 2014-12-20 | reverse complement strand
CTTCCGCCTCGCACCAGGGCGCGAGCATGCCGCCGGCCCAGTGGCTGGTCGCATCTAGCATCGCGGCAGAGCTGCGCTCGTGCAGCGTCACGCTATGACCGGCGCGCGCAAAGGCGAGCGCCTGCCATGTGCCGGCGATGCCTGCGCCAATGATATGAATAGATGCCGATTGCGGCGTGGTGCTTGCGGTATGCATCCCTGTCCCTTCGCCGGCATGACCCGGATCAGGTTCAAAGGGTTACCGCGGTCTCGAAGGGCGAATTCGCCGCTTGCGAGGGTGCGGTATCTCAGCTCCAGCCTGGAGCCCCCCTCGGAACGCCCTTACGATAGGCGCGAACCGGGCCAAATTCAATGGTTTGGGGATGCGTTCCCGTCATGCGGCATAGACCGCCGGGAGGCCCGTCTTTACCGGGCATTATCGCTTTGGGTGCTTGGATGATGCCGCACTGCGCGCGCAGAGGGCAATTTCATGAGCAGCACCAGCATCGACGAGGTCCGGCCCGCGGCTATGGCGCTGCGCGTTCCGCTCTGGCTGTGGCCTGCGCTGGGGAGCATGGCGCTGCTGCTGGTGGTTGGCCACAACCTGCTGAACGACCCGGACACCTACTGGCAGATCGCCATAGGCAACTGGATCGTCGCCCACGATTCGTTTCCGCGCACGGACCTGTTCTCGCTGACGATGAAGGACCAGCCGTGGATTTCCACCAGCTGGGCCGCGCAGGTGGCTTATGCGCTCGCCTATCGCTTCTTCGGCTGGACCGGACCGATGCTGCTCGCCGCACTCGCGGCCGCAACCGCAATCGCGCTGCTCGCACGCTTCATGCTTCAGCGGATCGCGGCGATGCCGGCGCTGATGTTCTCGATCGCGGCGCTGGTGTTGACGATGCCGCACATGGTGGCGCGCCCGCATGTGCTGGCGCTGCCGCTGATGGTGCTGTGGGCGGGCACGCTCATTGCCGCTGCCGACAAACGCGAGGCGCCTTCGTTCTGGCTGCTGCCGGTCATCACCGTGTGGACCAACGTGCACGGCAGCTTCGTGCTCGGCCTCGCGCTGATCGGCGTGATGGCGGTCGACGCAATCTGGAATGCGCAGGTCGACGAGCGCAAGGCGCTGGCAATGCGCTGGGGTGCGTTCGGCGTGCTCGCGGTGATCGCAAGCTGCGTCACGCCGTATGGCTATAGCTCGCTGCTGGCCGCGTGGAAGATTTTGACGCTCGGCGACGCGCTGCCGATGATCGTTGAGTGGCGGCCGATGGATTTTGCCAAGCTCGGCCCGTTCGAGATTGTGCTGCTGACGTGCGTCGGCCTTGTGCTCTGGCGCGGTGTGACCTTGCCGCCGCTGCGCATCGCCATGCTGCTCGGGCTGGTGCATCTGGCGCTATCGAGTGTGCGTCATGCCGATGCGTTTGCGATGCTCGCGCCGATGCTGTTGGCCGCGCCGTTGGCGCGGCAGGTCGGCGGACCGGAGATGGAGAAGCAGGCCGGCGCAAGTTCAGCGGTGCTCCACGTTGCGATCGCCGCGCTGCTGATCGGCGGCATTGGCTTCCTGCTGGCGACGCAGCGTTACGCGCCGCCGGCGAATTCGACACCGGCTGCTGCTGTCGCCGCGCTGAAGCAGCAGAAGGCGCAGCGCGTGTTCAACGACTACCACTTCGGCGGCTACATGATTGCGTCGGGGCTATCGCCGTTCATCGACGGCCGCACCGAACTCTACGGCGCGAAGATGATGGTGGCGCATGACAGCGCCACGTCGCTGCGCGACCCGGCCGACCTGTTCAAGATGCTCGATCAGCACAAGATCGATGCGACTTTGCTGATGCCAACGACGCCGGCGGCGAAGCTGCTCGACCGCACCGACGGCTGGCAGCGGCTGTTCGCCGACGATGTCGCGGTTGTGCATGTGCGCAAGCCGATCGCTCCGCCGCCGCCGGCGGCAAAGCCCGTGTCAAAGAAGTAATTAGATCACGCAGGGCAAAACCACGTCGTTCATGAGATTGGTCGGCGGCATCCACTGATCGGGGACGTTGTAGTTGCCGAATGTGGTGGCGACCGCGAGATCGAGTCCCGGAAAGATAAACAGCCGCTGACCGCCATTGCCGACCGCCGAATAGAAGCTTTCGAGGCGCTGCCGGTCCCAGCGCGGCCGCGACGCCGTCACGAACGACCAGTTGCCGAGATACCATTGGTAGCCGTAGTGGCGGATTTCATCGATGCGCACGAACGGCGTGGTGATGCGCTTGATCCATGCTGCCGGGACGATCTGCTTGTTGTTGAGTGCGCCGTTACGCAGCATCAGTTGACCGAAGGTCGCAAGGTCGCGCGGCGTGATGCGCAGGCCCGAGGCAGCCGTCGCGTCGCCTTCGCGGCCGAAGAACCACTCGGTGTTGGCGATGCCGAGCGGATCGAACAGCATCTCCTTGGCGTAGTCATGCATCGGCTTGCCGGTGCCCTTGGCGATGATCTTGCCGAGCAATGCGGTGGCGCCGCCGTTGTAGATCCAGCGCTTGCCGGGATCGAGCACCACCGGCCGGTCGAGCACGTAGCGATAGCGATCGGGTGCATTGTCCATCGCGATCTCGTCGTTGGCTGGATTGGTGTACGGCACGGATAGTTCGTCCCAGTCGGTGCCCATGGTCATGGTCAGCACGTGCTCGACGGTCCAGCGGCTGCGCTTCGGATCGGCGGCGAGATCGGGGTATTCCGGAAACGACGCGAATAGCGGCGCGTCCGGTGGCGGCACCTTGCCGGCGTCGAGCGCGATTCCATAGAGCAGGCAGACGATGCTCTTGGTGACCGAGCGCATGTCGTGCAGCGTATCCGGCTTGAACGCGACGGTACCGAGCGGCCGGCCGCGCGCATTGTCATCGCCCTCGAAGTAGCGTTCGAGCGCGACGCGGCCGTTGCGCATGACGATGACGCCATGAAGATTCCACACCCGCTTCCTGGCGATCGCCTGCTCGAGCCTGGCGTTGAGTTCGCCGGTGAAATCGATGTCCGAAGGCGAGGCGGGCGACCAATCGAGACTCGTGGCGGCGGCCGTCTCCGTGAGTTGGCTCATGAGAGCGGCTCCTGTTCCTGCAAGAAGCTGGCGGCGGTCAAGGATTGTCATGGATGGTACTGCGCTTGCCGTGTGGGTCGGCGCTGCGATGCTGCCACAGGCACATGACAAAAAGAAAGCCCGGCACGAGGCCGGGCTTTGATTTGTTGAGCCGCTTGCGGTGCAGCTTACTGCGCACCCGCGAGACCGTAGGCCGACATCGCGCGCTGACGCTTCGCAGCATAATAGTAGCCGCTCGAATAGTAACGCATGGCCTGTGCGTGATTGCCGCCCGCCGTGCGATAGGCGCCGGCGAGATACTTCACCGCGTAGGTGAGGTTGGTGTTCGGATCGAGCAGCCCTTGCGCGCTGCCGGTGTAGCCGAGTGCGCGCGCAGTGCCGAGGCGGATCTGCATCATGCCGTAGTTGCCCTTGCTGACGGCGCGGGCGTTGTAGCGGCTCTCGCGCACGATGACGCGATGAACGAGATCGGCAGGCACGCCATTCGCGGCCGCGTGGCTCGCGATCATGCTGTCGTATTCGCTGCGCTGGGCGTGAGCGGGATGCGCAACGGCAAGCGTGGCCACAGCGGCCAGCAAAAGTGCTCTCATGTATAAAGTCCCCGTCGTCGATTTGGTCTTTGGATTGGATGAGCGGATACGCAACGCCGCGAACGCAACGCAGCATGCGAAGGCGCGCCGAACTGCAACGCCATCGGTGAAGCAGCGGTTCCGCATCGCGCAGGAACCGGCTTCGAGGCCTAAGCCAAGGCCGCCGTGTTTAATTCAACACGAATCGTGATGGAACCCACTTAGGGTTGAGCAGGTCTGCAAAAAAGCGATAGCAGGCGAATTAAGGCAGCTTGGACACGGTAACAGCCATGCTGCCATCGGCTTCCGCGATCACGCGCAGCGTCTTCGAATCATACGCGATGCCTGCGAGACGCACGCTGTTGACCAGCGCGTCGACGCGCACGCCGTCGGTGCTGGTGCGGAAGTCATCGAGCACTGCCGCGATGCGCTGCTGCGCGTTGGCTGCGAACGGTTTCAGGTTGATGGTGGCGCGCTCGGCGAGCGCCTTCTGCACGTAGGGGATTGCCGCGCGTGCAGCCGCGCCGAGGAGACCGAACGCCGCTTCGGATTCGACGGCGAGTTCGATGTCGGTGAGCTTCAGCGTCTGCGCGGCCGGATCGAGCAAGGGTTTGCCGTAGACATGAACCGTGGCTTCGCCGCCGAAGCCGAAGAAGCTCTTCTTCTCCCTGGCGTTGACGAGCAGCGAAATCAGCAATCGCTCGCCAGCCGGCGCGACGGTCGCCTTCAGCACGGTGACGTCGGCGGGGCCGCTGCCGTCTTCCGGAAACTTGCGGTTCTTCAGCTGCGCCTCGACGATCTTGTTCACCTCGGTGAACGGCACGTCGATCGGTACGCCGATGTTCACGCGGCCGGCGGTGGTCGGGATGATCTCGAGCGCCGCCGGGAACGGGCAGTTCGGCTTCGTTTCGACGGAAGAGAGGTGCGTCTCGGCTTCAACGCCAAGCAGGAGATTGACCGCGCGCGCATCGGTGCGCGGCTGCGCGGCGACGGCGCGGACGGGGCGCATCTCGAGCCAGAAGTCGGGCAGGCCGGCCTGCGCGCCCTTCAGCGGGATCGAGCGGCACATCTTTGCCCATTCGCGGCGCGCAATCTGTTCGAGCGCGGGGTCGTTGCGGATGCGCTGCTGCAACGCTGCGAGCTGCTCGTTCACCGACTTGTCGACCACGGGCTTCATCTGCGCCGGCACGTTGACGCGGATGCCGCCGATGGTCAGCGCCGTGTCGCCGAGGTTGACCTGCGCGTTGAGGTTCGGCTCGATGCGCCAGTTCGGCAGCAGCGCCGGACGCGAAGTGATGCCGACGGTGCCGCGGATTTCGCCGTTGGCGTTGAACTGCTTGATCGCGACGTTGCCGATCTGCTTGCCGAGATTGCCGCCGATGATGTTGCTGATCGCGTCGCCGGTGACATTGGAAATGTTGCCGGCGATGGTGAGTTTGCCGTTCAGCGGAGTGGTCAGAACGAGGTCGTTGCCATTGCCGCTGGCGCTTGCCGCGATCGGGCCGCGGTTGATGGTCCAGTTGATGTCGGCGTTGGAGAGAACCTGTTTCGCGGGATTGTCGGCCTTGCCGTTGAAGTTCTTCGGCGCGGCGCGGTCGACGCTGTCGCGGATCGCGGTCAGTTGCACCGCGATCGGTGCGATGACGACGGAATTGCGCGTGACCGGCGGCAAAGGCGGAAGCTGCGCCAGCTTCGGCGCGGGACCGGCGGAGCGCGGCGAAATCCAGTCCATGATGAAGGTCGCCGCGACGAACGACACCGCGACGGCCAGAATGCCGAACAGAATATGCGAGAGCCGCATGTCGTCCCCGCTCCCCAACCCCTAGTGGTCCGATTCTAACATTCGCACCAGTTTGTCCGCGCACGCTCTTTGCGAATGTTAGAATCAAAGGACCACTAGCAAATTATAATTCTAGTGGAGTTTGGGATTTGACATTCGCTTTAATCGGCCGCGGTAAGGGGGAGCGAATGTCAAATCCACTCCACTAGGATGAGACTACAGGCGGCGTTCGTGTCGCGCCAGCCTGACGGCTGAGCGCGGCTGGGGAAATCGAGGCGTTGGCTATTGCCCGCGCGCGACTCAGCGATGCTGTGGCTTAGCGAGTGTAGGTTGTGTGCGAGCGATAACTTTTGGTTGGGCCACTCACGTCGTGGGTAATTGCGAAGCGGTCGCCGTGGAAGTCGTAGGTGCTGACGTAGCTGTCGTCGCGGCAGGGGTGCACGGCCTCACCACGGAGACCACCGTGCACCGGTATGAGCACGATGCGATGAAACAGCCGCTCGGGTGTCTCCGCGAAGAACACGGAAAAGCCGCCGGGCGATGCGCGAAAGACGTAGCGGCGCTCGGCCTCGAAAGTCTGGCTGCCGGAAAGTGTCAGCAGTCCGCGCTCGTGGTAGGCGAGGCTGCCGTCGCTGCGCGTCGTGAATGTCGCGCGGCCCGCCATGCTGGCGCCGGTATCGATGCTGCGCGCGAGCGACCATGCGCCCGCGAGACGCGCGAACACCTCGTCGGCGCCGCCCCATTCGGCAATGTCAGGATCGGCGAGCATGCGCCGACGATAGACGCTGACGCGGCACCGCGCCAGCGCCGCGGTTAGCGCTCGTTGTAGACGTCGCGGAACGCCAGCATCTTGCCGAGGTGGCGCTCGTTGTGGCGGGGGAAGCCGCACTGAGCGGCGAAGTCGTCGGCATCCCGGTAGGTGCCGAACAGGCGATCCCAGATCGGCAAGTCGCCGTAGTTATAGTGATGTACGTCGAGCTCGTGGTGGATCGAGTGCAGCTCCGGCGTCTGAATGAAGTACTTCAGCCACCGCGGCGACTTGAAGTTCGAATGGTAGAAGAACTCGCCAGTGGCCGCGAACACGTTGAACCACATCGCGCCTTCGAGCGAACAGCCGAGCAGAGGATAGAGCACGGCGGCGGCGAGTGCGGAGTCGGCGAGGATCTCGACCGGGTGCTTGTAGAAAGAAGTGATCGCCTCGATGCGCGCGGGCGAGTGATGGACCTGGTGGAACAGCACCCACCAGCCGTTCTGATGGCGCAGGCGGTGCCACCAGTAGAAGAAGAACGTGCCGACGAACCAGCCGATGAAGCCTTCGAGCACCGGCATCCGCAGCGCTTCGAGATCGAACAGCGAGGCCTGACCGAACAGCGAGGTCCAGACCTTGCTGGTCGACAGCGTGATCGCGACCTGCGCCAGCGTGATGAGGATTGCGCGCGCGTACCAGCCAGGCGCATTCGGCAATTCACGGCCGGGCGCGACGCGCTCGAGCGTCATGAAGCAGGCGGCGGCGAACAGGATGATCGAAGTGGTGAGGATGAGTGTTGTCATGATGACGTTAGACAAACCGCGCGCATGCGAGGTTCAACGCATTGCCGCGATGTCATCCCGCGCGCGCAAAAGAAAACGGCGCGCTCATCCAGCGCGCCGTTTCCTGTGACCGGATTGTGGGGAGCAATCCGGCGGGGGATTCCAATTAGCCTTGACGTCCGGCGTTGTCGGCACGGCGCTCCATCGGCAGCACGATCACCTTGGTGCCGATGTTGACGCGCGAGTAGAGGTCGCTGACGTCCTCGTTGGTGAGGCGGATGCAGCCCGAAGAGACGCGGCCGCCGATCGTCGTCGGATCGTTGGTGCCGTGAATGCGATAGATCGACGAGCCGAGATACATCGCACGCGCACCGAGCGGGTTGCCCGGACCACCGGCCATATGGCGCGGCAGGTACGGCTGGCGAGCAATCATTTCCGGCGGCGGCGTCCATGCCGGCCACTCGGCCTTCTTCGTGACGTTCTGAACGCCCGACCAAGTGAAGCCCTGACGGCCGACGCCGATGCCGTAACGGATCGCGCGGCCGTTGCCGAGCACATAGTAGAGGTAGGTGTTGGGCGTATCGATGATGATGGTGCCCGGCGCTTCCTTGGTCATGAAGTTGACGACCTGGCGCTTGAGATGCGCGGGCATCTCGACGCGGCCTTCGACGTCGGCTTCAACCTGCGGGGCGGGAGCGGGTGCCGGCTGCGCTTCATATGTCGTCAGCGGCGGCAGGAACGGGAACGGATTGAACGGAGCGGACTTGGCGGGCGTCGCGTAGGTCAGTGCCAGACCGAGAGCGCCGGCGGCGGCGAACGAAAAAGCCTTTTTCGAAAATTGATCCACCGAAAACATGTTGAAGTCTCCCTGAAGCGCCAGCTGGCGTCTTGTTGAGGAAACTTCTACGCACGAACCGCTTCAGGAATTTTGCTTCAAAAGCCTAAAATGGTTTCGCAGGCAGCGAGAATTGTTTCATCACGGCACGCCGACGAAACAGTTGTTGCGGCAACCTGTGTGGAAACCCACGCATTTTACCGAAGCTGGTGATCTTTGCGTAGGACGCGCGGCGAGCCCGGCTTCCTTCGCCAGCGGTGATCAGGAGATTTAGGGATGGGAGATTGGGAAGGGAAAAGGGAGTGAGGGCTGCGTCAGCAGCCGCTCCAGATTTGAACTTGGGTAAACGGTTACTCGGCTCAGATCATGCCCAGCACGATCGCGCCGACAAACGCAAACGCGGCGTACGCCATTACAACTTGCAGACGTCCGGCGACAGTCATGGGAACTCTCCCTTGGTTGACACGGGCGGCTCGTTGTAACGCCGAGGCTAGCAAAGCGTTCCGAGATAAGAAAAGACAGGGCTGCTGCACTATCCCCTGGCATTGCGTATGCAGCGGGTTCCGGTGCGGGACCGGCGAACGTGGTTAAAGAACTATAAAAATCAACACGTTGAAGAGTCTTTAAATAAATTCACCGAACGTGCGCGGATGACGCGCGGAGTTCGTTTGTATCTCGTCGGCTCCATCGTCCTCGTATCTCTGGCGGGTTGCGGACGCGGCTTCTTTCAGACCGCGGAACGGGAACCCTGGCGGCGCGAGGCAGAGGTCGCTTGCCTGAAATCGGGCGCGGTCAAAGAGAGCGCGGAACTCGTCCGCATCAATCCGATCTCCGGGCCGGGCGTTTGCGGCGCTGAATTTCCGCTGAAGGTCGCCGCGATCGGCGAAAGCAGCGGCGCCTTCGGTTACGCGGACGACTCGCTGCGTCCTCCGGGCAGCATCGGCCGCAATCAGCCGCGCTGGCCGGTGAACGACCCGCCGCAGACGTATCAGCCGCAGTCGCAATCGACGTATCCGTCACAACAAACGTATCCGTCACAGCAGCCCTATCAACAGCAACCCTATCCGCAGCAGCGGCCGTATCCGTCGCAGCCGCAATCGTATCCGTCGCAGCAAGGCGCGGGCGGACCGGTCTCACTGTCGGCGCCCGGCATCACCGCACCCGAGCCGGATGAGCCCGACGTGGAAGCGGAAGAGCAATCGCCGCCGCAGCAGGATTACGGCCGGCGCGGTCCATATCGTGCGCAGCCTGACAACGGGCCGGGCGCCTATCCCAATCCGTATTCGCGCGGCCGCTCGGCGGCGCCCGGCATGCCGGTGCAAAATCCGCTGCCGCGGCTCGGTCCGTCGAACGGCAACGTGGTCGGCGCGATCGGTCCGGTGGCAATCCAGCCGACGGCGACGCTCGCGTGTCCGATCGTCTCGGCGCTCGATCGCTGGATCATGGAATCAGTGCAGCCGGCGGCGACGCGCTGGCTCGGCGCGCGCGTGGTCGAGATCAAGCAGATCTCCGCGTACTCCTGCCGCACGCGCAACGGCGACGGCACCAGCAAGATTTCCGAGCATGCGTTCGGCAACGCGCTCGATATCGCGGCCTTCATTCTTGCCGACGGCCGCCGCATCTCGGTGCGCGACGGCTGGCGCGGCATGCCGGAAGAGCAGCAGTTCCTGCGCGAAATTCAGGCGGCGGCCTGCGAGCGCTTCAACACCGTGCTGGCGCCGGGCTCGAACGCCGCGCACTACGATCACATCCATGTCGATCTGCGCCGCCGCACCCGCGGCGGCGACATCTGCCGGCCGGGCGCTTTGTCGAGCGAACAGATCGCCTCGCTCGGACGCGGCCGCTACGCCGGATCGCGTGACGATCCGAACTTCACGAGCTCGGTCAAGAAGGGACTCTCGAGCTTCTGGCCGACCAAGAAGAAGTCGACGGCCAACGTGCCCGACGACGAAGATCTGGATGACTAAAGCAGACTTGGACGACTAGTCCCGCTTCGAGAACACCGACGCATCGATACGATGACCGGCGACGCGACAGTCGCTGGTCAGCTGGGTTGGCACCCGGCGGCCGTTGAGCACGATCTTGCGTTCACCGAAGATCTCGCCGTCGTCCGGATAGGGAAGGCTGCCGCAGCGGCGATCGAACACATATGCGGTGCCGCTCAGCCGATCGCCGACGCGCTGTCCTTCGAACAGCAGTGTGCCGGAGCGGACGCCCTCGTCGATCATGCCCTGCCGCGGATTCTGATAGTAGATCGAGACGCGGCCGCCCGATTGCTTCACCAGCATGATCGAATTGTTGTGATCCCAGAGCGTCTGGGTCTGCACCGGCTGAGGCGGCGGCGGGGGTGGAGGCGGAATGTTTGCGACGGGCGGCTGCCGCGGTGGAGGTGGCGCGGGCGCGGGCGTTATCACCGGAGGTGGCGCTGGCTGCGGTGCCGGCGCGACGACGATGCCTCGTGCGAGATAAATATCGCCCCTGATCTGATCGTAGAACGACAAAAATTGCGAGTGGCCAACGGTCCGGGCGAGATCCTGAACCCGGTCGCGGGTGGTCTTCACTACATCCAGCAGCGAACGATTGGAGTCTTCCAGCAACGGCAGGAAGCTGCGGGTAAAGATGGAGTTCGGATTCGGATCGTTGTCGGACAGACGATCGAGCGCGACTTCGCCGTTCCCAGCGGAATAGACGATGAAGATATCGGTGCCGGGCGGCGGGCCCAACCCGCCGACGCTGCGGGCGCCGGGGAGCGAGCGGCCGTTGCTGTCCTTGAACGGATCGTCGCGGCATGCATCGAGCACCATGATGACGGTGCGGGCGCCGCGCGCCTTCAAGACCTGGATGATGTTGTTGGTCGAAACGGATTCGCTCTTGAGCAGGCTTTCCTGCCTCGCCCGCGGCGCGTCGACGGGTACGAGGTAGTTCGAGCCGTCCATTTCGACGCCATGACCGGAATAGAACAGGAAGACAGTGTCGCCGGGCGACACCGCCCCTTCGAACGTGCTGAACCTCTCGTTGAACTCGCGGCGGCTGAGATTTTCGCCGAGCGTCACCCTGAAATTGAGCTTGCGCATGGTCGCTGCCGTCGACCGCGCGTCGTTGACGGCCTTCTTGAGCGAAGGGATGTTCTGGTAACTGTCGTTGCCGACGATGAAGGCGAGGCGGCTTTGGGCGTGCGCGGCGCCGCCAACAGTCACGCCACACGCAACGAGCAGACAAACCGCCAGCCAACGCAACGCCATATCCCAACCCCGGCCGCCCAATATCGAGCTGGCGAGAGCTAAACCGCAGCCAGCGCCGGGAGACTAATCCGCTCTGCCGGTCGTCGGCAATTGCGATTCGGCCGAAGGCGAAGGTGACAGGACTTAGTTTTTCTTCGCGCCGTAAGCGGCCAGAAACATTCGTGTCGCACTCGCGACCACACGGACGATATCATCGGCCGAGGGGGCGGGCTTGTACTGGAAGATGTAGGGCTGAAACAGGGTGGCCTGACAAACGNNACAAACCTGCATGAACTGCGCGGCGGCGAGATAGCAGTCGTCGATCGCAAGCTCTTTCGCCTCGACCTTGGCGCGCAGGAATTCAGCCAGACTGGTGATGGTGTGAGCGATCACCTTTTCATAGAAGCGGCTACCGACCTCGGGCATGCGCTCGGCAATCGCCATGACGGTGCGGAGCGCCGAGCCGCCCGCAGGGCGGCAGAGCAGTTCGATATAGGCGCGGCCGAAGTTCTTCAGCGTCGCTTCGAGATCCTGGTTCGGATCGAAGTTGAACGAGGCTTTGCCTTGCTCGAGATTCTGCTGCTCGACGATCGCCTCGAACAGGCTGCTCTTGTCCGAGAAGTAGACATAAAGGGTGCCCTTGGAGACGCCGGCGGCGCGGGCGATCTCGCCCATGCTGGCGCCGTCGAAGCCGAGCTCGAGAAACACTTTGCTGGCGCCGTCCATGATCTGGCGGCGCTTGGCGCTGTCTTCGTCTCCGACAACCTTCAATGCGGCGCGCTCGGTCGCAACCATGGCTTAACCTGTTTCGAAATCAGCGGAATTTCGACATCGGGCGGTAACCGGCGCCGGTCATCCTAATACTCGGATGTGTATCTTGACCGAACGGTTCGGTCAAGATACTTTTGAACCAGGCAAGGGACGGCTCGGAGCCATTTCATTTCTCCGGAGCCATGCTCCGCCTGCATGAATAAGGAGAGCCTTGAATGGCCGCCCGTGACCACGCCGCACGCCTGCTGCGTCCTGAGCCTTCCACCGAGGAGGGTGCGTCCGCGCGTGATGCGCATGCGGAGACGCTGAAGCGTGGCGACGAGGCGAGCGAGCCGCCGAAGGTTGACGCGCCGGCGGACGGTGCGTCGTCAACGCAGCAACAAGCCGATGCCGGAGCGAAGAAGCCGCGCAAGCGGCTCGTCTTCATGGGGCTCGGCGTCGCCGCACTGCTCGCTGCCAGCTGGTACGGCTACCACTACCTTACCGTCGGCCGCTTCAAGATCTCCACCGACGACGCTTACGTCCGCTCATACAACACGACACTCGGCGCGCGTGTCGCGGGCCACATCGTCAGCGTGATTCCACGCGACAACTCCCAGGTGAACGCAGGCGACGTGATCTTCAAGATCGACGACGGCGACTACAAGATCGCGGTCGACTCCGCGCGCGCCCGCGTCGCGACGCAGGAAGCCGGCATCGCGCGTATCGGCCGTCAGGTGATCGCCGCGCAGAGCCAGGCCGATCAAGCTAAGGCCCAGCTTGCCTCCGCCGATGCGGCCAGCACGCGCGCGCGCCTCGATTTCGAACGGCAGCAGGCATTGTCCGATCGCGGTTTCGCATCGAAGGCGGTGCTCGAAACCTCGCAGGCAACGCGCGATCAGTCCGCGGCGTCGGTGCGCAGTGCGCAGTCGGCGCTGGATGCCGCAAATGACAACGTCGAGGTCATCAAGGCGCAGCAACAGGAAGCGATGCGTCAGCTCGACGAGTACAAGGCGGCGCTGGCGAAGGCCGAGCGCGATCTCGGCTTCACCAGCGTGCGCGCGCCGGTCGACGGCGTGTTCTCGAACCGTCTCGTCAACCTGGGCGACTTCGTTGCGCAGGGCCAGCGGCTCGCCAACATGGTGCCGCTGAACGAGGTCTTCATCGACGCCAACTACAAAGAGACGCAGCTGAAGCGCATTCGTGTCGGCCAGCCGGTGACGATCTCGGTCGACGCCTACGGCCACCGCAAGTTCAAGGGCACGGTGGACAGCATCTCGCCGGCCGCAGGCTCGGTGTTCACGTTGCTGCCGCCGGACAACGCCACCGGCAACTTCACCAAGATCGTGCAGCGCCTGCCGGTGCGCGTGCGGGTGCCGAAGTCGGTGCAGGACCAGAACCTACTGCGCGCCGGCATGTCGGTCTATGTCACCGTCGATACGCGCGAAGGCGCCAAGGATGCGGACAGCGAAGCCGATCTCGACGATCCGTCCACTCATCCGCAATAAGTCTGCGGGCGTTTTGCTCGCGTAGAGTCGCGCTTTGGTTTCAGGATAATGGCGAACGCCACCACCGCAACGCCGTCGACGATTCCCGCAGCTCCTGCGGAGGAACGGATTCAGCCGCGGCGGCTGGTTGCGTTCCTGATCATGGTGTGCGGGATGTTCATGGCGATCCTGGACATCCAGATCGTCTCCGCCTCGCTTGCCGACATTCAGGCCGGTCTTTCCGCTAGCTCCAGCGAAGTCGCGTGGGTGCAGACCTCGTATCTGATCGCGGAAGTGATCGCGATTCCGATGTCAGGCTTCCTGTCGCGCGCGCTCGGTACACGCTTGCTGTTCGCGCTCTCCGCATCGGGCTTCACCATCGCCAGCTTCGCCTGCGGCATGACCTCGACCATCGAGCAAATGATCGTCTGGCGCGCCATCCAGGGTTTCGTCGGCGCCGGCATGATCCCGACCGTGTTCGCCTCGGCCTACTCGGTGTTTCCGCGCAGCAAGTTTCACATCGTCGGCCCGATCATCGGCCTCGTGGCGACACTGGCGCCGACGGTCGGCCCGACGGTCGGCGGCTACATCACCGAAGCGATGTCGTGGCACTGGCTGTTCTTCATCAACATCATCCCCGGCATCGGCATCACTATCGGCGTGCTGGCGCTGGTCGATTACGACGAACCGCAATTCGAGCTGCTGGAGAGGTTCGACTGGTGGGGCCTCTTGGCGATGGCCGGTTTTCTCGGCTCGCTCGAATACGTGCTGGAGGAGGGACCGCGCAACGACTGGTTCGACGACGAGTCGATCTTCTACTTCAGCATCGTCTGTGTGCTGTCGGCGGTCTTCTTCTTCTGGCGCGTGCTGACGGCGAAGGAGCCGATCGTCGATATCCGCGCCTTCACCGACCGCAACTTCGCGCTCGGCTGTTCGTTCTCGTTCTGCGTCGGCATCGGCCTCTACGGTCTGACCTACATCTATCCGCTGTTCCTGGCGCAGGTGCGCGGCTACAGCGCGCTGCAGATCGGCGAAACGGTGTTCGTCACCGGCGTGACCATGTTCCTCAGCGCGCCGATCATCGGCCGGCTGATGCAGAAGATCGACATGCGATATCTGATCGCGGCCGGGCTGCTGATTTTCTCGCTCAGTTCCTGGATGATGGTCGGTATCACCCGCGATTACGATTTCTGGGAAATGCTGATCCCGCAGATTTTGCGCGGCCTCGGCATCATGATGGCGATGGTGCCGGTCAACAACATCGCGCTCGGCACGCTCGAGCCACACCTGTTGAAGAACGCGGCCGGTCTGTTCAACCTCACGCGCAACCTCGGCGGCGCCGTCGGGCTCGCGCTCATCAACACGGTGCTGGAGAAGCGTACCGATCTGCACATCTCGCGCCTGCACGACCGGGTGACATGGGGCAATGCGAAAGCCGTCGAGACGCTCGATATGCTGACGCAGAAGTTTCAGGGCGCCGGCAATGCGGCGTTGATGGCGATGAAGCAGCTGTCGCAGATCGTGCACCGGCAGGCGACGGTGATGGGCTTCAGCGACGCGTTCTTTCTGCTCGCGGTTTTCTATCTGACGTTGAGCTTCTTCGTGATCTTCGTTAAGAAGCCGAACATGATGGGCCCGCCGCCCGGCGACGCGCACTAAAGCGTGGCGTCACGCTTAGTTTGCTTCGAGCATGATCTTTTCGGAAAACCGCTTCACACTTTTCCGGATCATGCTCGTTAGGGCCGTTGCCGGACGCGCGAGGTGATGGCCACGCTCACCACCACTGCGGCGGCGAACAGCAGAATCTGTAGTGTGATGGCCTCGCCGGCGAACAGCGCCGCGAGCGCAAAGGTGATGAACGGCTGCAGCAACTGCACCTGCGACACGCGGGCGATGCCGCCCATGGCCATGCCGGCGTTCCAGGCGAAGAAGCCGATCCATTGCGAGAACAGGGCAACGTAAAGCACCGCGAGCCACGGCTTCAGCGGAATCGCCGCGAGGTCCGCGGGCAGGGTAAGGAGCGCAACCGGCAACGCGACCGGAAGCGATAGCACCAGCACCCAGCTGATGACCTCCCATCCCGGCATCGTCGAGGTCAAATGTCCGGAGAAGGCATAGCCGACAGCCGCTGCGGCCACTGCCGCGAACAGCAAGAGATCGCCGGTCACGAACGAGCCGCCGCCCTGACGGAGCGCAAAGATAACGACGATCGCTGCACCGGATAACGAGGCGATCCAGAACAGCGGCCTTGGCCGTTCATGCGCGACCAGCACGGCCGCGAGTGCCGTCGCAATCGGCAACACGCCGAGCACGACGCCGCCGTGCGACGCATCGACCGTCAGCAACGCCAGCGCCATCAAGAAAGGAAACAGCACCACGACGCAGACCGCCGTGAGCGCCAGCTGGAGCCATACGCGCCGCGGCGGCAACGGACGGCGGATGACGATCAGCAGCACGAGCGCGCACACGCCGGCGATCGCGGTGCGCATCGCAGTCAGCGCCAGCGGATCGATAGCAACGACGGCAATGCGTGTTGCGGGCAGCGTGCCGCCAAAGATGACGACACCGACAAAGCCGAGCAGCAGGCCGAGTTGTTCGCGGGATGAAAGAGAGGACATGGTTCGCGTTCGCGGGGAAGCGGACCCTAGTCGCTCCGTGCTGTCGCGCAAAGGGAGAACGAAGACGGGCTGTCATGCGGATTGCGACAGGCGCCAAAACTGGTGAGGGGCCCGGCGTGGTTGCGCCGAGCCCCTCGTCACTTTTGCGCATGGTCTGTTTCACCATGCGTATGTATCAGCCAGCCTGTAAGCCGGGTTCTGTAGGGCACAGCACACTTGCGCATGCTGCACGTGACGGCCATTCCTCTGGGACTGCGCTTGCACGCAGCCTCAAGCAACCTACCCGGACAGCGGGTCCGACATGACCCCGCGGTGTTATCGTCAAAGACGAACTGACCGCTGTGCCGTCCCTATTCGGTTTTGCTCCCGGTGG
>FRDC01002671.1_pt1 | contig 16223 bp, 14 predicted proteins | sample 1106171 | NCBI WGS metagenome assembly FRDC01 (sample SAMEA3930566, study PRJEB13176) | freshwater metagenome | biome: Drinking water system; feature: drinking water; material: water | place: Singapore | collected 2014-12-20 | reverse complement strand
ATAAGGTCTCCAAGCATTTTGCAGGACTGACTAAATAATTGCGCTTGGATTACCAGTTGAGAATAAGAAAAAATCCAACCACAGGAGAAATGATATTAGGGAATACTTGATCATTGGTCACATTGGCTACGACAGTGCGTAATTACTTTTGTAGCCCATTGACCACAATTGTTTGCATAGAAATTATACTTATCTCCTATTGGGCCAATTTTATTGACAAAATTTGAAATGCAATTATCTAACTCTTCTTTTGTACAATTCTTTTGAGAAACATCACTGCAAGTCACGGTTGAGTATTTTAGTCTATCGGTATCGTCTTTCAGTTCACCGTCAGAGAACAATGCATTTCCTGATGGGTAATATCCAGCACACGAGCCATTAGCACAGAGAAATGTATGCGGAATTTTCAAAGAAATGGGAAAACCAATGTTACACATCTCGGCGAGACCGAGAAAATCAAACTTACTAATTGGATTTCCACTCACATATGTATAAGTATTAGTCCCTCCCGCCAACCCGATCGGATCGGGTGAGACGTATCTTCCTGTCTCTGGTTCATAATAGCGGAAATAGTTGTAGTGCAGGCCTGTTTCCTTGTCGAAATACTGCCCTGGGAAACGGGGGTGGTATTCAAATAATTGGCCGTTGCCATCCGGGTCTTCGTTGGGCAAGTTTGCACCGAAGGCGTGGGTGTTTTCCCAGCGCCAGATGATGGTGTTGGTCTGATCCACGATCGCCCTTGGCGTATTGAGATGGTCGGCGTGGATGTAGTGCACCTGGATTTCGCTGGCGGTGGTGGGTTTCGTGATTACGCCGACCGGAATGTTATCCAGCCACACGGTTTCCTGCCGCACCAGGCAATCGTCGGTTGGTGTAGCCGTCGATGCATTGTCCCGGTATTCCCCGATCAATTGCCCATTTGGATCGTAGAAGAACAAAAACCTCGGACTCAATGGATCATCTCCTTAATGATGCGTTGATCCTGGATGGCGCAAGCTTATCGACGCTACTTGCTACGGAGCAAATCCTCGTAGATACCAGATTACCAGCATTGCAATCAACTCAATCAACCACCGTTGACCAATGATAAAAATAACTACAGCTCCTAGCCGCAGCAGAAATTTATCCGGATTTTCTCTGATTATCAAGATACTAACAATGAAATGCAATAAAGCAAGAATACCCAGTATCAACAAGTAATTCGAGTAACCAATATGCCAAAATAATCTTTCAACCCACATGGTGCTCAAAGCAATAAACACACTTACTGCGAGTAAAACAAATGGTTTTCTTGGAATTCTCATGGACCAAAAATCAGAATAACTCCGATTAAAAATAATATCGTATCGGCCTCAGTTCCAAGTTTTGGCGGTACTGGCCATTTCCGTGGATTAATAAGCAATGACTTCAGCTCACTAATTAGTCTAGCATCACATTGCTTCTTCGCAGTGCCCGAGTCGTAACATAGATCATGTCTCATATAACAGGCATCCGCACTGTCAAGTGGCAAAGCACTTCCTGTAACATTGCCCGATCTTCCTCCACTTCACTTACCTCCACCCCAATTTCCGTTACGAGGGCTATCAGCAATACTTCGTCCATCGCCGAGTGGAAACCAAATTGTCTTATCTAAACCAAGTCGATCCACAAAACCCAACGGACTCTGCCCCCCCCATACCCCCATCAGCCCAATCGGATCTGGCGAGATATACTGCCCTGTCTCCGGTTCATAATAGCGGAAATAATTGTAGTGCAGGCCGGTTTCCTTATCGAAATACTGCCCCGGGAAACGTGGGTGGTATTCAAATAATTGGCCATTGCTGTCCGGGTCTTCGTCAGGCAAGTTAGCACCAAATGCATGAATGTTCTCCCAGCGCCAGACGATGGTGTTGGTCTGATCCACGATCACCCGCGGGGTGTTGAGGTGGTCGGCGTGGATGTAGTGCACCTGGATTTCACTGGCGGCAGTGGGCTTCGTGATCACGCCGACCGGAATGTTGCCCAGCCACACAGTTTCTTGCCGCACCAGCCAATCGTCGGTTGGTGTAACCGTCGATGCATTGTCCCGGTATTCCCCGATCAATTGCCCATTTGAATCGTAGAAAAACATAAACTTCGGACTCAGTGGATCATCTCCTTAATGATGCGTTGATCCTGGATGGCGCAAGCTTTTACAAGCCACTTGCTACTTTCTTTTTACCCCTTAATAGATTTCATCAAATGGTAGATAACGAAACCGACAATAAGATAAGTTATTACATTTATACAAATAGCAAAAAACCATGTAAAAACAACTTCAGTAAAATGTTTTTCTTCAGCTCCCAAAGACAATAATGCAATCGCTCCCGGCCAAAAAATCAGAACTGCTATTTCATTCAATAATCTACCAAACAGCAAAACTAAAAGCGGCATGACAAGTGATGATATAGCCCACTTAAGCAAGTATGAACTCATAAAAAAGTTACCTTATCTAGTGATAAATAACGGTACCAAGAGGAATGAGCGAATTAAATAGCACATTTGGTAAATTGGTTGTTAAACCTCTAATTGTTTGAATATAGCCAATTCTCGAACTAGAACTCAGATAAAAAAAATCAATTCCAGAAAAATGTAATGCATTTCTAACATGATCTACACAACTATTTGTTAACAACGAATACTGGAAATTGGAATTATTTGCCGCATCATCATTAAAGATATTAATTAAAGCATCCTGATTTGTTGTGCTGGGAATAATCAATGTAGCAATTGGTTTTCCTTTATCCAAACGCACATGGCCTTGGACTGAGAAAAACAAACCAATTCCGGAATCAGGACCCGCGCCAAAAGTTCTATTAGCATTATTGCCAATAGTTGAGCCAACGCCTATGTGATTAAATATATTGCCATTCTGGCCTTTGTATAGGGTTATTATGATATCTAATCCAAATGGATCAATCCATCGTGAAGGATTCTGCAATCCGTACCCCCAAACATTCATCCCACCCGCCAACCCAATCGGATCTGGCGAGATATACTGCCCTGTCTCCGGTTCATAATAGCGGAAATAGTTGTAGTGCAGGCCGGTTTCCTTGTCGAAATACTGCCCCGGGAAACGGGGGTGGTATTCAAATAATTGGCCGTTGCTGTCCGGGTCTTCGCTGGGCGAGTTAGCACCAAATGCATGCGTGTTGTCCCAGCGCCAGACAATGGTGTTAGTATGATCCACGATCACTCGCGGGGTGTTGAGGTGATCGGCGTGGATGTAATGCACCTGGATTTCGCTGGCGGTAGTGGGTTTCGTGATCACGGCAACCGGTATATCTTCCAGCCAAATGGTTTCTTGCCGCACCAGCCAATCATCAGCCGGTGTGGTTGTAGCAGCATTGTCTTGATATTCTCCGATCAGTTGCCCCGATGGATCATAGAAGAACAGAAATCTCGGACTCAACGGGCCATTTTTGATGATACGCTGATCCAGCGCGTTATATCTGTAAGTGTGTGTCTTGCCGCCTTTGACCGTGGTTGCGAGTTTACCGGCGGCGTTCCAGGTGAAGGTCGCAGTACCGTCGCTCAGCGGATGACCGGCGGCATTGTAGCTATAGTTCTTCGCAACCGGCCCGGCCACACTCGTCAAGCGGTTGCTGACAGCGGCGATGGTGTACGGATAGCTGGTTCCACCGAATTGCGCTTGGGTGCGGTTGCTGTTGGCGTCATACGCCCACAGCTTGAACCCGTTGTTGTCCGATTGACTGGTCAGGCGATCCAGCGCATCGTAATCGTAGTTGCGGTTATGCAGCGGATTGGTATCGGTTGTTTGCGTGATGCAGCTGGCAGGATCGTAGGTCAGCGTGCGCGTGTCGTTGCCCGCCGGATGGGTGCTGAGCCGTCCATCCAAGTCAAAGCTGCGGATGTAGGCTTGCCCGTTGCCCCATACCCAGCTTTTGGGTTCGCCGAAGGGATGATAGCTGATGTTGTTCAACAGCACGTTGCCATTGATACGGATCTCGTTCGGGCGGCCGTCGGCGCCGTAACTGGTGGTGATTTGCGCGCCGGACGGGTACGTGGTTTGGCTGATGCGGCCAAAGCTGTCGTATTGGTAACGCAATGTTTGAATGTAGTTGATGGTATTGCCGGCTCTACCGCTCGGAATTTTGGCGGTTTGCGTTTTGGTCAGCAAACGTCCGTGCGCATCGTAGCTGAAACCGGTCGAGCCGGATTCATCGGTCATGCCGGTCAGCCGCCCGATACCGTTTGCGCCGGTATCGTAACTCCAGGTAAGTTGGATAGCTCCCGGTACTCCTGTGACGGTGGTGTGGGTACGCTTGGTCGGACGGTTAAGCGCATCCCAAGTATAGGACTGCTTGACGCCCCGCGCGTCCAGCACGGTTTTGAGATTACCGGCGGAATCGTAGGTGTACATAGTCGTGCCGCGATCGGCGGAGACTTCTTGCGTCACATCGCCGAAACCGTTGTAGCTGTAGGTTGTGGCGATATTGCGCGGATCGGCCACCTGGGTGATCCGGTCCAGCGCATCGTGCATTTGCCGAGTCAGGCCGCTGTCCGGGTCGGTAGTTTCCGTCAGGCGGTTGCGCGCGTCGAATTGGAAATTGACCGCGTGCAGCAGTGGGTTGGCGATTTGCTTGAGGTTGCCTTGCGCGTCGTATTGGTACTGCGTGGTCTGGCTTTGCGCGCCAATGTCTTTCCACAGCCGGTTCAGCGCATCGTATTCGCGCTGTTGGGTTCTGGCCAGGTTATTACCGGCATCGAATAATTCTTCGCGGATACGATTGCCCATCGCATCCAGCGTGTATTGAATGCGGTTGCCCGAGTTATCGGCAATGGCTGTCAGACGATGCGCGGCATCGTAGCTATAACCAAGGAAACTGCCGTCCGGGAAGGTGATTTTCTTGAGTTGTCCGGCGTTGTCATATTGATACTGGGTGATTTCCGTGCCAGTCGTGCGGGATAGCAGCCGTTGCCGGGTATCGTAGGTTAAAACCGTGGTCAGGCCATTCGGATCGACGATTTCTTCCGGCTGGCCATGGGCGCTGTAGCGGGTGATTTGCGTGACGTGACTCAAGGCGTTGGTAACGCTCGCGACTTGTCCACGGCAACCCAAATGGCCGCCGCTGCAGGCGGTATCCGGCGGGTAATAGTCCGTGGTGGTGATGTCCGCAACATCGGTGCGCGGGCCGTCTTCGGTTTTTTGCAGAATGACGCCGGGAATGCTGGCGTGATACAGATAGTCAGTCGTCCAGGTGCGCGTGGCGTTGGTTGCGGTATCCTTGATTTGATGTTGCGTGACGTTGCCGACCGCGTCATACACATAACTGGTTTCACGGCCTGCTTCGGCGATGAGCGTGGGTAACCGGAAGTTTGCATGCCAAGTCGTGAGAATCTTGCGTTCGCTGCTGTTGGCGGCGGGTGTATAACCCAGTAAATCGCCCGGACAGTTGCTGGCGCTACTCACGCCTTCAACCCGCGCGATTTCGAGATTCCGGCTCAGGTCGTAGGCATAGCATGTCTTATTGCCGTTGAAGTCCGCCCGGCTAATCGCATTGCCGTTGACATCATAGCTGATGTGGCTCGATGCTGCGCTGCAGCCGGAACCCGCCGGTTGCGACTGACCGGTGCTTTTGGCCACACCCAGAATGGTTTGAAAATTGTGCGTGTATTGGCTGCCCAGCGGATCGGTAACCAGCGTGTGGCTATGGTCGCTGCTGTAGCCCAGCACATATCGCTCCACCCCGCCCGCATGTTCGGTCACCACCGCACGGCCTTGCGCATCGTAGGTATAAGTGGCAAAGCGCACACCGTTCTCGTCGGTAATGCCGGTCAGCGCATTCGGCAGATTCGCGCCGCTGGTATAGGCCGGTTCGTTGTAGTGATAGCTGCGGACTTTTCCGTCGGGATAAGTCACCGAAACCAGGTTGCCGTTGCTTTCGTAAGCATATCGGAAAATACCGCCCGCCGGATCGGTCAGAGTTAAGAAATTCCCATAAGCATCATGAGTAAATTGTAATTTATTCCCAAAACTATCAATAATACTTGCTAGTCCACCACTTGGGTGATATGTCAAATTATGAACAATCCCACTGCGATCTTCGATCGAGGTAAGTTTTCCGTAAGCATCATATTTTTCTATCCTGTCCAAGAACTTGTCTGTATAAGTCCAGCCTATTCGTTGATTGCTCGAGTTAACATGCTCAATTAATAAATCATTAATATCACTATCTCCATGCCACTCTCTCGTAAATGGATCTCGATAAAATAAGAGTGCACCTTCGCCACGGTAAACTCGCGCACTAGTGGGAATCTGCTGGCCGTCCAGAACTATGAATTTATAGTACGAGTGCCGCCAAGTTATACCTGATTTTCTCTTATCATTATGTTGATAGAACAATTGAAAATCTATCGGAAAGATAGTGTTAGCAGTTTGGTAAATAGGTACAGCAAGTTCTTTTCGACCCAGTCCTATATAAACCGGATTGGGAGTTCTATCTCCACATTCTTTCGGTTTAGCTAGATCTTTCTCGCCGTCTGGCTCAGAGGACACTGAACAAGCAATAAAACCATATCGATCAACATTATGAATATCTTTAATACTATACCCGACTGAATTATTAGGGCAAATGCCTTGCTTTGATGCTACATGCCAACCACAGTAACCAGGCTCATAGGTGCGGCAAAATCTATAGCCCCAGATCCACTCATCGTAACCCGGTGAATAAGGATATTTTTCTATCGGATGACAAAACCAAGCACCGCCGTAATCTGTGCATGTCTCACGTCTTAATGATTCAAGCGCTTGTTGATAGGATGGATAATATAAAAATGGATAGCCAGCAATATTTAACTCAAATTGATACTCTGACATTCCTCGAGTATCTAGACTATTTCGTGACCACACAAACTTTATAGGCGGTTGAATGTGTGTACCTTCCGGTATAGAAATGTCTGCTATAACCGTTGAGCTGCTAACGGCAATTAATAACATTACCCATAATTTAACCAGATATTGTTTCCACCAAGAAGAATGACTACACAAGAAAAATAGACTTATAAAATTAATCAGATACTTTTTCCAATTAACCCATACTATTTCTCTTGCCATAGGAATTCTCCTTTATAAGGACAGATTTATAGCGACCCAATACTTATCCGGCCGCAATCGGCATGCACATGAAATTGCAAGAATTACTTAAGAATTTTCTTATTTGATGATTTCCGCGATGATACGGCAGAAGATCGCCGGGAAAACGATGAATAACGGTGACTTAATCCGCTATTTCTGAGAACTGAATTGCGCGACCAGGTGTTGGTCGGAATGGAAATGCCTGTCAGGCAAGCAACGGTGAAATAATGACGGTGATACCGTTTTAATTCAGTATCACCGGCAATTCAAATTCTAATTGTTGTTGTAGTTATAATTAATGTGGGCGGAACTGACTATCAAGCCTGTCACTCCCGCCCATTTGATCCATTCCTTGGATAGGAATGGTTTTACTGCTAATTTTTTATGTTCTTGCAACTGGTTAATGCTGATCGTTCCTTACCTTGCTTGTGACGAACAATTCACCAAACTTTTACCAGTTAACAATACCGCATATTGCCAGAATATTTACAAAGCCTTAGCCAGTGGTAAATTACCGGCTGATTACTACTGATTCATTTGCATCGGCATAGCTGTCATTTTTAGTTTTTTGCGATGCGGTTCTTGGAACAATGTACCCACCTGGTTTACCTGTAGCCGGATCAATCCAGTAGACATTGCTTTTACCTACTTTAATGTTGCTCTGGCTCTGAGGCGCTTCAGGAATTGTTGAACATGCCGATAAGAAAGCCGATGCAGCTAACAATGTGATAAGTCTTAGTTTCATTTTTTCTACTCCTCTAATTAAAAACACCTTTCAAATAAAAACCGGGATTAAAAACTTTGGTCTGGAGCTACTGACCGTAACTACTCAGATCTTGAGAACAAACTATAGCGCGATAGAATCATATTAACAAATCAATAATTCTAATATCTATCATAGATGAGAACTTATGGATTACTGAAGAAGGCCCGTTAATCATCGATAGGCATGGTGGACAAAGCATTGCCTTGCCATTTCCCGATCAATTACCAGGCGAGATCACGGGAGATGAAGTAAAGAATGCAACAAACCCGGAAGCGTGAGATTTTTTTGACTATCTGTTATCTTTGAAATGCTTACAAAACCATACCAATTTGCGCTGCAATTTTTTCTGCTAACGCTTTGAAATCCTTTTTCGCAGCTTGCGCAGCTTGCGCATGGCTACCGATCGCACCATCGGCGGATGTCAGGTTAAAAATAGGCTTATGGTGTTCTTGCGCGATAGGGATTAAGCTGCGGTAATGCTTGATCGTCGCCAGACAATAAGGATCATTTTCTTGTGTAACCGTCTCATCACATGCCTCACCTAATACTGATTCGCGGTAAACATTCGGAATGCGATTGACCCATTTATCGAAGGCCTTGACAGGCCGATCAAGACGAACGCTGTATTGCTGGCAAAGATACCCAACGGGTTGCATTTTCCCTTGCGGTAATCGAAATTCCGGGTAATCTTTTTGTTCATAGGTTTCCCAGTTTTCCAATCTTTTACGCCATAAGCTTCTCCAGCTTTTCAAAGTTGGCCCCAAGTTCTTTAGGCCTTGCAACGAGAATAAATCCGCGCCCAATGGTATTACGACATAATCCGTGGCGATCAATGCCGAGCGATTGATGGCACCCAGGTTGGGGCCGATATCAACGAGAATAATATCTGCTTGTACTTTTGTGGCTGCCATCTGCATAACTTGCCAGAATGAGCTCAAAATACGCATCGGGCGATATAAGCTTCTTTCATTCATGCTATCGGGCCACGCACTGGATAAAGTATCCTCATAACCGGATAAACTGACATCACCTGGAAGCAAATAAAGATCCGTCGTTATGTTTACTAAAAATGGTTCACTGATATCGCCTACGCCTGTCAATGGTTTTAAACACTGATATATTGTTGAACCGTGTGTCTGATTATTCCAAATTTCTTCAATTTTCTCTTCGGCCAAAAAAGCAGCGGTTAAGTTTGCTTGCGGATCGATATCGACGATCACTACGCGCTTGCGCAAACTGGCAAACATCCAAGCTAAATGGTAGATCAACGAAGTTTTACCTACCCCACCTTTATTGTTGAAAAACGTGAGTACCGGCGGTGTCATAGTTTCACCCTTAAGATACATACAACCGCGCTCTGGGTTGTTTCAAACTTAAGGGGCGGATTGCCGTTTCTTTCCATTTCTCGCGTGGCAGTGGCGATACCTCGACCAAAAGCTTGAACGAAACCGAATGTTTTCAGCACATCGCACAGGTTCGGATTGCGATAATCGGTAATACCGGGTTTGGCGAAATTCTCAACTGTAACATTGCCGAAAGGCCCCCCAGGGCTATGAATTTCGATACGATTATTAAACCAGTAAACACGCACCGGTGCATGAGTGCTTTCGTAAGTCCGGTGCAACACGGCGTTATACAAAATTTGCTGTAACGCCGCTGGCGGGTAAGCCAGCGATATTTGATGGGTAGAGGTGGAGATAATATCTACCGCCGTGCGGTTATGCGCTTTGAGCTTTTCTTCCGCACGACGCAGCATGTCAACCAATGCACCGCTAATATCTTCCTCGTCGATCACAGGATCGGCCAATTCCGTACCGTCGATTCGCAAGAATTGAATGAATGCTCCCGGTAGGAAATCCTGCGGACTTTTGCCAATGGCTAACAAGCCAAGTACTGTTGGTGTTGTATCGCTGGGTGAAACAATCATCTTGCAAGACGCCAATCGCTCTTCATATGATCGATTATTCTCCTCCAATACATCCGGTGCAAATGCAGCAGGCAAGTATTCGTTTTCAAATATACTTTTTGACAGATCCGTTAATTTTGCCGAAGGGACGGGATAAATATCGAATGGAAGATTCTTGTACCTTCTTTTTTCGATCAGTATGCGTTCTTCTTGTGCGTTAGCGACAGATCTCCTCGGCCCTGTTCGAATCCAAATCCGTCCGTCATATTTTACCGGCGGCATATCGGATGGTTCGACCGTAATGACCGCCATTTGTGCGCCTTTGAGCACTCGTTTTTGTACCGTCATTACCGGCAAAGGCAGTATTTTTCCATCAGTTCTCATATCCGACAGGTCGCGCAGCAATTCATCGGTAATCGGTTCATGGGAAGGCGCGCCATCGTCTTCTGCGCCGATAAACAGGATACCTGACTGATTATGATCGGGTAAATCGTTGGCAAAAGCACACACTGCCTGGCGAGCTTTTTTGGGCACGTCGCCCTTAAAAGACCGCTTCCTCTCGACCAAATCGGACTCGATATCGTCAAGTAGCGCTTCCAATTCCTGCTCTGTACGCGGTTTCATCGAAGTAAGCCGTCTTTATCCCAACTTCGATAATGCATCTGCTGCGGATTTCAAATTACGCAACCGGCTCACCCATTCCAGTGGTATCGAATTGAAATCGTTTTGCTGCGCGGTATGCGCAGCCATGATCGCGCCGAGCATGATCGAACGGCCGCAGCTATCGCCGCCGATGCGGATATTTTCTTCGATGGCGGTGCGGTAATCGTTCGCGTGATTGGCGATGTGCACAATCACCGGTAAACCCTGCGGCACATGGCAGGCATTACCGAAATGCTTGGCAACCGCCGCGCAATCGAGTGTTTTCACTTGCAACGCTTCTTCCAGCAACGGTCTTAATTTCTCGCCGGCATGCGGGAGCGAGTCGGCTAATGCCTGTTGGACGGATTGACCGTTCAACACCGCCAGCAATACGCAACCGGCATACTGCGCCGCCGCAACGGCGGTATCGTTATGATTGGTCAATCGCACCACTTGCTCGATTTTGTTGTTTAACGCATCTTGCGATTCCCGATGGGTCGCGACGATCGCCGGTAATGCCGCCAGTGCTGCAAATTGATCGTCGTCGGCGCCGGATTGCAGCGGAAAATCTTCCGGTTTGAGTGGTAACAACGTTTGCAAGGTCTGCCGCGTCGGCGAATCGATATAGCCTTGATACCCGCCGCCAGGGCCGAAATAACCACGATATTCGCTTTGATAATCGACGCGATAGAATTTGCCGTGCCGCGCGATATGGCGCAGCATCAGCAAACACAATTCACCGTAAGCCGATAAATCGCCTGCTTGCTTCTTGCCGTGCGCAAAGTAACCGCTGACACCGGCATAATCATCCGCGCACGGCGGCAAAAACACCAAGCCTTTGGTTTTCTCTATTTGTGCGATGCGCTCGGTATCGTATAACCAATGCAACCCGAGCGCGGCGGCATCCGCTGTCAATGCGCCAATAATCGCGGCAACACGCGGTTCCAGCCGGATAGCGGTGTTCATCGCTTACTGAATCTCGACTTCGTCGGGAATTCGGCGCGCCTCGTCGGCGAGCATCACCGGTATGCCATCCTTGATTTGAAACGCCAGCCGATCCGGTTTGCAAATCAATTCCTTGTCTTCCTTTTTGTAAATCAGCGGCCCCTTGCACAGCGGGCAAACCAGAATATCCAATAATCGTGCATCCATAATTTTCCTTGCTCTCTTAAATTTTATTGACCGGCTATATTATAGCTTGCCTAGGATGTCATCCAGCTGATCCAGGCTCGTATAATGAATCACAATATTGCCTTGGCCATTTTTCTTCGGTTTGATCGCTACTTGCGCCCCCAGACGTTCGGACACATCTTCTTGCAGACGCAGCAGATCGCGGTCGGGCTTGGTAATTTTTTTCGCCACCGGATGTTCCAGGTGATTGACCAGTTTTTCGGTTTCTCGCACCGACAATTGCTTGTGCACAATCACGTTGGCGATTTTGATCTGCTGCGCGGCATTCAACGGTAATAGCGCCCGGCCATGCCCCATGTCGATCTTGCCTTGCATCATCAATTCCTGCACCGGCGTGGACAAGTTCAATAAGCGCAACAAATTGGAAATGGTGCTGCGCGAATTGCCGAGCGCTTCCCCGGCGGTTTGATGGGTCATGCCGAACTCGTTGATCAGGCGTTGAATCCCGAGCGCCTGTTCGAGCGGATTCAAGTTTTCGCGTTGGATGTTCTCGATCAGCGACATCGCCAACGCCGATTCATCCGGCACTTTGCGGATCAATACCGGCACTTCCGTCAATCCGGCCAATTGCGCGGCCCGCCAGCGGCGTTCTCCGGCAATGATCTCAAAACGATCATCAGCGACCGGCCGCACCAGAATCGGCTGCATGATGCCTTGCGCCTTGATCGACTCCGCCAATTCCGCCAGCGCCGCCTGATCCATATTGGTTCGCGGTTGATATTTACCCGGTTGCAACCGGGTGATGGCCAAATTTTGCAGCGGCTCGTCCACCACGCCCTCGGCGCCGGTGCTCGCCAGCAATGCATCCAAACCGCGTCCTAAACCTATTTGTTTGGTCATAATGCCGGTTCCTTGTTATCGTCATCACGCATCTATAATCTCCTTCGCCAAATCCAAGTAGGCCTGCGCGCCCTTCGATTGCCCGTCGTGATACAGCACCGGCAAGCCGAAGCCGGGTGCTTCCGCTAAGCGCACGTTACGCGGAATCACGGTGCGGTAGACTTTATCGCCAAAATGCTTTTGCAATTGATCGGATACTTGCTGCGCCAGGATATTGCGCGGATCGAACATGGTGCGCAACAAACCCTCGATGCGCAACGCCGGATTAAAGCTGCTGCGCACCCGCTTGATGGTGTTGACCAGATCGCTCAAACCTTCGAGCGCATAATATTCGCACTGCATCGGGATCATCACCGCATGCGCCGCGCATAACCCGTTCAACGTCAGCAAATTCAATGCAGGCGGGCAGTCGATCAAAATATAATCGTACTCATACTGAATTTCTTCCAAGGCTGTTTTCAACCGCGCCTCGCGCTGCTCGAAATCGACCATTTCGACTTCGGCGCCAGCCAGATCGCGATTGGCGGGAATCAAATCGTATTTTCCCTGGGTGTCGCTCACCAGCGCCTCGCGGATATTCGCACTGCCAAGCAGCACATGATAGACCGTGGTTTTCACCGTTTGCTTGTTGGTGCCGCTGCCCATCGTCGCATTGCCTTGCGGATCGAGATCGACCAGCAGCACGCATTTATCCGCCGCCGCCAGACTGGCCGCCAGATTCACGCTGGTGGTGGTTTTACCGACACCGCCTTTTTGATTGGTAATCGCAAGTATCTTGGTCATGGCTGTTCGTGCTTGATGATGATTAATTGCCGCATCGCACCCAGTCCCGGCACGTGCAGCGTCACGATATTTTCAATGGCAAACGGCGCTTGCACCTGCCGCCGCTCTTGGTCTGAACATTTCGCTTTCATCGCCACCCAGCGGCAATCGCTGTTTGCAACTGCCGCCCATTGCCGGGTTAGCGCGATAAATTCACCCAATTCTGAAAAGGCGCGCGAGATGATGGTATTCACCAGTTTGGCTTCGATTTGTTCGACGCGTTGCGCCATGATCTGAACGTTATGCAATTTCAATTCAATCTTCGCTTGCTGCAAAAATGCGGTTTTCTTTTGATTGCTTTCCACCAGCATCACCTGCCAATCCGGCCGTGCCAGCGCAATCGGAATGCCCGGTAATCCCGCGCCGGTGCCGACATCGACGATTTGCGGGCCGTGAATATGCGGCAATACCACCAGGCTATCGAGCACATGCTGCACCAGCATGTCGCGCGGATCACGGATTGCGGTCAGGTTATGCACCCGGTTCCATTTCTCGATCAGGAATAAATAGCGCTCAATGCTTCCGGCAAGCTGCCCGGATTCAACGCCGGAGCGGACATCCAGCGCCCGCAACGACTGTTCGATTTGCGGCAACAGACTCATGCAGTCTGTTGCTTGCCGTCCGGCGCAAATCCACGTTTCAAGTGTACCAGCAACAATGAAATCGCCGCCGGGGTCACGCCGGAAATGCGCGATGCCTGCCCGACGGTTTCCGGCTTGTGCAGATTCAATTTCTGCTGCACTTCGTTCGACAGACCTTTCACCGCGCGATAGTCGATATCCTTCGGCAACAGCGTATTTTCGTACTGCGCCTGCCGCGCCACTTCTTCCTGCTGGCGCTGGATATAGCCGTGATACTTGGCTTGAATCTCCACCTGTTCGGCGACTTGTGGGTTAGTGACCGCTTCGCCCGCGCCGGGCAACGTCATCAGCGTTGCATAGGTCACATCCGGGCGTTTCAGCAATTCGGCCAAAGTGTATTCGCGCTCGATAGACTTACCGAGCACGCGGATCGCATCTTGCTCCGGCAATGTGGCGGGCAAAACGCGTATCGAATCGAGCCGTTGCTGCTCCTTAATGATCGCTTCCTGTTTATTGGAAAACGCTGTCCAGCGCTGATCGTCGATCAGGCCGAGTTTTCTGCCGGTTCCGGTCAGGCGCAAATCGGCGTTGTCCTCGCGCAGTTGCAAGCGGTATTCGGCGCGGCTGGTGAACATGCGATACGGTTCGGTCACGCCGGACGTCACCAGATCGTCGACCAGCACACCCAAATACGCTTCGTGGCGTTGCGGCGACCAGGCATCCCGCCCCTGCACTTGCAGCGCGGCATTGATACCGGCCAATAACCCTTGCGCGGCGGCTTCTTCGTAACCGGTGGTGCCGTTGATCTGTCCGGCGAAAAACAGATGCTCGATAGTTTTGGTTTCCAATGAGCGCTTCAAATTGCGCGGATCGAAATAATCGTACTCGATCGCGTAACCGGGGCGCGTGATATGCGCATTTTCCAATCCGGCTATCGAATGAATCAGCTTAACCTGCACCTCGAACGACAAACTGGTGGAAATGCCGTTCGGGTATATTTCATGCGTATGTAACCCTTCCGGTTCGAGAAAAATCTGATGCGATGCGCGTTCGGAAAAACGCACCACCTTGTCCTCGATCGATGGGCAATAACGCGGCCCGACGCCTTCGATTTTCCCGGTATACAGCGGCGAATCGACTAAGCCGTCGCGAATGATGTCGTGCGTATCGGCATTGGTGTGCGTGATCCAGCACGAAATCTGCTGCGGATGCTGTATGCCGGTGTCGATCAACGAAAAAAACGGTGCCGGTTGATCGCCGGGTTGTTCCAGCAGTTTGGAATATTCCATGCTGCGCCCGTCGATGCGCGGTGGTGTACCGGTTTTCAACCGCCCTGCCGGAAATTCCATTTCACGCAACCGTTGCGCCAATGTCAGTGCCGGTGGATCACCCGCGCGACCCGCTTTGAAATGGGTTTTGCCGACATGCGCCAATCCGGCGAGGAATGTGCCAACCGTCAGAATCACAGCGCGTGCCCGGATTTGCAATTGCAACTGCGTCACCACGCCAACCACGCGATCCTGCTCGATAATCAAATCGTCGACCGCTTGCTGCATCACCCGCAAATTCGGTTGACTCTCAACCCGGCTGCGGATCGCTTGCTTATACAATACCCTATCGGCCTGCGCGCGCGTCGCCCGAACTGCCGGACCCTTGCTTGAATTCAACACGCGAAACTGAATCCCGGCCTCATCCGCCGCCAATCCCATCGCACCGCCGAGCGCATCGATTTCCTTAACCAAATGACTCTTGCCGATACCGCCGATCGACGGATTGCACGACATCTGCCCGATGGTTTCGATATTATGCGTCAGCAATAACGTCTTGCATCCCATCCGCGCCGCTGCCAGTGCGGCTTCCGTCCCGGCATGCCCGCCGCCAACTACGATAATGTCAAAATCCGAATGATGATTCATTGTATTAAAGCTGTTGAAAATCCGTGTGATACGAAAGATATTATGTGGAATGTTTCACGTGAAACCTTTTTGCATGGTTAGCGAAAAGGTGAAATATTAAGGTGCAATTATAGGCGGTTCAGAAGTTCAAGAGCAAGTTAATTTCCTCCGGCCGATTCATAAAATAACCAGTCTTTTCCAGATAGTGCTACTATGCAATAGTGCATCAATAGTATGATTAATTCACTCAATACCTATAAATCAACATGGCAACCATACGCAAAACGATTACGTTAACGGACAAGCAAGATCAATGGATCAAAACGCAAATTGCCGCTGGCGGCTTTACCAATGACAGCGAATATATCCGTGATCTCGTACGCCGAGATCAGGAACAAAATGCACAGTTTTTAGTCAGTCCTGCAAAACGCTTGGAGACCCTATAAATATTGGAATTCATGCG
>FRDC01002883.1_pt1 | contig 16229 bp, 14 predicted proteins | sample 1106171 | NCBI WGS metagenome assembly FRDC01 (sample SAMEA3930566, study PRJEB13176) | freshwater metagenome | biome: Drinking water system; feature: drinking water; material: water | place: Singapore | collected 2014-12-20 | reverse complement strand
TTTTGTGGGGAGACCTCAGGGTCAGACTCGATTGTTTGAGCTAAAGGGAGCCCGGTAGGATGTGCCGACCACAAGGAAGCGCATCAATCGGAAAATGGTGCAATGCCCTTCGGTTATTGCACCCTACTCACTGGAAAAACATCAGAGCGCCAATCAACAAGATACCGACGAACACATAGCACAGCGCGAAGCCAAACAGCTGCAACGCTTATAGAAAGAATCAGCACAGTTGCACGACTGACTCGCAAACCATCCGGAAGATCGTAAAGGCAGTAGAAACAGTATCCGCTTGTCTAATCGCACCGATAACGAATTTGTCAAAATGGCGACCGGCAAAGGTTATCGCAAACGTGACGAACGGTATGCCGATCAATCGGTGCACTTGGTCAACCGGATCCCTTGTGAAATAAAAACAAAACCGTCAGAAAAACGTCTTGCTTCAAACCTGCCGATTTTCGGCTGACAGCAGATCGCACATACTGTGTTTGCCTAACCGGTAAGCGGCTTTACAACAATGGCCCGAATTGCACGATCGGCGGTTATATTGCGATGAAATTCAACGGCGCCGAAGATTGCGTACCCTGTATGCGACGCAAAGAATGCCTGCTTGAATCGGAGAAAACCAAGGTGCGGCCAGTTTTTTTCCTTCAAGGCAAGGGCGATTCGCAAGACAATTTCGCAGAGGAGATGCAGTTAAAGACAGATTCCGATATCGGACGAGAAATGATCACGTGCTGCTTCGCCACCACAAAGTGCTATGAGTTTGAATTTGGGGATGCACAATGGAATTGAACGCGAGGCAAGAATGGTATTTGGAATCGGATGCGCAAAAAATCCTGGCGGTTCTGATTGCTTGCTTTAGAAACAAGTTTTTCTACAGCGCCGTTAGGTGTTGCACTTCGAAATTGGATCTGCGAAAGAATGATCGAAGACTAAGAAAGTAATCAATAAAGCTGTGATTCAACTAGGTGGAAACCGCTTCTCAAGTAAATCTACCGATCTTCCGTAGTTATCAATCTCCTGAAAATGAAGATTTTTGGGTAAATACAAAAGAATAATTAAATTTTAAGGATATTGGTACGCGATTGATCGAATCCAATATTGTCATTGTCATAAATAAATTATCGGATTACTTTGGAGGCCTTTTCTTGTGAAGCAGAATGGTCCATTTGGCTTGCTCTCAACGATCAGTGATTTCCTTGTTTGTATTGATCCGCAAGGCAAAATTAAACGAGCATCCCCAACCTCGCATACATTTCTACAAGTATCGAAAGAATTATTACAAGAACCAATCGAAAGGTTTATACAGCCGGAGGATTTGGTACTTCTCACCGAAGCCCGGAAAAGCGCAAAAAAAAGTGGTGAAAAACAAGTTTTTGTGTGCCGGTTATTACGCCAAAGTGTTCTGCCGGTTTGGGTCAATTGCTATTTGTTTTATTTGCCTGACGATTCATTTCTCATCGCGGCGTTTGATGCCATGCATTGGAAAGAAAATGAGGATCGGTTAATTTACTTATCGACTCACGATGCATTGACGGGTTTGCCTGGGAAGGTACTGCTGGATGATCGCGTTACCATGAATATTGAAATGGCGCGTCGGGAAAAACAATTTTTGTCGTTAATCGTATTGAGTTTGGATGGTTATAGAAAGATTAACGACTTGCTAGGTCATGCTGTCGGTAGTGAATTGATCAAAGCTGTAGCTGAGCGCCTTCAGATCTGCGTACGTCGCAGCGATACCGTGGCACGTGTCAGCGAGGATGAGTTTGCGATGATCATGATGGGTGTTGGTCAAGACAATATCGAGATGATCGCGAAAAAGATTATGGCCGCCATGCAGCGAACATTTCGTATCCAAGAACATACATTGCATATCCGGACGAATCTCGGGATTTCGATCTATCCTGAGCATGGTGAGAATTTCCTGCAGTTGTTCCGTAATGCGGAGACTGCGATGTATCGTTCAAGTTCGTCAGGAAAAAATCACTGGAGTATCTACTGCGATCAGATCAGTGACATCGAAAGAAGCGATTTGTCTCTTGAATCTGCGATGTATCAGGGTATTGAGAAGGGTGAGTTCATGCTGCACTATCAGCCGATATTTTGTGCGCGAACTGGTCAATTGAAAGGTGCTGAGGCTCTGATGCGATGGTTGAACCCCAAGCAAGGATTTATCTCACCCATGAAATTTATCCCACTGGCTGAGAGTAGCGGTTTGATAAAGATTCTTGGTGCGTGGGCATTGCGTAGCGCGTGTCTCCAAGCGAAGCAATGGCAAGATGCGGGCCTTAGAGAATTTTATATCTCCGTGAACGTATCGCCGCACCAGTTTGTTCAGGATGATTTTCTAGAGCTGATCAACAGAACGCTGCATGAATCGGGTCTGTTGCCATCGTGTCTGGTACTGGAAATTACAGAAACCATGTTAATGGATAATCCTCAGAAATCAAGGGATATTCTGTCAAAATTACATGCAGTTGGAATCAAAATTGCGATTGATGATTTTGGTACGGGCTATTCTTCGTTAGCTTATTTGAAAAATTTTCCCTTATCGGTTTTGAAGATTGATAAGACATTTGTGGATGATGTAGTCAATAGCCTGGAAGATATGGCCATTATCGGCGCCATTTTGAGCTTGGCCGATGGTCTGAATTTGCAGGTAGTGGCGGAAGGTGTCGAAAATGATGCTCAGTTGGGCTTTCTTAGGGAAGAAGGATGCGATCTGATTCAAGGGTACTTAACTGGTAGGCCGATTAATGCCGAATCCTTTAAAGAGCAACACATCGTATGACTATCCTGGTTTCACTCAGCAAACTGTATCACTTTGAAATCAGAATCAAATCAATTCCTCGCACTTATTCATAACTCAATTGCAATAACCATTGTCTTTAAACCATTTAACCGCATCTTTGAGCGCTTCGGCAGCAGGGCGATAGCGGTAACCTAAATCGCGTTCGGCTTTGGCGCTGGAAAAGTACATCATTTTTTTTGCCATACGAATGCTATCCAATGTGGCACGAGGCTCCGCTTGCGTCATAAGAGCAATTTTCTCCATGCACCAGGCTATCGGAAGCATAACGCTGATCGGGATACTGACACGGTAATGCCGGGCGCTATTAATCTCATCAATGGTTTCCAGGATTTGCAGTAGCGTCATATTGTCGCCACCCAGAATATAGCGTTCTTGCGGTTTGCCATAGAGATAGGCGAGTAAATGCCCATAGGCAATATCATCCACATGTGCGATATTGAGACCGGTATTTACATAGGCCGGCATGCGGCCAACGATCGTGTCCAGGACGATACGCCCGGTCGGAGTCGGGCGGATATCGTTCGGGCCAATCGGCGTCGACGGATTTACGATTATCAAAGGCAATTGATGATCAACGGTCAATTGTCTGACTAACTGTTCGGCCTGATATTTCGACCGCTTGTAATGACCGTTGATAGCTGCTGGGTCGCTTGGTGTTTCTTCATTTGCGGGTGTTCCATCCGGGTTTAAACCCAGCGTGGCGACGCTGCTGGTATACACAATCCGTTTCAAGCCTGCTTGATGAGCGGCAATAATGAGTGCGCGCGTACCGGCGACATTAGTTTCATACATGGTTCCCGGATCCGGTACCCAAAGCCGGTAGTCGGCTGCGACGTGAAAAAGATTATCGCATCCTTGAACCGCGCGTTTGAGTGATTCAAAATCCCTCAGATCGCCTTCGACGATTTCAATTGGATAGTTTTCGAGGTTCCGGCGGTCGCTACCGGGTCTGGCCAAAACGCGAACTTCATGTCCGGCAGTGAGCAGACAACGCATGACGGCCGAACCGAGAAACCCGGTAGCACCGGTAACTAATGATTTCATGGTGCCTTTGAGTCGAAATAGATGGTTGGAATGCCCGGAATGCGCATTAGTCGATTACTTACGGAGTGCCTGAAAGTACTTCACTGTGGAGTTCTGCGACGGGAAGGTTTCGTGACGTTAATTTGAATAATAACTCCAATATCCAATCGTTACTGGCAAATAAACTCGTTAGTGCAATGGTTGTCTTGACGCTGTTACGGCTGATTTTTACTTGCGCGCCTTCAGAAAAATCCCGATGTTTATTGATTTTATTCAAAGTCAGGATGGCCATGCCAATCGCCCAGAGGCAAAAGCGCCGGATGCCTTTTTCGTGGAGCGGGATCAGGCTGGTATAAGTCAATGCATTCTGCAAATGCCCTTTGGCTATTCCCAATAGCTCTGCCAAACCCTCTTGGAATTTAGCATCTTTCATACCCGGTCGCATATCAGTGAGATAAAAGCCGTATTTAAGAAAGATGTCTTGCGGCAACCAGCAGGCGCCGCGTTTACGATCATCCCAGATATCTTTGAGGATGTTAGTCATTTGCAATCCCTGGCCGAAAGAGACGGACAGTTTCATCAGTGTTGATCTGTGCAGATTAATTTCTTCCGAATAATCGCAAAATAATTCAGTCAACATTTCACCCACAACACCGGCAACGTAATAACAGTATTGATTCATTGCGGGCAAATCCTTCAGGCCATCCAAAGACTCTGTTTCCTGGTAGTCGGCCATACCTTTCGCCATAATACGTACGCACCGCTCCAATGCTTTTCGTTGCGCTGCATTGAAACTGTGAGTAACGCGGATGACAGCCGGCGTGTTTCTGATCAAATCATGTTCGGCCGGGATGGTATGGTTGGATAAGAGAGGGTAAAGCTTTTGTGCAAATTCTTCTGCAGATGCGCTGCCGCAGACGACATCCGCAAACATATCCGACAGTTGCCGGGTTTGCTCGGATGACAGCGCATTATCGTCTTCAATGGTATCGGTAATGCGGCATAACAGATAAGCATTGCCAATCACACGGCGCAAAGCTTCCGGCAATTGCGGAATGGTCAATGCAAAAGTACGTGAAACCCCTTGCAGGATATGGTCCTGATAAAGTTCATCGTCAATACTGGGTTGGCTTGTCATTACAAATTCATCATATGGCGATACCGCATCTTACTATAATTGAGCGTATCTCCAAATGCAGATTATTTATTGTGGCAGCGTTTGCTCGGATGCAATGAGTTGATCGATGGTTTCACGTTGCCGGATAACATAAGTCTTATCCTGATCGACCATAATCTCGGCGGCGCGTGGCCGGGTATTGTAATTGGAACTCATGCTCATGCCATAAGCCCCGGCTGACATAACAGACAATAAGTCCCCCGTTTCCACGGCAAGCTCACGATCATGGCCGAGAAAATCACCGGTTTCGCATACCGGACCGACGACTTCATACCTTTTGGCTTCTGCGCGGCTGTTAAGTACCGGAAGGATTTCATGATACGCGTCATACAATGCCGGACGCATCAGATCGTTCATCGCTGCATCGACAATGGCAAAATTCCGGGCGGATGTGTGTTTAAGGTATTCAATACGAGTGAGCAGAATACCCGAATTCCCAACCAGCGAGCGACCAGGTTCTATCAATAAGCGCTGCTGAATGTGCTGAGTGCTGGCGCAGAGTAAAGAGACGTAATTTTTAATGGTCGGTGGCGTTTCATGCGTATAGCGTATGCCCAAGCCGCCGCCCAAATCCAGATGTTCGATCTCCAATCCCTGCGATTGTAACGTATTAAGCAATTGAAGCATTTTCTCACTTGCCTGCATGAAGGGTCCGAGCTCCGTTAATTGCGAACCGATATGGCAGTCAAGACCTGTAAAACGGATATTTGAATACTTCCGCGCCGATTGATAGATGCTTCCAGCGGTACTGGCCGGGATGCCGAATTTGTTTTCCTTGAGACCGGTTGAAATGTATGGATGTGTTTTGGCATCGACATCCGGATTGACGCGCAGGCTAACCGGGGCAATTGTGCCCATTGATTGCGCCACTTGGTTTAAGGTGATTAGTTCCGCCTCAGATTCCACGTTAAAACACAGGATATTGGCGGCAAGCGCCAGTTGTATTTCAGCACGGCTTTTTCCGACACCTGAAAAGACAGTTTTCCCAGGATCACCGCCGGCTTGAAGCACACGCTGCAGTTCCCCGCCTGACACAATATCAAAGCCGCTGCCAAGCCGTGCGAAGAGATTCAGGATAGCGATATTGGAATTGGCTTTTACCGCATAGCAGATCAAGTGGTCGCGGCCTGCAAAAGCTGTTTCAAATTCTTGATAAGCCTTGGTCAGAGCGGATCGTGAATAGACATAACAAGGCGTTCCGTATGTTTCAGCAATTTTCTGCAGCGGAACGGATTCCACAAAAAGCTCATTATCACGGTAATTAAATTCAGGAAAGCCGCTCATTTCTTTTCAGTGTCGTTGGAAATTACAGGATTTTCCGTATCGGTTTTGGGTAGATACAGAGCGCCTTTATGACCACAGGCGCTTAACAGGAAAGCAGAAACAAGCAAGATAACAAATAAACGCATGAGAATCTATTATTTTAAAGTTGATAAGATACTAACATAACAAATACCGATGTTATAAACGCGCGTGACTATAACAAGTCGATGATACTGCTAGTTGCCAAGCGATACCGAATTCAACCAATTAACCAGTTCGCCAATGAGCCGGTTACTGGCGGTATTGATTGCAGAGACAGCGCCGGCAGCATCGGCCGAGGGTGCTTTTTCTGAAATACTAAAATCTTTCTGCGCCAACAGTTTACGTGAGTTACGCTCGATCAAACTGGCACGCAACCCAAATACCACATGGCTGTCAGCCGCAGTTTCAAAAACATGCACTAGCTCTTTCAATTCGATGTCCAATGTCCGATCGGTTTTCGCGGCGCTGCTGTCTTTAATGACGTATTCATTCAGCTGGGAAACGATTTGATTGCGCAGTTGCTGAGTAAACAACGCGGCGGGTGATGCTATCCAGCGGCTGTTACCATACGTAAAGGTTTGCGCGGGATTATGATACATCAACCGGTAATGAATCGCGGTGTTGTCGAGCCATGCCGGGGATGTCACATCGGCGATCAACAGACTTTTTTTGTCATGCTGGGATTGCGGTGTTTGCGTCGTTGCCGTTTCCTTGGTGGAGGGATAAAGGACTCCAAAATCATAAGTCGATATCGCACCGGGCGATTTTTGCAGCGGTGTGCAACCTGCGATAAATGAAAAAATCAATATCGTTAGCAGCGTTCTGATCATTGCTGAATTCCTTTGGGGGGCACGAATCCTTCCTCTCCCGGTCCGGGTTGCGTCGATGGGCGTCCAAAAATCAGACTTTGCGGATTTTCCTCCAATTGCTGTAACACCCGGTCAAAATTGTTTGAGTTGCGTGCAATGTTGTTACTCAATTTTCTCAGTTCCGGAATGGTAACAGCGAGTTCTTGGGCGCTTTCCGCCAAGCTGTCAAAAATACCTTCTTTCTGGTTGGCTTTATTCATCGCCATATTAATCTCTCCCAGCAGCTGATCGAGCCGTTTTACCAAGAAACCCGACTCGGTGGTCAATTCCGTGAACGACTCTAATACCGGTTGTAAATGACTGGCGATGCCTTCAAAGTTTTTAGTGGCTTTATCGATATTCTGCAGAATTTGTGCAATATGCGTTTGATTGTCATCGCTAAGCAGGTGGTTCATTTTAAGGACTAATTTGTTGACGTTAGTCAACAAATGCTGACCGGAGACCGTGACTTCATCGAATAGTGAGCGACGCATCGGGATGCGCGCATGACTCGGCAGCTTGCCGGTGCCGATGCCGTCATCATTCAATTGGATATAGGCAAGGCCTGTTACTCCCTGGTAACCAAGCTGGGCATATACAGTGTTTTGCAAATTGACGTTTTCATTCACCGAGATTTGTACCAGAATTTGCTGTGAATCTTCAGGATCAAATTCAATATCTTCAACTTTGCCGATGAGTACCCCCCGGTAATGCACGGAAGATTGCGGATTAAGTCCGCTGACCGATTCTTTGGTAACAACCAGATAGGAAACGCGCTGGATGTTGTCGCCGCTAAACCAAGTTGCAACCAGGCCGACAGCGATGCTGAGAAGAATGACAAAGATGCCGGCTACAAGGGCATGGGCGCGGTTTTCCATGAATGCTCCGAGTGTGAGTTTTGTTCAATTTTGTGTCGAATACTTTTGAAATAGCTGGTGATAAACGGATGCTGGAATCGGCATATTTGTTCCAGCGTGTCGGCGATAATCACTTTCTGATCCGCGAGTACGGCAATACGATCGGACAGCGCCACCAGCGTGTCCAAATCATGCGTCACCATCACAATGGTGAGATTCAATTCCCTGCGCAGCGAAAGGATCAATTCAACAAAGCTTTCGCTGAGTTCCGGATCCAAACCGGCGGTTGGTTCATCCAGAAAAAGCAGTTCGGGATCGAGCGCTAACGCACGTGCTAATGCGACGCGCTTGATCATGCCACCGGATAAAGCTGCCGGCATTTTATCGGCATGTTCCGCGCCGATGGCGACCATATCCAGTTTAATCATTACCAATTCACGAATTAGATCGTCGCTCAACGAGTGAAGCTCTCGTAATGGCAGAGCGACATTATCAAAGACAGTCAGTGCGCTGAATAACGCACCTTGCTGAAACAGGACCCCGGAGCGGTTACGGATATTACTTTTCAGATGATTGCGAAGCATATCATCCCGGGGCTGGCCAAAAATCTTGACGCTGCCTTGGGATGGCTGTTCCAAGCCCAGCATTTGGCGCAATAAGGTAGTTTTTCCGCTGCCGGAGCCGCCGATGAGTGTGAGAATTTCGCCGCGATACACGCATAGGTTAATGCCGCAATGGACCACATGGTCGCCAAAACGGGTATGGAGAGACTCGATCTCAATGACACATTCGGGATTCGGCATGGCGCTAGGAGATTCCTACATCTGAAAACATGACAGCAAAAATTGCATCGATAATAATCACCATTGTGATTGCGGTAACCACGGAAGTGGTGGTGCCTTCTCCCAGACTCTCTGTGTTAGGTTTGATTCTTAATCCGAAATGACAAGCAATCAGCGCGATAACCATACCGCACACGATCCCTTTTCCCAGACCGAGCCATAAATTTGCGATTGGCACAGTGTCCGGTAATGACCGCAAGAAATGATGATAACTCAATCCTAATTGTAACTCAGCCGCAACCATTCCGCCGATTAATGCGATGGCGCTGGTCCAAAGCACCAATAAGGGCATGGCGATGCCGAGACCTAAAACTTTGGGTAAGATGAGGCGCTGGCTATGCGAGATGCCCATGACGGTTAACGCGTCCAATTCCTGCGTTACGCGCATCACACCTAATTGCGCTGTCATTGACGAACCGGAACGTCCGGCGACAAGAATAGCAGCCAGCATGGGGCCTAATTCCCGGATAATGCTGATTCCAAGAATATTGATGATAAAGATATCCGCGCCGAATATCTGTAACTGTTTAGAAGACAGATAGCTTAATACGATGCCGATCAGAAAACCGACTAATGCCGTAATCCCGAGAGCCTGTGCACCGGTGCGGTATAAGTTTGCGGAAATTTCGCGCCAAGGGATCAAAACAGGATGCCGTATCAAATACAACACATCCAGCAGTAACTGACCGATTAGCATCACCATTCCGAGCGCATTGCTCCATAGCAGCAACGCCAGCCGGCCAAGGGTTGTAATAGGCCATGCCAGATCCCGGTAGCGAGCGTTTATCTGAAGCGGTGGAACATGCTCAAGCCGGGCAAGCATCTTTTCATGTTCCGGGCGTAACTGCAGATGCTTCGGGCGTTGTCCCTGCCATGCGCGCCAAAGTATCGTTGTCCCGGCTGTATCAAGCTGCTGGATGCCGGTTAAATCCCAATGTAGCTCCAGATTTTGGGCTTGTTGCGCAAGTTCACGGGATAACGATTCCAGGCTGGGTCCCAAAGCGACCAACGTGTAATGTCCTGTCAAAATAATTTGCGTCGAACCATCAGCGGTGGTGAGCTGGTACCAGGTATTGAGCGGTTTGCGATTAATTTCAGATGGCATACATGGACGCGGATTGGTGTTTGCTGCTTAAAAATTATTTGATGCAATAGATTAAATTGCGTGTAGCTGGTTCAAAATTAATGAAAATACATTGCGATCTATCATTGATAATTTATGCTAAAAAAACGGCAGAATCGATGGGAGTGTCCGCGGGAGGGAACGAAGCCTATTTGACTTGAGCCATTTCGGAGCGCGCTAATGCCGGATTATCCGCAAAGTATTTTTTGATGCCTAAGAACATGGCATCCGCCATTCTGTCTTGATATTGCGTGCTGCGCAATTTTACTTCTTCCTTGGGGTTACTCAAGAATGCGGTTTCGACCAGAATCGATGGAATATCCGGTGACTTGAGCACGGCAAAGCCCGCTTGCTCAACATTGCGTTTATGAAGATGATTAATGCCACCAAGCTGTTTCAATACGTATTCCGCCAGTTTAACGCTGTCGTTAATTGTCGCGTTGAGTGATAAATCCAGCAGTAGCTCCTTGATATCTTTGGATTTTGAAGTGATATCGATACCGCCCATCAAATCGCTGTCGACACTGTTTTCTTTATTCGCAAGCCAACTGGCGGTTGTCGAAGTCGCGCCATGTTCCGACAGTGTAAAGACCGAAGAGCCGTGCGCATGTGATTTGGGATTGGCATCGGCATGGATGGATATGAACAAGTCGGCATTGGCGCGGCGGGCATTGATGCGCCGTTGCGGCAATGAAATATAGTAATCCCCGTCACGAGTGAGGACGGCGCGCATGTTCGGTTCTTTGTTGATACGCTCTCTTAGTTTCCGCGCAATCGCAAGCGTGACATCTTTTTCATAAGTGCCTTGCTGACCGACTGCGCCGGGATCCTTACCGCCGTGTCCCGGATCGATCGCCACGATTAAGATCCGCGGGACTTTTACTTTCTCAGGTTTGCGACTCTGCGCCGCAGCGATACTGTCGGGTTGCTTGGCCGGTGTCACAGTTGCTGTCAGTTGCGGTTTCGGCCCGTGCGGGAAAATCAATTGCACCGGACTCGCTTTTTTTTCGGTTCCGCTTTGGATCAGTGTCGCGACCAGTTCATCCAACGCATCGGTTGCAAAATCACCGGGGAGGTTATCGGTGACACTGGGAGTTGCCGCGGGTTTGGTTGCTTTGTCCGGGTGATGAATATCCAGTATCAAACGATGTGCTAAGTTATCTTTCGGTTCCATCACAAAAGCGCGCGGCACGACATTCGATTTCAGGTCGAAAACCAGCCGGATTACATCCGGTTTAAACTGCCCAACACGGATTTTCTGCACATAGGGGTCGATTGCATCGACTTTATCGGGTAATGCCGCGAGCGCCGGTGTAATCTTGATTTGATTGAGATCAATGACAACGCGATGGGGGTTGCTCAGCATGCTCAGCTCGTAATCCAACGGCTGATTCGATTCCAAAGTGATGCGCGTGTAATCGGGCGTGAGTCCGACACGAGCGGATTTTATCGTTGCATTTGCGGCGGCTGCTGGTTGTAATGCCAACACGCAGAACAATACAACGATTAATTGAAAGAATTGCAGATAGCTTCTTGCGGACGCGTCGTGTGTGCTACTGAAGTATGTAGTTATCGGTTGTTTGTTTTCCAATGTGTTAAACATTGTTTTCCTGTCTCGGTGCAGGCCTGAATTTCGATTTGCCGGCCAGTATCGAGAATATTAAGAACGCATCGCAGATCCGGTGGCGGCAATAAATCACCCGCTTTTTCAGGCCATTCAACCACGCAAATCGAATCTGAATTAAAATATTCGCGGAAACCCGCTTCTTCCCATTCAAGATAGTCATTGAACCGATAAAAATCAAAGTGATAGAAGTATAACCCAGAGATTTTGTAGATTTCAACTAAATTGTAGGTCGGGCTTTTGACGGAATGCGTGTATCCAAGCCCGCGCAGCATGCCTCTGGTTAAGGTCGTTTTGCCGGAACCCAAGTTGCCGGTCAAATGAATTGTCATGCCGAGTTTTATATAACTAACTAATTTTTCACCAAATTCTATGGTTTCTGTGTCATTGGCTAAAAAATACGAGAAGCATTCAGATGATCCGGTATTGTTTGAATGAGTGTTATGCAAGTAAATCTCTCTAATCCAAAAAGAAATCCTGATTATGCGGTTTTAGCAACAGCGATCAAGACCTGGGGCAAAGCATTAGGTTTTCACGATGTCCGCATTGCCGATGCACATGCGGATATGTCCGCGGTCGAATCCGGCCTATTCCAGTGGCTGGAACAAGGATATCACGGCACCATGGAGTATATGGCGAAACATGGCACCAAGCGTACCCGGCCCGCGGAATTGGAACCGGGCACGCAGCGCATCATCTCCGTCTGTATGAACTACGCGCCGCCTGCCGTCAAAAATAGCTGGGAAGTGATTCATGACGGTGATCGCGCATTTGTTTCGCGCTATGCATTGGGACGCGATTACCATAAAGTGATCCGCGCCCGGTTGCAAAAGCTCGCTGACCAGATTACAGAGGCAACGGGGTCGTTCAATTACCGGGTGTTTTCCGATAGCGCCCCGGTGATGGAAGTGGCCTGGGCGCAGAAAGCCGGTCTCGGCTGGCGCGGTAAGCACACATTATTATTGAATCGCCAGGCGGGATCGATGTTTTTTCTGGGCGAAATGTACGTCGATTTGCCGCTGCCGGTGGACGAAGAAACCGTGAGTTATTGCGGCAGTTGCACCCGCTGTATCGACATTTGTCCGACGCAAGCGATTGTCGCGCCGTACCAGGTCGACGCGCGTCGTTGCATTTCTTATTTAACCATCGAATTGAAAGACAGCATCCCGGAACCGCTGCGGCCGCTGATCGGCAACCGCATTTACGGTTGCGACGATTGCCAGTTGGTGTGTCCGTGGAATAAATTTGCCAAAATCACCAACGAAAACGATTTTTACGTGCGCAACGGGCTGGACGATGTATCGCTGGTCGAATTGTTCGGTTGGGATCAAGCGGCGTTCGACACCAAACTGGCCGGCAGCGCGATCCGCCGCATCGGCTATCCGCAATGGTTGCGCAATATTGCCGTCGGTCTCGGCAATGCGCCGTATTCAGCAGAGATTTTGCAAGCATTGCAAGCGCGCGTGGACGATCCGTCGGACATGGTGCGCGAACATGTCCAATGGGCATTGCGACAACAACATCAAAAAAGAACCGTTACTCGGGAGACATCAATATGAAAACACCACCGATCATCGGTACGCCGCTCAGTCCGTCGGCGACCAAAGTCATGCTGCTGGGCAGCGGCGAATTCGGCAAGGAAGTCATCATCGCATTGCAACGCCTCGGCGTCGAAACCATCGCGGTCGACCGTTATGCCAATGCGCCGGGCCATCAAGTCGCGCATCGCGCGCATGTGATCAACATGGCCGACGGGCAAGCGTTACGCGCACTGATCGAGCAGGAGCGGCCCGACATCATCGTGCCGGAAATCGAGGCGATCGCTACCGATATGCTGATCGAAATCGAGCAAGCCGGTATTGCCACCGTAATCCCGACGGCCCGTGCCGCGAGACTAACGATGAACCGCGAAGGCATCCGCTGCCTGGCGGCGGAAACGCTGGGTTTGCCGACATCGCCGTATGCCTTTGCCAATAGCTTGGCGGAACTGCAAGCAGTGATCGACAGCAAAATCGGCTATCCGTGTATCGTCAAACCGGTGATGTCGTCGTCCGGCAAAGGACAATCGCGCGTCGATCACGCCGGAGAAGTGGCCGCGGCGTGGAACTATGCCGCGAGCGGCAGTCGCGTCGATCAGGGTCGAGTGATTGTCGAAGGCGTGATTCATTTCGATTACGAAATCACGCAATTAACCGTGCGCGCACTGAGCGGTGACGGTAACGTCAAAACCCATTTTTGCGAACCGGTCGGGCATGTACAAGTGCACGGCGATTATGTCGAAAGCTGGCAACCGCAAGCAATGTCGCCCGTGGCGCTGCAACGCGCGCGCGAAATCGCCAAAATCATCACCGATGACTTGGGCGGGTTGGGTATTTTCGGTGTTGAATTATTCGTCAAGGGCGACGACGTGTGGTTCAGCGAAGTCAGCCCGCGTCCGCACGATACCGGCATGGTGACGATGTGCAGCCAGAAACAAAGCGAATTCGATCTGCACGCGCGCGCAATTCTGGGATTGCCGGTGGATACATCACAGCTCGCGCCCGGCGCCAGCGCGGTGATTTACGGTCAGCTTGAGGCCAAAGGCATTGCTTTTTCCGGCGTAGCCGACGCGCTTAACGTGCCGCAAAGCGATATCCGTCTGTTCGGCAAACCGGAATCGTTCAAGCGGCGCCGCATGGGGGTAGCGCTGGCGAACGGTATCAATACAGACGAAGCCCGGAGCCGTGCTAAACTTGCGGCCAGCCGGGTGACACCGATCAAACCATAACAAACAACAAATTTTATACAGGAATAATCATGACCATCGAACAACTCAATACGCAATTCGGCATCGCAGGAAAAGTGGAATTTATCGCCGGTAACGGCGGACTGCCGTTGATTCAGGTGAAAACCGCCAAAGCCAAAGCACTGATCTCGATCCATGCCGGTCAGGTGCTGTCTTATCAGCCCGCCGGTGAAGCGGACGACGTGATGTTTCTAAGCGCGAAAGCGTATTACCAGGACGGTAAAGCGATCAAAGGCGGCGCACCGGTTTGCTGGCCGTGGTTCGGCGCCGACCCGGAAGGCAAAGGCCGCCCCGGGCACGGCTTCGTGCGTAACCGTGGCTGGAATATGGTGGCAGCAGAAGCGCTGGCGAACGGCGACATCAAAGTCACCGTCGGACTCGACGATACCCCGGAAACGCAAGCCATCTGGCCGCATGCGTTCAGCCTGCGCCAGGAAATCGTCATCGGCGACACCCTGAACCTGTCGTTGATCACGCGCAATACCGGCAAGGAGAAATTTAACATCACGCAGGCGTTTCACACCTATTTCAAAGTCGGCGACATTACCCGCGCAAAAGTGTTGGGACTGGCCGGTTGCGATTATCTCGACAAAGCTGGTGGCGGCAACACGCAAAAACACCAAACCGGTGACGTCACCATCGACGCCGAAGTCGACCGCATCTATCTGAACGTTGGCAATACCCTGACCATCGACGACGCAGCTCTCAACCGCCGCATCCAAATCATCTCGCAAGGCAGCAAAACCGCCGTGGTGTGGAATCCGTGGGAGAAAATTGCCAGGGATATGGCCGATTTGGAAGATGATGATTACAAACGCTTACTGTGCGTGGAAACCACCAATGCGGCGGACGATGTTCGGGAAGTTGCGGTGGGAGGAGAGTGCCGGTTGGTGGCTGATTATCGGGTGGTGCGGGGGTGATGGGTTGGTTGTGAATGATGATGTCGAAATCTGATAGTTTTGTTTCCTTAAGTCTGCCCAAACTATCCAGAAATTGCTTGACTTGAAAGAAGGTATATACGCTCAACTCGGATAGACCAAAAGCGGTCTGCCGGTTAGCTTTGCGTTATGCGTATCGTTTTGGTGTTGAAGTTGGCTGATGATGACCATTTGAGGGACAGAAAATGAGTGAAATTGAAAGTTTCGAAAAGCAGATGGATCGCTTAGCTAGTACAACTAAGTCGTCATTTATTTTTATTATTCCCGCCATTCTATATTCCGTTGATTCAAAATTCGACATAGGGTCGTTTGAAGGCGGAATATCTTTGGGAGGCTATCCGCTTACGCCGCTGGCGGCAGTTTACGTTATCCTGTTTGTTACGTGTTTAATAACGTCAATACTTGTTGCGCAGCTATATAAGTTGAAATCTAGTATTGCCAAGATAGAAGGAGAAATGGAGAAAGCAGAATCTATTATTAGAGATCATCAATGGTGGGTTAACCCATTTGCCCAAATGGCTAGTGATGCACCTAATCTACTAAGATATTTTTACGATTTTCTTCGACCAACTCTCTTCTTAGCCTATCTTGTTATTCTCCATGCTCCAGTGTTTATGCTATCCAATATTGATGGTGTAAATAGTATAGTGTCTTATACTTTACTCGTGTGGTTTGGTTTTATCTGGTGGTTCGCCTATATGGGAGTAGAAGAAGTAGAGAAAGCAATTAGAAAATGTGAAACAAAAGACCTTACAATGTTAAATTTGGCTGGTACAGTTGTTTTTTTAAGTTCGGCGTATTTCGCGTTCTCATATGTCTTCGATAAAGGGTGATTCACATTGCTAAATCGGTAAATCAATGGAATCAAAAGGGTCAGACTCTGAGGTCTCCCCTC